>Ga0081455_10002090_pt1 | contig 23831 bp, 24 predicted proteins | sample TabmetS3T2R1_FD_70207 | JGI IMG/M metagenome (GOLD analysis project Ga0081455, IMG submission 70207) | Tabebuia heterophylla rhizosphere microbial communities from the University of Puerto Rico - S3T2R1 | ecosystem: Host-associated > Plants > Roots > Rhizosphere ...
ATCGGCAGGCAGTAGATAAACTCGATGACGTGCTAACGCCGACACCCGATGCAGTCATAACAACAGAGTCAGAAAACGAAGAGATTGGAAACAAAAATAGAAACACTTCTGAGAATGATGAAGAGGACGACCCACAACTAGCTGATTTAGTGGCGCGCCCGGAGGGATTTGAACCCCCAACCCCCAGATCCGTAGTCTGGTGCTCTGTCCAATTGAGCTACGGGCGCTCTATCCGATAGTGGCGGAGAGAGAGGGATTTGAACCCTCGGTACCCTTTTGGGGTACACACGCTTAGCAGGCGTGCGCCTTAGACCACTCGGCCATCTCTCCGTTAGAATGTTGACTCTACGGGCCTCTGGCGTGAAGCGCAAAAAGGCTGCATCACGCTGGAAGGTTCCCCTTGAAATTAGAATCCGCTGCGAGAAGCAAGATCTTTCATTAAGCTCCGTCAAGCTAACACACGGAGAGACAGTTTTCCACAATTGGTAACTCACGGCCGCATTAAAAAAGAAGGGGCGAATCGAATTTCGTTCGTCCCCCTCACTGCAAATCTGTCAAAAATTCTTGCTCTTGCTCTATCCCTCCCAGATGGGTTTCACGTACGTGTCGAGCCACTTCTTCGGATCTTCCAAAAAAAGCTTGTCAGTAACGGGAATGGGTTTAGTACCCTTGGGAAAAGCAGACTCGATGGACGTCTTGGACTTAAAGTCATTACGGGACGACTCCCGGCCCACCGAATCGATTACCTGTTGTCCTTCTGTAGAGATCGCCCATTCGGCAAATAGCTTTGCGGCGTTTGGATGGGGCGCTTTGGCGTAGATGCCGGCCTGACGCGGAAAGACTACCGGTGGAACGGTTTTGATGTAATCCACCGGCGTGCCCTTTCCCTTCTCCTCGAACACGTCATGAAGCAGCGCTGGCATGCAGATCGCGTACTCGCCGGAAATTACTAACCGAAACATCGCGCTGGTGCTTTTGTGCACCGGGACGTTCAAAGCTTTTAAGCCCTTGACGAAATTGTTAAACCTCGCCTCATCTTTCCACTGTTCCCTGAGGCCAGCGAGCATCGAGCTCAACGGACCGGCTCGCATCGGATCATCCAAAGCGACTTGTCCCTTAAATTTTGGATTGGCCACATCCTCCCAACTCTTCGGTAGCTCACCCGGTTTGATCTTTTTGGTGTTGTAAGAAAGTGCTTGGATCTGCAGACTCACGGTTGGCAATGTCGGATCATGGAGAACCAAAACGTCCCTCTGCACGGTGTCGTACGGCATGATCCCCCCGGCGGCCCGAATCACCGGCGGCGCATTGTCCGAAAGTATGACATCGACGCTTGACTGGCCGCCCTGAAGCTCCGTCAAAACGCGGGTCACGATCTCGGGGTTCCTCCCTTGCCAGTAGGTCGCCTTGATTCCGGGATATCTCTTCATGAAAGCATCAGTAACGCCACGCAGATGCTCTACATCCCAAACAGAATATATAATGAGGTTACCTTCTTGCTTGGCTTTCGGATAAAGTTCCTTGCTAACTGCATCGAAAGCCTTCGCTGCATTCGCCGTCGCGTTCGAAGCTGCCGCTTTAGGAGCGGCGTCTTTGGTTGGCTTCTCTGCAGCTTGCCCACCTTGCCATACGAGTATCGTTGCCAAAATCAAGCCGGCTTTAACCATTCTAATCGGTTTTCTCATCTCGCTAACCTCCTTATGTTGAACCACACTATTTGATGACTTTTCTTTACAAGCTGAACTTCAAGTTGAACGCAAACTTAGCAATCGACACGGCAACAATCAAAATAAGCAAATAGATCACACCCCCTGCCGCTGCTTCAGCCCATTGTCCCACTCTGAAATATTCGAACAATGTCACGGGTCCGTATTCATGTCCGGGCGATGTTAGCAAAACAGCGACGTCGACGTTACGAATTGCCTCGATAAAGATATAGAAGAGCGCGCCGCCAACAGAAGGCTTCAGAATGGGTAGCGTGATCTTGAAGAAAACGTGTCGCCATTTAGCGCCGTGCACCCAGGCCGCCTCGTCCAGTTCTTTGTGTATGTTTACGATGGAACCGGAGGCATTCCTAAACGCATAGGGAAAATAGGCCACGAAAAGCCCGATGCCCAGAGCCCAGAGACTGTTGTAAAGCGGCGTGCCAAGGAAAACGATCACAAGCCCCACCGAAAGAACCAAAGGCGGGAACGCCAGTGGCAGTGTACCGATAAACTCGAATACCTTCGCGCCATAGGTTTTGGTCCTGTAGATCGTAAACGCCATGACAATTCCCGCAAGGACCGTGCTCAGGGCGATGACAATAGACAAGACCAAGGAATTGTACAGCCCAGTGATGAAGCTCGGGTGCTTCATCACCTTATAATAATTGGACAAGACCATGTGCGAAGGAAACGTCATGAAAGTTTCGTAATCGAAATAAGGGATCATCGATACCACGATCAAGACCACGAAAGGAATTGCGATACCGACCAAGAAATAACAGAACACCGCCAAGAAAGTAACATATTTCCAGGGTCCGATATCCAACACTTTAACTTTGTAACCTTTTCCGGTGATCGTTGCATAGCGTTCGGAAAACCGCGTGGCGCGAATGTAAAAAAACAACGTGATAACCGACATCACGACCAAGACTACGCTATAAGCAGTCGCTAGGCCGGTGTTGAACTCCAGCGCCATGGAGTCATAGACCCTGCTGACAAAGACGTTGATATTGCCTGGTGTCCCCTGCAAGACAGGGGTTTCAAAAGATCGTAAGCCGCGGAGAAAATTAAGCACGAGGGCCGAGAGAAACGCCGGCACCGCGAGCGGAAACGTGATGCGGAGCGTCGTATGCACGGGGCGACTTCCAGCAATATAGGCGCTTTCCTCCAGTGACGGATCAAAGGATAGAAAAACCGGAAGTAGAAAGAGATAACCCAACGGCACGCACGCCAAACCAAAAACCCATACCATGCCCGCCATGCTGAATGCATTGAAAATTTGTTCCTCAATGCCGAAAAAATCTCGCAGCATATTGTTGAGAATACCGGATTTCGGCGCCAGCAGTAGAATCCAGGCGATGTTTTTCATGATCGGCGGCATCAGGATCGGATAGAGCGGCATCAGCTCGACCAGAGCCTTTCCTGGAGTATTCGTTCGCGCGACGATCCAAGCCAGCAGTCCACCCAGACCAGTCCCCAGCACCGCGGAGCCAGCCGCGTAAAGAATCGAGTTATTGAGCAGTGGCAGAATGTCGCGATCGCCAAATACCCTCAGGTAATTGGCCACCGTAAGCCCCACGGATGCACCTAACTTGCCCGTGGTCAGACTCTTCAACAAGACGATTATGATAGGCGTAATGATAGCGCCACCGGCAATAACACTGGCTACCAAAGGAACCACGGTTCCCTGCCGATAAACGAGCTTAATTGATTTCCACTTCGCCGTGGCTTTATTCCTCCGCTAACTTATTGAGCATTTGCACCGCGATGGAACTACTGATCAACGATGATGCTGATGGCAGACTTGTCGATCGACAAGAACGTCTTGCCACCATCGCCGTTGATGCGTATCAATGGACAGAGCTTGTGTGAGGTAACTACAACTTCTTTCGAGCCCACTTGGATGCGGTGATCCAACAATCCTCCTCTGTGCTCGCGGCGGATCATCGAACCTTCAAGGACGTTTTCCGTGCCCTCCGGAAATTTCTCGTTGCTGAGCCTGATTTCGGTCGTTCGAATTACAATTTTGCAGGCATCGCCGGCCGCTCCTTGTTTCGGCGCCGGTATGACCAGCGTCGCACCGTTGAAGTCTGGAACGGTGACCAGACAATCGCTTCCCTGTAAGGTGACTATTCGCGCATCCATGAGCATGGCGTGCCCGATAAAAGAAGCGACAAAAGAGTGCGCAGGATGATTGTAAATATCATCCGGTGCGGCGTATTGAAGAATTCTGCCGCCCTCCATAACAATGACGGCATCGGAGATTGTAAAGGCTTCTTCCTGGTCATGGGTAACATAGAGAGCGCTAATCCCCACTTTTTTAATCAGCTTTCTGAGCTCTACTCGCATCTCTTCTCGGAGCTTGGCGTCGAGGTTGCTTAGCGGCTCGTCCAACAGGATCAGCCGCGGTTCCAATGCCAGACTCCGCGCCAAAGCGACCCGCTGTTGCTGCCCACCGCTCAATTGCGAGGGATAGCGCTCCTCCCTACCCTGCAAACCCACCAACTCCAGCGCCGAAAGAACCTTTTGCTTGATCTCTTCCTTTTTGAGATTGCGCAATCTAAGCCCGAAGGCAACATTGCTGTAGACCGTCATGTGTGGCCAGAGGGCGTAGTTTTGAAAGACAAAACCGATTTTCCTGGCGTAAGGTGGCACTAGAATACCGTCTTCAATGGAGGTTTGTACCTGGTCCCCAATGGAGATGGCACCGGCATCGGGGACTTCAAGACCCGCAATCGATCTAAGCAACGTCGTCTTGCCGCAGCCGGAGGGTCCCAAGAAGGAAAGAATACCTTTTTCGAATTCAAAACTGACATTATCCAGGGCTCTCACTTCCTTGAACTCTTTGATCAAGCCCTGGACCTTCAGAATAGCCATGCTTACGTATACCCTCTATTGTTGTCGCCCAACGATGAACTCATCGCTCGAACGATCAACTGTTCCGCGTTTTCAACAAACCCACCGGCAAAGAATATGCCACGTCTCAACTCATAAAGAAATGAGTCGAATTGCTGAGTCGGCCACTGTAATCCTAGGAAAAATGAAATCCAAACCGGAAAAGACCAACGATGTGAATCTTAAAATATGCCGAAACTTTGGACGGCAAATCTACTTTCCAGGCGACTTCCGCCCATTCTTCCCTTGCGTTTATCGTCGGAGAGGGCCGTTACGCCGACTTGCCAATCGGCCCGTCCCCCGAGGGGCTTTGTCCCTTTTGTACGGTATCCGTCGCGTCTTTTGTCCTCTTGCCGTTCAGAATACTCTGCAACGCCGGTCTCTCAACGACTTCTTTCTCGAGGAGCAGTTGTGCCAGCTCTTCGAGCGCATCCCTACAGGAAGACCAAAAACTGCGAACCTTCTGGTGCGCGTCGGTCAATAGCCGCTTGATCTCTTCATCGACGATCCGTGCCGTCTCTTCACTGTACTCCTTGTGAGACTGGCCGCCTACGGGCAAGAAAACCGGTTGCCGCTGCCCTTCCAGAGCGACCAAACCCAAGCGGTCGCTCATGCCAAACTGAGTTACCATCGTGCGGGCGATTTCCGTCACCTTCTGTAGATCGTTCTGCGCGCCGGTGGACACATCGCCGAAAATCATCTCCTCCGCTACGCGGCCACCCAGCAACACGTAGATCCGCGCCAGCAGTTCCGAACGCGTCATCAAGTAGCGATCTTCGGTTGGCAATTGCTGCGTATAGCCCAGCGCGGCAACCCCTCTAGGAATGATCGAGATCTTGCTTACCGGATCGGCCCCGGGTACTAGCTCGGCAATGATGGCGTGCCCGGCCTCATGATAGGCAACGGTTTTTTTCTCCCGCGGATTCATTACTCGGCTTTTCTTCTGCAGACCCGCGATCACCCGCTCGATGGCCTCGTCAAAATCGCTAGTCTCGACCGCTTCTTTTCCTTGGCGCGCGGCCAGCAGAGCCGCCTCGTTGACGATATTCGCCAGATCCGCGCCGACGAACCCGGGCGTCTTGGCCGCCACCACGGCCAGGTCCACCGACGGCGAGAGTTTGATCTTTTTAGCGTGCAGCCGAAGAATTTTTTCACGCCCCTTTACGTCGGGCCGATCGACCAACACTTGTCGGTCGAACCGCCCGGGGCGCAGCAGAGCAGCGTCGAGAATCTCTGGCCTGTTGGTCGCCGCCATGATGATGACCCCTTGATTCGAGTCGAATCCGTCCATCTCGGCAAGCAATTGATTCAAAGTCTGCTCGCGCTCATCGTGGCTGGCCAATAAGTTCATGCCTCGCGCTTTACCTAGAGCATCCAGCTCATCGATAAAGACAATGCTGGGAGCATGCTGCGCCGCCTGACTGAAAAGATCCCTGACGCGCGCCGCCCCTACCCCAACAAACATCTCGACGAAGTCAGACCCGGAAATGCTAAAAAAAGGTACCCCCGCTTCGCCGGCCACAGCGCGAGCCAACAAGGTTTTACCCGTGCCCGGAGGGCCGACCAGCAAGACCCCCTTCGGAATTCGACCACCGAGTCTCTGATATTTTTGCGGGTTCCTGAGAAACTCCACAACCTCGACTAACTCTTCCTCCGCCTCATCGATCCCTTCGACATCCGCGAAGGTGACACCGGTTTTTTTCTCGATATAAACCTTCGCCTTGCTCTTGCCGATCTGCATCAAGCCGCCCCCGGAGCCCATCCTCTTGAAGAGATAGCTCCACAAAAGAAAGAACAGTACAACGGGGACAACCCACGAAAGCAGGGTGGAAACCCACTCGTTGGTCACCTCGCCTTTGAACTGAACACCGGCTTGCTCAAGATCCGAGGTCAGTTCCGGATCATCAACTCGCACAACCGTAAAGGGCAACGGTGTCTTGGATTCTTTATCCTTTTCATTCAACTCCTTTAAACGCTCGGCTGATAAAACTTCTTTTAGACCTTCCGGCTTGATATCCCCGCGAATCACCTTTTCGCCAATAACGACGTTCGAAACCAGCCCTTTCTTCACCAAGGTTTTGAATTGGCTATAGGTGATCGTTTCGACTCAAGGAGCGGCAAAATAGGTCTGCAAAGCGAAGAGCAAAATCAAGGCGACGATGAAGTAGCCGATTGAAAACTGCTGCTGCCATTTTCTCATGATTTATCTCCCGAGGCTTAGATTGAAGGATGCTCCGGTCCCACGAACCTGCCCCTGGATTGGCGGAGGGGGCGAGATTCGAACTCGCGGTCCACGAAGTGGACGCCGGTTTTCAAGACCGGTGGTTTCAACCGCTCACCCACCCCTCCGATAAAGATTTCGCCTATTTACGCGGATTGCTAGGACGCCACATCCTTCCTGAGACCACTATGAGACAATCCAAAAGGCCTCGGCAACGTCAGTTTCCTTCACATTGACATATCCTGTGTGCATTTGCATCGAGCTGTGGCCGGCTGCAAGCATGGCTATGTCCACGTGGATGCTCCGCCGAGACCAACGGGTCTTTGCGCTGTGCCTGTAGTCGTGAAAGCGAAGATCTTTAACCCCTGCCTCTTGCGCGCGCGTTTGATCGCGCCCGTACTCAATACCCGTGCCGATCACCCGGCCATCGGCTCGCGTGAAGACCAAGCCTTCAATGTTCGGTCCCATGACGCCACGCTTCTTGTCCTTCTATCTCATCAGGGACCTCCAGCACTACGTCCATCAGCGGCGCCGTCTGCTTGACACCCGTCTTGACCTCGGCCGTCCTCTGGTACAATAACGCGGTTCTTCCGAATCGATCATGTTCTTTGTCAGCCGAATGATATCCCCTTGGCTGAAGCGGTTCTGTCGCAACGAATGCAAACCTGCTGCAGTCATAAAAGATAAACGGCCAGAAGCGCTTTTTCTTCATCGGGGTCCAACACACGGTCTTTAAATCCATAGCGAGTGCTTCGCTTCCGAGCTGATGATCCCGAGCTGCAGATATCGTTTGGACGGAGAATCCGCGGCACGGCTGGAACCGGAGGCCACCCTCCGATCAGGAGGGCAAACAAGAGTAACCGCACCGTGTTCGCCTCACTCCAGATCGTAAAGCCGCGTGCAATTATCCCAAAGAATCTTTCGACGAGACATGTCACGCACGTCTTCAATCTCGAGAAACTCGTCCAGAGCGTGGGGAAAGTGCGCGTCGATGTGGGGGTAGTCCGTTGAGATGACGATATTGTCGTCGCCGATACGCCTGATCACGTCACTGACGAGATACTCGTCCGGGTCTACCGAAATAAAGCATTGCCTCAAAAAATAGTCGCTTGGTTTCTTCGACAGCGGCACATCCGCGAGGGCGCCGTGCAGTTTGGCCCTCTCGTCCAAGCGATAAAGCAGCCAGGGCAGCCAGGCGCAGTTACCTTCCAAAAACGCCACTCGCAAATTGGCAAATTTTTCCAATACGCCGCCGGCACAGAAACTGGAAACCGCCTGAATCAATTCCACGGGATTGCGCAATGCCATGGCAACGATATTTGCGTTGGGATGGCCGAAGAATTTGTTCGCCACTTGATCCTGTTTTGGTCGCGCCGGCGGGTGAAAACACAGCGCGACTCCAAGCTTCTCAATTTCCGCCCAGAGCGGATCATAGTAGCGGTCGTGGATCCGGTTGCCGTTGACCGGCTCAGGACACAGTGATAACGCGGTTACCTTGAGGTCATTCACCACTCGTCGCACCTCTTCAATCGCAAGGTTCACGTCGTGCAAAGTGATCAACGCTGAAGCCTTCAGCCGACTCGGATTCTCTTTGCAAAAATCGACGATCCAACTGTTCCACGCCCTGCAAAGATCGTTGGCATACTCCGCCTCGAAACTGTCATCACAATGGAGCGGCGATGTGCGAAAGAGCACACTAACGTCCAATCCTTCCATATCCATCGCTTGCACTTGGGACAGGGCGTCATAATCTCGCTCCACAGCAAAGCCGTAACGGTCGGCGACTTGCTTCTGCCCGTGATCGATGACTTCTGAAATCGCTCTCAGCTTGGTTCCGCCGCCGAGCTGGAATTCCACGCGGCCATGCTTGCCGTTTCTCTGTCCGCGGGGGATACGATCGCCCCACTTGGGATTCATATACTTTTCGTACAAGTCCACCGCATCGTACACATGCATGTCGCTATCAAAAGCCTGGAAGCCGTTCTTCATGTTCCCTCCACTGTCCGACTAATAGGTCATGCTGCTCAGGGCACCGAATCACTCCGTCACGTCGTGACTCCAATTTACGGTTAACGCGCTTTAATGCCAAGCTCCTTCTGCGCCTCGCGCACGAGACTAAACTCCGCCACCTCCGAAATGGCTACCGGGCGGTCGATATTCATGGATTGCTTTGCCTGGTCGATGACCACCTTGAGACCATTCTCCGTCATACCGCCGTCTTCGCTGAAGATGCGCCAGGTAGAATCGTAGGTGTTCACGGCTGACTCGCGGTCCGTCTTACCCCAGTCCATCATGACTTGAATTGCGCCGTCGCGACGCTGTCGCACATAGCGGTTGGCGCGAATCCCGGCTTTGATCATTCTTTTCACTTCGTCCGGTTTCTCGCGGAGCTTTTTCGTGGTGGCGCCGATGCCGGTGAAAGGGAAAGTAAAAAGCTCATAGGTCCGCGCGAGAACGTTAAAGCCCAGTTTTTTGGCTTCGGAATCCGCAGGCGGGGAAATAACAATCACGTCGACAATGCCTTCCTTGAGCGCGGCGAAGCGGGCTCGATCCGGTCCCAGAGCGATGACTTTTATTTCGCGCTCGGGATCGACTCCCGAATATTTGATCATCATGCGCGCCGCCACGTCGGCGGTCGCCCCAAAGGTGCTCACCCCCAAGGTCTTGCCTTTCAACTCCTTCACGGACTTGTATTCAGGCCGAGCGATCAGCATGTGGGTAGAGCTATCCATAAAGCTAGCGACGACTTTCATGGGTAAGCCCCGCAAAGCGCCCCGAATTACCGAGGCAAAGACCATGGTGTAATCGATGTCGCCGGTGCTGAGGGCGGGAATGGACACGTTGGCGTTCATGCGGATGACTTCAACGTCTAAACCCTCATCCTTGAAAAAACCTCGCTTTGACGCGATGCCGGCAGTTAGAAACGAAACGTCTAAAGCCGAAATTGACAGCCGAACTTTTTCAGCAGCCTGCAGAGGCTGTGTTAGAAATAACAATCCCACAATTAGAATCAATGACCGTCTCATGATACTACTGTCTCTCGAAGCTAAATGACGACCTTTCGCTTGGAATTTTGGAAATTTGACAAGGGGGATTGCTTCGGCTAACTAGAAATCAGAACCAATGGCTGAAGCGATCAGAAGATAGCAGATAAATCGCCGTGCAGGCAATATAGGAACCGTCTTTTGAAGCAAACCGAATTTCAAACCTTGTATGGCCGCCAAAGCAGTTAGATGAAGATTGGTGTATTTCTACCGATTTCCGGCCGCGCCGCAAGCCGGCAGACCTTGATGCAAGCGGCGCAACAAGCCGAGGCGCTCGGCTACGACTCGGTTTGGAGCGCCGACAGGATCATTATTCCATGGGAGATCAAAACCATTTATCCTTACAGCAAGGAGGCGACATTCATTGTTCCGCCCGATCGTCCCTTCTTCGAGCCCCTTACATGCTTGGCTTTTTTGGCAGGCTGCACGGAAACGATCCAGTTGGGCATGAGTGTTATGGTCATGCCCTACCGTCACCCCCTTTATTGGGCAAAGATAGCCACCACCATCGATCATTTGTCCATGGGAAGATTCATTATGGGCGTTGGCGTCGGTTGGATGCAGGAAGAGTTTGCGGCGATGAGTGTGCCGTTCCAAGAACGCGGCAACATTGCCGATGAGCAACTAGAGCTCCTCGACACGATTTGGCAGAAAGACCATGCAACTTTTCACGGACAACACTATGGTTTCGATGATATCGCGTTCAGCCCGAAGCCCTACCAAAAGTCTCGGATACCAATCTGGGTCGGCGGTGAAGGCAAATTAGCCCAGCGCAGAGCCGGTACGTACGGCGATGCTTGGTTTCCCTACTTCGTCAGAATAACACCGCAAGAGCTCGCAACCCGATTTGAAAATGTGCGTCGTTGCGCCCGCGAAGCGGGCCGCAATCCGGACGAGATCACTTTCGCTTGCTGCCTTCCCATTGAATTAGCCCCACAGGACATTCCACAAGAAGAGAGCTACCTGAGAGGCAGCGTTCAGCAAGTCGTTGACGCAATCAAGAAATTTCGCGACGTAGGCGTCACTCACATGGGCCTGCAGTTTATGATCCCGCACTACCCTGAACGCCGGGAACAGATTGAACGTTTTGCCAAAGAGGGATTGCCGGTGCTATGAAAATGAAACTTTCCTTGCCTCGGCTTGTAGAAAGGTCACGCGGCCTGCGATAAGTAAAATCATCCGCCTCATCTAATTCCAACATCATCCAATCGGAAAGGATTTTCATCATGGCGACTTTACCCCGTGTAGCGCTCATTATTACCGGCGGGACGATTGATTCCGTCGGCAAAGACCGTTTGGATCTCGCCTGGTACATCGAAGCCGGAAAGCGGCTTGGCGACGGCGAGCTTCTTCAGCAGCTTCCTGAGCTCAAAAGCATCGCCCAAGTCGAGGAAATTCCTTTCCGTCGCTTGCCGAGTCATGCGTTGGTTGACAAAGATTGGCTTGATCTGGTTCGAACGATTCATTCGATTGCCGATCAAGATAAAGCCGACGGTGTGGTGATCACGCACGGAACCAACACCATCGAGGAAACCGCCTACTTTCTCAACCTGGTCTTGAAGACCAACAAGCCGGTCGTCGTGGTCGGTTCCATGCGCCCGTCATCAGCCATCAGCGCCGACGGGTATCTCAACGTCGTCAATGCAGTGAAAGTTGCCGCCGATCCAAGTTCTCTCGGCCGGGGCTGCCTGCTGGTGATGAACGACACGATTTTCAACGGCCGCGACGTAACCAAGAACGCGACCTATCGAGTCGAAGCCTTTCAGTCGCGCGATCTAGGTCCTCTCGGATACGCGGACGGTGACGGGAAGATTATCTATTACCATACACCTGTGAAGAAGCACACGGTGAACACGGAGTTCGACGTCCGCAACATGCAATCGCTTCCTCGTGTGGATATCGTAGTGTCCTATGTGGGTGCGGATGGCAAGATGATAGAAGCCGCAGCTGCGGCCGGAGCCAAAGGCATTGTCAGCGCTGGGACCGGAGCAGGCCGGCCCACGCCCGCTGAGGACGAGGCTTTTGACCGCATGTACAAAGAAAAGGGCATGATCATGTGCCTGTGCAGCCGGGTTGCCGCCGGCCGCGTCGTCCGCAGCCCTGGACTCACGAAGCGCGGCTTTGTCGCCGGGGACAACTTACAGCCTTGGAAAGCGCGACTGCTTCTGTCTCTGGCACTGACGAAAAGCACCAACGCCGACGAAATTCAACGCATATTTGATACGTATTAGGGACTGTGATTAGGCGAGATCGCGATCAGTTGCTTGCATGACACTTTACGACTTGAGCAAAGCAGGCTCGCGACGCGTTGAAATCGTTCGGGTCGCTTCTCGCGCGATGGCAATGCGCCCGGTTCGAATAAGTTCCCGTATGCCGAGGGGCCTCAGTAAGTTGATCAGCGCTTCCACCTTATCAACGTCACCGGTGATTTCGATCGTGTAGGTGGTTGGCGAGGAATCAACGATCTTAGCGCGAAAGATATCGGTGATACGAATCGCTTCGTCACGGTGCTCCGGCTTGGTATGGACCTTGATCAGAGCGGTTTCCCGGTCCAGGAAATCAGTTTCGGTCAAATCAACAACCTTGAGCACTTCCACGACCTTGTTTAACTGCTTCATGATCTGCTCGATGATCGGGTCATCTCCGGCGGTGACGATGGTGATCATTGAGGTCGTGGGATCCAAGGTGGGAGCCACGGAAAGGCTCTCGATGTTATAGCCCCGCGCACTGAACAAACCCGCCACTCTAGCCAAAACACCGAATTTGTTTTCTACCAGGACCGATATGATGTGTTCCATTCGCTGACGAAATCAGGCAGGAAGAACCCCCTCCCCCTCGTCCACCTTTCGCTTGTGCGCTCCCCCCTTCTTCGCTTGGGTCAGTTCCGGCGGATCTTCCAGCATCATTTCGTGATGGGCGCCACCAGCAGGAATCATGGGATAACAATTCTCAAATGGATCGATATGAATATCCATAAGCACCGGGCCCTTGTGCTTTAAGCCTTCCTTGAGCACGGACTCTACTTCGCGGGGCTTCTCCGCCCGTAGTCCCAAAACGTTGTATGCCTCCGCCAATTTGACGAAGTCAGGAAGTTTTCCCAAGTAGCTCGCCGAATACCGGCCCTCGTAGAAGAGATCTTGCCACTGGCGAACCATGCCGTGGAAGCCGTTATTGAGCAGAACGATCTTGACAGGCAGCTTGTGCTCAACAGCCGTTGCCATCTCTTGGAGATTCATTTGGAAGCTGCCCTCGCTGGTGATGCACAACACAAGCTTTTCAGGAAAAGCCTTTTGCGCACCGAGCGCCGCGGGGAAACCGAATCCCATTGTCCCGAGCCCGCCCGAGGTCAACCAGGTTCGCGGCTTCGTGCCCTTGAAGTATTGAGCAGCAAACATTTGATGCTGACCCACGTCCGTAGCAACGATCGCGTCATGTTTGGTAAGCTCAAAAAGCCGTTCGATGACGAATTGAGGCTTGGCAATCTTGCTATCTTGTTGGTACTTGAGCGGATGGGCTCTCTTCCACTCATCGATCTGCTTAAGCCACGGCACACGCAACGCTCTAACTTCCGCCGCGTTCCCATCCATAGAGCGCAAAATCACGTTCATCTGCCGCAGCACCGCTTTGACATCGCCCACGATCGGAATGTGCGCGTGGAAAGTCTTCTTGATCGATGTCGGATCGATGTCTATATGAATCACCCGTGCCTCCGGGCAAAACTCGGAGAGCTTGCCTGTAACACGGTCATCGAAGCGGGCACCCACCGCGATCAGCAAGTCCGAATAGTGCATCGCCATGTTCGTCCAATAGCCGCCGTGCATGCCGAGCATGCCCAGCGCCAAGGGATGAGTCCCCGGAAAACTGCCGAGCCCCATCAAGGTCATCGTCACCGGGATTTGTGTGATCTCAGCCAACTCCCGGATTTCGTCGGCGGCATCGGAAAAAATCGCCCCGCCACCCACATAGATCATCGGCTTCTTCGCCTTTACGATCTCCTCTGCGGCTTGTTTGATTTGATGTTTATTGCCGCTAATGGTCGGATTATAGCCGCGCAAGCTTACTTTATCAGGATACTTGAATTCCGCCTTCTCGGTGCTCACATCCTTGGGAATATCGACTAGAACCGGCCCAGGTCGGCCGCTGATAGCGATATAGAACGCCTCTTTGATCGTTTGAGCCAACTCATTAACATCTTTCACGAGAACGTTATGCTTTGTGCACGGACGGCTGATACCGACATTATCCGCTTCTTGAAAGGCATCGTTACCGATCAAGTTTGTCGACACTTGCCCCGTGAAAGCCACCAACGGAACCGAATCCATATAAGCATCGGCCAAACCAGTCACGATGTTGGTCATCCCAGGCCCCGAAGTAACGAGCACGACCCCTGGCTTGCCCGTTGCCTTGGCGTATCCTTCAGCCATATGCGCCGCGCCTTGCTCATGGCGCGTCAGAACCAGCTCGATATCCTTCTGCTGACAAAGCACGTCGAATATCTTCAGGACCACACCGCCCGGTAGTCCAAAGACGGTCTTGACCCCTTCGTGCCGCAGTGCTTCGACAAAAATATCGGCTCCGGTCTTCTTCATTCAAGCTCCTATTGAATCGCACCCGCCTGGCGGTGCCTTCCGAGAATTTCCATGATTTTATCTTTCCCGAGCAGTTTCAGTTTCTGCAATCTTTTCTTTTCTACTTCTTCATCAGGCGATAAGTGATGTTTGTGCTGAAATTCCGCCAATTTTCTTTCGAGCTCCTGGTGTTCTTCGTAATATTTTTTTAGCTCCGGATCCTTATCGACAAGAGAGGCAATGAACTGTTCTTCTCTCACTTCCATGGGGCCTCCTTTTTTTGTGTCATGAATTTTTAGCGGGATTCAATCTATATTAGGGTTAAAATTTTGTCAATGTAAGTTTACACTCTTACGATCGGCAAATTAGAGCACAACTCACTCGCCCTGAACTCGGCTTCAGACGGGCGAAGATAAACAGGCGTCAACACGCCCAGATCGTCAAATCTGTTGCACCGAAAACGGTCCTCGCCGACGCATGCGACCGCTGCAGCGACGGTTGGGTAATTTGTCGCCTCAGGCAGACAGACCCGGGGCAACTCCAGGAGCAAATTTTTGTATACGACGGCGCCGTCGCCCACGAACAGGCACGGTGAATGTCCCTGGAGGCCTCGAATCACTTCAACTACGCTGGGGGCGGAGGTCACAGTATCCTCGGTGACACGATTGACGACATCCGCGGTCTTCCGGAATACAGCGGCATAGACCTCGCTTTTGCGTGCATCCAAAAGCGCACAGATTAAGCCTTCATAATCTGTCACCCGTGCCGCATAAGCAAATAATGTTGACACTCCCACGACGGGGATTTCCCAACCATAGGCAAGACCCTTGACTGTGCTTAATCCGATTCTAAGCCCCGTGAAAGAACCCGGGCCGATGGAGAGCGCGAATCCGGTAACGTCCTGAAATGAGACTCCGGTGTTTTCGAAGAGCGACTCTATTAACGGAAGGAGGGTCTCAGCGCGGTTACTTTTGCTACTACGTCTGAGGCCATCGCTCGCAAAGTCCCAGGATGAATCGGTTTTCTCGGACAGTAACAATCCATTTTCGACCAAAGCCACACTGGCCGCGCCGCTAGCCGTGTCGATACCGATAACCCTCATCCTCCGACCTGTTTCTCAAAAAACCTGGCAATATCATTGTAAAACGCATAGATCATTAAAAGCATCAACAGAAAAATCCCCACTTGTTGGGCCACCTCTCGATGTCTAACCGCAACCGGCTTACCAATTACAGCTTCGACCAAAAAAAACAACAGATGGCCGCCGTCAAGTACCGGGATCGGTAAAAGGTTCAGGACTCCCAAATTTATACTCAAAATTGCCAGAAACCCGAGAAAACTACCTAGGCCCTCCTGCGCCTGTTGACCCGCCATCTGCGCAATGAGTATTGGCCCCCCGAGATTACGCGGCGAAACCTCACCGCTGATCATCTTGTATAGGGCCACGAGGGTTAGCCTCGCATAATCATAGGTTTGCTGCACCGCCTTCACTATCGCTAACCCTGGGTTGCCCTTTTCAATCGAGACATGACTGCCGATCCCGATCATCCATTCGTCTTTTTTCTCGCCGAAAATCGTTCGGCTCTCTCTTTTCGTCGGTTGCACCGTAACCGCAACGTCTTGAGCTTCCCTCCGGATCGAAAGATTCAGTGGACTACCCTGACTTTCCTTAATCCGCTTAGACAATTCCTCCCACTCCGCAACCGGTTGACCGCTAACAGCCACAATACGATCGCCTTTTTTTATTCCTGCCCGATCCGCTGGCGAGCCTGGTTCAACACCGCCTACCTGAGTGGATAAAACCGGCACGCCATAAAAAACAAATACAATCATTAAGAGAAATACCGCTAGTAAGAGGTTAAAGCCCGGACCGGCTGCCACAATCGCGATTCGCTTCAAAAGTCCTTTATGGGCGAATGACCTCTCGATGTCAGCCTGCTGAACTTGTTCGTCGGGATCCTCGCCCACCATCTTGACGTATCCACCGAGAGGAAAAGCACTGAGTGCGTATTCAGTCTCGCCTTTTTTCTTCACCCAAAGTTTCGGCCCGAAACCGACGGAAAAAGTGAGAACGCCGACGCCCGACAATTTGGCAAACAAAAAATGACCGAACTCATGGATAACAATCAGCACGCCCAGGCCGATGATCGCCGCCACAACAGAGTAAATTACGTTCTCCATCCGTTCTCCCCTTCTACTGCCTGTAGTTCAATGAATAAGCGACGAAGCGGTTTGCCGAGCCCATCGATCTACTTCCAGAACTTCATTCACTTCGTTAGGCCGCCTCGGCACATGAGCTTGCATCGTCTTGTCAATAATACGGTGGATATCGCGAAAGCCTACTTTGCGCTCCAAGAACGCAGCCACCGCTACCTCGTTCGCCGCGTTCAAGACCGCAGACATCGTTCCGCCCTCTTTTAACGCGGCGTACGCCAACCGCAACGCGGGGAATCGTTTGGAGTCCACCGGTAAAAAGTTTAACTCGCCGTGCTGGGTCAAATCCAGAGGCTTCCAGCCGCCTTTTAACCGATGCGGATAAGTCAACGCATAAGCGATGGGAATGCGCATATCAGGGACCCCGAGCTGCGCGATGATCGATCCGTCCTGATATCGAACCATTGAATGAACCACACTCTGAGGATGGATAACGACATCGATCTGCTCCGGATCCATACCGAATTCCCAGCGCGCCTCAACAACCTCTAGCCCCTTATTCATCATTGTCGCCGAATCGATCGTTATCTTCCGACCCATTTTCCAGTTCGGGTGCTTTAGCGCCTGCGCAACGGTTGCCCGATTGAGAAGCTTCAGCGGGGTGCGCAAAAACGGACCTCCCGACGCGGTTAGAATGAGTTTATCAACCTCGTCCTGTCGGTTCCCCTGCAGACATTGGAAGATCGCGCTGTGCTCGCTGTCCACGGGCAGGAGTCTGACTCCTTTTTGTTTGGCGGTGCTGACGAAAATCTCACCCGCCATCACCAGCGCCTCTTTATTGGCAAGGGCGACTTCTTTTCCCGCTCGTACCGCCGCAAGCGTTGGCAGCAGTCCCGCTCCGCCGACAATAGCGGCCACAACGACATCGACTTCATGCGCCGTGGAAACTGTGGTCGCTCCCTGTTCTCCGTGGAGCACCTCCACTCGATTTTTTCCGAGCAATTCGCGCAAGCGTGGTATGTCTTGCTCATTCTTAATGGCAACACATCTGGGTGCAAACTCCCTAATCTGAGACACGAGCCGCTTGAGATTTTCTCCCGCCACCAACCCGTCTACTTTGAAACGCTCGGGGAACTGGCGCACGAGATCGAGGGTACTCATTCCGATAGAACCGGTAGAGCCAAGCAGAGCTATCGTTCTCATGGATGAAATACTTTCAAATAACTCGTCGCAAAGACCGCGGGGAAGATCAAGCTATCCAGCCGATCCAGCACGCCTCCATGACCTGGCAGCAAGGTACCCGAATCTTTCACGGCAAACACTCGCTTAATTGAAGACTCAAAAAGATCGCCAATCTGTCCGAGAAGGCTCAATATCCCGGAAACAGCGACGACTTCGATTGCGCCCAATTCTGTTACCAAAAAACTCGCTCCGAGACAGCCACCGATGACGCTGCCTGTCACATACCCTAACATTCCCTCGACGGTTTTGCCCGGACTGATCTCCGGCACGAGCTTTCTCTTGCCAAAATAATTGCCGACTAAGTAAGCGGCAGTGTCACCCATCATTATCACCAAAAGAACAAAAAACACCCACGCGCGACCGTGAGGCATGCGAAACAGCAAGACCCAATGGGGTAACAGATAGCCGAGATAAACAGCTCCGAGAAGCGTCCACGCCAGCCGATTCAATCGCTCCTGTAGTTTGCCGGCCATGAATAAATAGACCGAGAAAAAAAGTACAAACAGCAGGCTCAAGCCCATCTCGCCCTTTGAAACCCGAGAAAAAAGTAGTGCCAGGGATAAACTGAGACCGAAGAGTATTCCCCACAACTGTTCTCTCACACGACCAGGGAACGCCATCGCAAAATACTCGCGCAATGCTTCTGCGTTGAGAACGACAAAAAATCCAACAAAAATCCAAGAAGACCCCCAGCCGACCAGCAGAATGAGTAGCGGAATACCGACGCTTGCGGTAATCGCCCTTGACCTAAGACTTGATTCCACAGGCCTCCAACGATGACGGTGCTGGATCCATGACTTGTTCGTCGGTTCTACCGAATCGCCGGCGCCGCTGTTGAAACTCGATGAGGGCCTGCAAGTAGTCCTTTTCCCGAAAATCGGGCCAAAGAGTAGGGGTTACGTAGAGTTCGCTATAGGCAATCTGCCAAAGATAAAAGTTGCTGATCCGCAACTCGCCACTTGTCCGGATTAAGAGGTCAGGGTCCGGAACGTCGGGTGTGTCCATGTGTGCCATGATGATCTTTTCATCGATCTCCTCAGGGTCACACTTGCCCTCCCGCACGTCGCTTGCGAGTCTTTTCACCATTCTCACAATCTCGTTACGACCGCTGTAGCTGAGCGCGAGGATTACCGTCATCCGTTTGTTGTCGCGTGTCAGCTCGATCACGCGCTCGAGTGTGCGCCGAACACTGATGGGCAGGCGGCTCCTGTCGCCGATCGCGAGAAGTCGGATACTGTAGCGCATCATTTTCGCTTGTTCGGCAACCAGATAATGCTCCAAAAGTCCCATGAGCGCATGGACTTCGTCTTGAGGTCTGAGCCAGTTCTCTGTTGAGAAGGCGTACAGCGATAGGAAGGGAATACCAATTCTGCGGCTCATTTCGACGATGACACGAACTGAGGTTTTTCCTCGCCGATGGCCTTCGATACGGCTCTTTCCTCGCTCCTTGGCCCAGCGGCCATTGCCGTCCATGATAATGGCAACATGCTGAGGTAGACGACTCTTGTCTAGGCCGCTTAGATCCATCGTTAGCCGAGCAGGGTCAGTTTCATGAATGGAACGTGTGGCGAACGCCCTGCAGGACTCTGCAAAAACGACTTAACCTGAAGGCGTCGTGACAGGCGGAGATTGGCGGTTATTCAAACCTCCATGATCTCTTCTTCTTTGGTCTTGATTATTTTGTCAATACGACCAATAAAGTCATCGGTGATCTTTTGTACTCGGTCCTGCCCATGCTTGGAATCATCCGCGGTAATTTCCTTCTTTTTTTCACTTTCCTTGAGATGCTCGACGGCAACGCGACGATGATTGCGAACCGACACGCGAAACTCCTCGCCAATTTTCTTGACGTGCTTCACCAGTTCTTTACGCCGCTCTTCGGTAAGCTGGGGAATCGGCACTCGGATGACCTTACCGTCGTTGTTCGGAGTGAGTCCGAGATCCGACTTGAGAATTGCTTTTTCGATATTTCCCATGGCGCCGCGGTCGTAGGGTTGCACCACCAGCAAACGTGGTTCCGGCGCACTCAAGGTTGCTAACTGGTTCAGAGGCGTTGTCGCTCCGTAATAGTCGACCACTATATGTTCCAGCAGTACTGTCGAGGCCCGGCCCGTACGGATTTTGCCGAGATCCTTGCGTAGCGCGCCGACGGATTGATCCATCTCTTTCTGCAGCTGAGTGAAAATGGCTTCGTTCATCGCTTCCCTCCGCTGACTAGAGTGCCAATGGGCTCACCTGAAACAACTCTTTTGATATTGCCCTTCTCCATAATATTGAAGACGATAATGGGCAATTGATTGTCCATACAGAGTGATATCGCCGTGGAGTCCATGACCTTCAGCTCGCGATTCAGAACCTCGATGTAAGTCAATTCCTCGAACTTGTGAGCTCCTTCGTGCTTAAATGGGTCAGCATCATAGACGCCTTCCACTTTGGTTGCCTTGAGAATGACCTCCGCACCCACCTCCATCGCTCGCAAGCTTGCCGTGGTATCCGTTGTAAAGTAAGGGTTGCCAGTGCCGCCGGCAAAGATCACCACGCGACCCTTCTCCAGGTGGCGCGTGGCTCGGCGCCGTATATAGGGCTCGGCCACCTGGCGCATCTCGATAGCGGACAATACCCGAGTTGAAACCCCCAGCTTCTCGAGCGCGTCTTGCAGAGCCAAACTATTAATAACAGTAGCCAGCATTCCCATCGTGTCTGCGCTGGCGCGGTCCATCCCAATATCGCTAGCCACCGCCCCACGAAAGATGTTGCCCCCGCCGATGACCAATGCCAACTCACAACCCATTTCTTTCACTTCTTGGATCTCTTGGGCGAAGGCCTTGACGGTACTTCCATCGATACCAAATTTTTGCGGTCCCGCGAATACTTCTCCAGTAACCTTCAGAATGATCCGTTTGTATTTAGGGGACCCGTTATTCATCAGCTTCCAAGGTGCATTTTAGTCCTTCTGAACTCCCTCGCCGAGGTGATAGCGAGCGAATCGCCTCACTTCAATTTTTTCGCCTAGCCGGGTAATGGCATCGTTAATAGTGTCAATCACTTTACGATCCGGATCTTTGATGAACGCTTGCTCCAAGAGGCAAACCTCAGAATAGAATCGCTCCATCTTTCCTTCGACGATCTTCTCGACGAATTTTTCCGCCTTTCCGGACTCCAGCGCCTGGCTGCGGTAGATCCCGCGTTCCTTCTCGATATCGTCAGCGGATACGTCTTCCCGTTTCACGTATCGCGGATTGGCCGCTGCAATCTGCATGGCCATATCTTTGAGCAAAGCCTGAAACTCGGCCGTTCGGGCAACAAAATCTGTTTGGCAGTTGATCTCCACGAGGACCCCGATCTTACCTCCCGGATGCACATAGGCGCCCACGGCGCCGTCCGCCGCAACGCGGTCGGCTTTCTTCGCCGCTGCGGCTAAACCCTTTTGCCGCAAATAGTCGACGGCCTTTTCCAGATTTCCACCAGTTTCAGCGAGAGCCTTTTTGCAATCCATAAAGCCCGCGCCGGTCTTCTCCCGCAATTCTTTCACTGCCGTTGCATTGAGTTCCATGGAACCCTAAACTCCTCCCATCGCCTGACTTGCCGCCGCACGCTTCGGTTCCTCGGTAGGAACTTCACTGCTGGCCTTTTCATCCTCTTTATCTTTGACTAGCGACTGTTCGTAGAGTATTTTCCCTTCATTGATCGCATCCGCAATCGCGGAACAAAACAGCCGGATGGCCCGAATGGCATCATCATTGCCTGGCACCTTGTAGTCCACCAAATCGGGATCGCAATTCGTATCGATGACAGCGACGACAGGGATCCCCAGTTTGCGCGCCTCTCGGACTGCAATCTCTTCTTGCTTAGGATCGACGACGAAGATGGCGTCCGGAAGCTTTCGCATGCCTTTAATCCCACCCAAAGACTGCTCCAGTTTTTCTTTTTCCCGTTTAAGGCCCAACATTTCCTTCTTGGTCAAGGCGTCGACGATTTTCGGATCGTTTTCCATCTCCTCGAGTTTTCTTAACCGTTCAATGCTCTGACGAATGGTTGAGAAATTCGTTAGTGTTCCGCCCAACCAACGATTGTGGACATGGAACATTCCACACCGCTCGGCCTCTTCCTTGACCGCTTCCTGGGCCTGTTTCTTAGTGCCAACGAATAGGATGTGGCCGCCCGAGGACGCAATGTTGCGCACCACAGCCTCCAAATCTTTGAACATGGCAACCGTCTGCTGTAAGTCGATAATGTGAATGCCATTACGCGCGCCGAATATGTAGGGTTTCATCTTGGGGTTCCAACGGCTGGTTTGGTGTCCGAAGTGAACACCGGCCTCCAGCAGTTGCTTCATAGAAATATCGCTCATTATTCTTTTCTCCTTTGGTTTTGTCCTCCCCTCTCCTCTTTTCCGTTACGCACCACATCGGCACCACGCAATGGATCAGAAAGGGTGTGAAATAGCGCCCGTGGCAGGTCGCTTTCTGCGACCAACACACGACCACCGGCTATACAAAAAACTTTAACAGACTTAGATATCTTTGCGTTTCTAACAAAGATAAGCGTTGCACGCAAGGTAGCAGGAAACGAGGAAAGTTACTGGTTCATGGACTCAAGAAATTCTTTGTTGTTCTTGGTGCCGTGCATCTTATCTTGCAGGAACTCCATCGCTTCAACCACGCTCAGTTGCGATAGTACTTTCCGCAAGATCCAGATCCGATTCAAGTCCTCTTTGGCGATCAGCAGTTCCTCCTTTCTGGTTCCCGACTTGTTAATGTCGATCGCGGGGAAAACTCGCTTATCCATGAGCCGTCGATCTAGATGTACCTCCATGTTACCTGTGCCTTTGAATTCTTCAAAAATGACTTCGTCCATCCGGCTACCCGTGTCAATCAGGGCCGTTGCAATAATCGTCAGGCTGCCACCATCCTCGATGTTTCTGGCGGCACCGAAAAACTTCTTCGGCTTATGAAGCGCATTGGAGTCGACACCGCCGGATAGGATCTTGCCGCTTGGCGGTACCACTGTATTGTACGCCCGCGCGAGTCGAGTGATGCTGTCGAGCAGAATCACGACGTCTTTGCCATGTTCGACAAGCCGTTTGGCCTTTTCAATCACCATTTCGGCGACCTGGACGTGCCGTGTCGCAGGCTCATCAAAAGTGGAACTGATGACTTCACCATCCACTGATCGTTGCATATCCGTGACCTCTTCGGGACGTTCGTCAATCAGCAGGACAATGAGGATGACTTCCTTGTGATTATGGGCAATGGCCTTGGCGAGATGCTGCAGCATCATCGTTTTGCCCGTCCGCGGCGCGGCGACGATCAAGCCACGCTGGCCTTTGCCAACTGGTGTCAACAAATCCACGATACGGGTCGTATAATCTTCGGGCTGATATTCGAGACGGAAACTTTCGTTAGGGTAGAGGGGGGTAAGATTATCGAAAAGGATTTTTTCCCGAGCTCTTTCCGGATCTTCGTAGTTGATCGATTCAACCTTAAGGAGGGCGAAGTAACGTTCCCCTTCTTTGGGGGGGCGAATATGGCCTGAGATAATATCCCCTGTCCGCAAGTTGAATCTACGAATCTGGCTTGGAGAAACGTAAATATCGTCAGGACCGGGAAGATAGTTATAATCGGGAGCCCGCAGAAAACCAAAACCATCGGGGAGGGTTTCCAGCACGCCTTCTCCATAGATATGGCCGTTCTGCTCCGTTTGCGCTTGCAAGATCGCAAAAATCAGCTCTTGCTTGCGCATATTGGCGGCGCCTTCAATATTAAAATTCTTGCCGATCAGTGCCAGGTCACTGATCTTCTTTTCTTTGAGAGCTTTAAGGTTTAACCCATTATCTTCTAGGGCTTCCGGTTCTGCCGTTCGAGTTCTGCCACGGACCATAAACTATGCCTCTCCTTTCACGCTCTTGAAGGAACGCTCTTGATCATTTTGTTCAGATCGCATCTTCTCCGTAACTTACCTGCAGAATCGTACCGGTAAGTCAAAATTTCCAGCTCCTCTC
>Ga0081455_10002091_pt1 | contig 23830 bp, 22 predicted proteins | sample TabmetS3T2R1_FD_70207 | JGI IMG/M metagenome (GOLD analysis project Ga0081455, IMG submission 70207) | Tabebuia heterophylla rhizosphere microbial communities from the University of Puerto Rico - S3T2R1 | ecosystem: Host-associated > Plants > Roots > Rhizosphere ...
GAGCCAGCGGCCGGCGTACAGGTGGCCGCGGCCGGCCAGGTCGAGCGCGGTACGGGCCGGTACGCCGGCGCCGGCCAGCTTCCTGGGCAGCAGCGCCGCCGTGCCGGCCGCGGTCGCCACCGCCGCCGCCGGGTGGCCGGCGGCGGCGAGGGCCCAGGCCGCCGCGCTCCACCGCGAGACGCGTACGGGTGCGACGGCGCGGCCGTGCCGGTCGGCCAGCGGTGCCGCCGAGGTGCCGTAGCGGTACCGCTGCGCGAGCCAGCGGGCGATGGTCGGCCGCGGGTCGTGGCGTACCACCGACGCCGGCTCGTACCGGACCGTGTGCCCGGCCGCGACCAGCCGCCAGACCAGGTCGACATCCTCCCCGTACCGCAGCAGTTCGTCGAAGCCGCCGACCGATTCCAGGCTGGTACGCCGGACCAGCAACGCCGCGGTGGGGGTGTAGGTGACCCGGCCGCCCGGGCGTACCGGGGCCGGCAGCGGGCCGAGGTCGAGGGCGGAGCGGACCGCCTCGTAGCGGGCCAGCGCCGAGGTGCCGCGCTCGCTGGCCACCCGCGGGGCGACCGCGGCCACCGCCGGGTCGGCGAAGTGCGGCAGCAGCGGGGCCAGCCAGTCGCCGTCCGGGCGGCAGTCGGCGTCCACGAACGCGATCAGCTCCGTGCTGGCGCGGGCGGCGCCGGCGTTGCGGGCGGCCGCCGGGCCCCGGGCGTGGTCGTGCCGCACCACCGCGCCCGGGATGGGCCTGGGCGAGCCGTCGTCGACGACCACGGTGGCGGCCAGGTGCGCTGTGGCGGCGCGGAGTGCGGCCGGGTCAGGGCCGTGCACCGGGATGACGGCGGTCACCTGCGCCGGTCCGTACGGGCCGCGGTCGTAGCTGGGGTGGGCCAGGCCGCCGTCGACGAGCCGGGCGGCCAGCCGGTGGGCCGCGCCGGGTGGCACCGGGTCGCCGCGGGTGAGCGCGTCGACCAGCCGGGCGCCGGCCGCGGTGAGGCGGAGCACGCGCAGGGGCGCGCCGCCGAGCAGGGTTCGGCCGTTGTCGAAGCGGCGGACGCCGGGGTCCAGGGTGATCCTCATGCCGCTCCCGCCGCTCACAGAGTGAACCCGCCGTCGGCGTGCAGGGCGCTGCCGCTGACCGCCGCCGAGGCCGGCCCGCACAGCCAGGCGACCGCGGCGGCCACCTCCTCCGGGGCGAGCAGGTGGTCCTGGTCGCCGGCCAGCTCGGCCGGGTCGGACAGGCCGTACTGGGCGAGGGTCGCGGCCAGCATCGCGGTGTCGGTGGAGCCGGGCGAGACGGCGGTGGCGGTGACGCCGGTGCCGCGCAGGTCGGCGGCCAGGCCCCGGACCAGCCCGAGTACGGCGTGCTTGGCGGCGGTGTAGCCGGCCAGCCGCCACAGCCCGCGGTGCGCGGCGGCGCTGGCCACCGCGACGAAGCGGCCGGTCCGCGGCGGCTCGTTCGCCAGCAGCCGGGGCACCGCGGCGCGGGCGAGGTTGAGGACGCCGCGCACGTTCACCTCGAACAGGGCGTCCCAGGTGGCATCGCTGGTCTCCCACAGCGGTTCGCCGCCGGCCATCACGCCCGCCGCGGCCACGGCGGCGTCCAGCCCGCCGTACTCCGCCTCGGCGGTGCCGACCGCGGCGTCCATCGCGTCCTGGTCGCGCACGTCGGCCACGATCGGGGTGACCGCGCCGTGCCAGCGGTCGGCGACGGTGTCCAGGTCGCCCTCGGTGGCCAGCGGGTAGCCGATCGCGGGGTCGTCCCGGCAGGCGTCCACGGCGACGACCCGCCAGCCGCCGCGGACCAGCTCGTCGACCACGGCCGCGCCGATACCCCGGCCCGCGCCGGTCACCACCGCGACCCGCCTTCTCATGCCAGGTAGCCGTTCTGGCGCAGGTAGGTCAGCAGCTCCGCGGCGGCCTCGGCAGGGGTGGTGGGGGTGACGATCCTGGGCGGTTGGTGTCCGGCGAGGGCGCCGGTGAGGGCGAGCAGGCGCTCGCGGGGCTGGTCGCCGGGCGGCGGGTCCAGCTGCTTGGGGCGCGGCCGGTACGGGCCGGGCGCGGCGGCGAGGATGCGCGCCGGCTCGGATCCCGCTGGCAGCACGGGGATCGCGGCGCGCTGCGCGGCCAGTACGGCCGGCAGCGCGGCGCGGCGCAGGCGTACCGCGGCCGGCTCGACCGAGCAGACCGCCGGCACCGGGATCGCCAGCCGCTCCCGCCGGCCGCCGTCCAGCCGCCGCGTGCCGAGCAGGCGTCCGTCCACACAGGACAGTTCGGTGAGGCCGAGGGCCTGGGCGGAGCCGAGTGCGGCGGCCAGGAACGCGGGCGTGCTGCCGGTGCCGCGGTCGGCGCTGTGGTCGCCGCACAGCACCAGGGCCGGGCGGTCCGGCAGCGCGGCGGCCAGTGCCTGCGCCGTACCCCATCCGTCGTCGGTGAGCGGGTCCCCCGTCGCCTCCACCCGGATGGCCTCGCCGGCACCCGCGGCCAGCGCCTCCCGCAGCATCTGGTCGGCCCGGGGCGGGCCGGCGGTGATGGCCAGGCAGCGGCCGCCGAGGGATTCGGCCAGCCGCAGCGCGTACTCCAGCGCGCACCGGTCGGCCTCGCCCGGCCCGCTGGCCAGCGCGCTGGTCTGCACCGCGCCGGTCAGCGGCCGGTAGGTCGGGTGCGGGTCGGCGAACCGCAGCGCCGCCACGACCAGCGGGCTGCTCATCCGCGCCGGAACGCGACGCCGTGGCCGCCGTCGGGGTAGCTCCAGCGGATCGCGCCCGCGCCGTTGCAGACCAGGTAGCAGGTGCCGCACTCGAAGCACTGCTCGTAGTTGAACAGGATGCCGCCGTCCGCGGTGGGCACGAACAGGTTCGCCGGGCAGGCGTGCACGCACGCCTTGGTGGTGCAGGACCGGCAGACCTCGCTGTCCACCTCGATGTGCGCCCGCCCGCCGACCCGGAAGTCCACAGTGGACATCCGGTCCTCGAAGGAGATCTCGCCGTAGCTCACCCGAACGACCTCAATCCGACCAGGCCGTCGCGCAGCAGGTCGCGGCGGCGGATCCCGTGCGCGCGGGCCGACTGGCGCAGCAGCCGGCGCAGCCCCGGCTTCGGCCGCGGGTTGTCCACTGTGAACAGTCCCTGCACGACATCGCAGATCATGCCGGGGTACTGCCGCTGCACCCGGCGGGACAGCACCAGGTCCGGCACCCGGCGCAGCTTGCGGTGGTCGGCCAGCACGAACGAGCCGGCCAGCATCCTGCGGTAGCCGGCCAGCCCGCGGGCGCTGGTGTCGCCGGCCGCCAGCGCCGCGGCGGCGGCCCGGCCGGCGTACATGCCGGACCCGAGGGCGAAGTTGACGCCCTCCAGCCAGATGCCGGCGGCCAGGCACAGCGCGGCGGCGTCCCCGGCCACCAGCAGTCCGTCGCCCACCAGCCTCGGCAGGTGCCGGTAGCCGCCCTCGGGGATCAGGTGCGCGGAGTACTCCAGCAGCTCGCCGCCGCGCACCAGCGGCGCGATCGCCGGGTGCCGCTTCAGGCCAGCGATGACCTCCTCCGGCCGGATCTTCGCCGCGGCCAGGCCGGGCAGCGCGAGGACGACGCCGACGCTGAGGCTGTCCAGGTTGGTGTAGAGGAAACCGCCGCCCGGGATGTCGCCGGTGCAGCCCAGGATCTCGATGTCCACCCCGTCCAGCCCGCTCACCCCGAACCGTTCCTCGATCGCGGCGCGGGGCAGCGCCAGGGTCTCCTTCACCCCGAGCGTGACGTGCTCGGGGTCCTGCTCGTACAGGCCGGCCTCCTTGGCCAGGAAGGAGTTCACGCCGTCGCAGGCGATCACGATGCCGGCGGTGAGGTCGCCGTCCGGGCGGTCGGTGGTCACCCCGGTGACCCGGCCGCCGCCGTCCCGGCGCAGGCCGGTGACCACAGTGGACGGTACGAGCACGGCGCCGGCGTCTACGGCCTGGTCGGCGAGCCAGGCGTCCAGCTCGGCCCGGAACGCGGTGGCGCCGTTGTAGGGCGGGCGGCCCCAGTCCTGGGTACGGAAGTCGACGGTGAGCGCCTGCGCGCCGGTGAGCAGCATGGTGGAGCGCCGGGTGATCCAGCGCTGCACCGGCAGCCGCTCCCACCAGCCGGGCAGCAACTCGTCCAGGATCCGGCCGTACACGACGCCGCCGTAGACGTTCTTCGCGCCGGGGTAGGGCCCGCGCTCCACCAGCGCGACCGAGTGCCCGGCCCTGGCCAGCTCCAGCGCCGCGGCGCTGCCCGCCGGCCCGGCGCCCACGACGACCGCGTCGAACCTCATGGCGTTATCCCCAACCGGGTTGCTAGTTCGGCGAGTACGGCCGGGGCGTCGGCGACGATGCCCAGCTCCGCCTGCGCGGTCATCGGGCAGGACGGGTCGGTGTTGACGCTGACCACGTGCCGCGGCCGGCCGAGCCCGCCCATGTGCTGCGCGGCACCGGAAATGCCCAGCGCCACGTACAGCTCCGGGTCGACCAGCACGCCGGTGGTGCCGATCTGCCGCTCGTACCCGATCCAGCCGGCGTCGGTGACCACCCTGGTCGCGCCGACCGAGGCGCCGAGCGCGGTGGCGACCTTGCGCAGCAGGGCGACCCCCGCGGTGGGGTCCTCAACGCCCCGGAGCAGACCGGCGCCCGCCGCCAGGATCCTTGGCGCCTCGGCCAGGTCGGCGGTGCCGGGGTCGGGCGGCAGGACCTCCAGCACCTCGCAGTCGGGTACGTCCGGGAGCTGGAGCGCCAGCTCGTGGACTGCCGGATCCGGCTGCGGCGCCGATGGATCCACGCCGCGGACACCGGGCAGCAGGGTGGCCACGAACAGGCCGGCCGCTGTCGCGGGTACGCCCACCCGGCCGGCCCAGCGGACCAGGTCGGCGCCGTCGGAGGTGACCCGGACGGCACCGGCCAGCAGCGGGCGCTCCAGTGCGGCGGCGAGACGGGGAGCCAGGTCCCGGCCGTCCGGGGAGGCGGGCAACAGGATCACATCGGTGTCCGCCAGCGGCTCGGCGAGCGCGGCGGCCCACCGCCCCGGCGCGTACGCCCCGACCTCGGCGCACCAGACCGTGTGCGCGCCGGCCCAGCCCGCCCGGGCCACGCCCGAGCCGATCAGCACCGCCGCGCCGCCGGCCTCGGCCACCGTCTCGGCCGCTCCCAGCGGCAGGACGCCGTCCCGCACCGGCAGCACGGCCTTCATATCCCGACCGCCGCGCGGTGGCCCTCGATGACGGCGGCGTGCGCGCGGCGGGGCGCGATGCAGTCGCCGGCCCTGAGCACGGTGAAGTCCACATCGGACAGTGCGTGCCACAGCTCGTCCTCGGGGGCCTGCGGCACCGCGCACACCACCCAGTCGGCCAGCACCGTGGCCGCCTGCCCGGTGGTGTGCGTCAGCACCTGCAACGCGATCCGCTCGCCGTCCGCCGCCGCGCCGAGCACCACCTCGTCGGTGCTCTGCCCGATCCCCTTGGCGTGCGCGCGGACGTACCAGCCCTCCAGGTCCAGCGTGATGCCCAGGTCCTGGCCCACCACCATGCCCGGGGTGGACACCCGCACCGCGCAGCCCCGGTCGGCCAGCAACTCGGCCACGCTGGTCGCCTGGTGGAACCCGAGTTCGTCCACCACGAACACCTCCCCCGCCGGTGCCACCCGCCTCTCCAGAACATCCCGCACATCGACGATCCGGTCCAGCCCGCCGGCCCACCACGGTGGCTGCGGCCGGGCGCCGGTGGCCAGCACCACCGCGTCCGGCGCGAATTCCCGTACCACCGCCGCGTCCGCCGCCACCCCGGTGCGCACCGCCACGCCGTACCGCGTGCACTCGGCCAGGAGATTCCTTACCACGTCGAGGAATTCGGCCCGGCTCGGCACGCCGGCCGCGACCTGTACCTGCCCGCCGGTGACCGGGGCGCGCTCCAGCAGCGTGACCCGGTGGCCACGCTGCGCGGCGGTCGCGGCCGCCTGCAGGCCGGCCGGGCCGCCGCCGACCACCAGCACCCGCTGCGCGCGCCGCCTCGGAGCCGGCAGGACGACCGACTCCCGGCCGGTACGGGGGTTCTCGATGCAGCCGAGCCAGCGGTTCAGGCCCATCCGGCCCACGCACTCCTGGTTGCAGGACAGGCAGGTACGGATGTCGTGCTGGTGCCCGGACCGGGCCTTGGCGGCGAAGTCGGGGTCGGCGATCTGCCCGCGTACCACGCCGACCAGGTCGCAGTGGCCGTCGGCGAGCGCCCGGTCGGCCTGCGTCGGGTCCTTGAACCGGCCGACCGCGACCACCGGCAGCCGGACCGCGCGGCGGATCGCGTTCGGGATGTACAGCGCGTACCCCGGCGGCACGTGCATGGACGCCTCGATCATGTAGAGCGTCGCGGTGGCCACGCCGATGGAGGTGTTGATGTAGTCGACCGCGCCGGTGGCCTCCACCATCCGCGCCACCTCGACCGCCTCGGCGATCGTGCTGCCGCCCTCGATCAGCTCGTCGCCGCACAGCCGTACACCGAGCGCCCGCTCCGGTCCGATCGCCTCGCGCACCGCGGCCACGATCTCCAGCAGGATGCGGGCCCGGTTGGCCAGGCTGCCGCCGTAGCCGTCGGTGCGGATGTTGGTGGCCGGCGAGAGGAAGCCGCGCACGATCGAGGAGTGCGAGCACTGCAACTCCACCCCGTCGAAACCTCCAATGGCGCAGTGCTCGGCGACGGTTCCGTACCCGGCGACCACCTCGGCGATCTCACCCGCGTCGATCGCCTTGGGCACCTCGCGGAACAGCGGGTCCGGCACCGGTGACGGCGCCCACACCGGCAGCCTGCTGTACATGCCGGAGGCCTGGCCGCCGTTGTGGTTGAGCTGCGCCAGGATCGGTACGCCGTGGGCGTGCACGGCCTCGGTGATACGCCGGTAGCCGGGGATCACCTCGCGGTGGAAGCCGTGGATCAGCTTCTCGTACGGCCAGTCGGTCGGGTGGGTGCTGTGCTCCTCGGTGATGATCAGCCCGGCACCGCCGGCCGCGCGGGCCGCGTAGTAGGCGGCGTGCTGCTCGCTCGGCAGCCCGTCCTCGGCGTAGTTGGTGAGGTGCGCGGCGAACACGATCCGGTTCCGTACGGTCAGCGGACCCAGCCGCAGCGGGGTGAACAGGTACCGGTGGCCGCTCACGCGCGCACCAGCTCCCGGACCGCGAGCAGCGCCGCGCGCCGGCCCTCCAGGACCGCCTCGTACACCGTCCGGGGCGCGACGCAGTCCCCCGCCCGCGGCGAGTCCGGCGCGAAGCCGTCCGGCAGGCGGTGTCCGCAGTGGACGGTGAAGGCCGCCTCGACCTCGGCCCGTACGCCGGTGTAGCGGTCCTCCAGCAGCACGTGTCCACTGTGGACCTCCCGGAGCAGCGAGCGCTTGTGCAGGGTGACACCGGCACGCTGCAACCGGGCGTTCGCGTCGGCCAGGTCCCCGGTGATCGCCAGCTGCGTGCCGACCACCGGATCCGCGGTCACGATCCCGACCGGGCGGCGCGCCGCCAGCAACTCGGCCACGCCGACCCCGACCGGCCCGCCCACCGGGTCGTACACGATCGCCGGGCCGGCGGGCAGGTCCGCCCGCGCCAGCAGCTCGGTGACCTCCAGCACCGGACCGTCCACTGTGTACGGCCGGGGACCGGGCCGGCTGCCGGTGGCCACCACCGCGGCGCCGGCCACCTCGGTGATCTCGGTGTTCAGCTCGATCCGTACGCCCAGCCGGCGGACCTCGCGCTCCAGCCAGTCCGCGTACGCGCCGAGCCGGGACCGGCCACCGACCTTGGCGGCCAGCCTCAGCATGCCGCCGAGCCGGCCGGTCCGCTCCGCCAGCCGTACGTGGTGGCCGCGCAGCGCCAGGACCCGCGCCGCCTCCAGGCCGGCCGGCCCGCCGCCGACGACCAGCACCTCGCGCGCCGGCATGCTTGCCAGCGGCGCGTCTTCGGTCTCGTGGCCGGCGGACGGCTCGCCCCAGCAGGAGATCAGCGGGTTGCGGTCGTCGCGGACCCGGCAGCGCTCGTTGCCCAGCACGCACGGGCGTACCCGCTCCGGCTCGCCGGACCGCAGCAGTGCCACCAGGTCCGGCTCGGCGATCTGCGCCCGGGTCATCTCCACCAGGTCGGCCGCCCCACCGTCCACAGCGGACTGTGCCAGCTGGACGTCGACCACGCTGCCCTGCAGCACCACCGGCGTCGCGCCGGCCACCGCCTCCCGGACCTGCCGGCACAGCTCGGTGTTGAATCCCGGCTCGGTGTGCAGGTCCGGCCGGGTGGCGGACACCGACAGGCCGCTGCCGCGGACCACCACCAGGTAGTCCACGTCCGGGGCGAGCGTACGGGCGTGCTCGACCGCGTGGTCGGCGGTGATCCCGGCCCACGGCGCCAGCTCGTCGCAGGCCAGCCGCAGGCCCAGGACGCGGTCGGCGCCGAGCGAGGCCCGTACCGCTGCCAGCACCTCGCGCAGCAGCCGCAACCGGTCCGTGCCGTAGCCGTCCTCGCGGGTGTTGGTCAGCCCGGACAGGAACTGGCGCAGCAGGCTGTGCTGGCCGGCCTGCACCTCGACACCGTCCACACCGGACTCGACGGCGAGTGCGGTGGCGGCGGCGAAACCCTCGACGAGCGCGCCGATCTCGGGCTGCTCCATGAGCATCGGCACCTCGCGGCTGGCCACGTCCGGCACCCGGGACGGAGCCCACAGCGCGCTCTGGGCGTACGCCGAGGAGCCCTGCGAGCCGGCGTGGCCGAGCCCGGCGAGTACCAGCGTGCCGTGCGGGCGGCAGGCGGCCACCGTCGCCGCCCAGCCGGGGCCGCAGTCGGCGGCCAGCGGCGCCCGCTCGTACGGCCAGTCCGAGCGGTGGACGCTGGCCACCTCGGTGACCAGCAACCCAGTGCCGCCGGCCGCGCGCCGCTCGTAGTACGCCACGTGCCGCGCCGAGATCGCCCGGTCCCGGCCCAGGTTCGTCTCATGTGGACCGAACAGCACCCGCGACGGCGCGCGCCGCCCCGCGAGCAGCACCGGATCGGTCAGCAGCATCAGACCGGACTCGTGTCGCAGGCGCGGTCCGGGGCACGGCGGCCGATCTGGACGAAGACCCGGCGGGAGTGGTCCTGGCTCGGCTTCGGCGCGCTGCCGGCCGCGGCCAGGTCGGCGTTGCCGCGCACGCACTCGGGATCCGGGCCGTCCAGCGGCAGCCCGGTGAAGAACTTCGCCGCCATGCAGCCGCCCTGGCAGGAGTCGTAGGCCGAGCAGGACCGGCACGCGCCGCCGGTCTGCGGGCCGCGCAGCTCCGCGAACAGCGCCGAATCCCGCCACACCGCGGCGAAACCCCCGCCGTCGCGCACGTTGCCGGCGCGGAACCGGTCGTGGATCGCGAACGGGCAGGCGTACACGTCGCCGATGGGGTCGATCAGGCAGACCACCCGGCCGGCGCCGCACAGGTTCAGGCCCGGCAGCGGGGTGCTGCCCAGCGCGTTCAGGTGGAAGAAGGAGTCGCCGGTCAGCACGCCCTCGCCGTGCGCGACGAGCCAGTCGTACAGCGCGCGTTGCTGCTGTGGGGTGGGGTGCAGGTCGGCCCAGGAGTCGGCGCCGCGGCCGGACGGGCGCAGCCGGGTCAGCCGCAGCTGCGCGCCGTGCTCGTCGGCCAGCGCCTTGAAGGCGTCCAGCTGCGGGATGTTCTGCCGGGTCATCACCACGCTGAGCTTGAAACCGGCGAAGCCGGCGTCCACCAGGTGCCGCATCGCCCGCCGCGCCGTCGCGTACGAGCCCGGGCCGCGGACCGCGTCGTTCACCTGCGCGGTCGCCCCGTCCAGCGAGATCTGCACGTCCACGTAGTCGCTGGCCGCCAGCCACCGCGCCCGCGCCGCGTCGATCTTCACGCCGTTGGTGGAGAACTTCACCCCCACCTGGTTCGCGGTGGCGTACTCGACGATCTCCCAGAAGTCCGGGCGTACGGTCGGCTCGCCGCCGCCGATGTTGACGTAGAACACCTGCATCCGCCGCAGCTCGTCCACCACGGCGCGAAGCTCCACAGTGGACAGTTCACGCGGGTCGCGCCGGCCTGAGCTGGACAGGCAGTGCACGCACGCCAGGTTGCATGCGTACGTCAGCTCCCAGGTCAGGCAGATCGGCGCGTCCAGGCCGGCCTTGAAGTGCTCAACCAGTTTCATCGGCCCGTTCCTCGATCGTCCCGTTCTCGGCCAGACCGGCCAGCGCGCTCAGATAGGCGGCGCGCTGGTCCTCGGCCACGCCGGCGGCGTCCAGGGCGCCGTGCACGTCGGCGTACGCGTCGAGGGTGCGGACCACCTCGACCAGTTGGCGGGTCTTCAGGAACGACAGCCGGCGGGTGCCGAAGTGGTAGGCGAGCGCGCCGAACGGCTCCGGCCGCAACGCGACCTGCGGGCAGCACCGGTACGACCGTGCCGGGTCGAAGGTCATGGCCGGGTCAGTAGACGCCGCACATGCCGTCGATGGAAACCTCCTCGACCAGCAGGTCCTCCTCGACCAGCGGAGCCTCGGTTTCGGTGGTGTCTGTCTGCGCCGTCTGCTCGGGCATGGCATGCTCCCTGATCAGGTCGGGTGGGTACCCGGAGAGTAATGGCACTGGGTGTCATTATGGAAGGCCGGGGGATGGATTCGGGATGAGCGAGGACGCGGTGCGCACGGTCACCGGCCGGGTCGGCCGGCGGCGGCTCACCACGCGCGGCGAGCTGGAACACGTGGCGTTCGAGCTGTTCGGCACGTACGGCTTCGACGGCACCACCGTCGACGACATCGCCACCGCGGCCGGGATCAGCAGGCGTACGTTCTTCCGCTACTTCCCCTCCAAGAACGACGTGGTGTGGGGCGACTTCGACGGGATGCTGGAGCGGATGCGCCGCCGGCTGGCCGCCGCACCGGCCGGCCGCCCGCTCATGGACGAGGTCCGCGAGGCGCTGCTCGACTTCAACCGGGTGCCGCCCGAGGAGCTGCCCTGGCACCGCCGCCGGATGGCGCTGATCCTGCGCACGCCGGCGCTGCAGGCGCACTCCACCCTCCGCTACGCCGACTGGCGCGCCGTACTCGCCGAGTTCGTCGGGGAGCGCATCGGGCAGCCCGCCGACACCCTGGCCCCGCAGGCGATCGCGCACGCCACGCTCGGCATCGCGGTCGCCGCGTACGAGCAGTGGCTGCTGGACGAGCAGGCGGACCTGCCCGCCCTCCTCGACGCGGCAATGCGCCAACTGGCCTCGTCCTTCGGCTGATGTTGTACCGTCCGTCATGAGGACGGATGTCCGCATCGCGCACAAGGATGGCGGAGGTGGCCGCATGGTGGAAGGGCAGCGCGCCCGCTCCTCCGACCACGTGCAGTCGCTGGAGCGCGGGCTCGCGGTGATCCGCGCCTTCGACGCCGACCACCCCGAGCTGACCCTGTCCGACGTGGCCCGCGCCACCGGGCTCACCCGCGCGGCGGCCCGCCGCTTCCTGCTCACCCTGGTCGAGCTCGGCTACATGCGCACCGACGGCCGGCTGTTCGCCCTGCGCCCGCGCGTACTCGAACTCGGCTACGCCTACCTGTCCAGCCTGTCGCTGCCCGAGGTGGCGCTCCCGCACCTGGAGGCGCTGGTCGCCCGCACCCGCGAATCCTCCTCGGTCTCGGTCCTGGACGGCGAGGACGTCGTGTACGTCGCCCGCGTACCCACCAAACGCATCATGACGGTCGCCATCAGCGTCGGCACCCGCTTCCCCGCGTACGCCACCTCCATGGGCCGGGTCCTCCTCGCCAGCCGCCCCGACCCCTGGCTGACCGCCTACCTGGCCGCGGCCGACCTCAAACCCATCACCCCGCACACCATCACCGACCCGACCGCCCTCTACGCCGAGCTCACCCGCGTACGCACCCAGGGCTGGGCCCTGGTCGACCAGGAACTCGAAGAGGGCCTGCGCTCGGTCGCTGCCCCCATCCGCAACCCCGCCGGCGAGGTCATCGCCGCCGTCAACATCTCCGCCCAGGCCAGCCGCGGCACCCCCACCACCCTCCGCACCGACCTCCTCCCCCACCTCCTCAGCACCGCCGAAGCCATCACCACAGACCTCACCCTCACCACCCATTGAAGTACGGCGGCATACATGGCCATGGGGGGCACCATGTTAAAGTGATCAAGAGATTCACTTGAACATGGAGGGCGGCATTGCCGTGAATGCAACATCGCTTCGACAAGCGGGGCGGTTCGTACGCCAGCCGCAAGGCTACCGAGCCTTCATCCCCGCGCCGCTGCCGCCAACGCCCGGGCTGATCTTCGACGCCGAACTGGTGAACCGTCTCGGCATGGCGACAACGGCCATCGGCCGGCTGGACGGCGTCGCCAGGATGCTGCCCAACCCGGACCTGTTCGTCGCCATGTACGTCCGCCGGGAAGCCGTACTGTCCTCGCAGATCGAAGGTACCCAGAGCACGCTGGACGACATCCTGACCTACGAGGTCAGCCCGCGCGCCGACGCGCTGCCGGCCGACGTCGGCGAAGTCGTCAACTACATACACGCCATGAACTACGGGCTGGACAGGCTGGCCGACCTGCCGCTGTCCCTGCGGTTGTTGCGGGAGATCCACGGTGTCCTGCTCGACGGCGTACGGGGCGGGAGCAAGACGCCGGGCGAATTCCGGACAACCCAGAACTGGATCGGCTCGGCCGGGCCCCGCGGCCTCGACGACGCGACGTTCGTACCTCCACCACCGCACGAGATGCGGGCAGCACTGGACAACTTCGAGCACTTCCTCTGGGACGGCGCGCCCCTGCACCCGTTGCTCGCCTGCGGTGTCGCGCACGCGCAGTTCGAGACCATCCACCCGTTCCTCGACGGCAACGGCCGGGTGGGGCGCCTCCTCATCACGTTCATGCTCTGCCACGACGGCGTGCTGCGCGGACCGTTGCTCTACCTCAGCCACTACCTCAAGCTGCACCGACTGGAGTACTACGACCGGCTGATGGCGGTCCGGACCAACGGCGACTGGGAGGGCTGGATCAGCTTCTTCCTGGATGGCGTCCGGTTCGTCGCGGAGGAAGCCGAGGACACCGCCGGCCGGATCGTCGAATTGCGCGAGCAGATACGCCTGGAAGCCGGGCAGGGAGGGATCACCGCGACCGGTCTGACCCTGGTTGACCAACTGTTCGAACGCCCGATCATCAATGTCCGGCTGGCCGCGGAGCTTCTCGGCGTTTCCTTCACCGCAGCCAACACCGTCGTGGCCCGGCTGGTGGAGTTGGGCATCCTCACCCAGATGACGGGCGGGCGGCGGAACCGGCTGTTCCGGTTCGACCGGTACCTCGCGCTCTTCGACTAAGCGTCCATTGTGGACTGTCGGTAGAGGGGGCCGTGGGGGTTGCCGGGGCGTTGGGTGAGGTAGTAGGCGTTGGTGGTGAGGATGAGCAGGACGGTGGTGGCGGCGTAGAGGGCGGTGCCGAGGGCGGGGACGGTGTCGGGGGGCAGGGTGTAGGCCATGACGACGCGGAGGGCGGCATCGGCGAGCAGGCCGGTTCCCCAGGCGGCGCTGGAGATCCGCCACATGCGGCGGAAGCGGGGGTGGCGGGTCCAGAGGTGGTCCCAGTCGGGGGGCCAGCCCAGGCGGCCCTCGAGGATGGGGCGGGTGAAGAGGTAGACCAGCGGGCGGTGGGCGGCGATGCTGGCGACGAACCAGATGCCGGTGACGCCGGTGAGGATCGCCTCCTTGGCCAGCAGGAAGCGGGTGCTGCCGGACAGCAGCGCGATCACGATGCTGCCGAACATCATCGCGGTCATGTACGCCGACAGGCCGTCCACCTCGCGCCGGCGCAGGAAGCCGATCACCCCGGGGACCGCGGACAGCAGCGTGCTGACCAGCAGGGACAGGTAGATTCCGGTGCCGAGCAGGCGCAGCAGGTAGTACGCCGCCAGCGGGGCGCCGAAGTCGACGGCGACCCGCAGCACCCGGCGGGCCCACGGAGCGGTCACGCCCGGGTGCCCAGCTCGAACAGCGTCACCAGCTCGGCGGCGTACGCCCCGCAGTCCAGGTCCGGCTCGGCGGCCAGCAGGAACGGCAGCCCGTCGAGCGAGCGCTGGATCGCGGTCGCCACCACCACCGGGTCGAAGGCGCGGAACTCCCCGGACCGCTGGCCGGCCCGCAGGATCTCCTCCAGCGGCGCCACCACCTGCCGGTCCTCCCCCGGCCCGTACGGCATCGCGCCGTTGAGCACGATCTCCACCAGCGCCCGCATCCCCGCCCGGTGACCGTCCACATAGGACACAACCCCGGTGATGTACGCCCGCAGCATCGCCGCCGCGCCCTCGGCGGCCCGTACCCGCGCGGTCATGTACGCCGCGATGTCCGCCACGACCGAGGTGGCGACCGCGCCGATCAACTCGTCCTTGCCGGCGAAGTGGTAGGAGATCATCCGCGTGCTGGACAGCCCGGCCCGCTGCACGATCCGCGCGAACGAGGCCCCCCGGTAGCCCACCTCGGCGATCACCTCGATGGCGGCGGCCACGATCTGCGCCCGCCGCGCCTCTACCGTCACGGACTTTACCTGCACGAGTAAAAATTAACTCACGCGAGTAAGACCCGCAACCCGTGAACCGACCGGCCGCCAGGACACGTGTCTCTGGAAGGGCCCGCGCGGCCCAGCGCGGCCCGTACCCCTCCAGGGAGGCGACATCTCATGGGCTGGGAGCTTGCTCCACTACCCGTCCCGCGCATCGGGCGCCTAGCCGGCGCCGCCGCACTCGCGATCCCACTCACCCTCGCCGGAGTCCTCCCGGCCAACGCAGAACCGGCCGCGGACCAGGCCGCAGGCACGACCTTCGCCGCCACGAACCTGGTCTCGGACCAGGCCGGCCAGGCCGCGCTCGTGGACCCGAGCCTGGTCAACCCGATCGGGCTGAGCGCCAGCGCCACCAGCGCGCTGTGGGTCAGCAACGCCGGCACGAACACCTCGACGCTGTACGGCGCCGCGACCACCGCCGGGGCACCCGCCACCAAGGCGGCCCTCACCGTGGCGGTGCCGGGCGCGCCGACCGGCCAGGTCTTCAACGGCAGCGCGGCGTTCACCGTCACCGGACCGACCGGGGTGACCGGGCCGGCCCGGTTCATCTTCGCCAGCCGCAACGGACAGATCACCGGCTGGAACCCGGCCGCGGCACCGACGACCGCGATCGTGGCGGCGACCACGCCGGGCGCCGTCTACACCGGGCTGTCGATCGACACCGCCGGCGCCCGGCTGCTGGCCACCGACTTCCAGCGCAACCGGGTGGACGTCTTCAGCAGCACGTTCCAGCCGGTGGCGCTGCCGCGGGGCGCGTTCACCGACCGCCTCCTGCCGCCGATCTTCTCCGCCTTCGACGTGGCCGTGCTGAACGGCTCGGTGTTCGTGACGTACGCCGTGCGCGTCCGCGACGCCACCGAGATCCGGCTGCCCGGCCTCGGCGCGGTGGACCAGTTCACCCTCGACGGGCAGTTCGTCCGGCGGGTGGCCACCGGCGGTGTGCTGAACGCGCCGTGGGGGCTGGCGATCGCGCCGGCCAGCTTCGGCGACCTCGCCGGTGACCTGCTGGTCGGCAACGCCGGTTCGGGCACGATCGCCGCCTTCGACGCCAACGGCCAGTTCCGGGGCCTGCTGCGCGGCGCGGACGGCGAGGTCCTGGTGATCCGTGACCTGTGGGGCCTGCTGCCCGCGACCGCGTCCGCCGGCGGTGCCGACGCGGTGTGGTTCAGCGCCGCGCCCGGTCGCGGCGAACACGGCCTGATCGGCACCATCCGAGCGGTGTCCTGACAAATACCGGCCCGGGCGCGGCCGCACCGGCCGCGCCCGGCACCCAGCACCGAAGTGGACAGTCCACGGTGTCCACTTCCCTTGGCTGGTAGCGGATCCCGGGACCACCGGTGTTACGGTCGCCTCCCAGCCGAGCTGGGGAGGGCACCGTGCCAACCACCGCTTCCGCGGGCCGCCGGGCCGGACACGCGACGGCCCTCGCCGCGGCCGTCCTGCTGGGTGCCGCGTGCAGCGCGGCACCGCACGCGACAGCCGGCAGCGCCGGCAGCGCCGGCACGGTGCTGTACGTCGCGCCGGCCGGATCGGATTCGAACAGCGGATCGGCCAGCGCCCCGCTGCGTACGCCCCAGATCGCCGTCGACAAGCTCGGCCCGGCCGGCGGCACGGTCCGGTTCGCCACCGGTACGTACGCCCGGCAGCGCATCCAGATCAGCAACCGCACCCACCTCACCCTGGAGGCGCTGCCCGGCGCCACGCCCGTCCTCGACGGCACCGGGCTCGTCCCGCCGGGCGGGTCGACCGGGATGGTCGACATCCGGGACAGCTCCGGTATCACCGTGCGCGGGCTGACGATCACCGGATACCGCACCAGGTCGCTGGACGCGGTGCCGATCGGGATCTACCTGAGCGGCGCCGGCGACTCGATCACGCTGACCGGCAACCACATCCACCACCTCGGCAACGACAACCCGGCGCTCGGCAGCATGGACATGAACGCCCACGGCCTCGCGGTCTACGGCCGCGACGCCCGCCGGCCGTTCTCGCACATCGCCATCGCCGGCAACGAACTCGACCACCTGGTGCTCGGCGCGAGCGAATCGCTGGTGGTCAACGGCAATGTGGACGGTTGGTCGGTCACCGGCAACAACATCCACGACAACAACAACATCGGCATCGACGCGATCGGGTTCGAGGAGACGATCTCCGGCGGCGCCCGCTGGACCGAGGTGAACCGCGCGCGGCACGGGGTGATCGCGCACAACCGGGTGTCCCGGATCGTCAGCGAGGGGAACCCGGCGTACTACGAGGACGGCGAGTGGTGCAACTGCGCCGACGGCATCTACATCGACGGCGGCGAGGCGATCCAGGTCACCGGCAACCAGGTGGACGCCGCGGACATCGGCATCGAGGTCGCCTCCGAATGGGCCCGCGGCCGCGCCAACGACGTCCAGGTCACCGGCAACACCGTGACGCGCAGCAGGTACACCGGGCTGTCGCTCGGCGGGTACGACCGGGAGCGCGGCGAGGCGTACGACATCACCGTCAGCGGGAACACCCTGCGCGGCAACAACACCCTGGACGACGGGTCGCCCGAACTGCTCCTCCAGTACTACGTCCACGACACCGTGATCACCGGCAACACGATCACCGCCACCAACGCCACCCCGGTCCTGCTGCTCCGGGACGCACCCGCCGGCGACGCGGCCAGGAACGCCGACCTGCTGCTGGACCGCAACCACTACCAGGGACCGCAGCCGGCGGGCCGCGCCCAGTTCCAGTGGAACGGCGCGACCCAGCGCGGCTTCGCGGCGTACCAGTCAGCCAGCCACCAGGACGCCCACAGCACCTACGCCGCGGTGTCCTAGTCGGCTCCCGCGGTTTCGACGGCGGCGTCGTAGGAGTCGACGGGGACCGACTCGCGGCGGCGCGGCAGGAGGAGCAGGGCGACGAAGGCGACCACGCAGCAGCCGAGGATGTACGCGCTGATCCAGGTGCTGGAGCCGGTGTGCTCGAGGATCGCGGTGGCGATCAGCGGCGCCGGCCCGCCGGCCACCACCGAGGCGAGCTGGTAGCCGATGCCCGCCCCGCTGTAGCGCACGTTGGTGCCGAAGCTCTCCGCGATCAATGCCGCCTGCGGGCCGTACTGCATGTCGTGGAAGACCAGCGACAGCACGATTCCCAGCAGTACCAGGCCCGCGGTCGTGGTGTTGAGCAACCCGAAGTACGGGAACGCGAAGGCGGCGGTGCCGACAATGCCCACGCCGTAGACCAACCGCCGGCCGAACCGGTCGGACAGGTGCCCGAACAGCGGGACCGTGATGCAGCCGACCGCCGCGGCGACCAGGGTGTAGTTGAGCAGATCGCCGCGGACCAGGTGCAGCTGCTTGGTGCCGTAGGTCAGCACGAAGGTGATGAACAGGTAGAACGGCGCCTGCTCCGACATCCGCACCAGCGCCGAGGTGACCACCTCGCGCCACTGCGTCCGCAACACCTGCCACAGCGGGAAGTTCACCACGGCCTCGCTGCGGCGCACCTGCGCGAACGCCGGGCTCTCCAGCACCCGCAGCCGGACGTACAGGCCGATCGCGACCAGTACGGCGCTGAGCAGGAACGGGATCCGCCAGCCCCAGGTGTCGAAGCCGTCCCCGGTCCAGGCCTCCAGCAGCTTGACCGCGCCGGTGGAGGTCAGCAACCCCAGCGGCACGCCCAGTTGCGGGAAGCTGGCCATCAGCCCGCGCCGCCGCTGCACGCCCCACTCCATCGACAGCAGCACCGAGCCGCCCCACTCGCCGCCGACGCCGACGCCCTGCAGGATCCGCAACAGCACCAGCAGGATCGGCGCGGCCAGCCCGATCGCGGCGCGGCTGGGCAGCAGCCCGATCAGGAACGTGGCCACCCCCATCAGCAGCAGGGTCGACACCAGCGTGGCCTTGCGGCCGATGCGGTCACCGAAGTGCCCGAAGATCGCGGCGCCGATCGGCCGCGCGGCGAAACCCACGAACTGGGTGGCGAACGAGGCGAGTACGCCCGAGTACGCCGACCCGCCGGGGAAGAAGATCTTGGGGAAGATGAGCGCCGCTGCCGTGCCGTACAGGAAGAAGTCGTACCACTCCACGGTGGTGCCGACGGTGCTGGCGATCACCGCCCGCCGCCGCTCCCGCGAGACCTGACCCTCTCCGGCTACCTGCGATTCGGCCATGTCCAGCCTCCAAGGTCGCCCCCGCCACTGGGTCCCCCGCCCCAGACAGTGCGCCCGGCCCCACCGGCTGTCAATCCGGCGGATTGCGCTGCCAGCGCACCTCGCCGTCGAGCTGGATCGGGGTCGGGCGTAAGCCGGCGGCGCGCGCGACCCGCTGCGAGGCGACGTGGTCGGGGTGGATGTACGCGATCGTGGTCCACCCCGCCACGTGGTAGCGCTCCACCAGGCTGATGGCCGCCTCCGCGGCGTACCCGTTGCCCTGCGCGCGGCCGATGATCACCCAGGCGAACTCGGCCGCGCCCGCCGCCGGACCGGCCGCCGGCACGGTTGCCTGCAGGGTGCCGACCGCTGCCCGGGTGGCGCGTTCCCGGATCAGCCAGTTGCACCACAGGTACGCGCCGTCCGGGGAGCGCCGCCGCTCCCAGCGGGCGAACCGCTCGGTCAGCGCCGCCAGCGACAGCGGCTCGCCGCCGATGAAGTGGTGCAGCTTCGGGTCGTTGAGGCCGTCGAACAGCTCCACCGCGTGCGCCCGGGTCAGTGGCTCGATCAGCAGCCGGTCGGTGAACCAGCGCTGCTCCGGGTCGGTCACGCCAGGGACGGTATCCAATCCGGTCGTACCGGAGAAGTACGGGTCAGAAGGCGGCCGCGGTGGTACGCAGCCGGCCGTGCCCGGCCAGCCAGCGCATCAGGTGCCCGGCGGCCAGCTGGTAGCAGGCCACCTGCTCCCGCGCCTGGTAGGAGTCCTCGGACAGCTCGGGCTGGGTGGTGTTGGGCGGCGCGTACAGGTGCCCGTCGGTGAAGCGGGCCTGCTGGGCGTCCACGTCGGCCAGGTGCACGTCGGCCCAGTAGCCGGCCGGCCGGCTGGCCAGCGCGTCCCAGCCCAGCACCTCGGCGCACATGTCCGGCCACCAGCAGGACAGCGACCGGCGTACGCCCCAGTCCGGGCCCTGCGGGTAGGTCACCGGCTGGGCCGGCTCGCCCGGGTTGTAGTACGTCGTCAGCTTGGCGTACACCCGGTCGGTGTTCCAGCCGAACGCCTCCGGCAGCGACTTGCCGGCCAGGCCGAACAGCAGCGCGGCGTGGCCGGGCAGGCAGATGGCCTGGCTGTAGTCCGGGTTGACCTTGCCGTGGTTCACCACGCTGTAATCGGTCTCGACATTGCTGCCACCCAGCCACGCGCTCAGCGCCCGGCCGGAAACGACCTGCGCGGAGGCCACATCGGCGGGGTGCGCGAATGAGGACACGGCCAACTGGACCGCCGCGGTCATCCAGTCGGCGGCATGCGGGTGTGCCGGCATCATTAACGAGGCGACCACCAGACCGCAGGCATTCCAGGCGTTCTCCTCGGCACCGGTATCGCCCGGCGTCAATACCGTGCCGGCGGCGTTACGTAAATAGCGTGGCGGCTGCGTGAGCCGCTGGTCCGCCTCGAATTCGAGTACGCCGAGCAGGTGTTCCCGGTCGGTCGCGGACAGGTACCGCCACTGGATCCAGCCGGCCGTGCCGAGCAGTGTCGCCCACCACGCCGACTGCCACTGCGCGCCCCAGCCGCCGGTCGTGAACAGCTTGTGCCCGTTGATCGCGCTCGTGACCAGCGCGTTCGCACGGTTGATCACGGTCTGGAAGCTCGGCACCTGGGACAGCGCCGGGTCGTACAACTGTGCCTGCACACCCACTGCGCAGAGCATGGCGACCGACCCGGCACCGCGTACCAGCCATTCATTGGTGCCATACGTCGTGGGCGGCACATAGGTGGACACACCCCACCGGATCAAATTGTTGCCGACCCGCGCGGTACGCGAGTCCGTGGCGGTGCTGGTCCGAATCTGGCCGATCTGTTCGGCGTAGCCGGCGAGAGTCATCCGACGATCCTTAATTATCCGGCGAACGATTTGATCAGACGGTATCGCAAACGCGACTCCGAAATATGGTGCCGCCCGTTCGGGCTGCGTTTCCCGCCCGGACAGCGCCTACCCGGCCGGCTGCCCGGCCCGGTAGGAAAGATCGCATGGCCGACATCGAGACCACCGGGCTGCACCACGTGCGGCTGACCGTTACCGACATCGCCCGCTCGCGCGCGTTCTACCAGGACCTGCTCGGCTTCGAGGTGGTCGCGCAGTCATCCGGCGACCCCGAGGACCCGGCCGTCCGCGCCGACCCGAACCAGCTGTACGGCGGGGTCGTCTTCAACGCCAACGGGTTCATCCTCGGGCTGCGCCCGGTTGCCGAGCGTACGGACAGCTTCGTGTCCGAGCGGGTCGGGCTGGACCACCTCAGCTTCACCGCGCCCTCCCGCGCCGCGCTCGACGCCGCCGCGGAACGCCTGACCAAGGAGGGCGTCACGCACGGCGAGGTGATCGAACTGCACGGCTTCAACATCGCCATCCTGTCCTTCAGCGACCCCGACGGGATCCACCTCGAACTGTCCTCGCCCCTGTAGGGGAACGATGTCCTGGCCCGAGTACGCCGAGCCCCCCCCGATCGGGGGCGGGCTCGGCTGGACCGCGACCTTCGACAGCTACGACCAGTACCGCGACGACATCTACTACCTGGTCACCGTGGCCGGCGGCGGCGCGGCGCCGCGGTCGTTCATGGTCCAGGTGTGGGCGGCCGAAACCCTGACCGGTACGGCGCTGCGCGACCACCTGCGCACCGAGATCGGCCGCATCGCACGGACCGGTGCCACCAACACCAGCTATTCCGGCTGAAGCTAGGCGCCGACGCCGAACTCGGCCGCGATCCAGCGCGCCCGGTGCGGCCAGCGCTGGTCGGCCGCCAGCACCGCCGCCGCCCGGGCCTGCCGGTGCGCCTCCTCCGCGGCGCCGAGCGCGGCGTACGCCCGGGCCCGCACCCGGCCGGCCTCGTACGCCACCAGCGGCGCGTCCGGGCGCGGCGGGCGCAGGTCCCGCAGCGCCCGCAACGCCCGCTCCGGTTTCCCTTGCAGGACAAGCAGATCGGCCCGCAGCACATCCCCGTACGCCCGCATGGCAGGGCCTTTCCGCGCGGCGGCCCTGGCCCGGCGTACCTCGGTCCTGGCCTGCGCGAGCCGGCCGGCCCGGCCCGCGTCCGCGTCCCCGGCGGCGCGGCACTGGGCCAGCCGGGCCAGCGCGACATGTACGTAGGACTGCTGGCCGGTACGGCTGGCGCGGCGCGGGCGGGACAGCGCCAGCCGCTCGATCGCGTGATCCAACGGCGGGCCCAGCTCGCCCTGCTCCACCAGCGTGTACAGCTCGGCGCCCGCGACGGCGGGCCGCAGCGCGGACGTGCTGCCCGGGCGTACCAGGTCGGCGACCCGCCCGATCTCGGCCGCCGCGTCCGCCGGGCGGCCGGTCGCCGCCAGCACGCAGGCCCGCGCGGCGATCAGCGCGGTCAACTCCGGGTCGCCGGCCAGCGCGAGCCGCTGCCAGCCGCGCTCGGCCCACTCCACCGCCTCGCCGGTACGCCCCTCGGTGAGCGCCAGCCACACCACCGCCGCCACCGCGTCGCTGTACGGCCCGGCGCCCAGCCAGCGCCGCTGCTCCAGCACCACCCGGCGCAGCCCCGCGCCGTGGTCGTGCCCGGCGTGGAACATCCCGGCCGCCCGGGTGTGGGCCACCGCCGCCGCGGCGCCGGGGTCGGGCAGGTCGGTGGCCACCGCGGCGGCCCGCCGGAACGCCCTGCCCGCGGCCCGGTTCCGGCCGAGCAGCAGGTCGGCATACCCGAGCGCGGACAACCCGAGGGTGTACTCCACCGACGGGCCGAGCCGGTTCGCCCAGAACAGCGTGCGCAGGCGGTAGCAGATCGACCGCCGGTCCCGTCGCGGCCCGGCGGCCTCCGCGGCGGTCCGGTGCAGCAGGACCGCGAGCCGGTACCGCTCCCGGCGGGTCCCCGACACCCGCCCGAAGCCGATCCGGGTCGCGCCCACCAGCAGGCCGAGCAGCAGCAGCCGGACCGAGGACAGCAGCAGCCGCGGGGCGCCAGCGGGCAGCGGCAGGTCCAGCTCGGCCAGCCCCTCGCGTACGGCCCGGATCGCCTGGTCGCTGTCCCACATCGCCCGGTGGGTCTCCGCGATCCGCAGCAGGATCGCGGCCCGGTCGGTCGGCGTGGCGGTGCCGGCGAGCGCGGCGCGCAGCTGGCCCAGCGCCCGGGTCGGCTGCCCGGCGCGCTGCAACGCCGTCCCGTACAGGTGGTGCACCTCGACGCCGAGGTCGAGGCCGAGGCCGGCGGCGTGGTCGAGGAAGGCGACCGCCTCGACCGGGCTGTGCGCCGCCAGCGCCAGCCGGGCCGCGGCCACGCAGGCGGTGAACGCCGCGACCGGCGTTGCGTCCCGGACCCCGCGCAGGTGGTGCCCGGCCCGGGCGTACTCCTGGTCCGGCCCGCCGGCCCCGGCGTCCAGCACCTCGGCCAGCCGCTGGTGCAGCCTCGCCTCCCGCGCGCCGCTGACCAGCGCCTCCCGGATGCTGCCGTGCGGGAAGCTGTACGAGCCATCGGTGTGCGCCTGGACCAGGTGCCGGCCGGCCGCCTCGGCCAGGGCGCCGCGCAGGGTGTCCAGGTCGGTACGCGCGGCCGCCGCGACCGCCTCCGGGCGGAACCGGCCGCCGGCCACCGCGGCCACCGTCAGCAGCTTGCGGGTGGTCGTGCCGAGTTCGGCCACCCGGGCCAGCACCAGGCCGAGGGGGTGCCGGGGCAGGTCGAGCGCGGCCAGGCCCGGCTCGTCCAGCAGCCACTGCCCCCAGTACGGCCGGAGCAGGCCGGCGTCCACGATGGCCCGCAGGGTCTCCAGCGCCAGGAACGGGTTGCCGCCGGAGCGGACCGCGACCTGGTGGGCGAGTTCGGCGCCGGTCCGCGCGCCGGGCAGGTGGTCGGCGATCAGCCCGGCGATGTCCCGCTCGCCCAGCGGCGGGAGCACGATGTCGGTGGGGACGGCCGGGCGCAGGCCGTCCAGCAGCGCCTCGACCCGGTCGGCGCTGTCCTCGCCGTCGCGCGCGGTCAGCAGCACCAGCAGCGGCAGGTCGGCCAGGTGCTGGGCGGCGAGCTCGGACAGCACCCGCGCGGTGCCAGGGTCCAGCCACTGCACGTCGTCGAAGGCGAGCAGCAGCCCGCCGGCCGCGCGGGCCAGGTCGGCCAGGAACGCGGCCACCACGATGCTGAACTGGCCCGGG
>Ga0081455_10002092_pt1 | contig 23828 bp, 24 predicted proteins | sample TabmetS3T2R1_FD_70207 | JGI IMG/M metagenome (GOLD analysis project Ga0081455, IMG submission 70207) | Tabebuia heterophylla rhizosphere microbial communities from the University of Puerto Rico - S3T2R1 | ecosystem: Host-associated > Plants > Roots > Rhizosphere ...
GTGGTACCCGCCCACCGACAGCCGCCCGGCCCGCCCGCCCGGCCCCGCGGCCCGCTCCACCACCGTCACCCGCCGCCCCGCCGCAGCCAGGTGCAGCGCACACGCCAACCCGCTCAACCCCGCCCCGACAACCACAACATGATCGGTACGCCCCGCGACGGTCCGCATCAGCCCGGCCCCCGCATCTGGACGATGCGGCGGCGGCCGGGCGGCAAACCGGGGTGGTGGGTGGGCATTAGACGTGGCGTTGGCCGGCGGCTACGGCGAGGTCGGCCAGGGCGGTGGCGGCGGCGGGGTCGATGGGGGCCTCGGCGAGGGCGGCCACGCCGGCGGTGACGCGGTCGGCGATCATCCGCTCGACCTCGGCGACCGCGCCGGTGGCGGCGATCAGGTCGCGGAGTTCGGTGACGCCGGCGGCGTCGAGGGTGGGGTCGCCGACCAGGCGGTCGAGGGTGGCTCGGCCGGCGGCGTCGGCGCGGTCGGCGGCCAGCGCGATCAGGACGGTGCGCTTGCCCTCGCGCAGGTCGTCGCCGGCCGGCTTGCCGGTCACCGCCGGGTCGCCGTACACGCCGAGGAGGTCGTCGCGGAGCTGGAACGCCTCGCCCACCGGCAGGCCGTACCGGCTGTAGGCCGCGATCAGGGCCGGCGGGGCACCGGCCAGCGCGCCGCCCAGGTGCAGCGGCCGCTCGACGGTGTACTTGGCGGTCTTCAGGCGGATCACCTCCAGCGCGGTGTCCACGCTCGAGGCCCGCTGGGCCTGGGCGAGCACGTCCAGGTACTGCCCGCAGGTCACCTCGGTACACATCTGGTCGTACACCGGCATGCCCCGGTCCAGCTCGGCCGGGCCGAGGCCGCAGCCGCGCAGCATGCCGAAGGACCAGGACAGCGCGAGGTCGCCGAGCAGGATGGCCGCGGCCCGGCCGAAGCCGTCGCCGTGCACCCGGGCGAACTGGCGGTGCAGCGCCGGCCGCCCGCGTCGGGTCTCGCTGTCGTCCATCACGTCGTCGTGCATGAGCGCGCAGCCGTGCAGCAGCTCCAGGCTGGCCGCGGCGGCCACCATCGCGTCGTCGTCGGCCCGGCCGGCACCCCGCCAGCCCCAGTAGGCGAAGGCCGGCCGCACCCGCTTGCCGGCCACCAGCACGTACTCGGCAATGGCCTCGGCCGCGGGGACGAGGTCGGCCGACAGGCCCGCCAGGGTCGCGCGCTGGCCGGCGAGGAACTCACTCAGCGCGGCGGCGACCCGGTCGCTCAGCCCCGGCGCGCGGACGTCCACGATCACCCCGCGAGTATCCGGCAGCGCATCGGCGTCCGCTCCGCGGGGGCGAGTGGCTACCCTGACCGGCATGGGCGACACGATTCGTGACCGGCTCGCCTCGGGTGGCCGGACGTTCTCCTTCGAGTTCTTCCCCCCGAAGACCGACGAGGACGAGCAGGTCCTGTGGCGGACGATCCGCCAGCTGGAGCCGCTGAACCCCACGTTCGTGTCGGTCACCTACGGCGCGGGCGGCGCGACCCGCGACCGCACGCTGGAGGTCACCGAGCGGATCGCCACCGACACCACGCTGCTGCCGATGGCGCACATGACCGCGGTGAACCACTCGGTCCGGGAGCTCCGGCAGATCATCGGCCGGTTCGCCGCCGCCGGCATCGTCAACCTGCTGGCGCTGCGCGGCGACCCGCCCGGCGACCCGCAGGGGGAGTGGGTCAAGCACCCCGAGGGCGTCGCGTACGCCGATGACCTGGTGCGGCTGATGCGCTCCTACGGCGACTTCTCCGTCGGCGTCGCGGCGTTCCCGTTCAAGCACCCGCGCTCGCCCGACATCGACTCCGACACGGAGTACTTCGTGGCCAAGTGCCGGGCCGGCGCGGACTTCGCGATCACCCAGATGTTCTTCGAGCTGGAGGACTACCTGCGGCTGCGCGACCGGGTCGCGGCGGCCGGGTGCGACATCCCGATCATTCCCGGCATCATGCCGGTGGTCCGGATGGCCACGATCGAGCGGTCGGTGCAGCTGTCCGGGGCGCCGTTCCCACCCGCGCTGGCACGGCGGTTCGAGGCGGTGAGTACGGACCCGAAGGCGGTACGCGCGCTCGGCATCGAGCAGGCCAGCACGCTGTGCGAGGGGCTGCTGGCCGAGGGCGCGCCCGGCATCCACTTCATCACCTTCAACCGGTCGCTGGTGACCCGCGAGGTATGGGCCAACCTCCGCCTGTCCACCGAGGCCTGAGCGCCGGCTGGTCCGCCCTGCACGGCGGGCTGCCGGCCACCGGCGCGGTCGCGGCGTGGCTCCGGGTCGTACGCCCCGGGGCGCTGGCGTTGCGGCGGGTGCCGCCGATCGCCCTCACTCTCACCGGTCTGGCGCTGGGCTGGCTGGCCGTGCCCGCTGCCGCCGGGGGCTGGCTGGTCCCCGCCGCGGTGTGCGTGCTCGCCGGGGCGTACTGCGACGCGCTCGACGGGGCCGTCGCGGTGCTGGCCGGCCGGGTGAGCGCGGCGGGCGCGGTGGCCGACCGGGCCGCGGACCGGCTCACCGAGGTGGCGTACGCGCTGGCCTTCTGGCTGGCCGGCGGCCCGCTGTGGGCGTGCGCCGCGGTGTGCCTGGTCGGGTTCGCGCACGAGTACGCCCGGGACCGGCCGGCGATCACCGTGGCCGAACGCCCGACCCGGGTGCTGTTCGCCGCCTTCGGCCTGCTGGGCGCGGCGGTGGTCCCGTCCTCGCCGCGCTGGGTGGTCCTGGTGTGGCTGGCGGTCGCGCTGCTCGGCCTGGCCCAGCTCGCCGCGCCGCGACCGCCGCGGTGGCCGCGCCGGCCAGCAGGGCGAGCGCGGTGAGCACCAGCAGCCGGACGAACAGCACCCAGTAGACCCCGGAGCCGGCCAGCAGCGGCAGGCCCGCCAGCCCCGCGGCGGCGACCGCGGTGGCCGCACCCCAGAACGCGGCCGGGTACGCCGGCGCGGCGACGGCCGCCGGTTGGACCGAGCGCAGGTCGGCGTACGGCTCGAGTACGTAGGAGAGGTCCGGCGCCGCCGAGGCCACCACCAGCCCCACCCCGTCGACGCGCCGGGGTGCGGCCAGTTTGAGCGGGAGCACGGCGGCCGCGTGCGCGGGGAAGGTCAGGGGCACGACCGGACGACGCGACCGGCGCTCCCGCCGTTGACGCCGGCGGGATCAGCTCACCGTGTCGAGGACCTCGGGCGTGGCCAGCGACGGCGTACGGTCGGCGCTGAGGCGGCGGGCGGTCGACTCGGCCTCGCGCAGGACCCGCAGGGCGTTGCCGCTGGTGAGCTTGCCGAGGTCGGTGTCGGACCAGCCGCGCCCGGCCAGTTCGGCCAGCAGCCGCGGGTAGCCGGCCACGTCCTCCAGCCCCTCCGGCAGGCTGTCCACGCCGTCGTAGTCGCCGCCCAGGCCGACGTGGTCGATCCCGGCCACCTCGCGGATGTGCTCGATCTGGTCGGCCACCTCCGGGATGGTCACCGTCGGCGGCGGTTCGTTGATGGCGTACAGGCCGAGGTAGCCGAACAGCGCGTCCAGCTCCCGCACGTTGATCCCGTCGGCGACCGCGGCCGCCCGGCCCGCCTCGAACCAGTCGGTGGACTGCTGCGAGACGAACATCGGGACGAACGTGGCCATGCACACCCCGCCGTTGCGGGCCAGCTCGACCAGGACGTCGTCGGGCGCGTTGCGCGGGTTGCTGCACACGGCGCGGGCGTTGGAGTGGCTGAAGATGACCGGCGCCTCGCTGGCCCGCAGCGCCGCGCGCATGGTGTCGGCGGAGACGTGCGAGAGGTCGACCAGCATGCCGATCCGGTTCATCTCGCGGACCACCTCGACGCCGAACGCGGTCAGCCCGCCGACCCGCGGCTGGTCGGTGGCCGAGTCCGCCCACGGCACGTTGTCGTTGTGGGTCAGCGTCATGTAGCGGACGCCGAGCCGGTACAGCATCCGCAGCGTGCCGAGCGAGGAGTCGATCGAGTGCCCGCCCTCGGCGCCCATCAGCGAGGCGATCCGGCCGCCGGCCATCGCCTGCTCGACCTCGTCGGCGGTGCGGGCCAGCGCGAACACCTCGGGGTAGCGGGCCACCATCCGGTGCACGTGGTCGATCTGCTCCAGCGTGGCGGTGACCGCCTGCTCGCCCTGGAGCTTCGAGGGCACGTACACCGACCAGTACTGCGCGCCGACCCCACCCTCCCGCAGCCGCCCGATGTCGGTGTGCAGGCGCGGCTGCGGTTGCGCGATGTCCATCGCGGCAAAGTCGTACCTGGCCTTCTGCCGCATCGACCACGGCAGGTCGTTGTGCCCGTCCAGCACGGGGTGCCGGGCGAGCAGGTCGGCGATGCGCGCGGCGGTGTCGGGCTGGGCGGTCCCGGAGTCGGGCTGGGCGGTCCCGGAGTCGGCGGTCATAGCCCACGACCGTACCGGTCGAGGGTCTGTCGCAAAGGTCGCGGCGGATGCGGGCGGCGATCCAGGCGGCGATCCGGCAAGGCCGACGACGAGCCCATACCGCTGTTGTATGGGCGAGGAGGAGAACGCCGCCGGTCGTCGTCTGGGCGTCGATCCGCGCCGCCAGTGACCTTTGCGGCAGGCCCTTAGGCCGGTCCGATCAGGTCGGCGACCAGCTTGGCCGACAGCGCGACCAGCGGCAGGCCGCCGCCGGGGTGGGTGGACCCGCCGACCAGGAACAGGCCGCGCAGCGGGCCCCGGTTCGAGGGGCGCAGGAAGGCGTTGCGCACCCCGTTGGAGGACGTGCCGTAGATCGCCCCGCCCGGGGTGCCGGTACGCCGCTCCAGGTCGGCCGGGGTGATGGTCTCGGTGAACACCACCCGGTCGGCGACCGGCAGGCCGCGGCGGGCGAGCATGCCGATGATGCGGGCCACGTACGAGCCGGCCAGGCCGTCGTCGTCCCAGTCGACCTCGCCGCCGCCGTACCCGTGCCGGGGCGCGTTCACCAGCACGAACCACGCCTCGTGCCCGTCCGGGCGGATCTTCGGGTCGTCCGGCACGCTGAGGTAGATGGTCGGGTCGGTCACCGGCGCCGGGCGGGAGCCGAAGACGGCGTCGAACTCGGCGTCGTAGTCGGCCGGGAACAGCACGTTGTGGTGCGCCAGGCCCGGGGTGCGGCCGCGTACGCCCATCAGCAGGACCAGGCCGGACAGGGACGCCTCGCGCCGCAGCCGGCGGGCCAGCCGGGGGCGCGGCACCAGCGAGTCGTACAGCTGGGTGGCGTCGGCGTTGGCCACGACCACCTCGGCCGGCAACCGCCCACCGCCCTCGATGTGTACGCCCGACACGGCGCCGGCCGCGGTGTCGATGGCCGTCACGCGCATGCCGGTACGGATGCGGGCGCCGGCCGCGGTGGCCTGCGCGGACAGCGCCTCGGCCAGTACGTACAGGCCGCCCTCGACGTACCAGCCGCCGTACAGGCGCTCGACGTGCGGGATGACCGCGAGCGCGGCGGGGGCGCGGCGGGGGTCGGAGCCGGTGTAGGTGGCGTACCGGTCGAGGACCTGGCGCAGCCGGGTGTCGCGCAGGTACTGGACGCCGAGCCGGCGCAGGGTCCGGCCGGGTGCGACCGCGGCCAGGTCGCGGATCCGCAGCGCCCGCCGGGCGAGCGCGGCCGGACCGTCCACTGTGGACTCCAGGTAGCCCTCGCGGACCGCCTCCCAGATCCGCGCGGCGCGGTCGGACAGCCGCTGCCAGTCCTCGCCGGCGCCGCCGCCGAGCGCGCCGTCCAGCCGCGCCCGGTACCGGTCCAGGTCGGTGCTGGAGTCCAGCCGGGTGCCGTCGGCGAAGCGGTAGCGGGTCAGCGGCTCCAGCGCCCGCAGCGTGACCGCCGACTCCAGCGGGTCGCCGGTCTGGTCGAACAGTTCGGCGAACACGTGCGGCATCGTCAGCAGGCTCGGCCCGGTGTCGAAGCGGAACCGGCCGAACCGCGTCTCCTTGTCGAAGCGGCCGAGCTTGCCGCCGACCTGCCCGGCCGCCTCGCACACCGTCACCTGATGCCCGGCCGTGGCCAGCCGCGCCGCCACGGCCAACCCGCCCACGCCGGCCCCGATCACCACCACGGTGCTCACAGCGACCGGCCTTTCCAGGTGAGCCTGTTCTGGTGATGGCGGCGGTGCGAGCGCGCGGTGAGTACGCCCAGGGTGGCGATCGACAACGGGTGGGCCAGCGCGTCCGGCCAGACCGTGGCGCCGGTGCGGCGGCCGGTTACCACCCGGCCGGCGACCGCGGCGGCGTAGCCCAGGAGTCCGGCGCGGCTTCGGCTGGTCAGCGCGGCCAGCGGGGGGAGGAGGTAGGCGAGGGCGAGTACGGCGCCGGTGGCGGCGGCCTGCGCGGGCGTGCCGAACGCCTGCCACAGCGACTTGCCGTAGCCGTCGGCCAGGTCCCGGTCGGTGGTGTACATGCGGCAGGTGGCGAGGTCGGTGCCGTCGACCACGGCGCCGCGGCCGCCCGCCGCCTGGACCGCGCGGGCCAGGGCCAGGTCGTCCAGCACCTGCCCGCGTACCGCCCCGTGACCGCCGGCACGGTCGTAGGCAGTTCGGCGTACCACCATGAACTGGCCGTTGGCCACGGCGAGGGAGGGGCGGCGGGAGCGCTCGGCCAGGCGCAGGGGGACGAACGTCAGGATCGACCACTGTAGTAACGGCTGCACCAGGCGCTCCAGCGCGCTGCCGGCCAGCTGCCTGGGGTAGGGGGAGAGCAGGTCCAGACCGGCCGCGTCCAGCAGGGCGGTGGCCGCGGCGACCGCGCCCGGGGCGAGGGTGACGTCGGCGTCCAGGAAGACGAGGGCGGTGCTGGCCGGGTCGGCGTGGGCGGCCAGTTGCGCGCAGGCGTACGGCTTACCGAGCCAGCCCGGCGGCAGCGGGCCACCGTGGTGGACCTTCGCGCCGGCCGCCGCGGCGAGGTCGGCGGTGCCGTCGGTGGAGCCGTCGTCCAGCACCAGCACCTCGGCCGCGCCCTGGCCGGTTGCCGCGCGTACGCACCCCTCGATCTGGTGGGCCTCGTCGCGGGCCGGGATCAGGATCGAGGTGCGGGCCGCGGTGGGTGGTGCCGCTGCCGGCGGGCGGCGGAGCAGGCGGGTGTTCAGCGCCGCGTGGGCCGCCCCGGCGGCGGCGAGCGCGGCACCGGCCCGTACCGCGGTGCGCAGTGTGGTCATCCGCGGCGGTCCCGGTAGGCGCGCCGGGCCAGCGGGACCGCGACCAGGCCCATGCCGGCGCCGCCCCACAGCGCGGATCCGGGCAGGTCGAGGAGGACCGCGTGCGCCACCACGCTCGAACCGTACGTCCAGAAGTACCAGGTCAGCGGTACGGCGTCCGGGCCGCGCCCGTTCGGGTGGCCGGCCAGGTCGAAGGCGGCCACCAGCAGCGCGGCGGTGAGTAGCCAGCCGGCGTAGTTGGTCAGCGGTACGCCCGGCAGGCCGGGCAGCGCGGGGGTCGGGTGCTGCCAGTGCCAGTAGCCGGCGGCGACCATCTGCGGGTCGAGGAACAGGTCCCAGCTGGCCAGCGCGGCGGCGGCCAGGGCGAGGCGGGCCGGGCGGGGCGCGTGCGGGGCCAGCCGGGCCGCGGCGAGGTAGGCGGGCCAGCCGGCCATGCACCAGGCGAGGCCGACCAGCAGCGGTACGCCCAGCGGTGCCGGGCCGAGGGAGCCGGTGTAGTGGTAGGCGCCGAACGGCACGCCGGTGGCGGTGCCGACGGCCTCGACCAGCCAGCCGCCCGCGCCGAAGCAGGCGAGGGCGGCCAGTGCCGTGCGCGGGCCGCGGGTGAGCGCGGCGTGGGTGAGCATGGCGGCGCAGCAGGCCAGGACCGCCGCGACCGTCAGGGCGGCCCGCCCGGTGCCGCGCGCCAGCGGGTAGCCGATCTCGGCCAGCACGCCGGCCGCGAGCAGCCGCGCGGCGGCGCGTTGCCCCACCCGTACCCGGCCCGCCCGTCCCGGGGTCACCTGCGCGGGGCTCGGCTGCGCGGGACGGCCCTGCGTGGGACCGCCCCGCGCGGGGCTGGCCTCCGTGGGACCGGCGTGCTCGGGGGCTGGTGGGCGTGCGGCTGTCAGGGTGGTGGGGGTGGCGGGCGCCGGGGCAGGGGCGCGGGAGGCTGGTGGCACGGGGCTCGGGTCAGTCCTTGACCTGGACCAGGACGTGCTCGTTCCCGTACAGGTCGCGGAAGTGGGCGACGAAGCTGTCGGCCTCCTCGCGCGGCTCGTCGCGGAACGCGATGCCCATGGCCGACAACCGCAGGTAGTCCGAGTGCACGTCGTCGGTGTAGAGGACGAGCATCGGCTGCCCGCCGCCCTGCCGCCCGATCATGTTGCGCTGCTCCTCATCGGCCGGCAGCAGCAGCCACAGGCCGACCCCGTTCTGCTCGGGCAGCCCGATGTGGACGAACCGGAAACCGTTGTCCGAGGCGCTGTCGAACAGCACCTGGAAGCCGAGCTTGGCGTAGAACTCCAGCGCCTCGTCGTAGTTTCGGACGAGCAGTACCACTCGGCCGACGCGGTAGATCACGGACTCCTCCTGGCTTTGCGGACCTGCGCGAACATGTGCGACACCGTGCCTGTGACCGTCCGCGGCACGCGCGCGGCGTGCCGTCGATCGGTGAGTATGACGCCTGCGGCGCTCCGGCCGCTCGCCCCCGACACGCCGCCGCCTGGATGGGTCGACGCGCCGGTGAGGTATAGACCATTCAGCCCCGGCAGCCGGTATCCGGCCAGCTCCGGCAGGGGGCGCAACGCGAACATGGCATCCAGCCCCATCTCCACGTGCATCACGTTGCCCCTGAGCAGGCCGAGCTCGCTTTCGATGTCCCGCGGGGTCTGGATGTGGACGTGCTCGATGGTGCTGCTGAAGCCCGGCGCGGCGGTCTCGACCGCGGCGATCAGGGCGTCGGCGGCGCGGCGGCCCGCCTCGTCCCAGGTCGTACCGGCCAGTTCGTAGGGGTGCCATTGTCCCCAGATCGTGATGTTCTGCCGCCCCGGCGGGGCGATGCTCGGGTCGATCGCGGAGAAGGTCATCACCAGCGCCGGCGGCCTCGCGGGCGGGCGGCCGGCCAGGAAGTCGCCGTACGCGGCGGCCATGGTGCGCCGGTCGGGGCAGATCAACTGCATGCCGGCGTACGCCTCGGGGTTGCCGCCGTCGCCGAGGTAGCGGGGGAGTGCGGTGGTGCCGAGGCGTACCGCCATGCCGAGGCCGTTGCCGACCCGGACCGACCGGGTGATCCGCTGCCGCGTGCCGGCCGGCAGGGCGTCGGCCAGCAGCGCCACCGTGGTGAGCAGGTGGCAGCCGGCCAGGACCGTCCTGGCGCCGACGGTGTCGCCGGAATCGGTGCGTACGCCGGTGACCTGGCCGTCGTGGGTGAGGATCCGGCTGGCGCCGTCGCCGAGGCGGATCGTGCCGCCGTCCTTGCCGAGCCGGCTGGCCAGCGCCGCGGTGAGGGCGCCGCTGCCGCCGACCGGGCGGGCCGGCGGGGTGCGGTGCAGCAGCGGTACCCAGCCGACCAGGTCGGCGGTGGCGACCTCGTGCGGCGGCGGGCCGGCCTGCGCGCCCATCCAGGCCAGGGCCGCCTTCAGCCGCTCGTCGTCGAAGTGCTCGTCCAGCAGGTGGTCGGCGGAGGTGAGGAACTGGCGGGCGATCTCGCCGCCGGGCACGCTCGTGCGTACGCCCCTGCGGCCGATGCCGAGCAGGGCGCGACCGAGGCGGCCCGGGGTGGGCGGGCCGGCGAAGGCGGCGAAGACGCGCTCGTTGCGGTCGGCCCAGTCGGTGGCCCAGCGGTGGTAGGCGTCGGCGTCCTTCGGGCCGGCCACCTGCTCGATGGAGGCGCAGGTGCGGGCCAGGTCGCGGTGGAAGGTGATCGCGGTGCCGCTGCCGGGGAACGGGGCGTAGCCCCACGGGTCCAGGTCGAGGTAGGTGAGGCCGTGGCCGGCCAGGTCCAGCTCCTCGACGATGCCGGTGTGCCGGATCATGATGTGCGCCGAGGAGCCGCGGTCGACGGCGTACCCGGGGAAGCGCTCCACAGTGGACACCGCGCCGCCGATGACCGTGTCGCGCTCGATCACCTCCACGTCCAGGCCGGCGCGGGCCAGGTAGCAGGCGGCGACCAGCGCGTTGTGACCGGAGCCGATGACGGCGACGTCGCGCACTGTCGGTGTCGTTCTCAGGCCCGGCCGGCGATGGCGCGGGCCGACAGCGGGAGGGGTGCGCCGAGGATGCCGAACGGGCGGGCGTCGCCGGGGAAGTGGTAGCGGCGGGCGAGCGGCAGGAAGCCGAGCGAGGTGTACAGGCGCCAGGCGCGGGTCGGGCCCTCCGGCGTGGACAGCAGCATCCGGCTCTGGTCGACCAGCTCGGCGAGGTCGGTGAGGATGCGGCGGCCGATGCCGTACCCCTGGTACTGCGGGAGGACGTGCAGCTCGCACAGCTCGAAGCCGTCGACCAGCCAGCGGGCGGCGACCTCGGGGCCGACCGCGACGCGGACCTGGTCGTGCCACCACTGGCCCGGCTTGCTGGCGTACCCGTAGCCGAAGCCGACCAGCGCCTCGTCGTCGGTGGCGATGACCGCGCGGTAGCCGCCGAGCCGCGTGTGCGAGACCGCGTAGCCGGCGCGCTGCTGGCCGGTGCCGGCCGGGTAGGACATCGCCGTCTCGTACACGGCCATGACCTCGTCCACCCGGTGCCGCATCACCGAGGCGCTGACCTGCGTGATGTTCACCATCCGCCGCTCACCGCGCCGCAGCCGCATACTCGCCCCACCCCGTGCCCGCGAGCGGATCGTGCCCGTCCACGGTGCCGGTGCTGCCGACCACCGCGAACCGCGCGAACAACTCCTCCGCGTACCAGCCGCGCGCGCCGGCCGCCCCGATCACCGCCGCGTGCTCGGCGCCCTCGTACGCGAAGGCCCGCACCTCGGCCGCCGACCGCCACACGCTGAAGGTCCCCTGCACCCCGAGCGGCGCCTCCCCGACCCCTGCCGCGAACAGCAACCCCGGCCGCCCCTGGACCGCCGCCGCCACCGCCGGCACCGCCGCCCAGAACTCCCGCACCCGCCGCACCCGCACCCGCGCCCGGGTCAGCACCGCAACAACCCCGTCACCCGCCCCACCACCCGCGGGAGCCGCCGCACTGCCCGGCCGTGCCGCCGCACTGCCCGCGGGTGCCGCCGCACTGCCCGGAGTGCCTGGAGGGTGGCCCGCTCGGGGTGGCGTGCTGCCCGCGGCTGGCGCTGGCGGGGCGAAGGGTTGGCGGCGGGACCAGCGGCCGTGGGCGGCGATCGGCACCATGTCGAGGCGCCACTGCTCGTGCGCGAGGGCGGCCCAGCGGCGGGCCACCCGGGAGTGCTCGAAGGCCGCGGCGTCAGCGGCGCGGGCCCACGCCACCAGCAGCGCCCAGCGGTCGGGTCGCGCCTCCCGCGGGGAGAAGGTCCGCCCGGCACCGGTCCCGAGCACCTTGGCGAACAGCGCCCCCGGCGCCCGCCGCACCGCGAACCTATCCACCGCCACCCGGCCGAGCGCCGCCCCCACCCGCCGGCCCGGCACCCGCCACACGTGCAGCGTCACCAGCCCTGGCCCGCGCCCCACAGCACCGGGTCCCGCTGCCGTGTCGCCGGCCGGTCGCCCGAGGGTACGCACACGCGGGAGCCTAGGGCATAGCGTGCTCAGAGCAGCGTTGGCTGCTCCGCGACGGCCAGCTCAGCGGCCGGGTCGGGGAGGGCGGCGGGCGGGCGGTCGACCGAGGCCGCGTCCGGGGGCAGCCGGGAGGCCGGCGCCGCCGGTCGCCGGTTCATCCCGTACCGCTGGGCCAGCGTGTGGACGAGGTCGCCGATACGCCGCTGGTAGACCTTGGGCGCGTACGAGCCCCCGCGGTAGAGCCGGTGGTAGCGGGCGACCAGCTCGGGGTGGACCCGCTCCAGCCACGCCATGTACCACTCGCGCGCGCCGGGCCGCAGGTGCAGCACGATCGGCGTCACGCTCCGCGCGCCCGCCTCGGCGATGGCCCGTACGGTCGCGTCGAGCTGGGTCGGCGAATCGCTCAGGTACGGCAGGATCGGCGCCATCAGCACCCCGCAGCCGAGTCCCGCCCCGGTCAGCTCCGCGCACACCTGCAACCGGGTCCGGGGCGCGGGCGTACCCGGCTCGACCGACCGCCACAGGTCCACCGAGCCGACCGACACGCTCACCCCGACCCTGGCGCGCTCGGCCGCCTCCTCGAGCAGCCGCAGGTCGCGCAGGATGAGCGCGCCCTTGGTCAGGATGGAGAACGGGTTCGCCGCGTCGCGCAGCGCCTCGATCACGCCGGGCATCAACCGGTACCGACCCTCGACCCGCTGGTACGGGTCGACGTTGGTGCCCATCGCGATGTGCTCGCCGCGCCACTTCGGCCGGGCCAGCTCGGCGCGCACCAGCTCCGGGGTGTTGATCTTCACCACGACCCGGCTGTCGAAGTCGTGCCCGGCGTCCATGTCGAGGTAGGTGTGGGTGTTGCGGGCGAAGCAGTTGTGCGCCACCACACCGTCGGCGATGAAGTCGCCGGTGCCCGTGGTGATGTCGTACAGCGCGTGTTCGCCGGGCTCGGCGGTGATCGACATGACCCGCAGCCGCGCGTCGCTCTTCAGCGCCAGCCCGTCGATGGTGCGCTTGCGGCTGACCGCCGGGTCGACCTGGTGCAGCAGCCGCAGCTTCTCGCGCAGGCCGCCGAGCAGCCGCACGTACCGCACCGGCCTGGCGCGGCGCGCGCTCTCCACCACGTACCGGAAGCCGCGCGCGTCCAGGGCCGCGGTGATGTGCTCGATGATCTCCGGGTCGGTGTTGGCGATCCGCAGCGCGCCGTTGACCTGGTTGCTGCCCTCGGCGTCGAAGATCCCGGCCAGGAACCCGGCCTGCCAGCTGGGCTCGGGATGGTCGGGGAACATGCCCAGCTCGCGCATGGCGGCGACCCCGGCACCGCTGGCGGCGCGGATCGCGTGCACCGGGCGGCGCTGGCCGACCGCCTCGGCGAACTCCAGCTCACCGGTCGGCGCGCCCACCGCGGCCAGGTACTTGCGGCTGCGCCGCAGCGCCTCCAGGTCCACCACGGCGACGCGGACCGAGCGGCCGGCCGCCTCCGGCGTCACCCACGGGTAACCCCGGGCGTCGCCGCGCAGCAGGCCGCACAGGTAACCCAGCTTGTACGCCTGGTTCTTCGGCGGCGCCGGGCTGAAACCGCCGGTGCCGATGAGCTGGTCGTTGATGGTGAGGTGCGGCCGGCGCCCGATGCCCTGCTGGGTGCCGGTGACGTGCTTCCAGCCGCGGTGGGTCAGGAAGCGGTGGTCGCCGCTGGCGACCAGCTCGGTGCCGTCCTCGAGGATGATCCGGTACGCCGGCTTCACGGTGCGCCAGTGGGCCAGCACGCGGGTCGCGGTGTAGCGCCGGTAACGCCCGACCACGGTCGTCCCGTACACCTCGTCGCCGACGCGCAGCTCGGCCAGCGGGCGGGTGCGGCCGTCGGCCAGCAGGATCGGTGTCTGGCCGTCGAGGCAGTAGACACAGGCGTGCGAGCAGCCGCGGTAGGGGTTGATGGTCCAGTCGAAGGACATCCTCGAGGTCCCCGGCACCCGGTTGATCGCCGAGCGCGCGCGTACCTCGTAGAAGGTCATGCCGCGGAAGGCGGGTGTGTCGAATGTGCGCACGCCGACCCGGTCCAGCCCGAAGAGCTCGCCCTGGCCGCCCGTACCGTCTCGGAGGTGGTCCCATCGCATGCCGTACATTAGAACATATGTTCGAACAGTCGCGCCGCAACCGAACGTTCCCCCCGTCGCGCCACCGGCGGGCACTCCGTGCCATCCATGGTGCGCTCCGCCGCATGTCCGGCGCGCATCGGAGGTCAGGGCTGGGTGCGGTCCGGCCACTGGGTGAGGGGGAGCGGGCCGCGCGAGCGGACCGTGCGGATGGCGAACGCGCTGCGCACGCCGGTGATGGACGGGATGGCCAGCACCTCGTCCAGCAGCAGCCGTTCGTACGCGGCCAGGTCCGGCACCGTGGCCTCGGCCAGGATGTCGGCGTCGCCGGAGACGATGTGGCAGGCGACGATGGCGGGGATCGCCGACAGGGCGCGCTCGATCCGGTCCGCGGTCTCCCGGTGGTGGCCGTCCACCTTCAACTCCAGGAAGACGGTCAGCCCGAGCCCGAGGCGGGCCCGGTCCAACTCCGCCCGGTAGCCGGCGATGAGGCCGGCCCGCTCCAGCGCGCGCACCCGGCGCAGCGTCGCCGACGGCGACAGGGACACCGCCTCGGCCAGGTCCACGTTCGCGATCCGGCCGTCCCGCTGGAGCTGGTCGAGGATGGCGCGATCGGTCGAGTCCCACTGCTCTACTGCCATGTAATTCACCGTACGCGCCTGTACACGGCACGATGTTGCGTCCAGCCGGGTCTGAGCGGCGAAACTTGCCATCGCGTGCGGCGCCATCCGTGGCAGGGTCGGGGGCATGACGAACGGCTCCCCGCAGGTGCTGACCGGCACCCGCGCCACCGCCCTGTACATCGGCGCGCTGCTCGGGCCCGGCCTGTTGCTGCTGCCCGGACTCGCCGCCTCGATCGCCGGGCCCGCGTCGATTCTGGCCTGGCTCGGGCTGCTGGGCGTGTCCGCGCTGCTGGCGGCGACGTTCGCGGCGCTCGCCGCGGAGGTGCCCTCGGCGGCGGGCGCGATGGGGTACGCGGAGGCCGGTCTCGGGCCGGCGGCCGGGGCGGTGACGGGCTGGTGGTTCCTGGCCGCGGTGACGCTCGGCGTACCGACGGTCTCGATCGTCGGGGCGAGCTACGTGACCGACCTCGCCGGTGGCGGGCGCGGTGCCACCTCGGCCGTCGCGGTCGCCATCCTCGCGGCCGTGCTGGTCCTGGCGCTGGCCGGCCTGCGGTCGACCACCGCGGTGCAGCTCGCGCTGGTCGGGCTGCTGGTGCTGGCGATCGCGCTGGCGGTGGTCGGCGCCTGGCCGCACGCCTCGGCCGCGCGGTGGGAGCCGTTCGCGCCGCACGGGCTGCCGGCAGTCGGCCGGGCCGCGGCCGTGCTGATGCTGGCGTTCTTCGGCTGGGAGGCGGTCGCGCCGCTGGCGGTACGGGTGCGCAGCCGGCGCGTGCTGACCTGGGTGATCGCGGCGGCGTTCGCGCTCACCGCGGTCATCTACGTCGCGCTCGCGGTGCTGACGATCTCGGTGCTGCCGGCCGACCAGGTGGCCGCGCCGTCCGGGCCGGTCCCGGTGGCGGACCTGCTCGCGGCCGGCTTCGGTACGGCGGGGCGGACGCTGGCCGCGGTCACCGCCGTCGTGGTCACGCTGGGCACCGTCAACGCCTACCTGGCCGGCGCCACGGAGCTTGCCACCGCCCTGGCTGCCTCGGCGACCGGGCGGGACCGGCGCCTGCCGGTCGCGGTGGCGGCCTCGGGCGCCGTGATCATCGCCGGCTTCGGCGCCGGCCTGTTCAGCACCGCGACGCTGATCTCGGTCGCCACCGCCCTGCTGGTCGCCGTCTACCTGACCAGCACCGCGGCGGCGACCCGCCTGCTCACCGGCCGCCGCCGCGCCTACGCGGCCCTCTCCCTCCTGGCGGTGATCGCGGTCCTCGCCTTCACCGGCTGGGCCCTCCTCACGCCGGCCGGCGTCGCCCTGGTCGCGCTGGCCTACCGCGCCGCGCGACCCGGCAGGTCGGCGGCCGCCGACCCGCGGAGGCCAGGTGGTGAGCCGCATGCCGCGGTCGCGGCGGCGTACGGCGCCGATGCGGTACGTGCGGCCGATCAGGCGGGCGACCGCGTCGGCGCCGATCTCACGCCACCTGGTTGATGATCCAGGTGGTGAGGTCGTCGGCCAGACCGGTGACAGCGAGGCCGATGAGTACCAGCGCGATCCCGCTGAGCAGGATCTGGCTGAGCCCTTCGGCGAACCTCTTCCCGTCTTTGCGCAGCACGTGGATGGCGATGACGGCATAGACGATGAACAGGAAGACGAAGACCGGGACTGGTTGCAGGAGTGCGGCCTGTCGCATGACGAACCCCCGTTGGCAGTGCGACGAATGTGTATACAGCGTCGGAGCGGGCCGGGAGCTCGTACAACGGCCTTGGATAAACTTGGGACAAGTCGGGACGTCAGGCCGCTCACCTGGGGTTTCGTGGACGTCTTTTGACTGGACAATGTCATCGTCAACGTTTGGCCAAATAGGCCCCTTGGCCGGCGTACGAGCGAGTGTGGCGCGCACAATCTGGCGTAGTGGCATTTCTTCGCGGGGAGGGGCCATGGTGCCGGTGTCGCGGACTGGTTCATTGGCGGAGTTGTTGGCGGGCCTGAAGTTGCGCAGCGGGCTGAGTTACGAGGCACTTGCCCGGCGTACGCACCTGAGCAGGTCGACATTGCACCGTTACTGCACGGGACTCGGCGTGCCGGTGTCGGTGGCCGCTGCCGAGAGCATCGGTCACGCGTGCGGCGCGACCGTGGAGGAGTTGGCCGAGTTGGGCGACCGCTGGTGGCGGGTGGACCGGCGCCGTCGCCGCCGCGGTTCCCGCGCTGCCTGAGCGGAACCGGAGGCTGGTCCGCGCCCGAATGGGAGGGCGTGGCGGCAGGGCGGCAGTGGGTGGCGGCGGGGGTCAGCGCGGTGCTGGCGACCGCGGTCGGCTGGGCCGCTGCCCGCCCGGCCGCGGCCACGGGTGCGCCGGTCGCCATCGGCCGTGCCGACCTCCGCGTGGTCACCGCGCCCGGCCAGCCGCGGGGGGAGGCCCCGGGCGGGTTCGGTGTCCTCCAGTTGAACCTCTGCAACAGCGGATGGGCGCCCTGCTACCGGGAGCTGAACCGCGGCCGGGCCGTGGCCGAGGCGTACCGGCAGGTCGTGGCGCTGCGCCCGGACCTGGTGACGCTCAACGAGGTGTGCCGCGCGGACGTCTTCGACCGGCTGCTGCCGGCCCTCGCCCGCGGCTGGCCGGGCGACCGCGTGTACGCCGCCTTCGAGCCGGCCCGGGAGCGCACCGGCGGCCCGGTGCGGTGCGCCGACGGCGACGAGTACGGCATCGGCGTCCTCGGCCGCGTACCCGCCGCGACCTGGCTCGGCGCCGTCGCCTTCGGCGCCACATACCCCGACAGCCGCACCCCGGACGGCGGCACAACTCAGGATGCCGGGTCGCGGGAGGAGCGGGCCTGGTTGTGTGTGTACGCGGTGGCCAACTACCTGGGGTGTACTACGCATCTGGCCAATGCGGATGGTGTGGTGGCGGCGAACCAGTGCCGGTACCTGCTGGGGCGGGTGGTGCCCGCGCTGTGGCGGCGGCAGGCGATCGTGCCGACGGTCGTCGGCGGCGACCTGAACCTGGACAGTGACCGGACCTGCCTGCCCGGGTGGTGGTTCGGGCGGCGCGACGGCGAGGTGCAGCACGTGCTCGCCAACAGCCCACCCAGCGGCACCCGGCGGATCGCCCTGGCCCACACCGATCATCCCGCGTGGCTGGTCACGCTGAGTCGCTGGTAGGGCAGGTCAGATCTCGCCGCGCTCCCGCAGCTCCCGCCCGCCCACGAAGGTGAACATCCGCGTCCCGGCCGGCGGGACCGGCACCGGCGGCCCCACGTACCGGTGCGCCCCGACCCCGTACTCCAGCCCGCTCGGGGACAGCCACACCAGCTCGAACCCGGCCGCCGCGTACCAGTCGCACAGCGTCGGAACCTGGTCCGGCTGCCGCCGGTGCCGGGTCCACACCACGGTCGCGCTGGGCGCGCACAGCGCCGGCAGCAACGAGATGGTCCGCTCGACATCGGCCCGGGTGATGTTGCCGAACACCCGCAGGCCAGGACCAGGTCCGCCGGCACCGCACCGGCGTACGCGTCGACGACCCCGGCATCGCCCCGCACGACCACGGCGCGTACGCCCGCGGCGCGGGCCAGCGCGGCGGCCGCCGACGCGTTAGCCGGGTCCAGCTCCACCAGCCGCGCGCGCAGATCGGCCCTGCGCGGGTGCTCGGCGAGCGCGCCCACGAGGTCACGCCCCTGCCCGGCGCAGATGCTCACCGCGCGCAACGGTCCGGGGTCGGCCCGGTCCAGCGCGGCCACGACCTGCGCCTGCACCGCGGCCAGCCGGGCGGACAGCATCGAGGACGGGTCGTCGTACGCGTCGTGCCAGGCGACCCAGTCCCGCGGCTCGATCACCCGTGCAGCCCGCACTCGGTCTTGCCGGTGCCGGCCCAGCGGCCGGCGCGCGCGTCCTCCCCGGCCGCGACCCGGCGGGTGCACGGGGCGCAGCCGATCGAGGGGTAACCGTCGTAGACCAGCGGGTTCACCAGGACCCCGCGCGAGGCGATGTAGGCGTCGACGTCGTCCTGCGTCCAGGCGGCCAGCGGGTTCACCTTCACCATGCCGCGCCGCTGGTCCCATTCGACCACGCCGATCTCGCGCCGGGTCGCCGCCTCGTCGCGCCGGATCCCCGAGGCCCAGGCATGGTACGGCGCGAGCGCGCGGGCCAGCGGCTCCATCTTGCGCAGCGCGCAGCACCGGTCCGGGTCCCGGTCGTGCAGCTTCGGCCCGTACTCGGCGTCCTGCTCGGCCACGGTCAGTAACGGCAGGACAGTGCGTACGTTCACCGGCAGCGTCGCCGCGACCGCGTCCCGGGTGCCGATGGTCTCGGCGAAGTGGTAGCCGGTGTCCAGGAAGACCACGTCGACCGGTCGGTCTACCGCGTCTGCGGCGAGCGTCGCGAGCACGGCGTCGCCCATCGAGGAGGCGATGCAGAAGTGCTCGCCGAACTGCTCGACCGCCCACCGCAGGACATCGTGCGGATGCGCACCCTCCAGGGCCGTACGGGCCGCAGCAGCCACCGACTCCAACCGCTGCCGATCCACCGCCGGCGCGCTCATGTCCGCTCCACCTCACGATCCACCGACGACGGCGCGGCGAGCCCCAGCAGCTTCACCGCCCACACCCGCCGGCACCCCATACACAGCCACTGTCCGTGACCACCCTCGGCCGGCCGCAGATCCTCCTCGCCGCAGTACGGGCAGTAGAAGACCGGCGCGTGTGTCACTTCAGCCAGCCCTCCTCCGCCCGCCCCACGTAGGTCGCGAACCGCTCGCCCGGCTGCCGGCGCTCCAGGTACCCCCGCAGCACCCGCTCGACGTAGTCGGCCGCGTCGTCGGCGGCAACCTTGAGCCCGCGGAACTTCTTCCCGAACGCCACCTCGGACCCCAGCTGCCCGCCCAGGTGCACCTGGAAGAACTCCGCGTCGCTCCCGTCGGCGGCCCGGCCGATCTGCCCCTTGAAGCCGATGTCGGCGGTCTGGAAGCGGGCGCAGGAGTTCGGGCAGCCGTTGATGTTGATGGTCAGCGGCTCGTCGAACCCCGGCAGCCGCCGCTCCAGCTCCTCGAACAGCCACTGCCCGCGGGCCTTGGTCTCCACGATGGCCAGCTTGCAGAACTCGATCCCGGTGCACGCGATCGTGCCGCGCCGGAACGCGGTCGGCGTGACCGGCAGGTCCATCGCCTCCAGTTCGGCGACCAGCGCGGCCGGCGCGGACACGTCCAGGATCACCAGCTGCTGCTGCCCGGTGCTGCTCACCCGCCCGGTCCCGTACCGCTCCGACAGGTCGGCCAGCGCCGCCAACTGCGTCCCGCTGGTACGCCCGGTGCGCAGCGCGAAGCCCACCGCGTACCGCCCGTCCTTCTGCTCCACGATCCCGACGTGATCACGCAGCGTAGGCGAAACCGGCGGCGGCGGCCCGTCCGGCAGCGGCGCCGACAGGTACTCCTTCTCCAGCACCTCCCGGAACCGCTGCGGCCCCCAGTCGGCCAGCAGGAACTTCAACCGGGCGTGCGTACGCGAGCGCCGGTAGCCGTAGTCGCGGAACACCCCGGTCACCCCGGCCCACACCTCGGCCGTACGCTCGACCGGCACGAACGCGCCCAGCCGCTCGCCGAAGCGCGGGTTGGTGGACAGCCCGCCGCCGACCCACAGGTCGTACCCGGGCACGCCGTCCGGCCCGACCACCCCGACCAGGCCGAGGTCGTTGATCTCGTGGTTCGTGCAGTACCGGGAGCAGCCGGAGATTGAGGTCTTGAACTTGCGCGGCAGGTTCGAGAACGCCGGATCCCCGATGAACCGGTCGACGACCGTACGCAGGTGCGGCGTGGCGTCCAGTACCTCGTCGGCCAGTACGCCGGCCAGCGGGCAGCCGAGGATCACCCGCGGGGTGTCGCCGCACGCCTCGGTCGTGGACAGCCCCACGCCCTCCAGCCGGCGCCAGATCTCCGGCACGTCCTCGACCCGGATCCAGTGCAACTGAACGTTCTGCCGGTCGGTGACGTCGGCCACGTCCCGGCCGAACTCGGTGGCGATCCCGGCGATCACGCGCAGTTGCGAAGCCGACAGCTGGCCGCCGTCCACCCGGACCCGGAGCATGAAGAACTCGTCCTCGAGCTCCTCCGGCTCCAGCACCGCCGTGCGCCCGCCCGGGATCCCCTGGGCACGCTGCGTGTACAGGCCGTACCAGCGGAACCGGTTGCGCAGGTCGGCCGGGTCGATGCCGGCGAACCCGGTCCTGGAGTAGATGTCGATGATCCGCTGGCGTACCGCCAGGCCGTCGTTGTCCTTCTTGACCTGCTCGTTCTTGTTCAGCGGTTCCCGGTAGCCGAGGGCCCACTGGCCCTGCCCGCGTCCTGTCACGTGAGCCAGGGTGCCACAGACCCCGGCCACCCCGGGAAGTTGACCGGGTGCGAGCCGTCACGCAGTAAGGGGGTCGACGGTTCGGCGTACGCGTGTCAGGATCGTTCCATGCCCGGCATCACTGGACTCGTCGCGCGACTGCATGTCGATCTGTTGCGCGTCTCCAGCGCCGTCTGTCGCCTGACCTGAGGGTCGGCGACTTTTCTTTTTCGCCCGGCCCATTCAGCTGGATGCCGGGCGCCCTACGGGCAAGCGCACACAACGTCGTGTCTCCCCAGCCGGCATCTCGGACCCATGTCAGGCTGACCGAGGAGAACCACGGTGACGGCGACCGCCACGCCACCACCGGCGGCATCTGGGGCCACGACGGATCCCACCGCCGGGCCGACCGGACCGACCGGAGCCACGATCTGGCTGACCGGCCTGCCCAGCGCCGGCAAGACCACGATCGCGCACGCCGCTGCGGGTGTGCTGCGCGCCGCGGGTCGCCGGGTCGAAGTGCTCGACGGTGACGCCGTACGCGAGACGCTGTCGGCCGGGCTCGGCTTCTCCCGCGCCGACCGGGAGACCAACATCGACCGGATCGGGTACGTGGCGGACCTGCTGGCCCGCAACGGCGTGCTGGTCCTGGCCGCGGTCATCTCCCCGTACGCGGGCGCCCGGGACAAGGTCCGCGCCCGGCACGCCCGCAGCGGCACCGCGTTCTTCGAGGTGCACGTCGCCACCCCGGTGGCCGAGTGCGCCGCCCGCGACGTCAAGGGCCTGTACGCCCGCCAGGCGGCCGGTGACCTGGTCGGCCTGACCGGCGTGGACGACGTCTACGAGCCGCCGGCCGCACCGGAGCTGGCCATCGACACCCGCGGCCGGGACGTGTCGAGCACGGCACGGGCCGTACTCGATCTGCTACGAGAACAGGGGATCCTGCCATGACCGCGCTCGACATCGACCTGCGCAGCCGCCGGCAGGACGGGCTGGCCGATCTCGAGGACGAGTCGGTGCACATCATGCGCGAGGTGGTCGCCACCTTCGAGCGGCCGGTGCTGCTGTTCTCCGGCGGCAAGGACTCGATCGTGATGCTGCGCCTGGCGGAGAAGGCGTTCTGGCCGGGGCGCATCCCGTTCCCGCTGCTGCACGTGGACACCGGGCACAACTTCGCCGAGGTGATCGAGTTCCGCGACCGCCGGGTGAAGGAGTTGGGCGCGGACCTGGTGGTCGGGTCGGTGCAGGAGTCGATCGACACCGGGCGGGTACGGGAGATCGCCGGGCGGCCGCGCAACCCGCTGCAGACCGTGACGCTGCTGGATTCCATCGCCGCCGGCCGGTACGACGCGGTGCTGGGCGGCGCGCGGCGCGATGAGGAGAAGGCGCGCGCCAAGGAGCGGGTGTTCTCCGTACGCGACGAGTTCGGGCAGTGGGACCCGCGCAACCAGCGGCCGGAGCTGTGGGACCTGTACAACGGGCGGCACCGGCCGGGCGAGCACCTGCGGATCTTCCCGCTGTCCAACTGGACCGAGCTGGATGTGTGGGAGTACATCCGGCGGGAGCGGATCGAGGTGCCGGCGATCTACTTCGCGCACCGCCGCCCGGTGGTGGAGCGCGACGGGATGCTGATCGCGGTCACCGAGTTCACCCCGCCGCGCGCGGGGGAGCGGGTCGTCGAGGAGACCGTCCGCTACCGCACGGTGGGCGACACCACCTGCACCGGCGCGGTCCGCTCGGATGCGTCCACAGTGGACGACATCGTCGCCGAGGTCGCGGTCACCCGGCTCACCGAGCGCGGCGCCACCCGCGCCGACGACCGCGCCTCCGAGGCCGCCATGGAGGACCGCAAGCGCGAGGGGTACTTCTGATGGGCGCTTCCACGGCAACCCGCGGGCTGTTGCGGGTGGCGACGGCCGGGTCGGTGGACGACGGGAAGTCGACGCTGATCGGCCGGCTGCTGCACGACGCCAAGGCCGTCTTCGCCGACCAGCTGGAGGCGGTGGCGGACGCAAGCCGGCGCCGCGGGTACGGGGAGGCCGACCTCGCGCTGCTGGTGGACGGGCTGCGGGCCGAGCGGGAGCAGGGCATCACCATCGACGTGGCGTACCGGTACTTCGCCACGCCGCGGCGCTCGTTCGTGCTGGCCGACACCCCGGGGCACGTCCAGTACACCCGGAACATGGTGACCGGCGCGTCCACCGCGGACGTGGCCGTGGTCCTGGTCGACGCGCGCAAGGGCCTGCTGGAGCAGTCCCGCCGGCACGCCACGATCGCCGCCCTGCTGCGCGTACGCCACGTGGTCCTGGCCGTGAACAAGATGGACCTGGTCGGCTTCGCCGAGGACGTCTTCGACGCGGTCTGCGCCGACTTCGCCGAGCTGGCATCCCGGCGCGGGGTGACCTCGTGGTCCGCGGTCCCGATCAGCGCGCTGCACGGCGACAACGTCGTCGACGGCTCGGCCCGTACGCCCTGGTACGCCGGGCCGCCGCTGCTGGACCACCTGGAAACGCTGGAGCTCGCGCCGGAACCGCCGGCCGGGATGCGCTTCCCCGTGCAGCTGGTGATCCGGCCGCGTACCGCCGAGCACCCCGACTACCGCGGGTACGCCGGCCGGGTCGAGGCCGGCACCCTGCGGGTAGGCGACCCGGTCACCGTACTGCCGTCCGGGCTGGCGTCGACGGTGACCGGGATCGACACCGCCGACGGCCCGCTGGATCTGGCGGAAGCGGGCCGCTCGGTGGTGGTCCGGCTGGCCGACGAGGTGGACGTCTCCCGCGGCGACCTGATCACCGCCGGTACGCCGCCGACGGTGACGCGGGAACTGTCGGCGACGGTCTGCTGGCTGGCACCCGAACCGCTGCGGCCCGGCGCGCGCTACCGCCTGCGGCACACCACCCGGGACGTACGCGCCGTCGTCGGCGGCATCGACTCCCGGCTGGAGGTGACCACCTCCACCGCGGAGCCGGCCACCGAGCTGGCGATGAACGACATCGGCGTGATCACGCTGCGTACCGCCGAACCGCTCGTCCTTGACCCGTACGCGCGCCACCGGGCAACCGGAGCACTGCTGCTCGTGGACGAACTGACCGGCGGCACGGTCGCGGCCGGCATGGTCGAGGGGGATCGGTGAGGGTTTCCGCGCGGCTCGCCGCGGCGCTGCTGGCCGCGGGGGTGAGCACCCTCGGGCTGGCCGCCTGCGGCTCCTCCGACGACAGCG
>Ga0081455_10002093_pt1 | contig 23820 bp, 17 predicted proteins | sample TabmetS3T2R1_FD_70207 | JGI IMG/M metagenome (GOLD analysis project Ga0081455, IMG submission 70207) | Tabebuia heterophylla rhizosphere microbial communities from the University of Puerto Rico - S3T2R1 | ecosystem: Host-associated > Plants > Roots > Rhizosphere ...
CCACTCTGCGTCGTAGACCCTGGGGACGTCGTCCCGCCACCCCCGCCACCCCCGCCTGTCCCACCACCTCCACCGCCGACACCGCTCCCGTCACAGCCCACGAGTCCTGCTAAGACCCACAACACACACACAAGCCAGTACAGATAGGTCACACGCACACCCCTCAACCCCATGGCAGTCTCCTTCGCTTCATGCTATAAGGCGCAACGGGAAAGCCCTCCGAATTAATGTATCCTAATAAAATATATAAAGAAATGTTACTATATATTTATAAATTTATATGGTCACAAATTAAGAGGATGGTTATGCTTCACCTGGGGGTATGTTGGATGCAGGGTTAGGGAACATTCGGGGGGGCAATTGTCGATTTTCAGCAATGCTTAGTACTCTATGACTTGTAAAAAAGTCTCTTGCTGCTCAAATGAACCCATTTGTATAGGGTTCGGTGGAGTACGAGTGTCTTCAGTAAGCATTACCAAATGTTCCCGGTTGCTCAGTGTCCGTTAGAACGCGTGCTTAAAGGCGTTTTGCTGACACCGCACCAGGCCGCTGAAGCCGATGAGATCGTTCTCGAGTGCGACCTCATGTTCGGCCTGGAGATACCTGCCATTGAACGCCGGGTTATCGGTGCAGAAGCAGAAGTCGATCCCGGCCTCGTCCAGCCGCCTCGTTACCTCTCGTACCGGAGCGAGGTCGGCGAAGGTGCCAGTCTGCAGGTAGGTGCTTGGACAGAGTTCAAAACAGATGTCGCGTTGGCGCATCTCTGCCAACAGGTGCGGCAGCTGCAGCGGGATTTGCACCCCGTGCCCGATGCGGCGCAGATACGGAAACAGCTCTGGATGCACGTGCTCGGGAGCCGTCTCGCCGAGATGGGCTGTGGCCGGGAGATAGTGCTCGGCAGCCTGCCTGAACAGGTCAACAAAATGGTCGAGCCGGGCGCCGAGGGGCTGTTCCGGGCCAGCCACATCGATGCCACGCACGATATCGCGCCGCGTGAGCGCCAGATCTACCGTGGCGGCGTTAATGTCGTCTGACAACAGCGTGTGCAGGCACAGTACGAGCCGCACATCCACGGCGTATTCTGGCACCTTCGCCCCAGCCGCGATCGCCTCGACGACCGCGCCCATCGCGGCGATGCGCTGCGGCACGTCCAGGGACGGATCGGTGCGCAGATACGGCGAGAAGCGCAACTCCAGTAGCGACGTCTGTTCGAAGACACGGGCGCCACGCACAATGCGGTACAGAAAGTAGGCCATGGTGGCAGGCGTCTGCAGCGGCTCGACGAGCTTGTGCAGTTCCAGATAGTCGTCGAGCCTCGGTCGCCGTGTGGCGAAGTGCTCCTTGAGGGCAGCATAGGTTGGAAAGCGGTCCAGGAGCCCCCGGATCACCTCGCGCTCGGTTGGAGTAGCGCCAGCGTCCGGGCCACGTGTTACGAGGTAGCCATAGAGGACCTTGGGATGCACCGCCCCACCAACGTGGCGATGGAGGTCCGCGTAGTCCGGCCCGGCGTTGACTCGTCCTTGCTGGATCATCGGTCTGTCGTCACCTCATCAGCACAGGGGAGGGGGCCCCTATGACGAGGCCAGACCCGCAGCCGCGGGTTGCGAGCGTGCATAGCTCACCGTCAGCACTTCCCAGTTGTGCCCGTCGCTGTCGTTCCAGTAGAAATTGCGTCCGCCCAGCCGGGTGTTGAGCTGCAAGTCGTCGGGCCCCCCCGGGGTGCTGCGATAGGGGATGCCGGCAGCGCGCACACGCGCGAAAATGCCGTCGAACTCTGCGTCACTCACGTGGAAACAGTAGTGGTGCCTGTCGAACTGCTCGCGCTGGGCAAAGTCCAGGGTCAGGGTCTCATTGACATACACCGGCGTAAAGTGGCCACGCTCCGCTTCCCACGGCACGGCGAGAATGTCGGCCAGGGACTGCGCGGAGGCAACGGGATTGCGAGATGGAACAATCAGATGGTCGAGTAGAATGGCCATCACACACCTCCTGGAGGGTTTTACCCCCACTGATAGGCCAGAGCTGCTGAGCACTCTATGAGGAGAGTGTAGCACATAGTGCAGGCCTGCGTGGCAACATTAGGAATGAATATTAATAGTCATGAGAGATAGGGCCACCTGTCCCCAGTATACTGATCTGTTAGAGGACAGTTATGACCCGCCAGACCTCTTTTTGGTAGAGAAATACCTGCGAGAACGTCGGTTGACAACCTCCCGGCACACCGCTACAATCGCCCCGTTACGGTGATGGTTGTCACGTTGTTAGAGGTTCTTTTTTGCAGAAGGCACGGCGCAGACATGCTACGGTTCTACAATACCTTAACGAGGCAAAAAGACACATTTCAGCCACTTAAACCGGGGCAGGTCTCCCTCTATACCTGTGGACCGACCGTGTACAACCATCCGCATATTGGCAATTACCGCGCCTACATCTTCGAAGACCTCCTGCGGAGGTATCTGAAGTATTGTGGCTATAACGTAACGCAGGTGATGAACCTCACTGACGTTGAGGATAAGATCATCCGCGATTCGCAGAAGGCCGGCGTGCCACTGCGCGACTTTACGGCGGTCTACACGAAGACATTTTTTGAAGACCTGCAGGCGTTGAACATCGAACCTGCCGAGATCTACCCGGCGGCCACCGACCACATCCCTGAGATGGTGGCGCTCATTAAGAAGCTCCAGGAACGTGGCTATACCTATACGGTGGATGGCTCGATATACTACCGTATTGATCGTTTCCCCGCGTATGGAAAATTGGCCCACCTGGATGCTGAGGCCCTCCAGAGCGGAGCGAGTGGGCGCGTTGATAACGACGAATATGCGAAGGACGATGTGCGCGATTTCGCCTTGTGGAAGGCCTGGACCCCTGAAGACGGTGACGTGTTTTGGGAAACCGAGCTGGGCAAAGGCCGTCCGGGCTGGCATATTGAGTGCTCGGCCATGTCGATGAAATATTTAGGCCCGCATTTCGATATGCATACAGGCGGGGAAGATAACATCTTTCCGCACCATGAAAACGAAATTGCGCAATCCGAGGCGGCCACCGGGGAGCCATTTGTCAACTACTGGTTGCATTGCCGTTTTCTGTTGGTTGACAATCAGAAAATGTCGAAATCTCTGGGTAATTTCTACACGCTCCGTGACCTCCTCGAGAAAGGCTTTAAACCGAAAGTGCTCCGCTATGCGCTGCTGTCTATCCACTACCGTCAGCCTCTGAATTTCACCTTTGAAGGGTTGTATGCTGCAGAGCAGGCTGTACAGCGGCTCACTGATTTTATGCAGCTCTTGCAGACTGCGCAGGGCGAGGGTTTTGATGTGCAGCCGCTGCTGGCAGAGACGCAACAGCGGTTTGAGGACGCGCTGGACGACGATCTTAACATTTCCGGGGCACTCGGGGCGATCTTCGAAATGGTGCGCGCAGTCAATCGGGCGATGGCCCAACAGCAGCTCAGCGCGGCTGGGGCCGAGCAGGTGGCCACCTTGCTGCATCGTTTCGATACGGTACTGGGGCTGCTGGTTGAAGAGCAGCCCTCCCTTACGCACGACGTTGCAGTCCTCATGGAGGAACGGCAACGAGCCCGCCAGGCCCGCGATTTCGCGCGGGCGGATGCCCTGCGGGCACAAATCCAGGAACGCGGCTACGTGGTGGAAGATACCCCGCAGGGCCCGCGGCTGAAGCGGCTATGAGTACTGCCGAACGCCTCCTGTATGTCGTACGCCACGGCGCTACGGACTGGAACCAGTCAGGGCGTATCCAGGGGCATATGGACATCCCGCTCAATAAGACCGGGCGGGCCCAGGCGCGTCTGGCCAGTATACGGCTGGCAGCGGTATGCGCCACTGCCCTATACAGCAGTGATCTGCTGCGGGCCTACGAGACGGCTCAGATCATTGGGCAGGCTACTGGGCTCCAGGTGGTCCAGAAGCCGGGTCTCCGTGAGATCAATTTCGGTGTGTGGCAGGGACTGTCATCGCCGCAGATTCGCGAGCGCGACCCAGACGTCTATACTGCCCGTCGTGCCAACCCCTACGATATCGCTCCAGCCGGGGCCGAAACGTGGCGGCACTTTTACGATCGCGCGGTGCGGGCTGTGCACGAGATTCTGGCTGCAACTGAGGCACAGCGTATCATTGTGGTGACGCATAGCGGGGTCTGTACGGTCCTCGGGTTACGTGCTCAGGGATTGGATTGTACCGGCAAGCGGACGTTCGATTCCCATAACTGTGGGATTCATACGATTGCCGTGCACGGAGATACCTGGCGTGCCATGGCGTTTAACGATATCACCCATCTCACCTCAACCTTCTAGGACCCCTTCTGTGAGGACACGAAGCCATGGTAAGCCGCGGTGCCTACAGCTCTGGCGGTCGCCGCTCGGCATGCTCACTGTCCTGCGTGACGCGCAGCACCTCTTCGGCGGTAGTCAGACCTTCCAGCACTTTCTGTGAGCCGCTCTGGAGCAGTGTTCGCATCCCTGCCTTGATGGCGGCTGCTTTGATCATATTGGCATTGGCCCGCTGCATGATCAACTCGCGAATGGTGTCGTCCAGGGGCAGCAGTTCGTAAATGCCCGTGCGGCCTCGATACCCTGAGTCACAGCATGCCTCGCAGCCCGCCCCCCGCGCAAATTGCCCGCCGTCGCGAATCCAGATCTCGGCCGTGCGGCTGAGATCTCGCACAATCTCCTGGGCGGGCACCGTCGACGCGTGACATGCCGGGCAAATGAGCCGCACTAGGCGCTGCGCCAGGATGGCCAGCACCGACGACGCGATTAAAAACGGTTCAATGCCCATGTCGATGAGTCGCGTCACCGCACTGGCCGCGTCATTGGTATGCAGCGTGCTGAACACCAGATGCCCCGTGAGGGAGGCCTGAATGGCAATCTCCGCTGTTTCGCGATCACGAATTTCTCCCACCATGATGACGTCCGGGTCCTGCCGCAAAATCGAGCGCAGCCCATTGGCAAAGGTGAGATCAATCTTGGGATTGACTTGCATCTGTCCCACTCCCTGGAGCTGATACTCAATGGGGTCCTCGACTGTGATGATGTTTAGCTCCGGGGTTTTGATGCGCTGGAGCGTGGCATACAGGGTGGTACTCTTGCCACTGCCCGTGGGGCCCGTGACCAGAATGATGCCGTGGGCCTGCCGGATGAGCCGGTGATAGCTCGGTAGCAGAGGCGGGGGAAAGCCGATGTCTTCGAGGGCAAACACCGCCGCGGATTTATCCAATAAGCGCAACACCATACGCTCGCCAAAGGCGGTGGGCACCACGGAGACGCGAATATCAATCTCGCGGTGCCGCACGCGCACGGAGATGCGGCCATCCTGCGGCAGGCGGGTCTCGGCAATATTGAGGTCGGCCATGACTTTGAGGCGTGACAGAATCCGCGCTTGTAGGGCTTTAGGGGGCTGTAAGACTTCGTGCAGCACGCCATCGATGCGGTAGCGCACCACGAGCGAGCGCTCGAAGGGTTCAATATGAATATCACTCGCCCGATCGTACACCGCTTGCGAGAGCATAAGGTTGACGAGCTGGATGATGGGGGCTTCGGTGTCATGCTCCAGAATGTCGCGGGGCTCTTGCAACTCTTGGACGAGGTGCCCTAGGGCCTGGGTATCGAGTTCCTCGATCACCTGGGCGGCAGTCTGACCACTGGTCTCGTAGAGGCGGTTGAGCACGCCGAGGATTTCCCGCTCACTGCTCAACACCGGCTCGACAGGTGCCTGGAGGAGCCTGCTGACATCGTCGAGGGGGTGCACGTCGAGGGGGTGACTGGTGGCCACCAGGGCGGCGCCGTCCTGCATACGGATGGGCACGAGGCTATGGCGGCGCGCAAAGGCCAGAGGCACTTTGGTCATGAGGGCGATATCGAATTCGTGCTCGGGCAATGTCTTCCAGTAGGGTAGGCCCAGTTGTGTGCTTTGGGCCTGCAGCAGGGCGTCGTCCGTAATGCAGCGCTGCTGGACCAGGACCTCGGGGAGGGGCACACCGCGCTGCCGACTCACGGCCCCCGCCTGGGCAAGTTGTGCGGTGGTGACGGTGTCGCTGGCCAGCAGAATCTCGGCTAAGGAAGTGCGGATCATCGTCGTGGCTCCTTCTGCTATCAAAGTTCCTAGAAGACATGCTGCAAGAGATATCGGCACTTTCGCCATTTTTCTGTAGTAGTCCAGCAGTGCGTAGTACCGCCTTTAGGTTGGCTTTTGCTGCAGTGATGCCGACATCAGACACGTTCTAACGCAGGCAAAGGTATGGGTTTTCCGGGAGAGAGGAATAGAGTAGGCCAAGTGCAAGGGCAGTGGCGATGCGGCGATCAAGCGCTGACGTGGCCAGCATGCCAGCGCACCGTCGGCTAGACTACTGGGCGTGCCAGGACGTCCGGGGCCACTTTTCTTTTGAGCCACTGCCCATCTGTGGAGCTTCCCAGCAGTCGACCATGGTCGACGATAACTTTGCCGCGCAGGATCGTCATCACGGGATACCCCTGGCAACGGAAACCTTCCCAGATGCTATAGTCGGCATCGGCGTGGAGATCGTCCAGGGTCAAGGTCTTGTGGAGATTGGGATCAATGAGCACGAGATCCGCGTCACTGCCTGGGGCAATGACGCCTTTCTGTGGGTAGAGCCCGAGGATTTTTGCGGCGTTTGTCGAGGTGATCGCGGCAAAGCGCTGCAAAGGCATGTGGCGTTGCGCCACAAATTTGGTAAACGCTACTGGCAGGCGTGTCTCGATGCCGTTATGGCCACCACACACGGTCTCGATGGTGTTGCCGGATAATTTGACGCCTTTGTAGGTGGTGTATTCATCCGTCGCTGTGGTGCAGAGCCGACCGTCGAGGAGTCCGGCAAGCAGTGCATCGCGATCCTCAGCGAATTTGATAGCAGGATACGTGTGGATCGCCGTGCCACCAGGCTTTTTATAATCCTCACACGTAAATTCTAGATAGTTGTGCAGGGCTTCGCCGTACACCGGCTGGCCCTGACTGCGCGCTTCAGCAATCGCGGCTACGCCTTCCTTGGCCGTGGTGTGCACGAAGTACACTCCCACTTCGGTGTGCCTGGCCAGCCGCACAATCTTGCGGAATGCCAGATCTTCTGACAGGTTGTTATGGACCAGATGCAGGTTATGACCCTGAGCGTTGCCTTCACGGATGAGCTTTTCGGTCATGTAGGTGACGATGTCGTCCTCCTCGGCATGCACCGCCATGATGCCCCCATGCTTGGCCACTTCGGCAAACACCGCCCACAGGTGGCCATAGGGCACACGGAGATCAGGAAAGGTCGTAAAAATTTTAAAACTGGCAATGCCCTCCTGCACCGCTTCGCCAATCTGGCCGAGGGTCGCCGGGGCGACACGGCCAGCGAGAATATAGTGGAAGGCGAAATCCGTATAGGCATGGCCGCGAAAGACCTCGCGTCGGCTTTCGACTTCTGCCGGGATGGATGGTAGGGCTGCCTCCTGGCCCAGGGGCGGATTGAGATTGCCGGCGAAGTCGATGACGGTCGTCACCCCTCCAAAGGCCGCAGCGCGGCTGGCTGCTTCCGGGGGCTGGGTCATCACTTCAGGACGTCCGGCCCACCTCTCGGGCACTGGAATAGCAATATGGGCGTGCGGCTCAATGCCGCCCGGCAGCACAATGTGACCCTGGGCCTCGATGCTCCGGACTGCCTCCGTAGGCAAGGTGCCCGGCGTGGCGATCGCGACGATGGTGCCATTCTGGATCCCAATATCGCGTTCTCCGACCTCTTCTGGGGTGACCACCAGACCACCGCGAATGACCAGATCGAGCATCGTTCCACCTCCATACGCTGGATTTAGAAATGTACATTGTCGCCAGCTTTCACGCCGAGTGCACGGGCGCGGCCACCGGGGATTTCCAGCACGTATTTGGCCGGTGCTGTGGAGTTATATGTCGGGCAGCGCCGCGGGGCGGCACACGGCAGAGCATTTTCCTGAATGTTGATGACGCGGCGACCCGCATCGATAAAGAGCATATCGAGTGGGATGAGGGTGTTCATCATCCAGAAGGTACGCGGGGCAACATCCGGGAATATAAAAAGCATCCCGGCATTCGGGGCCAGAGAAGCACGTTCCATCAAGCCATGCTCCCAGGTCTCCGGCGTGTCAGCCACCTCGACGGTGAAACGGGCGATTTCTTCCTGAGAGTCGCCGCGGGCAATCCATACCTCGGTGCGTGGCAGAGACGTTTGCGCGCTGAGCAGCAGCAAGAGACTCAAGCCCAGAAGCCCATGGCGCAGCCCGTGTCGATGCTTCATGAGATCTTGTCCTTATGCTCCAGAGGCGTGCTGGTTCAGACGTCGCCATTGCTCGGCCAGGATGGCTGCACGCGTACCGAGCGGATCAATCCGTCCAAAACAGCAGTGCAAAACGCGATCCACCAGCGCGCAGCTCTGGCCCACGGTCATACCTGCGTGGCGCAAGCGAGCCACAATGGTTCCGAGCAGATAGGCGGTCAGGTCATCTGGCGCACGCACTCCGGAGGCAGTAGCTGCGTCGGAGGTGCCTGGCGCAGGCTCCGGGACCTCGTCTGGCACGGGCTCTAACGGTGCACAGAGGTCATTAAGCTGGGGCAGATGCGGTTCGCGCTGGCGTAAGCGCTCTACCTGTTTACGCGCCCACCGCGAGGCCTGATGCCGTTCGAGGAAGTGCAGGGTAAGGCGGAGCATGTAGAGGGCCTCACAGGTCTTCTGGTTTCTACCGTGCTGGCACGTAACATCAGTCGCCTCGTAATACGTCACTGCCGACTGAAACGAGGCCACCACCGGGCTTTCGGCAATCTGCGACAGCAACTTTGTCACGCGCTGACGCTCTTTTTCATACCATGTGGCATGGGCGCTCGAACGCTCCGGGCGCTGTCCAGATACCCTCGGGGCAATGAGCTGGCGTGCCGCCACGATTTGCGCGAACACAAAGAGCCCCACATCGTCGTAGAGCGTGATGCTCGGGGAGGATGGCAGAGCCAGGACAGCTGCATAGAACTGCTGGCGCTCCTCACGCTGTGCCGCCGGTGCAAAGGCTTCAATCTGGCTTATGAACCACTGCAGCACTGCAGGCTGCACCCTGTATTCCCTCCTCGCCTGGTGACAAAACATTTCTGGACGTTTGTATGCAAGCGTACTATAAAACCCGCTCGGACACGACAGTTTTTTCACCTGAACAAGCTATCTTGCAGGAGGCATCATGCCCACATGGTGGACGGGTCTAGCCGATGCGCCGCCTGATGAGGCCCAGGCTCTGCATGCCCTCGGCTTGGGCTTTATGGCAGCACGCACACTCCACGTCGCCCTGGAATTGCGACTCTTTACCCATCTGGCGACTGGCGCGCAGCCACTTGTGCAAGTAGCGCAGAGCCTGGGACTGGCGGAGCGCGCTGTCGGACGCTTGCTATATGCCTGTGCGGCTCTGGGGCTCGTGCAGGTGACGGGTGATGTGTTTCGTAATACCCCGCTCACCCAAAAATACCTGGTGGAGGGCCAGCCCACGTTTATCGGGAGCTATCTCCACATGTTCGATGCTCTGAGCTATCATCGCTGGGAGCAGATGAGTGCGGCCTTGCGCCACAATGGTCCGGTGGACGATATCTCCCATCCCTATCGTTATCTCGCCGATGCTGCAGAGGACGCTGCAACATTTTCAGCGGCACAGCACGCTGGCTCGCACAGCCTTGGGCATGCCCTGGCACGCCGGATCGATTTCACGCCCTTTACGTGCCTCCTCGATCTGGGAGGGGGCTCGGGAGCGTACACAGTGGCCATACTCCGCCGTTATCCACACCTGCGTGCCATCCTCTTCGACTTTCCCCAGGTGGGCCGCCTGGCAGAGACCGTCATGCGTCAGGAGGGGCTCATGGACCGCGTGCGTATTGTCGGCGGGGATTACGAACACGATGCATTGCCGGCAGGCCCGGATGTGGTGCTATGGTCAGGCAATCTGCATGCCAGCAGCCCTGAGAGCTGCCGGTGCGTGTTGATCAGGCTTCACGCCTTGCTGCCACCTGGGGGGATGGTGCTGATCCACGACTATATGCTCGATGACACGCGCTCTGGCCCATTGATCCCCGCTCTGTTGGCGTTGCATCTGACTCTTGTATCCGAGCACGGGCAGGTGTATAGCGGCACAGAACTGCGTGACCTGCTGGTGCAAGCCGGATTCGAGGCGGTGTGTATAGCGCCATTTCTCACTGGCCACAGTAGCCTGATCAGCGCTCGACGTGGATGAGCAGAACGGAAACGAAAGGAATACAGCCGTAAGAGTGCACAGGGCTACAGATACATACCGCGTCCGAGGGCACTGGCTTCCTCGTCTTCAGCGGTATCAAAACCCTGTCGCATTGGGAAATAGACTACTGAGCGTATGTTGCCCCAGGGAATCAGCACATGCGCTACGTGCTCTTCCAACTGGCGCCGGTCTGGGGGGATGATGGCGCCATTATCGTCACGCACACGCGTGGTCTCGAGCTTGGGGTTTTCGATCCACAGGCCAATCGAGTCACGCCCGACAATTTTGGCGTAAAATTTTTTCTCTTTAATGCCGGCCGACTCCAGACCATCACTGCTGAAGATGATAAGCATGACCGTTTTATTCACGGCATCATCAATTGTCACCCTGGGTCTCCTTGCGAGTCTGGATATCCCGTACCGGGCTTCAGACTTCATCCAGGATTTTACCAGTACGCGCTTTCTCTACCGTTTCATCGAAGGACGGCCCTAAATCCACCCCCATGTCCTGAGCGCGTTTTTTGGCCCAGAGACCGACGTTACGGGAATCCTTATAAAAATCCGGATGGTTGGACGCGCTCGCATCAAACTCCGCCAGGCGGCTAGCCTCTGAGCGATGATAGGCGAACCCTGACAGCACACGCTGCGTTCGGGCGCTGCCACAGGCACGGCACTGTGGTGGGGTGACTGCACTTGGCTTCAAGACGAGCTGCGAGGTGAGACGACTACAATCCTCACAACGATATTCATAGATCGGCATGGTCAAGCACCTACTGGCAAGCACCTCGCATCCTGGGCCCCTCACAGAGGGTTGAACGACACCTTACAGGGGGATATTAGAAAATCTATCAGGCCTTTGCAAGCGCTCGCCAACAGAGTTCCTCCCAACTGCGCGCCGCCATCACCAGCCCACACTATACCTGCATGCAGCTGCCATAGTCCAAACCCAGGCGGCGCATCGTCAGCCAGCCTTAGTTGCTGAATCAGGACCTTTGACTTTGCAAGGCCCGCCACACCTTTTCGGCGCTCAGGGGCGCGTCGAGATGCCGCACACTGGTCCCGGACAGGGCGTCCAAGGCTGCGTTGGCGATGGCTACAGCACAGGCGACGGTCGGCAGCTCGCCAATGCCCTTCAAGCGCAGCGGATTAGTTGGGGATGGGGTCTCGCGGGTAGCAGTGCGTATCTCCAGCATATCTTTGGCATGCGGCAGGGGATAATCCAGTAAGGTGCCAGTGAGGGGCTGGCCTTCCGGGCTGTAACGCATGCCCTCGCCAAGTGCCTGACCCAGCCCCTGGGCGATGGCCCCGTAGACCTGTCCCTCCAGGAGTTTCGGATTGATAACACGCCCGCAGTCATGGACCGCAACGTAGCGCAGGACGTTAAGGGCACCGGTGTCACGGTCCACTGCAACGACAGCTACATGCGCGCCAAAGCCAAAGGGGTTGTCGCGCAAAATAAAATGCACTGGGAACTCCAGCCCAGGCTCTGTGTCCGGCGGTAGGTCCTCACGCCGCTGGGCTGCGGCAGCCACTTCGGCAAAGGTCAGGGCGTGCTCCGGACGTCTTGCGTTCACCAGTTTGCCATCCTGAAATGCAATATCTTCGGGTCGGCAGTCCAGGAGATGCGCCGCCAGGAGTGCCATTTTCTGACGCGCATGCTGGAGCCCTTCGTACATCGCCGAGCCACCAAGCGTCATGCCGCGACTCGCGAAGGTGCCCTGCCCTGAGGCGAGCATGGCAGTATCACCGTGCAGCACCTGTACGTCCTCGGGACGCACTCCCAACTCGTCGGCGACGATCTGGGCAAAGGTGGTTTCCGTCCCCTGGCCGTGGGGCGAGACTTCCGTGTACACCTTCACCTGACCGGTCGGCTCGATGCGTACCAACGCATGGCTCTCCTTCATTTCGCCGCTCCCGCCAGACGCTTTCACGACGGTGGCGAGGCCCACGCCGAGGAGCGGTTCCGCATCACTCCGGCCCTTCTGGGCCTGGCGTAGACTGGCATAGCCTACCAACTCCAGTGCCTGTTCCAAGGCCGGCACAAAATTGCCCGAATCGTAGGTCAATCCCGTCGCTGTGGCATAGGGAAAGGCCTCGGGGGGGATAAAATTGCGGCGCCGGATCTCGGCGGGATCGAGCGCGAGTTCGCGGGCCAGAAGATCGATAGTGCGCTCCATGAAAAAGGCGCCCTCGGGTCCTCCGGCACCCCGGTAGGGCCCGGTAGGAGGTTTGTTGGTCAGCACGCCCAGGCACTCGACGTCCATGGTATGAATGGCATACGGTCCAGCGACCCGGTGCGCGGCGTTGACCGGTGGACCAGGACTGGAGTTCAGAAAGTACGCCCCAACGTCAGCGATGATGCGGAAGCGCATACCGAGGATGGTGCCATCGTGTCTGGCGGCGGCTTCCACCTCCGCGCTATAGCCGCGTCCATGGTAGGCGAGCATATTTTCCCAGCGCTCCTCGATCCACTTGATAGGCTGTGCCAGCCGCATGGCGAGATAGCTCAGGGCAATATCCTCAGGCCAAATTTCCACCTTCTGGCCAAAGCCACCCCCGACATCAGGAGCGATGACGCGCACCTCGCGTGGCGGCTGGTGTAAAAGCAGTCCGACATAGCGCTTGACCTTGTGCGGCGTCTGGGTTGAGGCCCACAGCGTCAGCCGCTGCTCGGCTGGCTCGTAGTGGGCGACCAGGGCGCGACATTCCAGGGGTGCCGGGGCCAGCCGGGGGACATCGTAGCGTTCACGCACGATGCAGTCGGCCTGGGCAAAGGCAGCCTGGAGGTCACCCCGTCCCACGTGGATACGCATGGCCACGTTGGTGCCAAACGCGGCGTGCAGAGGCGTGGCGCTGTCTCGCGCTGCAGCCACAGGGTCTATAAGGGGCGGCAGAGGCTCATACTGCACCTGCAGCAGCTCCAGGGCATCTTTGGCGAGATAGCGATCCTGGGCCACAACTACTGCCACGGGCTGCCCTACGTAACAGACTTTATCGCGGGCCAGCACTGGGTGTTCCGGCACCTGCAGGCCCTCAAGCTCCCGGGTAGGCCGGGGCGGAATGTCCCGTACTGCTCCAGCGATATCGCTGGCGGTCAGCACTGCAGCAACCCCGGGCAGCGCGCGTGCCGGTGCCGCGTCGAGGGACAAGAGCCGCGCGTGCGCGTGCGGACTGCGCAGCACGACCGCATGCAACATGCCGGGCAACCGCAGATCATCGACAAAAGACCCTTGTCCGGTCACCAGGCGCGGATCTTCAAAACGCTTCAACGGCCTACCGACGTAGGGAGGCATGGCCACTCCTTTTCAGATCGGCCAGCCATGTTCGGTAATATCCACCCGGTTGCCTTCGGGGTCGCGTATCCAGCTCTCGGCCACGGCGCCAAAGGTGTTGGACACCGCAGTGGTTTGGGTCGCTTCCTCAATTGCTGACACATCCTCAACCTGGAAACCAAAATGGTTAATGCCCCAGGGAATATCTGGTCGGTTGATCAGGGCTATCCCCACATGGCCATCGGACAGGTAAATGGTGCCGTTGGGGCCTCGGTATTTTTCCTCCAGACCGAAGACGCGTTTGTAGTACTCGGCGAGTTCGTCACGGTTTTGCACGTTAAGGGCAATATGGCGAATACGGGGTTTTTCCATCGTGTATCTCCTTCTTACCGCAACTCCAGTTCACGCTCCTGCAGGGCAAAGATACGATCACGCAGTTCAGCAGCACGTTCAAAGTCGTAACGCTCCGCCGCTGCTTTCATCTCCTTTCGTAGCTTGATAATGAGACGCGGGATATCCTCATCGCTGACGCCGTATGTGACGGACTCCTCAGCCGCAACCGGGACTGTAGAGTAGTCTGCCTCATAGATAGCTATCAGGGAGTCGCTAATGCCTTTAACGATACTCGTGGGCGTGATGCCGTGCTCGGCATTGAACTGGCACTGGATATCACGCCGACGATTGGTCTCATCGATAGCCCGGCGCAGCGAGCCAGTCATGACATCGGCGTACATGAGGACCTGACCGTTGACATGGCGTGCCGCTCGACCAATAGTCTGGATCAGCGAGCGCTCAGAGCGCAGGAAGCCCTCTTTGTCGGCATCGAGAATCGCCACCAGCGACACTTCGGGCAGATCCAAACCCTCGCGGAGCAGGTTGACACCCACCAGCACATCATGCATGCCCAGACGCAGCTCGCGGATAATTTCGGTGCGCTGCAGGGTGTGGATATCAGAGTGCAAATAGCCCACTTTGACGCCCAGGGAGCGATAGTACTCCGTCAATTCCTCCGACATACGCTTGGTTAAGGTGGTCACCAGGACGCGCTCGGAGCGCTCCACGCGCTGACGAATCTCGTGCAGCAGGTCGTCCACCTGGCCCGTGGCCGGCCGCAGGAGGATTTCCGGATCCATCAGCCCCGTCGGGCGAATGATCTGTTCCACAACGACCCCGCCGCTCATGCGGAGTTCATAGTCAGCCGGTGTGGCCGAGACATAGATCACCTGCTGCGTACGCGCACAAAACTCTTCAAAATTCAGTGGCCGGTTATCCAGGGCCGACGGCAGGCGGAAGCCGTAATTCACCAGGGTCTGCTTGCGCGAGCGGTCGCCATGGTACATGCCACCAATCTGGGGTACAGAGATGTGGCTCTCGTCGATGCATAGCAGATAATCGTCCGGAAAGTAGTCTAACAGCGTCCACGGCGGTTCGCCTTCGCGACGGCCATCCAGGTGACGCGAATAATTCTCAATGCCGGCACAGACCCCAGTTTCGCGCAGCATCTCGAGATCAAACCGCGTTCTCTGCTCCAGACGCTGCGCCTCTAAAAGCTTGCCCTCATTGCGCAACATGGGGAGACGTTCTGCCAATTCAGTCGCAATATCTCGGATAGCCCGCTCCAGGTTGTCCTTACTGGTCACATAATGGCTGCTGGGGTAGATGGCGATCTTACCGACAGGGCGTAGCACTGCGCCAGTGAGGGGATCAAATTCGGTAATGGTTTCGATAAAATCGCCAAAAAACTCGACACGCAACGCCCGCTCTTCCTCGTGCGCCGGGAAAATGTCCACCACATCGCCACGTACGCGAAAGGTGCCACGGTGAAAATCGATGTCGTTGCGCTCGTACTGAATGTCCACCAGGCGCCGCAATATGTCATCCCGCGACACTTCCATCTGGTTGTGGAACAGTACCAGCATGCCGGCATAGTCCTTGGGTGAGCCAATACCGTAGATACACGACACACTGGCCACGACAATCACATCACGGCGCTCCAGGAGCGAGCGCGTCGTCGAATGGCGCATCTTATCGATGTGCTCGTTGATCGCCGCATCTTTTTCGATGTAGGTATCCGTAGCTGGGACGTAGGCTTCTGGCTGATAGTAATCGTAGTAGCTGACAAAATACTCCACCGCATTGTGCGGAAAGAGTTGTGCAAATTCGCTGTAGAGCTGCGCTGCCAGCGTCTTGTTGGGGGCGAGGACTAGGGTCGGCTTCTGCACCCGCGCGATCACCGAGGCCATGGTGTACGTCTTCCCAGACCCGGTCACCCCGAGGAGAGTCTGGTGCTTGACGCCGCTGTTGATGTCCTTGACCAATGCCTCGATGGCCTGCGGCTGATCACCGGCCGGCTGAAAATCGGAGATAAGGGTAAAAGTATCCATAGCGCGACATTGTACTCGTTTGGCGCGACAGGCTCAATAACGATTACGGCCTGCCTTGCCCGGTGTGGCGAGCGCTGCGTCATAGACGGCCAGAGAGAGCCAATACCTACCCCCCTTCACACGCCGCCTTGCGCCCTGCACAGCCCACCAACAGAGGTATGCCCCACTGGGTGTCTCGCAGATCTGAGGCGGCGGAGGCATCCAAACGCCGGGCTACGTCGTTATTCTATACGAGGATACGTCCTCGTGGGAAGACGGGCTCGGGCGGTTGCCGGCCACGAAGTGAGCGCCCGAGCTCTGCAATGCTCCATGTCCTGAGAGCCACCTGCCCGCCCAGCGTGTGGAGTTCCCGAGAACCTCTTGTCCTTCTTAGGGGTTGACCAACAGTATCCGGGCGTTTAAGCCAGCACCTCCGAGCTTTTTCCCAGTTCTCTACACGATTACTACTCAGTCCCCCACCACCAGTGGCACTGGGACCCGCATGGGGGACGCCTGCGGCTCCATGATGGGCAAGGCAGAGACGTATTATCGCCGCTATATTCTGTGGTCGCCCACTCGGTAGGCTCTCGGCAATTGCAGGAGTACACCATCAAGTAGAGCGACCACGGTGCTAATCGCGCATGACGACGATCGTGGTGCCGAGACGTTCTGTGCTTGGGGGAAGGTCGTGCAGACCATATTTTCTCGATTGTGGAGCGCTCAGCAGCGCCGCTGATGCTGTGTTGGTGGTGCTTACCAAGAAGGTATCATACCGGTAGCCGCTACTGCGGTAAATGCTCTCGACCGTCCATTGCCCTGTTGGATCAGGGCGGACTTTGCCCTGGGGATAGATCCGACGACCAAAGGTCTGCGACTGCACGCACACAAACACGTGTTGATCCGGTTGCAGTCCAGCAATCACCCCTTCCACGGCGATTTTCTGCGCCACCTTGGCTCCATGTTGGGGAAACATAATACGCGTTGTGGTCACGGGCAGCGTTAGGGTCGCTCGCGGGCGTGGAGCGGTCTTGGATGGCAGCATCACCTCTCGGAGTGCCTGCGGTGTTATTGGCTGCGTACGGACGACAGGAGGGATAGCTGAGGGCGCGGTCTCTAGGGGCAGTGCTGGAGGCTGCGCTGCCTGCGGGACATTGGCAGTCGCAGGAGACGTCGGCGGGGGCGTCTGGAAGGCGGGGGGCTCAGGGAGGGTATCCCCCTGCACCGGCAGCAGAGGACTCTCCGTAGGGGCCGGAGGAGGGGATGCCACTGCGGTCAGCGTTGGCAGTGCAGATAGTGTGGACACAGCGGGGGACGAGGCCGTCGCGGCAGGGTGCTGGCCTGTCTCCACGCCAGATTCGGTCAGGAGGCTGCGCGCGAGCGGCACGAGACCGCGGGGATCTCGTGCCGTGAGTATCCGGGAGGTGGAAGGGAATAGGCCCACCAGCCCCACGACAGCGAGGATGCCGGCAGCGGCTGTCACGCCATACCACCAGCGTGGGTGTGGGCTTTTAGGGCTATACGCCGTAATCACCTCCTGAGCAATGGGGGACGTAATGAGTTTTTGCCGGGCGCTAAAGCCGGTGACCAGCATATGCGTACATAGCATGTTCAGGACGCGGGGATTGCCGCGCGCATGCCGGGCCACGTGCCGCACAGCCCCTGGTGTGAAGACGGTGCCGTCACTAGCGCCAGCCTGCTGCAAGCGATGACGGATGTAGGCAAAACTCTCATCATAGGTGAGCGGGGCCAGGGTCACGCGGGGAACCGTCCGGGGCTTGAATGGTCGCAAGAGAGGGGCAGAGAAATGGCGCCAGAGGGCCGGGAGACCCACCAAGACCATCTGGAGCAGTGGCACTCCTGTCAAGGCTCTGCCACGGCTCAGGCGTACGAGGCTCGCTAAGCTCTCGACTGGGATGGTATGGGCTTCGTCAATGACCAACACCACCTGACGCCCATGTTCATGCTCGGTGAGCAAGGCCCGGTGCAGCGCAGAGGCTAGCTGGGCCTCATCATCGGGGACCGCATCGAGGCCCAATTCCCAGCCGATCATCTGTAAAGTCTCGCGGAAGGAGCAGGTCGGGTACCAGAGATGGACCAGCTTGAGGTGCTGCAGGTCACGGTGGGCTAGCGCTGCGTGGACCAGAAAGGTTTTCCCGACCCCTGGCTCTCCAAGGAGGAGCGCTAAAGCCTCACCAGCTTTGAGGCTCTCTCTGAGCGTCTGCAAAGCCGCCGTATGACTCCGACTCGCAAAAAACCAGGCGGGATGAGACGTCTGAGAGAAAGGATCGTCTTGCAGAGCATAATACTTGAGCATCATGGTCATGAGGCAGCCTTCTCTTCCTGGGACGCAGGGCTGACTGGAGCACAACCCGCTTCAGGGCAAGCAACAGCCGTTTCGCTGGGTCTGGCACCATGGCACGTCGTGCTCCTCAAGCCTGCGGCGTAAATAGACAGGCCTGCAGGAGCAGATCGTGTGTGTAGGCACCAGGTGATGCTGTTCAGACATGCAAGACGCGAAGTGAGCCTGAAACAGGGCTACGACGTGGGGTATAGGAGCAAGAACTGCTGTCACCCATAACCAGATAATGGCGTTCATGCCTCTCTCCCTGCTCTCCTCATGAGGGTGGTTGTTTGTGCCAACTAACGTAACATCTCCGGAGAAAACCATACGCCTTGGTGGCAGTCGTGTGATAGGAGAATGGTCACATTGGGTATGTAACCTTGGTCACGTATGGCTTCCCGGCGCTAGGAGAGCATTTCCGTCCCTATGGACGCCGGGTCTGGCTGAGAGTGGGACGAAAGACAAGCCGAAGCGCAGGCCATGGTAGAGGCGTGACCTTCTGTGGGAAGGCGAGTGTGAACATTTTGACCATACGGTATACAGTAGGAAAGTAGCCAGAGCGGGTATAATTGCTCAGGGCATTCTGGCGTGTTCTCAGGCTTTCTGTCTGCCGTGATCGCTGCAACACGGCACGCGGCGCTCTGGTGTGGGTATGTATCTCGATTTTTACCGTCTCAAAAGCGCTCCATTCCCGCTCACCCCGGATCCCACCTTGTTCTTTTTGAGTGCGAGCCATCGAGCGGCTTTGGAAGCCATGGCGGCTGGGATTGAAGCGCGCCAAGGCCTTGTGGCCATCACGGGTGCCAGGGGAGTCGGGAAAACGACGCTAGTGCACTCCTACCTGGCCCGCATCGCTCCGCAGCAGCTCACCACGATTGTGCTGTGGCAGGCTCGCCTCTCCTTCCTGGAGTTACTTGCCCTGATGGCCCACCATTTCGATGTGCAGAGGGCGACGGACGAGGCCGGGGCCATGCTGGCCCAGCTGCAGCAGCTCCTCTGGCACGAGTTCCACCAGGGCCGGAATGTGGCGCTCATCATCGATGAGGCGCAGCACTTGCCCCGCGAGACCCTTGAGCAGTTGCCGTTGCTGGCGAACCTTACCCCTGCCAGCGAGCCCCCCCTCCAGATTGTGCTAGTCGGCCAGCCGGAGCTGCGGCAGCACCTGCGGCGCAGGGGACTGCGCCGCTTAGCGCAGCACGGCTTCAGCCACGCTACGATCATGCCACTGACTGAGGCAGAGAGCCTGACGTATATCCGCCAGCGCGTAGCCAAGGTGGCCCTGCCGGGTGGGCCGATCTTCACCCAGGGTGCTCTCGAAGCTATTGTGCGTCATACCCATGGGGTGCCGCACGACGTGAATCTCCTCTGCACCAACGTCCTGCTGGCCGGGTTCTGGGCACAACAACAGCCGATTACGGTGGACCTTGTCGAGCAGGTCATTGCCTCGTCCATAGACTCGCGGCCCTTCCCGCTGGGGCGACTGGGCCTCGCTGCCGCCGTAGGCCTCTTGCTCACAGCGGGCCTCCTGTGGGTCGCTCCCTTCGGCGTGGGGCCGCAGGCCAGACGCAACAGCCCTGTGGTGGGTACGCCTCTGAGCCTTCAGGGGCAGCGGCCCTCGAGCGTGCCGCTGCCCGTGACCCCGCCCCTGCCGCAGCCAGATCCAGCGCCACAGGCTCGTACAGAGTCCACCCCCGACAGTGAGATCGGACGAGACCCAGGCGAGGACCACGTCCGCCTCGTGCCACCGGAGTCCCTTGAGAGCCAACATCTGCAGACGCCGCCCGCCGCCCCAACTCCGTCAGCCCTCAGCACCCCACGAGCCACACGTACTCCGCCTGCTGCCCCAAGGGGTATGGCATTCAAATCTTGCGACGAGCTGAAGGCTGAGATTCAGGCGAAGCTCGACGCGAAAAGGGTAAGGGGCTATTGGTTGAGCATCATGGCGCGAGAAGACCTGAAAGGACAACATGTCGTTGGTAGCTGCGAGGGCAACACAAAAAAGATTGTCCTCAACCGCTCGCGGGACTCACAGTAAAACTCCTGGCTCCTCTCAGCCTGTCGCGACCCGTAGCAGGGCTAGACCGCAGGGTAGCGAGTGGTCGATATGATGATCGAGGCTGGACGGCATTTCCACCCGAGGCGGCCGAGCAAGTGGTAGCCAAGACCGATGGAGTATCGCTGTGTGGGGAGGACCTGAGCAAGATAGTGCTGCAGGCCGGGCTGCTCGAGGAGTAAGAGGATCGTTTAAAACAACGACAATTGCATAGCCCGCTTCTCCTGGCGTGGGACTTCGACGTCTTCTTCTACGAGCAACTCTCCTGGCAGCTCATGAACAAAAGGCGATAGGTGAGATGGCTGGCGTGTGCCATGACGCTGGCGCGTGCGGGCGCGTACCAGGATGACCTCTTCCCTGGCACGCGTCAGCCCGACGTAAAAAAGGCGACGTTCTTCGGCGATCTCGGCGCCTGTGGTGTGCATCGGGAGGAGGCCGTCTTCCATACCACAGATGAAGACCACGGGAAACTCTAAACCTTTGGCGGCGTGTAACGTCATGACCTTGACCGCCTCCATGGGGGCTGGTCCTTTGGCACGGGTGTATTCGTAATCCGCATCCTGGCCCAGGAGGATGGTCTCGAACAGCTCTGGCAGCGATGCCGCCCGTTCCGCCAGACGAATCAACCGCTCCAGCTCCGGATCCTCAGGACTGCCGTACTCCTCCTGCCAGCGCCGGAAGAAGACGTCTAGAGGTTCGGCCAGCAGCGTACGGTAACGCTCAACAGCCGCCGCCAGGGTCTGGAGCTGTGCCGCGGCGGTGGGCATGGCTGCCGCCAGGGCCTGGAGTGCAACCACGCCTGCCTGCACCTGCTGACGGAGCGCAGCACGTACTGTTTTCCCAGGCTGAAACGCATCTACCTCGAGAACCTGCAGCAGCCGGAGTGTGTCAGTGGGCTGCAGGAGATAGCGGCCAAATGCCAGCGCCTGACGGACACCGCGGGCTGCGAGGAAACTCGTGTGGCCCATCAGGCGATAGGGCAACCCTTCCTGCAAGAAGCACTGTTCGAGTACCTCGGCTTGCTGGCCGGTGCGCACCAGCACGCCAAAATCTCCGAAACTGCGCGTGTGGGCCGACCGCTCTACGTGCTGGTCCGCCTGGATCATATCAGCCCCGCCTACCATGCGGCTGATCTGCCGCACTACGGCAATACCCTCGGCTACTTCGCTCGGGGTCGTATACAGCCGCAGCGGCTTGCCAATATCCCCCGCAGCTTGCAGGTGTAATGGCTGCCGATCGCTGTCGTGCGCAATGACCGCGTCAGCCGCTCGTACAATGGTCTGCGTCGAGCGGTAATTGGTCGCGAGCTGCAACAGACGTGCCTGGGGGAACTCCTGGGACAACACCCGGAAATACTGCGAATCAGCGCCACGGAAGCCATAAATCGCCTGATCCGGATCACCAATCACAAACAACCCCTGGCCGTCACCCGCCAGGCGTTTCACGAGACGATACTGCACGGCATTGACATCCTGGAACTCGTCTACCAATACGTAGGGGAAATGCTGGCGGACCTGCGCCGCGGTCTCGCCGTTAATGTCAAGCCACGTTAGACAATCGAGCAGGATATCGTCGTAGTCGCACGCCCCATAGGCGTGCAACTGCTCCTGATACGCCGTATAGGCCGTCTGGAGTTTGTCTTGCCCAACGAGATCAACGGGACGTAACCCGGCTGCTTTGGCCAAGGAGATCGCCTGTTGCACAGCCTGGGGCCGCAGCTTGAGACCGGTCTCGTGCAGCGCCACGTCGAGGAGATGCCGCGCCTCCAACGCATCCAGGACTGTCTTGGGTGGCCCTGCCTCATAGAGGCGCATCAGGTCCAGGGCGAGGCGGTGGAAGGTTCCAATACGGAGGGCACCTACCTGCGCTATAGATAAAAGCTCCCGCAGGCGACTATGCATCTCCGCCGCCGCCCGCTTGGTAAAGGTGACGGCGAGTATCTGATCGCTCGGCACGCCACGCTGGCGGATGAGATAGGCGATGCGTTGGGTCAGTGTGCGTGTTTTGCCAGACCCAGGACCGGCGACCACGATAACCGGCCCAGTCTCCGCCTCTACCGCTCGCCGCTGCGCCTCGTCGAGCGTACTAGAGACAGCGCCTGTTCGTGGCTCCGCCACAGGTGCGACAGCCGGCGGCACGCTTGTGACAGGCGGGACGTGTTGTGCTGTACTTGGGCCAGTCGCCGGCAGTGCAAAAAGCGCATGCTGTCCCTTGAGCTGCTCACGTTCGGTGCTACTGAAGATGTGGATGGTGCCGTACTCACCGTCATAGCCTGCCAGGATCTCCACGGCTCCTGTACGCATGCGGCTGAGTGCCTCCGCCACTAACGGTTCGCCGCAGCGCGCCACGTCTTCCGGTGGCACGGCGCGCAAAATGCCCAACTCCGGCCCAAACTGCTCGAGCAATTTTGTGTAGATAGCAGTGGCTTTCTTGCTGGCAGGCCCCACGTCAAGGGCCGCACCGATCACCTCGGGGAGGGGGATAAGGTATTCGAAGGACCGCTGCACCGCTGGCTCAGCCTCTTCAGGGCGATCGGCCAGGCGCTCGACCCGGTGCAACACACCGACCGTCAGTTTGCCGCCACAGACCGGACAACGCCCCTCGGCCTGGAGAGTCTGGGTAGGCTTCCAGCGGATCTGGCACTTGCGGTGGCCGTCGTAGTGATACTTCCCCTCTTCGGGGTAGAACTCCAGGGTGCCCGTAAAGCGGGTTCGATCGCGCTCCTTGAGGGCCGTGTAAATCGCTGCGTACCCCAGTTCCGTGTTAAAGCAGGTCGCCTCGCGCGCCAATTTTTGCGCCGAGTGTGCGTCTGAATTCGAGATGATGGCGAAACGATCCAGCGCCGACAGGCGGGTGTTCATGGGCGGATCAGAGGAGAGTCCAGTTTCCAGCGCGAAGACATATGAGAGCAGCTCGTCAAAGCATTCTTCCAGACTATCAAAACCTGATTCGGAGCCCAGTACCGCAAAGTGTGGTGTCCAGATGTGGGCGGGCACGAAGAGCACGTCTGGACAGACGTCCAGGCTTATGGCTAGCAGGTCACGGCTATCGAGCCCCAGGATGGGACGACCGTCAGCCTTGAGATTACCGATGGCCCCAAGGCGGCGATTGAACACTTCGGCATACCCTAGATCGGGCAGCATGACGAGATTGTGCACCTTGCGCGTACGGCCATTTTTTTTATAGATTGAGCTGATCTCCACCGAGAGCAGAAAGCGCACCTCGTTCCGACAGGTAGGTGGCAGTTCTTGCTCGACGGCCTGCCGCCATGGGTTTTTGAGTCGGTAGAGACCCTCCTCGGCCGGCTCCAGTTTCTCCTGCAGCTCTGCGAACCAGGACGGGTGCGTGAAATCCCCCGTGCCCACGACGGTAATACCCTTGAGCGCCGCCCATTTGTGGAGATTTTCGAGATTCAACTCACGGCTCGTGGCCCGGGCATATCGCGAATGGATGTGGAGATCGGCGATAAACTGCATGGGGGGACCTTCTTTCAGAGCGTGTGCGCAAACGCTGGCTACCTCCAGTTACCCAGTTATACCATAGATAAAT
>Ga0081455_10002094_pt1 | contig 23808 bp, 17 predicted proteins | sample TabmetS3T2R1_FD_70207 | JGI IMG/M metagenome (GOLD analysis project Ga0081455, IMG submission 70207) | Tabebuia heterophylla rhizosphere microbial communities from the University of Puerto Rico - S3T2R1 | ecosystem: Host-associated > Plants > Roots > Rhizosphere ...
GCCCGATTTCAACATTTTCGCCAGATGGACCCGGTTGCGTTCGCCGCCGGATAGACTCCCGACCTTTTTCTGCTGGTCTGCGCCCGAGAAGTTGAACCGCGCGACATAGGCCCGCGAATTGACCTGGCGGGCGCCGAGTTGAATGGTGTCTTGCCCGCCCGAAATCTCTTCCCAGATGTTTTTGTCTGCATCGAGCGATTCGCGCGACTGATCCACGTAGCCGAGCTGGACCGTCGAACCGGTCTTGAACTCGCCGCCGCCCGCCTGCTCCTGCCCTGTGATCAAACGGAAGAGCGTGGTCTTGCCCGCGCCGTTCGGGCCGATCACGCCGACGATTCCGCCCGGCGGAAGTTTGAATGACAACCCTTCGAACAACAGGTTATCGCCGTAACCCTTGCTGACACTCTCGGCCTCGATCACGACGTCGCCCAGCCTCGGCCCTGGCGGGATGTAAATCTCAAGCTCCGAGGCTCGCTTCTCGACTTCCTGATTGAGCAGAGATTCGTAAGCCTTGATTCGCGCCTTGCTCTTGGCGTGGCGCGCCTTCGGCGCCATCCGAATCCATTCCAGCTCGCGTTCGAGAGTTTTCTGACGCGCGCTCTCCGACCTCTCCTCGCGCCGCAGCCGCTCCTGCTTCTGTTCGAGCCACGACGAATAGTTGCCCTGCCATGGAATACCCTGCCCGCGGTCGAGTTCCAGAATCCATCCGGCGACATTGTCGAGGAAGTAGCGGTCGTGCGTGACCGCGATCACCGTGCCCGGATATTTCTGCAAATGCTGTTCGAGCCAGCCGACGGTCTCGGCGTCGAGATGGTTGGTCGGCTCGTCGAGCAGGAGGATGTCGGGCTGCTTCAGCAACAAACGGCACAACGCGACGCGGCGGCGTTCGCCGCCCGAAAGGATTTTGACCTGAGTCTCGCCCGGCGGGCATCGCAGCGCGTCCATCGCCATCTCCAGACGGCTGTCCAAATCCCATCCGCCCATCGCGTCCAGCTTCTCCTGGACCTCGCCCTGACGTTCGAGCAGCTTGTTCATTTCGTCGTCCGACATCGGCTCGGCGAACCTGGCGTTGATCTCATCGAACTCTTTCAGCAGGTCGACGACATCCTGAACGCCCTCCTCGACAATGTCGCGGACGGTCTTCGATTCGTCCAGCCTCGGCTCCTGTTCGAGGTAGCCGATGGAGTAGCCTGGCGATAGAACGGTCTGGCCCTGATAGTCCTGATCGACGCCTGCGATGATCCGGAGCAGCGTGGATTTGCCCGACCCGTTCAGGCCCAGCACGCCGATCTTCGCGCCGTAAAAGTAGCCGAGGTAAATATCTTTAAGGACAGCCTTCTTGTCGTAATACCTGCTGACCCCGACCATTGAATAGATGACTTTGTCTGGTTGTTGATTCATGGCTTAGTTGAAGTAAATTGACTTTCGATTGTGAGCGCGCTGCTAAGGCGGACAATCTTGTCGCACGGGATGGCAAATGGCAAGTAGCGCTGGAACCAGGTGCGTTAACGTACCGACCAATTGAAAAGCCGGAATATAAGATCGCTATGTAGACAATAGATTGATAGGAGAAAATCATGACGCCATTTCCACTCGAAGGACGAAAAATCGCCATACTTTCCACGCTCGGCTTTGAGTTCACAGAACTGACTGGACCGAAGTACATGCTTGAAGGCGCCGGCGCTGAAGTTAAGGTGATCGCGCCAGATCTTAGCCACTATACCGGATTCACTCTCAGAGAGGATCTCGTTTCAGATAAGCACATACAGGGAATGAGCGGCACAGACTGGTCCGGCGCAGTGGCGGTCGACCTGCGTCTAGATAAAGCCAACGCCGCAGACTACGACGCCCTGCACCTGCCTGGTGGCGTGTTAAACCCTGACATTTTGCGGAACATTGAAGGCGCCATATCCTTCATCAAGGCTTTTGCGGAAAAAGGAAAGCTCATTAGCGCAATCTGTCATGGGCCTTGGTCACTAATCAATGCTGGTTTGGTGAAGGGACGCAAGATGACGTCTTGGCCGTCGTTGCGGGTTGACCTGCAGAATGCAGGCGCTTTGTGGGAAGACTCCGAGGTAGTTGAAGACGGGAACTTCATCACAAGTCGGCGTCCGAGCGACATTCCTGTATTCGGACGCGCTATCATCCGCGCTCTGACCAAGTCTATGACCGTTCCGCCGAAAAGCGGAGCCGCCCGCTGAAAAGTTGATTGCTCATCCCACTATGCTCCCGAAGCTGGCAGAGGATTTCTACAACATGCTCTGAGATTCTGACAACGCCTTTCTGATCCTGCTCAGGATTCCGCACACCATCTCGATGTCGTACCTGGTCGGGTCGAGCCGCAGCAGACTGCCGCGAAGCCTGCGCGTCAGATCAGGCTCGTTGCCCGGCAGAACGAAATCAATCAGCTTTAAAACCTCCAACGACAATTGCAGCGCCGCTTCGGTCGCGCCCGCCGTAGCCGCTTCGGCGGGGCGGGGAACGATGGCGGCCTGCGCGCCTTCGCGGATCAATTCGTAACAGCATATGGCGACGGCCTGGCCTAAATTCATCGATGGACAGCCCGGCTCTGTGGGAATGCTCAGTACGCGGTGGCAACGGCTGAGGTCTTCGTTGGTCAGCCCATGTTTCTCCGAGCCGAAGACCAGCGCCAGATCGTAATCGGCCACGGCGAGTTCGCGGCTCAGATCGAATGGCGTGTAAAGGGTTTGTTTTTCTTCGACACGCGTGCGGTCGGTCGTGCCGACGACCAGGTTGCAATCGGCGATAGCCTCATCGAGCGCGCCGCAAACCCGCGCGTTGGTCAGCACGTCGGTGGCGTTGACCGCCGAAACGACTTCACCCCACACGGGCGGGTGCGGCGTGACTACGGCCAGGTCGGTAAAGCCGAAATTCTTCATGGCCCGCGCCGCCGCGCCGATGTTGTTCGGATCGCGCGGGCGGACCAGCACGATTCTTCTTGTTGCCATTTTCCTGACCGAGGGTAGGAGAGAAGGAGAGACCGCAGAGGCCGCAGAGAAGGAGTGATGGAGCGACGTAGAGACATTACGTATTCAAAATCCCTCTGCCTTTCAGTCTCCCCATCTCTGCGGTCTCTCTGTTTCTCTGTCTTCCTTTACTTCTTAGCCTGCGAAGCCGGTGTCATGACGTGATCTTTTTCGCTGGCCGGGTTGAATGTGATGCGGCGCTTTTGCAGGTAGGCGTTCTTGCCCAGGTGCGAGGCCAGCGCCGAACGGTGACCGCTGACGATGTCGGAGTTGGGCAGCGCGCGCGACTTCAAGCAATCGAGGAAGTTGCGGACGTGCTGCTGTTCGAGCGACTTGTCATTCTTACGCTCGACCGGGGGCGGCGGAGCGGCCCTGCGCCCGGCGGGGGCCTCCTGATAGACGTAACGGCTGCGGTCAATGTAGAGCCGGCCATTGGTTCCCATCAATTCCAGCGCCGCCCCACTAGCTCCGGGAACCAGTGTGGCGTCGAACGTGGCGATCCATTTGTTAGGATAATCGAGTTGAATGCTGATCGTGTCCGGCGCGGTGCGCCCGTCCGGAAAAGCGAAAACGCCTCCTGCGGCCGACGCAGCCACCGGCAAATCTTCGCCGACGAACCAATGCACGACGTCGATCCAGTGCGTGAAGAGATCGGTGATCTGGCCGCCGCCGAAATCCAGATAGGCGCGCCAGTTGTAGAACTGATGGGCGTCGAATTCGCGGTATTTGGCCGGGCCTAGAAACGCCTTCCAGTCCAATCCCGGCGGTTTGTCCTTGAAGTTGGGCTTGCGCAGGTGGTAGCCGTTGCCATGCCACCAGGTGCGGACGAACGCGATCTTGCCGAGCTTGTCCTTGTCCACATACTCGCTCTTGGCCTCTTTATAATGCTCGCCGCTGCGCTGCTGCAGGCCGACTTGCGCCACCCGGTTGTTGGCCTTGACGGCTTTGATGATGTCGTGTCCCTGTTCGATGGTGAAGGTCAGCGGCTTCTCGATGTAGATGTCTTTGCCTGCGTTGAGAGCGTCGATCGCCATCCGCGAGTGCCAGTGGTCGGGCGTGGCGATCAGGACGGCGTCGACGTCTTTCAAAGCGAGCAGCGCGTGGTAATCGGCGAAGGTTTTGGCCTTGCCCTCCGTCTTTTCGAGCGCGGCCTTGAGGTGTACGTCATAGCAATCGCAGAGCGCGACGACCTCGACATCGGGTTCTTTTTGAAACCAGCCCATCACGTCGCCGCCACGATTGCCAGTGCCGATGACGCCGAGGCGGACGCGGTCATTGGCGCCGAGGACGTTGTTCCAACTTGCGGCGCTCATAGTCAAGCCCGCGGCGACTGCGCCTCGCGTTGTGTTAGAGATGAACTTACGGCGTGCATTATTTTCGAGTGCCATACGAATCCCTTTCTTGTTTCGGTCTTGAAGATATACACAAAATAATAGAAAGAGTGGAGATCAGTCTCGCCGACAGTCATGCCGGGTTTGACGCCTCCGCCCGCGAGCCACACGCAGAAGGCTCATTGTGTTAGTTGATTGAAGTATTCGCTGGGAATTGTCTACTGAGAGTTGAAAATTGTCCATATCCGGCTCCGTAGGAGCCGGACGTTTATAGGATGGGAGTGGTTATTGCTTCCAAACTCCGTAGGAGCGACATGTGAGATTTCGTTCCTACGGAGCTCGGAAGATAAATGCCGTATCGCACATCTACCGGGCGGCGACTCTCAGGCCTTGTGCCCGAGGCCGACAACAGATCGCCTTGCTCGGCCAGAAGATCGTCGAAGAGGTCCAGCCCGAAGACGAACACTCCGAGGTCAGCGCAATTGACGGGCGGATGTACGAAGCCCAAAGCCCGAAGCGGCGCAAGAATGATCGTCAGAAAGACATCGCGCCAGTGGGCTTGCGCAACGCCGTCTAAGGGCCCGTTATCAGCCGACCCTCCTATTCCCTGATGGCGGGGAGAAAATGATGAGCCGGCTGTTTCGGAGCATTCCCATATGGGTTTCAGTCCCCGCAGTTCCTGGCGCAACTGTCGGATCGAAATTTTCCTCCTTGCTGACTTCAACGATCGTCTGTGCGATGTTCGCCATTGTTTTGAGTTGGTCTGGGGTGTATTTGATGGGAGCGTTTCCAGTGTTTTTCGCCTCGGCGGATATCCACGCTGGGTCTTGGTCTCGTGCGAGTCCCCTGTTATCGACATACTCCATTTGTGTCTCCTTAATCGTGATCGTCGCTTCTTGCGCCACTTGGCCTCCGCCGTACTCTTGAAAAACTACTTGATAGCTTTTGATTCTCTCAATCTTATCGTTTGACTCTGGCGCCCTGCTTGGGTCAATCAGACTGTGGGGCCTATTCAAAACATCGGCGAAATCCTCCCCCGTTTTAGAGTCTCTCTTATCCTTTTCGAGCGGGCTGTTCAAATTGCCCTCCTCGCTCTGCCTGCCTCCATCATTGATCTCATTTACAAATAACGAAGATTGATCCATACCTAGACACTCCTTTCAGATACTGTTTCGCGCAGCGCGGCGCTTCCCGTTCGTAATGGAGTAACGCCAACGCCGGTTTGAGAAATGAAAAGCTAAGAATCCAAACACTGCGACAGACTCGCCGTTTGCCGATTAAATATCGAAGGCGGGTTTCACCGCTGATCCGCCAAATTTGGTAACGATGTCTTTAGCGAGCGCAAAACTGTGAAGGGGGCAAGAGTCCTCGTCTTCGACCTCAACCATCGCATACTCTCCACAGTAGACAAAAGCAGGGACGCAAACGCGCCCTTCGAAAATGTTGAACCGCATTTCTGTCCGGTACTTGGCGCTCAAATAGGGACTACAGACGACACCCTGCCCTTTTATTATGATCTCGATGCGCGTCCCGTCGTCGATCACATCGAAATAACACCCGGACGAAGGCGCCCCTGCTAGACAACAAACGCCTATGTGTTCCTCTTTAGGATTTGTCTGAAAATAACATGATGATTTTTGTAAATTAGCCATATGGCTTGATCGTGTAGTTATACAGCTTCACCAATGTTGCTTTAAAATCTCCAGGCTATGACATGAAAGCCCGGCAGACTTACTCGCGAACAGTTAGAAGGGTGACGGCTAGAGCTTGTTAGTAACTATAAGCGCGTACCTCATCAACGTTCTTTAACATCAAGATGACGAACACTACGTAACGCAGACCGGCATGGATTTCAGGGAATCATTCATAGGCGCGCGCCGAGCGCCGAAAACGAGACGCCCGGCCGAAGCTTCTTTCGATCACGGGAGCGACGCGGCGACAGCGCGAAGCTTCTTTTCGCCGTCAGGAATTTGACGGCTTCGAGCTTGACGCCATGCTCCATGGCCGCGCTCGAGACCTGTGTCTGCTGTCAAAGTAAACGCCCGGCGCCTTTGAGACCGGGCGTTTCGGTCCCTGCTCAATCCCCCTCCGATAACTGATGTAAAAATCGGAAAAGTATTTCATGGAAATGCGGAATGAGGAGTTCATATGGCCTGCTTATTCAAGTGGAAAACGCTGTAAAGCGGAAAAGTTAATAACAGCCTCTAGAAGCCGGTCGCCTTCTCAAAGAAGGACAACTTGCAAAATCGCAAATCAAGGCGCGACCTGGCGTCAGTGGCGGACTAACAGAGTGTTTTAGAAGTAGTACGTAGTGCGTTTTCAACCGTATTCATTTGCCGTATACGTTATGAATCGCCGTCCCGGATTGTGTTATTTGTGATTGGCGTCTTGTAACACCGTGGGAACCGCGCCACTCAGCGGGTTGCGACTTGATTGGCGCCAGTCGTTGGAATTGGATCGGGAGATCTGACAGCGGGGTAAGAATGGTCTTGGCGCCACAGGAGTGGGGCGTGGGCTAATGCCGGGCGCTCCTTTCGGGGATAGTTCCCATTGAGGAATCGCGCGAACCGAGAATCTCCACCTCAGAGCCAAAGGCTCAGATGAAGAGCGTCAGTCTATTTCGGCCAGCGTCACGCGCTGATTACGATTACGTAGGAAGCGCGGGCGCCGGATTGCGGAGGTTCAGAAATCTTATGCGGCCGAGCAGTTGATTTGGCGTGAAACCGGCGAGCCCGGAGCGGGGATTACGAAGCCAGCTTCTTAATGACAACACCCTCAACATCCGTCAGCCTGAATTCGCGCCCCTGGAATTTGTAAGTCAGCCTGGTGTGGTCGATTCCCATCAGATGCAGAATGGTCGCGTGCAGGTCGTGAACGCTGACCGGATCGACCACCGGGTTGTAACCGATCTCGTCCGTTTCTCCGATGGTCACGCCTGGTTTGACGCCTCCGCCGGCGAGCCACACGGAGAAGGCTCGCGGATGGTGGTCACGTCCGAGCAGCTTCGATCCGCCGCGGGCTTCATTCATCGGCGTGCGTCCGAATTCTCCGCCCCAGATGACGATCGTGTCTTTGAGCAGATCGCGCTCTTTCAACTCTGTCAGCAAAGCTCCGATCGGCTTGTCGGTTTCGCGGCAAATGCGCGGCAGCTTGCCGACGATGTCCGCGCCGACCGAGGCGCCGTGAGTGTCCCAGCCCCAGTGGTAAAGCTGCACGAAGCGCACGCCGCGTTCGATCAGTCGCCTCGCCAGCAGGCAGTTGTTGGCGAATGAAGTCTGCCCAGGGCGCGTGCCGTACATCTCGTGGACTTTCGCGGGCTCTTTCGAGATGTCGGTCAATTCTGGCACGCTCGTTTGCATCCTGTAAGCCATCTCGTAAGCGGCGATGCGCGTGTTAATTTCGGGGTCGCCGACTTCGGCCTGGCGCATCGAATTCAGATCCTTCAGCGCGTCGAGCGTCTCGCGCCGCGTCTCGCCCGTCACGCCGTCGGGGTTGTTGACGAAGAGCACAGGCTCGCCTTTCGAGCGGAACTCGACGCCCTGATGCACGGTCGGCAGGAATCCGCTCCCCCAGCACGACTTGCCTCCGTCGGGATTGTTCTCGCCGGAGAGCAGAACGACGAAGCCCGGCAGGTCTTTGTTCTCGCTCCCGAGTCCGTACATCAGCCACGACCCCATGCTCGGACGGCCCGGGACCTGATGTCCCGTGTTCATGAAAATCTGCGCGGGCGCGTGATTGAACTGCGTCGTATGCATCGTGCGGATGATCGCGATGTCGTCCGCGTGCCCGGCCAGGTTCGGCAGGAGGTCTGACATCTCCTGCCCCGATTGGCCGCGCTTTTTGAAATCGAACGGCGACCCGAGCAATCGTGGCGTGCCTTTGATGAAGGCGAACCGCTCGCCCTTGATGTATTCATCAGGGCAGGGCTGGCCGTCGTATTTGCGGAGCGCCGGCTTGTTGTCGAACAGGTCGAGTGATGAAGGCGCGCCGGCCATGAACAGATAAATGATGCGCTTGGCCTTCGGCGCGAAATGCCGGATCTGCTGAGAGCCGGGCCCCGCAAAGACGTTCTCGCCGAGCAACGACGAGAGCGCCATCGCGCCGATGCCGAAGCCGGTTTGCTTGAAGAAATGACGACGGGTGACGTCGCGGAGTTGTTCTGATTGCTTGTTCATGAGCGACCCTCGGTTATCCACATTTAAACGTACAACTTGCCTTCACGCGGGTAGCGTGGATGGCGCGCGATCCGCCGGTGATCGGCGGCCCGCCAGGCGAGCGCGCCGCCGAGCGCCGCGATGACCGCGTCAATCGCGTCGCCCCCGCCGTTGCGCATCATTACGCGGCGATGCGCTCCGCCGATCTCAACGCTCCGGGCCAGCCCGGCCAGGATGGCATGCCTCGCGCGCAGCCGCTTCGGCTCGAGCCGGCCGCCCTCCGGCTGCTTGTAGTTTTGGCTCGGCAGCCCCAACCTTTTCAGCGTCGAGGCCGGACACGTCTCTACGAGAACGCGGCTGGCATTATCGAGGCGGCGGTAATGAAACGGCAGAATGGCCGTCCGCTTGAGACGCCGCAAAGGGCCCAGCACGTCACGCATGCCGAAAAACGTCTGGTAAATGATCCGGTAGTGATAAGGGTCGAATGGGGCCCGCTCTTCGCTGTCAGTCAGACGCCGGATGTGTTTCACCCCGGCTAGCCGCTGCGAACGCCGCACGCATTCGGCGCCAGCCCCGTAACCGTCTTCGCCCCACTTGCGTATAAAGTCGAACTGATCGTCCCACTTCGCGCCAGACCTCATCACCTCGACCGGAAACCCGAAAGGGAAGTCGAGCGCCCACAAGGCCCGCTCCGATTCGGCGATAAGGCTGACCAGGCCGCGAAGCGCGACTTCTCGCTCGTCGCCTCCGCAAATGCCGCCCAGCCTTTCCAAGTATGTCAGTTTGAAAACAGGAATTTTAGAATTACGTTTTGCGGCTTCGATTCTAGCGATCCAGGTGTTCAGTCCGGCGAGCCGCGCGCCGCTGAAATCCACCCCATAAAAAGCTGCGAACATTGATATTACTCCGCAGCCATTCTATCAGCCGCTCCAGGTTGGCGCGATCAAGCTGTGTGGGGCGCCGCCGAGCGCCTGATCGAGAACGCGCGACACAAACGGGTAAACCCCGGGTTCATCGGACTCCCTGGGACCGGCGACGTTGAGAACCGAAATTCCGAACTCCGTGATGAAAGAACGCAGCTCTAACGCGTGATTTGTTTGCTCATCCTCCTGTCGCAAATGAATCACCGGCTTGTTGTACTTTTCCGCAAGTTCAACGGTCAGGAGCGAGCCGCCTCGCAACTCTCTCCGGATCGAGAAGACCGCCGTGCCGTCTGAGTCGCGAACATTCCACTCGGTTCTTTGCGAATAATCCTCAGAAGGCGTTTCGACCAGGTTGTAACCCCAATCAATCGTCCCGTCTTCCGCCTTGCGTCCCTTCGGACACCATCCTCCGTGCGCTTTGCCGCGCTTGATCGCCCAATCAAGCGCGGCTCTATCAGCGCCCGTCTGTCCGCCGGAGATGATCTTAGACAACATCCTTAATCACCTGGTGAAGCGCCGACACTGCGCGGTCGATCTCTTCAATCGTGTTGTAAATGTGCGGGCACAGACGAACCCCTCCGGTCGGCGCTCCCGCGACGCCGTGTTTGGCGTACAGAGCTTCATAAATCTTCTGGTTATCATTTCCGTCAAAACCGATCACGCATACCCCGGCGCTCAACTCCGGTTTGGCGGAAGTGAGCAGCCTTGCGCCGGGTACTTTGCTGACGCCTTCTTTCAAGGCCGCGGCCAGCTCGCGGATGCGCGCCTCGATCCGCTCGCGTCCGATCAGATTATGAAAGTCCACAGTGGTTCCCATCGCCGACACGGCGGCGTCATCGCGCTGGCCCAGCGTCTCGAATTTGCGCGCCCCGCGCGCCGCGGGTTCTACCTTGTTACCCCATCCGACGCCGACAACACTCGGCCAAATCTCGGAGATGCGCTCCTGCCTGATGTATAGCGCGCCCGCTTCCTTCGGTCCCATGAACCATTTGTGCGCGCTGGCCGAATAGGAATCGCACCCCATCTCGCGCAGGTTGAGCGGGAGCGCGCCGAACGTCTGCGCGCCGTCCACGTGCGTGTAGAGGCCGCGCTCTCGGGCCATTCGGCAAAGCTCTTTGCTCGGCAGCCTCACGCCGGTCGTGCTGGAGACATCAGTGATGGACAGGGCTCTGGTTTTGGCTGTGACCGCTGCGCTGAAGGCTTTCAATATCTCTTCGGCGTCGTTCGGGATTTGTGAAACGCCGACGCGCTTTACTGTGAAGCCGACACGAGCGGCGCGCACGTCCCAGGCGACGTTGTTTGTCGGATGATTCTGATCGAAGACCACTACTTCATCGCCGGCCTTTAAGCCAAGCCCGTTGACGATGAAGTTATTTCCCTCGCTGGTGTTTCTGGTGATGGCGATCTCGTCTTCAGATACGCTCATAAAAGCCGCCAGCTTCCGGCGCGATTCCCCCAACAGCCCGTTGAATTTCGCACGGTTCTGGAAGGAGACGTCGCCGTCGACGTCCTCGGTCAGTCGAAAAACCCTGTCTCTGACCATATGCGGCGACGGGCAGAGGTTCGCGGCGTTGAGCAGTATGATCCCCGGCTTTATCGCGAACTGCTCTTTCACCAGCCGCCAGAAAGACTCGCTCCCCATGTCGGCGGCGCCAAGACGATTGGCCGCGCTCAGAAACGCCTTGGCGGAACCTGTTGATGGAAAGACCGAGAGCGCCGCCGCGCCTCCGGCGAAACCTTTGAGGAAAGACCGGCGGGTTGTGGATGGGTGATATATTTGTTTGTTCATTCTGCGCCTCCGCTTCGATCTAAATCGAAACATGTAACATTGGGACGCCGGTACCGCTGCAGCGCGCGTAAGCAAGCGGCTTACTCATCGGTCAGCCACTTGCTTACGCGCGCGGTAGCGGCGCCGACCTTAGGTGTTCTGGTTCAGAATTCTATTTGCGCGCGCCACACTTCATTCCTTCGTTAACGTCTCATCCAAGTTCAGCAACACATTGGCCGCCATCGTCCACGCCGCGAACTCGGCCGTTGTCGCTCGGGTCGAATAGTCCCTGGCGATCTTCCCGGCCTCCGCCGCGTTCGCGGCGAAGTTTTCCAGTTGCTGCTGGCGCAGGGCCGTGAGGCGTTCGACCTCTTTCTCCTTCGGGGTCCGAGTCATGCAGACGCGGAAGCCGTAAATCAATCGGGCCCTCAGGTCGTCGCCGCCCTCTTCGATCATCCGCTTAGCCAACGCGCGCGCGGCCTCCATCGCGGCTTCGTCATTGAGCGTCGTCAACGCCTGCAACGGCGTGTTGGTGCGCACGCGCCGCACGGCGCAATACTCACGGCTGGTCGCGTCGAATGTCATCATCGCGGGGTGGGGCGAGGAGCGGCGGACGAAGGTGTAGAGGCTGCGGCGGAAGCGGTCTTCGCCCTTGCTCACTGTCCATCTCTCGCTGCTGTAAGGTGATTTCCAGACGCCTTCAGGTTGCAGGGGGAAGACGCTCGGGCCGCCCAGCTTGTGGCTGAGCAGTCCGCTTGCGGCGAGCGTCACGTCGCGGATCATCTCGGCCTCCATTCGGAAGCGGGGGCCGCGCGCCAGTAATCGGTTGTACGGATCTTTTTCAAGCAGCGCCGGAGTCGTCGCGGATGATTGGCGATAGGTGGACGAAGTCACGATCAGTCGAACGAGACTCTTCATGCTCCAACCCGTTGATTGCGGATTGCGGATTGCGGATTGCGGATTCCCCTTGTCCCCTTGTCCCCTTGTCCCCTTGTCCCCTTGTCCCCTTGTCTCTCCGTCTCTGAACGTGATCGCAAGCCAATCGAGCAGTTCGGGGTGAGAGGGGCGTTCGCCCTGAGTTCCGAAATCTTCACTGGTCTCGACCAGGCCGTGACCGAAGATCTGCTCCCAGAATCGATTGACCGTCACGCGGGCGGTGAGCGGGTTGTTTTCGTCGACCAGCCAACGGGCCAACCCCAGGCGGTTGATCGGCGCGCTTTCGGGCAGCGGGGGCAAAACGGCGGGAGTCGCGGCGAAGACCTTTTCGCTTTTGTTCAAAAAACTGCCGCGTTCGTGGAAGAAGGTCGACGGGCGTTCGTAGCCGGGCCGCTCTTGCATCACCAGGGCGGTGGTGATGTTCAGCGCTCTCATCTCGCTTCTCAATTTTTCCAGGCGGTCTCGGTCTGCTTTGAGCAGCGTCGACGCGGCGCGGAATTGCGCTGATAAATCTTCACGCTGTTTCCCCGATCGTTCAGACGGTGAAATCGAAAGGACCGGGCGCACCCTCGCCGGGACGCTCACTATGCGCCTCGGCTCGTCGGTCGTGGTGACTGAAAGGCGGAAACGGCCCATGCCCTGGTTGAGAGAGCCGCCCAGATATTTCAGCCTGATCGTCAGCGTGGCGCCTGAGTCGGCGTCGAATGGTTTTTCGGCCACGAAGACTCCCTGGCGCGGGAGCCTCTCAGTTTGGTCGTTAGTCGCGTTGACGAACCAGCCCGACGGAGTGTCGGTGGCGACGTCGCCGACCTCTTTGCCGAAGAGAGCCCTGGTATTGATCCCGTAAGCTTGGTCGTCGACGAAGGCGTTTTTAAAGCTGATTTCATGCGGTCCCGCATCCAATTGCGCAGGAGGCGGTGGCGTGACTTCCGCTTCGATTCCGGTGAGCAGGAAGTTGCCGTAAGGGTCACGTCCGGGCCCGCCCTTGGGCAGGCTGGCGTCGATCATCGCCTCGACGCGCACGGCGGTGATGTTCTTCAGGTTTGGATTGGCCGAGACGACGTAAACGTCGCGCTCAGGCGCCGCGCCGCTCACGAGCGCTGACTTGTCATCCAGCTTCTTCAACGTCGCGCCGCCTGTGGATTCGAGCTTGATCAGATCGAGCGTAGTCCATTTGTTTCGCTCGTCGAGCAAATCGCGCTCCCATCTGGCCTGCTCGGCGTCGAGTTCGGGAGTCTGCGTGTTTAGCCTGGCCTCGAGCTGTTTGATTTCAGCGTCGAGCGATTTGCGCTTCTCTTCCTGCTCGGTCGTCGGGAGGCTGATCTGCGGCTCCAGAACGTAGCGCTCGCTTCCGCCGCCGACTATCTGGTACTCGGCGTTGTCGAAGAAGGCCATCAGCCGGTAGTAATCCTTCTGCATGAACGGGTCGTATTTATGGTTGTGGCACTGCGCGCAGCCGATAGTGCTGCCCAGCCAGACGGTCGACGTCGTGTTGACGCGATCGATCAAGGTCTCGAACCGGTTCTCCTCCGGATCTATCCCGCCCTCCTGGTTGAGCATTGTGTTGCGGTGGAAACCGGTGGCGATCTTCTGATCAATAGTCGCCGCGGGGAGCATGTCTCCGGCGATCTGTTCGACGGTGAACTGATCGAACGGCATGTCTTTGTTGAGCGCGTCGATCACCCAGTCGCGGTATTTCCACGCCACTCGCAGGTTGTCCTTCTCGTAACCGTTCGAGTCGGCGTAGCGCGCCAGATCGAGCCAGGGACGAGCCCACCGCTCACCGTAATGCTCGGAGGCGAGCAAACGATCGACGACTTTCTCATATGCGTCCGGCGACGTGTCGGCCAGAAACTCATCGAGCTCTTTAACGCTCGGCGGCAATCCGATCACGTCAAGATAGACGCGGCGAAGCAGCGTCGCTTTATCCGCTTCGGGCGAAGGCCTCAAACCTTCTTTCTCCAATCGGGCGAGAATGAAAGCGTCAATCGGATTGCGAACCCAGGATTGATTCTTGACCCGAGGCAATGCGGGCCGAACCGGTTTGACGTAGGCCCAATGCTGCGAATGCTGTTTGATTGCGGATTGGGACCCTTGGGGCGCCGATTGGTCGTCCCCTGACCAGTTCGCGCCTTGTTCGATCCAGCGGCGGATCAGGGCGATCTGCGGCGGCATGAGCGGATCGCCGCCCATCGGCATGCGCGCCACATCGCCTTCGCCGAGGAGGCGCTTCATCAACAAGCTTTGTTTGCTGTCGCCTGGAATGATCGCCGCGCCGGAGAGTCCTCCTTTCAGCGCGGACTCTTTGTCATCGAGGCGCAGGCCTCCCATCGCCTTCTTCGCGCCATGACACTGGTAGCAGTTTCGCGCGAAGATCGGCTCGATCTGGCGTTTGAAGTCAACCCGCCGTTGAGGCCTTGTCCGCGCCGCGCTCACTTTTTGCGCCGACGCGCCGGGAATCGTCGAAGCCATTCCGTACACGATGACCGCCAGGAAAAGAATACAGACCGGGCATTTGAAGATTCGACGCATACGTCACCTGCCGGGATGTTGTTTATCGCTGTTTCGATCAGTGAATCCGACCACAAGAGGGCGTTGGTAAAACCAACTTTCGCCGCAAAGATAGTACACGGATCGGGCCGATGCAAATCCGGTTCGGTACAGGTCGCTACCGCTCGCTATCCGTAAATCGCGAAATCGGCGAGAAGTTTCATTGTTCATTGTCCATCAGTCATTTGATATTGATCATTGCCGGAGGAAATCCCGATTTAATGCCCCCCAATGCTTAAGGATCATTGGGCGATTTTCGGCTCAATGACAAATGAACAATGAACGATGACATATGACAAATGCTCATCCGCGCCTGATTTCGCGATTGACTGACTATACCGAGCCGCGCCCCTGATGGTAAATTGCACTTGCTTCAACACCACTCCAAACAATCGAAAGGAAACCAGGATGAGTTCATGGATCATGCCCGCTGTCGCAGTGTTGTTCTCGCTGACGGTCTTTGCGCCGCAGGGAGATCAACTCACGCCGAAATCTTTGCAGGCCGCGCTTATGGCTAAGCCTCGCGGGGCCGAGGCTGAGAAGCTTGCCGCGCAGGTGCGCGAGTATTTCGGCAAGGACATTTCGAATTTGTCGAAAGGCGCGGCGCCGAAAATTGACGAACTGATCGTCGCCTGGGCGATTGAAATCCCCGACGCCACAAACGCCAAAGCCCCGCCGCGCGTCACCTCGACTGACGCGAAGTTACTGCTGCAATTGAACCGCATCGGCTCGACGAATGTTTACGCGGGCGTCGCCGAATTCTCCTGGGGCGCGGCGTTCAAATGGCAATACGAGTTTGGCGACCAGAAGATCGACGGCGGAAACCTGGAGGTCTACACCACTCCGCCCGAAGCCAGAAAGCAGTCCGGCCTACCCGAAGGCAAACTGATTCAACAACCAAAATGGACGAGCAAAATTTTTGAGGGCACGACGCGCGACTGGTGGGTCTACGTCCCCGCGCAATACAAACCGGAGAATCCGGCGTGCGTGATGGTCTTTCAAGATGGGCAGAACGCGATGAAATACGTTCCGACAGTCTTCGACAACATGATCGCGAAAGGCGAAGCGCCGGTCATGGTCGGCATATTCATCTCGCCGGGAACTAGGGCCGACGGCAGGCCGAACCGCAGTTTTGAATACGACACGCTCTCGGATCAGTACGCGCGGTTCCTGCTCGAAGAGATCCTTCCTGAAGTCGAAAAGAGTTACAAACTGCGCCATGACGCCGCCAGCCGCGCCATCGGCGGCATCAGCAGCGGCGGCATCTGCGCGTTCACCGTCGCGTGGGAGCGCCCGAATGAGTTCAGCAAAGTTCTGTCGTGGGTCGGCAGCTTTACCAACATCGCCAGCGGGCCGACGCTGCGCGAAGGCGGACACAATTACCAGGCGCTGATTCGCAAGACTCCGAAGAAGCCGATCCGCGTCTTTCTGCAGGACGGCGAAAACGATCTGGACAATCAACATGGCAATTGGCCCCTGGCCAACCAGCAAATGGCCAAATCGCTGGCTTTCGCCAAGTACGATTTCAAATTCGAATGGGGACACGGCTTCCACAGTGACCGGCACGGGCGCGCGATTTTGCCAGACAGCTTGCGCTGGTTGTGGCAGGATTACAAACCGTAGCGAGGACCGAAGATGCGACGGCTCGAAAGACGCTGACGAAAAATCGTTGCGTTCCGGCTTGAGCCAGTCTTATGTTCCGCCCCTTCTCGCATAAACGCGGCTCAGCAGTATCGGACGCCAGAACATTTCGCTTAGCCAGGGAAGCCACGGCTATGCAAATCAATTGCAAAGCAGCGCCCGGCCATAAAGGCGCTACGAAACTTCATGACGAGGAAATTATGAACCCAACACCAAACGACGATTCCTTTCTTGTCTTGTCGTATCTCAGCTTGCGTAAAGCCATAGGACTACTCGGCGCCTGTTTGCCGTTCGTTCTTGCCATTGGCTTATTCGTTCTCTACCGCAAAGGTCTACAAGGCTCCATCAGCGGCTATTACCACACCGAGATGCGCGACGTTTTCGTTGGAACACTTTGCGCGATTGGCGTGTTTTTGCTCTCGTACAGAGGGTACGAGAATAAAGACCGTATCGCTGGAAACATTGCGTGCGTGTTTGCGATTGTAACCGCATTCTTTCCCACAACGCCGGACATGAACCCTACACAATTGGACAAGGTGAAAGGCAAGATTCACCTTATCTCCGCCGCGCTGTTCTTCCTGACTCTGGCATATTTCTCCCTCTGCCTGTTCACAAAGACAGATCCAAGGTTCGCGCCAACTCCGGAGAAGCTCAATCGCAATCTGGTCTATATGGTCTGCGGGTATACGATCGTGGCGGCAATCGCGCTCATTGCCATCTACAAGATACTTCCGGATGGCGCCGAAAAGGGCTTGGAAGAACTCAAACCGGTGTTCTGGCTGGAATCACTCGCGGTTGTCGCCTTCGGAATCTCCTGGCTGACGAAGGGGGAAGCGATACTAAAGGATCGAACAACCTGACGCCGCGCAATTTGCCGTTCAAACTGAAAATGATGTGTCCGCATCTGGGATGGCCGATTCCCAAATGTGGACACTCACTTCATCCAAAGATTTCCGCCCATCCCTTCATCTTCAAATCTTCTCGACAGTTGGCCGACGGTAGGCGACAGGCACGCCGTTTGAATACAAGACCTTGGCCAAGTGGGCCCTCTACACATCCAAAAAACCAAGGAGGAATTTATGCGAAGCAAACTGATCCAGGTCGCGTTGCTGATCTTTGCTTTGACAGGGACGGTTCCGTCAATTCTGGTCGCCGCCGAAAATCTGGGCGCAGGCGGACAAGGAAGCGACTCGGACGATAAAAAATACGTCGGCGAGTGGGTCGGCTCCTACAGCGCTGATGGCGGATACATGAACAAACTCTCCTATACGCTGAGCAAGGACGAGAAGGGGCAGTGGCGCGGCATCATGAAATGGGTCAATCGGAGTGGAGATCACGCAGCCGATTTCAAATCGCTGCAGGTCGCGGATGGGAAAATGAAAGGAAAGGTCGAGATTATGGATGGCCAGATGGAAAGCGCGATTGAAGGGCAATTCCAGGGAGATAGACTTGAGGGCACATACGCTGTCTCTCCAAAAGGTTCGACAGAGGTAGTCGAAAAAGGCGCTTGGAAGGCGGCAAAGAACGCGGCGGCAAAAACTGGGCAATGAGAGCTTCCGGCGCTAGAAGTAAAAGAAATCGAGGATCGAAGATAGAAGATAACAATCATCGATATTCGGTCTTCGATCCTCAAGGAGAAAACTATGCAAACGCTACTGCAAGACCTTCGCTACGGCGCGCGAATGTTGTGGAAGAATCCAGGCTTCACGCTGATCGCCGTGATCACGCTGGCGCTCGGCATCGGCGCGAACGCCGCGATTTTCAGCGTGGTCAACGCCGTGTTGCTGCGGCCGCTGCCGTTCAAAGACCCGGGGCGGCTGGTCTGGGTGTGGGCAACGGTACCGAAGTTCGGCCAGGCGAATCATTCACCTGTCGAGTTTCTCGCTTACCAGGCGCAGCAGACTTCATTCACGGAGATGGCGGCCTATCGCAATATGCCGTTCACCGTGATCGGCGGCGCCGAGCCGGAATATGTGCAGGGTGTGATAGTTTCGCCCAACTACTTTTCGATGCTCGGCGTTCCGGCGGCGTGTGGCCGCGTGTTTCAGCCTGAAGACGTTCGCCCGGGCGCGTCGCGCGTGGCGGTCGTCAGTTACGACCTATGGCAGAAGCGGTATGGAGGCGATCCGAGTCTGATCGGCAGATCATTTACTATCAACGGCGAGAGCGCGACCGTGATCGGAGTAATGCCGCCAGACTTCCAAACGAACCTGAGCGTGAATCTGTGGCTCAGCCCGCGTCAGATTGTGCCGGATGTTCAGATGAACTATCGGGGCGACACTTTGGCGTTGCGCGATAATCACTACCTCAGAGTGATGGGGAGGCTCAAACCGGGCGCGACAATTCAACAGGCGCAAGCCGAACTGAACGCCGTCGCGTCGCGTCTGGAGCGGGAATATCCGGATCAAGCGGGGCACGGCGCGCGCGTCGTCTCTTTGCAGGAACTGGCCGTGAGCGATGTGCGTCTGACATTGCTGACGCTTTTCGGCGCGGTCGGGCTGGTGCTGCTGATCGCCTGCGCGAACATGACCAATCTGTCGCTGTCGCGGGCGACGTCGCGTTACCGCGAAATCGCAATCCGCGCCGCCGTCGGCGCCAGTCGTTTCTCGCTAGTTCGACAATTGCTGACGGAGAGCGTCCTGTTGTCGCTCGCGGGGGGACTGGCCGGATGGTTGCTCGCGTCATGGGGCGTGGAATTACTCCTCTCTTTGAGTCCGGACGGGGCGCTCCGTTTACACGAGGCCAAACTGGACGCCACGGTTTTTTTCTTCACTCTCGGCGTGTCAGTGGCGGCGGGCGTGATCTTTGGATTGGCTCCTGCGTTGGCCGCCTCCAAAACCGATCTGGTCTCGGCGCTCAAAGAAGGCGCGCGCGGCGCATCGTCGGGCGCTGGTCGCAATCCGCTGCGCCAAGGGTTGGTCGTGGCTGAAGTCGCGCTGGCGTTGGTCGTGTTGATAGGCGCCGGGTTGCTCGTTGGAAGTTTTTCGCGGCTGGTTGCAGTCAAACCCGGCTTCGATCCCAACAACCTGATGACGATGTGGGTCGCCTTGACGAGCGAACGATACGGCACGGCGACCGCAAACACGCGGTTCATAAAAGAACTGACGGCGAGTCTGGAAGCGTTGCCCGGAGCGCAGGGCGTCGCCATTAGCGATGATTTTCCGATTCAAGGCACGGATACGTCAGACTATCCTGAAATCGAAGGCCGCGGCGCCGCGCCTGAGAATCGGGTGTTGGTCGGCCGTCACGTCATCAACCCGCGTTACTTCGAGGCGATGGGCATACCGCAGGTTAAAGGTCGCGCCTTCACCGAACGCGACGACGCGAACGCCCCGCCCGTCATCATCATCAACGAAGCTATGGCGAGCCGCGTTTGGCCGAACGAAGAAGCGCTGGGCAAACGAATCAGATTTGGCCCGCAGAGCGAGCCGTGGAGCGAGGTAGTCGGCGTCGTCGCCAACGTCAAACACGACGGCCTGCATCTAGCCGACAGCCCGCATTGCTACTCGCCGCATTTGCAACAGCCGTGGCCGTTCCTGGCAATCGCCGTCCGTTCGCAGACCGATCATGCCGCCTTGCTCGCCTCCGTACGGCAAGCCGTGAGGAAGATCGATCCGAACCTGCCGCTCGTCCAGCCGCTCGCGATGAAGGACAGAATGGAAGGCGTCTTGGCGACGCGCCGGTTGACGCTCGCCCTCTTCAGCCTGTTTGCAGTCGTGGCGCTCGCGCTGGCGGCTATCGGGCTTTACGGCGTGATGTCGTACGGCGTCGCGCAGCGCACACGCGAACTGGGCCTTCGCATTGCGCTCGGCGCCACGTCACGCGACGCGCTGAAACTGATCATCGGACAGGGAATGAAATTGGTGGCGCTCGGTCTCGCCTTGGGAATGGGCGGCGCGCTTGCGGTCAGCAGATTGATGGCCAATCTGTTGTTCGGTGTCAGCGCAACTGATCCGTTGACGTTCGCCGTGATCGCATTGCTACTGGCGTTCGTCGCCCTGCTGGCTTGCTACATACCGGCGCGGCGGGCGACGAAGGTGGATCCGATGGTCGCTCTGAGGAATGAGTAGGCGCGAGCGATCACTGACTCGGCGCGCGTTGTAGAAACACTCAACCAACGAGGATTTGATGATGCGAAAAACTCTCTACTCAATGATCCCAGCGCTGGCGTTTGCCTTCTTTCCTCATCACCTTCGGGCTCAAGACGCCAATGACCGTTTCAAGACACAGCTCCAACCAATCATTGAACAGGTGATGGAACAGCGGGGGATCCCAGGTTTTGCGATTGCCGTCGTTCATAATCAGAAGGTGGTCTACGCCGCGGGTTTCGGCGTGAGAAAGCTTCAAAATAAGAATGACAAAATCACCCCTCAATCCCTGTTTCACATGGCTTCGATCACAAAACCGTTCGTCGCCACTTCCGTGATGCAGTTGGTAGAAAAGGGTAAGGTCGATCTGGAGGCCCCTGTCGTCAAGTACCTGCCCTACTTCCGGCTGAACGATGAACGATACGCGACGATCACGGTTCGACAGATGCTCAGCCATCTATCGGGTATGCCCGACGTGAATGACTACGAGTGGGACAAACCTCAATACGACGACGGCGCTCTGGAGCGTTATGTGCGCAGTCTGAGTAATCAGTCGCTCATCGCGGCGCCAGGGGCCGGGTTTCGTTATAGCAACATGGCTTATGAAGTTCTCGGAGACCTGATTGCAAAAGTCTCCGGGATGAGCTTCGAAGATTACGTGAGTCGACATATCCTCGAGCCTCTGGGGATGAAGAGCAGCACGCTACTGGTAAAACAGGCAAACCCGTCACTGCTGACGAGTCCCCATGTGATGGACGATTCTTACCAGACAGTTGTGAGCAAGGTCTTCCCCTACAACCGCATGCACTCTCCGAGCTCCACCCTCTATTCGAATGTGCTCGACATGTCGCGCTGGGCTATGGCCAACATGAACCGCGGAGAACTCGACGGGAAGAGGATCTTGAAAGATTCCACCTACGATATTGTGTGGAAGCCCGCGGGCGAAAAATGGCAGCAGATCGGGATTAGCTGGTTCCTGGGGAAACACAGAGAGCATCGTACCATCTCTCACTCCGGCGGCGACACCGGCTTCGTCAGCAACCTGGTGATGATCCCTGACCAATCCATCGCCGTGGTGATGATGAGCAACTTCGACCGCGCCCCTCTCCGGCCAATTACGAATGCGGCTCTCGACGTGGCCTTGAGTCTCAAGCCCGAACCGATAGTCTTCAAACCGGGCATTGCGAAGACGCTCTATCAAATCATCACGACCGAGGGGATAGACTCCGCCGCCGGGAAATACCGCGACCTTAAGAAGAATCAGCCCGACGCCTATGATTTTCAGGAGAGGGAATTGAACGGGCTCGGTTACAACCTGCTCGGCAGGAAAAAGATCAAGGAAGCCATCAAGGTGTTTCAATTGAACGTGGAAGCCTACCCCGAATCATCGAACGTTTATGACAGCCTGGGCGAAGCCTTCATGCTCAATGGCGAGAAGGCGCCGGCGATCGAGAACTACGAAAAATCTCTGAAGTTGAACCCGAATAACGCCAATGCCGTGGAAAAGCTGAAGCTGCTGATGGCCGGCGTCAGCCTGGCGTCTGGCGCGGATCTTAAAGGGCGCTTCGAGGCTTACCGCGGGGCGATGAATAACCACGATTTACAAGCCGTCTTGTCCTGTTTGGCTGCGGACTATGAATTCAAGGTCGCCAACTCAAATTATAAAGTAGCCAAGAAAGACATCATCGGACATCTTGAATGGGACTTCGCAGTGAATGCGCGCAGCGCCTATGGCGATATTCAAATCAAAGGGAATACGATCACAACCATACTCACGGAGCAGAACGATTTCTACAAAGCCATTGGCGTCTCCGAGCGCAAGTTCGGATTTACTTTCGTCTACGATGACAAGGGGCTGATAAAGGAGGCGATCCTCGAAAAATCTCTCTCCAACTCAGAGGCGTTCGACGCCGCCTTTAAACCCGCGCTCGAATGGGCGCGCAAGGAGCGCCCGGGGGAATTGGCCGAAATCTATCCGAATAACAATTTCGTCTACAACACGCAGATGGCAAAGCGCTGGTTACAGTTGTTAAGTGATTGGCATAAAGCTACACGCTGAAAAGGGCGCCATGATCAATTCGAAATCACCGAGTTTTTGTCGGCTGCTTCTTTTGCTTGTTACTGCTGTTACGCTCGCCGTGATTGAAGCTCATGCGCAAAAACGAAAGCCTCTAAATGACTTACAGGATAAACCCGGCGCGACCCATTCAGGGAAAGAGCCTCAGGCAGGAAGCAACGAAGAGTTAGCCAGCGAACTGATCGAAATGGAAGTGAAGGATGTAGCCGCCATCGAAGAAACACGCAAGGCGAAGAACGAAGCCGATCCGAAAGCTCTTGAGGCGGCGGCGCAACGCTGGTCAGAGATCAAACAGCGCAACACGACCCGGCTCAAAGCGATTATCAACCGCTATGGCTGGCCCAGTCGCGCGCTGGTCGGCGACAGGGCTGCGCATGCGGCCTTTATAGTTGTGCAGCATTCAGACCACGACCGGGAATTTCAAAAGACCTGCCTGCCCTTATTACAGGCGGCCGGGCGCCGGGGCGAGATCGAATTGTGGCAAATCGCTTTTCTAACCGACAGGATTTTGGTGGCGGAAGGAAAGAATCAACTCTATGGCACGCAGTTCGATCCTTGCGAACACAGCCCGGATGATCCCGACAGCCCGTGCTCGATTGAAGACCCGGAGCGGCTGGAACTGCGGCGGAAAGAAATGGGCCTCCCGCCGATGAGCGACTATCTCAAATTGATGAAAGAGTCGCGAGCAAAAAGCCGGGCGCAGGCGCCGAAACGTCCCTGATTCGTTAGTAGTCCCGCCTTTAGGCGGAAGCATTTGGCGTCACGGAATGGATCTGCGTCCGACGCTTGCGGCCTAAAGGCGGGACTACGAACTGATTTTCTGAGGAAGAATCATGCAAACACTCTTGCAAGACCTGCGCTACGGCGCGCGAATGTTGTTGAAGAATCCGGTCTTCACTCTGATTGCGGTCATTACGCTCGCTCTAGGCATTGGGGCCAACACGGCGATTTTCAGCGTCGTGAACGCCGTGTTGTTGCGAGCGCTGCCATTCAATGAGCCGGAACAATTGGTCAGGCCGGCGTCGGTGCGCGTGAACGATTCCAACAGCCCAATGAGCGTCAGTTACGCCGATTTTCTCGATTGGCAAAAGGAGACGGCCGTCTTCGCCCACGTCGCCTGCTATTACGGCGACGAAGCGACGCTCACTTTGGGCGGCGAGCCGGAACGCATTCGCTCGGCGCTGGTGACGGAAGAGTTCTTCGACGCGCTGGGCGCGCCGATGCGCCTGGGCCGCGCGTTCACGGCGGAAGAGAGCAGGAGCGGCGCTCCGGTCGTCGTCATCAGCCACGACCTGTGGCAGCGGCGATTCGGCGGCGATTCGAATATAGTCGGGCAGAAATTTGAAGCTTCTG
>Ga0081455_10002095_pt1 | contig 23799 bp, 24 predicted proteins | sample TabmetS3T2R1_FD_70207 | JGI IMG/M metagenome (GOLD analysis project Ga0081455, IMG submission 70207) | Tabebuia heterophylla rhizosphere microbial communities from the University of Puerto Rico - S3T2R1 | ecosystem: Host-associated > Plants > Roots > Rhizosphere ...
CCAGACGGCAGTGGCCTTCGGCATCAACGGCGCGTTCATTCTTCCTCCTTTTTGGGGACCGCGGCAGATCGAAAGGGCGCCGGTACCCCGCGCCGACCTTCTTCGCGTGCCGCGCTTATAAGCCCTTTTCTCCCGGTTGCAAACGATTTGACCTCTGCTGTCAGCTGGGCAGGAGCAAGATTTTTCCGATATGGGCCGAACTCTCCAGCAGGGCATGGGCGGCCGAAGCCTCCGCCAAGGGGAAGGTCTGATCGATGACCGGCCGGATCGCGCCGCGTGCCAACAGAGGCCAGACGCGGGCCTGAAGGATCTCGGCGATGCGGCCTTTTTCGGCGGTGCTGCGCCCGCGCAGCGTGGATCCTGTGAGCACCAGGCGCTTGGTCATCACGGAGACCACGTCGAGGGTCGCCTTCGCGCCCTTCATGACGGCGATGGAGACATGGCGCCCGTCCCGCGCGAGGCAATCGATGTTGCGGGGAATGTAATCGCCGCCGACCATGTCCAGGATCACATCGACGCCCCGGCCTTCGGTTACGACCTTGACGACCTCGACGAAGTTTTCGCGCGCGTAGTTGATGGCGTGGTCCGCGCCCAGCGCCCGCATGGCATCGCATTTCGCGTCCGAGCCGGCGGTGGCGAACACGGTCGCGCCGAAGGCCTTGGCGAGCTGGATCGCTGTGGTGCCGATGCCGCTGGTGCCGCCATGTACGAGAAAGCGCTCGCCGGCTTTCAGCCCGCCACGGGTGAAGACATTGTCCCACACCGTGAAGCAGGCCTCGGGCAGTGCCGCCGCATCGGCGCAAGCAATCCCTTCGGGGACCGGCAGTGCGCAGACCTCGGGCGCCACGCAATACTCGGCATAGCCGCCGCCCGCCAACAGCACAGCAACCTTGTCGCCCACGCGCCAGCGCGTCACGCCCGATCCGATGGCAGCCACTTCGCCGGACGCCTCGAGCCCGAGCGTCTCCGGGGCGCCGGGGGGCGGGGGGTATCGCCCCTGGCGCTGAAGCGCATCGGCTCGATTGACGCCCGCGGCCTCGACGCGCACCAGGATCTCAAAGGGGCCGGTCTCGGGCGTTTTCAGCCGCGCGGGCTTCAGCACCTCCGGCCCGCCTGGTGCCGCAACGGCGATGGCTGTCATCTCCGGTGGTGGCGATTGGGACATGAGCGGTCGGTCTCTCGGTGGTTCAGTTCCGGGGCTGTTCGCGAAGGGTTGTTGAACGCTTGAACAGGCGTGCGCCCGGCCGCACATTAGCACCCGTGGCAGGTCTTATGGAGGTTTGCGATGGCGCTGGAACCGGACGAGCCGATGGCTCGCAAAGCCGACGCGCTGAGGCTGGGCATTGAGGGGCTCGTCATCGACCTCGCGCGTTTTTCGCTGGACGAGCTTCGTGAGCGCATCGCCGCGCTCGAAACCGAGATCGAACGGTGTCGCGAAACGATTGCGGCGAAATCGAAATCGCGCGATGCGGCGGACGCGGTGTTTCGGCGCTAGGATGTCTTTAATACATTATTAACCAATTCCACACATCATGAAGGTCACGATTCGGCGTATCCGGATCGGGAGTGGTTCCTGTCCACTCCAGTTTGACGCCTCACTGTAAACTTAAAGAGCCGCGCCCCCCGCGGCTCTTTTTTTAACCAAGCAATTTGCCTGCGTTGTCTTCTTTCGTTTGCATAGTGTTTGCAGACGGTTGAAAGTCGCTTGCCCAATGTGGGTTAGATGGCTGGAAACGAGATCCAATTGGGGGGTTAGCGAGGTCGACTGTCCGGTTTTCGGTCACGTCCCCGCCCAAAAAATGATGTGAGGCGTCGATGAGTTCTTTTATTCGCCAAGACGAGGCGGGAATTGTCGAAGGTGGCGTAGTCGGCTTCGGGGGCTCGGAGCTGTTCATGCGGACCTTCGAAGAGGGCATGGCGATGGTCGAGGAAACCGCTGCCTATCTCGATGGGCCGGGCCGTCATGAATCGCGCGATCTGCCGCGCACGGCTTCGCTTGCCTATGCCGGCGAAAGCATGCGGTTGACCACCCGGCTGATGCAGGTTGCTTCCTGGCTGCTGGTGCAGCGCTCGGTCTACGACGGCGAGATGTCGCCTGCGGACGCGTCGAGCGACAAATATCGATTGGGCTCGAAGGAAATCTGCCGCGGCGCGGCGCTCGAGGGCTCCGAGGGGTTACCGGCCCGGTTGCTCGACCTGCTCGAGCGGAGCGGGCGGCTCTATGAGCGTGTCAATCGGCTGGACGAGCTGCTCTATCGTCAGGGCGAGCCGGCTCCCGCGGTCATCACCGATCAGCTGAAGCAATTGGAAAGCGCCTTCAGCCTCGCGCGCAGCGAGGACTGATCCAACGCTCTGATTGCTAATGCTGCGCGTCGCCTTCGGCTTCCGGCTGGTCCGGCGCGGTGCCGAAACCACCCAGAATGCCGCCGCGTGAGCCGTTGCCGCCTTTGCGCGGCCGGCTCGACTTTTCGTCGCCGGCCAACGGGTCGGCGGAGTGCTTGCAGTTGCCTTCGAAATGCGCGCCTGTTTCGACCGCCAGGGCTTCGTGGAGAATGTTGCCTTCCACATGGCAGGAGCTGCAGAGCTGGACGCGCCGGGCCCGGATGTTTCCGATCACGCGGCCGCGCACCACGACGTCATCCGCGAAGATGTCGCCGTTGATGCTGGCCTTGTCGCCAATCGTGAGTGCGTTGGAGCGAATGTCGCCCTCGACGGTGCCGTCGATCTGAATATCGCCGCCCGACGTGATGCTGCCGGTAACGACGACATCCGCCGAGACGATCGAAGGGGCTGCGCGGCCAGGCCGTTGTGGTTTTGCGGGTGGCGGCGCCACGGACTCCTCCGGAAGTTTACGCTTATCCTTGGAAAACATAGCGGCCGGCTTCGAGGAAGCGTGCCGGGTCCCTCAACGTGCCGTTGAAGCGAACCTCGTAGTGAAGATGCGGTCCGGTGCTGCGGCCGGTCGAGCCGAGCAGCCCGATCACATCCTGGAACTTGACGGTGTCGCCGACCTTCACTTTGACGGCGTACAGATGGCCGTAGCGCGTGTGCAGCCCGTTGCCGTGATCGATTTCGACCATCAAGCCGTAGGGACCCGTACGGCCGGCGACGACGACACGGCCCGGCGCCGTGACATGGACCTCGGTCTTCAAGGGCGCGACCATGTCGAGGCCGTAGTGATAGGCCGGACGGTTGGTGAAAGGATCGTAGCGCTTGCCGAAGCCGCTCGTGACCCGATACTCGACCTCGAGAGGATTCACCAGAGGCAGCGAGGCCAAGGCGGACTCGAGGCCGGCCAGGCGATCCACGTCGCTCTGGAGGCGATCGACCATCGACACCGGTTTGGTGGTGGCGCCCAGCTTTTCTTTCGCCACGTCGATCGCGTTCTCCGCGGGCAGGAACGGACCGCCCCTGGCGCTTTCCGGCGCCGTCGGGTCTCCGCCCGCATCCGCCACCGTCTCGAGCACGCGCTCGACGTTTAGCCCCGTCTTTTCGAACAGCGCCTGAAGATCGGCGACTTGACGGCGCGCCGCGTGCTGAAGCACGGCCACCATCTCGCGCTGGGCGGCGTCGAGGGTCGTGAGCCGGCCGTCGATGCGGCGGGTGTCTTCGGCGAAGGTGGTCGGCATGGCGGCGGTCACATTGGCCGACCATTTTGCGGCGGTCGGCTTGTCGGCCGGGATAAGGGCCGCGTTATCGACGCGATCGCCGAGCTCGCCGCTCACGGGAAGCTCGGGTCCGCCCTCCGGGCCGGCTGCAGCGACCGGGGCCACCGTGGCCTTGCCGCCCGGACGCGACGTCTTGACCGGCGTCTCGGCGATCAGGGGCTCGCCGGTCTCGCTGTCGACGGCACCGTCCGCCCATTCGGAAACGCTGTCGCTGGCCGCGGCGTCGTCTCCTGTTCCCATGACGAACTTGGTGCCGTTGCGCTGATCCGGCTGCTTCTTGAGCGCCGTCGCGATGCGGGTCTTGAGCTCTTTGATGTGATCGATCGCGGCTTCCTGCCGGTTGATGATCGTGGACAGCTGATCGTGGCGCTGCTGGAGATCGGTCGTGGCTTTCTCGAAACGGGATTCCGTGAGGACGAGCGCGCCGTTCAGCTCGTCATAAGACGCCTGCATTTCCGCGAGCCGGCCCTCGTAAGCGGCCTGCATGGTCGCGAAATGCTGCTCTTTCGCAGCAATGATCTGATCTTTGAAGACGACATTGACGGAGGCGTAGGCGACCCAGCCGAGAAAGGCGAGGGTGAGCAGAAGCAGGAAGACCTGCATAGGTGCGGACAGCACCATGAATTGCACGGCCCCGCGGGACCGATGGTAGATCTGCCGTTCTGGGAAATGCCCCGAGAAAAAATTCCCTACGCTGGCCACCGTCCGCGTGGTCATAGGAAAACCCCAGCCTCACCAAGCACCCGACTGCCCGACTATTCGTTTTATTACGGATATTCCACTCGCTTCCGTAGGGAAAAGCAAGTCAATTCAGCGATTAACCCAGTTTCCACCATGTGATTGACGTCCGTATGACACAAACCGAAACGGAACACTCGATAGCCGTCTGTCAGAGCGCTTTCACTGCCTCGAGCACCTCGTCGACGTGCCCCGGCACTTTTACTTTTCGCCAAATGCGACGGACCACGCCCTTCGGATCGATCAGAAACGTCGCGCGGTCGATGCCCATGTATTTGCGGCCATACATGCTTTTCTCGATCCAGACGCCGTAGCGCTCGGTCACCTCGCCGGGATCGGCGGCCAGCATGACCTTCAGATCGTGCTTGGTTTTGAACTTATCGTGCTTTTCGACGCTGTCGCGTGAGACGCCCAGCACCACGGCGCCCGCCTTCGAAAACTCTTTGAGCTTGCCAGAGAATTCGATCGCTTCGCGGGTGCAGCCCGAAGTATCGTCCTTCGGATAAAAGTAAAGGACGACCGTTTTGCCGGAGAGTTCTTTCAAGGACGTCTTGCCGCCGCCATCCGTTTGCATCGTAAATGCCGGCGCTTTGTCGCCCTCTTTCACGCTGTGAGCTTTTTCCGCAGCTGCCATGTGAGCCTCTGGTCGTGGGGACTGGGGGATTCCGGACGACAGTTCTTGCCGACCGGAACACGAAGATCGTGCGATCGCGAAAATATTTGTCGTCGCAGGTCGCAAGGCAGTCAAGGCGACGCTTCCGCGAGCACCGGTTTTCTGCGACCATGGTGTTCGCGGTTCGGAGGGCAGTCCGGTTCGCGAGAGGGGGTAGGGGTGCCGGCGCGCAAGGCCGGCGCCATGCTTTCAACTAAACCTCGGTCTGCTGTGACGTCTCGAGTGGCGTAGGATTCTGTGATCAAGCCAGCTTCCCGTCTGGTGCTTAAATTCACCTTGGCCACCTGCGTGGCCGCGGTGGTCCTGACGGGTGCGGTCGCCTTGAGGCTCCTGACCGGCCCCTTGCCGCTGACGCCCTTGACGCCGTTTCTCGAAGCCCAGCTCAACAAGGACCTGCATTCCCACGCCGTCCGCATCGGCGACACGGCGTTGCGATGGTCGCGCGCGGAAGGGCGGGTCGATCTCTCCTTTCTCAATGTGCGCCTGCTCGATCGGGACAACCGCGATATCGCGCTCATCCCCGAGGTCGAGGTGGGGCTGAGCGCGGCCGCTTTGGGCCGCGGTCTCGTGGTGCCTCAGTGGGTCGAGCTTTTGGGGCCATCCGCGACGCTCATCCGCCGGGCTGATGGCGGCGTGCAGCTCGGCTTCGCGCGGGAAGGGGCGCAGGATCTGGTCGAGGGCTCCGCGGGGTTCTTCGCGGACCTGTCCAAGACCCTGAGCGCACCGCCGTCGCCCGGTGAGCGTCAGGGCTATCTGCAGACCTTTCTGATCCGCGACGCCTCGTTCACCGTGTATGACGAGCTGACGGGCTCCCTGTGGCATGCGCCCAAGGCGCGCCTTAATTTCCGGCGCTCGGACGAGGGCCTCGTCGCCCATTTCGAAGCCCGTGTCGGTACGGCATCCCGGAGCCGCGCCTCGGTGGTGGACAGCTTCGGCCTCAAGGCGGATGCGGTGCTCGCGCGCGGTGCCGATACGGTGCGCGTCACCGCGGACCTCGATGACTTCAACTTGTCGCGTATCGCGGGCAAGAGTCGGTCCTTTGCAAAGCTTGCGGGCCTCAATCTCCCGCTCGATGGGCGCGCGACGCTCATCTTGTCGACCCTGGGCCGCATTGAATCGAGCTCGTTTCGCCTGAGCTCGGCTCCCGGACATTTCGTCATGCCGGGCTTTCCCGGGCTTGCTCTGGATGTGCGCAGCGCTGAGATCGTCGGCCGTTACGACGGCGCCTCCGATACGCTCGCCTTCGATCAGGTGACCTATGACGGCGGTCAAAACAAAGGCCGTCTCCAAGGACTGGTGACTTTGCAGCGGAGCGCCGACCGTCACGTCACGGCGGTCGACCTCGATCTCGACGCGCGCGATGTCGCGCTCGATCTTCCCATCGTCTTTTCCGAGCCCGGCCATATCGACCGCGCGGGGCTCCGCGCGCATGTCGATTTCGCGGCCGGCGAAGTCGTCCTCCAAAAAGCCGCGCTGCGGACGGGAGCCGCGGTGCTCGATCTCACGGGGTCCGTCAAAGATGCACCGGGCGCACCCGCCGTGGCGCTCGACGGCACCATCAAGGCTCTACCGGTGACCGAGTTCGCGAAGCTCTGGCCCATCGGCTCCGGAAGCGGGGCCCGGGACTGGATCCTGACCAACATCTCCAAGGGCCAGATCGACGACGCCACGATCAAGATCGACGCCGAGGCGGGTGTCCTTGCGGACGACAAGCTTCCCGATGAAGCGATTGCGCTCGACTTCAAGTTTTCCGGTCTCGAAACCACCTATCTGCGAGGGCTCGCGCCGATGACGGGCGCGCAGGGACGCGGCCATCTGTCCGGCAATCAATTTCGGCTCTGGGTCGACCACGGCCAGGTGGGCACCATTGCGGCGACGGACGGCCGGTTCGTCGTCACCGATATCAGTGAGCGCGGCCATCCGGCCCAGATTTCCGTTCATGTGAAGGGCGGGGCCTCCGATCTTCTGGCAACCCTGAACGCGCCGCGGCTTGGTTTCGCGGATCGCTTCGGCGTCGATCCTGGAAAGGTAGGGGGTATCGTCGACGGCACGCTCGACGTGACCGTGCCCATGCGCAAGACGGTCACCTTCGCCGAGGTGAAGGTCGCATCTAAATTCGATGTGACAGGATTCCGCGTTCCGAATCTCTACAAGACGATAGGCATCGATGACGGGCTCGTGCACGTCGCGGTCACCGAGGAGGGCCTCGAGGCCAAGGGATCGGTGACGGCCGACGGCGCGCCGCTTGATCTCAGCTGGCGCGAGCGCTTTCACGCCGAGGGCAAGCCGTCGACGTCGCTCGTTATCTCGACGACGCTGGACGCGGCCGGCCGCGCACATGCGATCGCGCCGATGGATACTTATCTGGAAGGTCCGACACCCCTGCGCCTGGAGATGGTGGGACGCGGCAAAAAGACGGACCATGTGACCGTCGCGGCCACTCTGGATAAGGCAACCGTGCATATCCCGGAGCTCAATTGGACCAAGCCGGCCGGTCAGGCGGGGCGCGTCTCGTTCACGCTCGATCTCACCGAGCCTGAAAGACTCGGGCTGCGCGGGATCGAGGCCCGCGCGGCCGATCTCGACATTCGCGGCGACATCGTTCTCGACCAGAACGGCAAGCTCATGACCGCTGCGCTGGATCCCGTGCGCGCGGGCCGGGGCACTGCGGCCAAAGTCACCGTGAAGCGCGCGCGCAAGCCCGGTGCGCCGCGCGAAGTCGTTTCCGTGACCGTGGGCGGCTCCGCGCTCGACGCCTCGAATCTCGTGACGCTCGCAAGAAAATCGCTCGAGGCCGAGACCGACGAAGCAGTCAGGGCCGATCTCGATATCGGCGGTCACGTCGACCGCCTGAAGCTCGCTCATGGCGTCAACGCGACGGATGTCGCAATTCGCTACGTGACGAGCGATCGCCAGATCGCCGAGCTGTCGGCATCGGGTAAGCTCAACGGGGTCGAGCCCGCGCTGCTTACGCTCGCGCCCAACGAGGCGCGCCAGAGAATCGTCCGGATGCGGACGAATGACGGCGGCGCGCTGTTCGCGGGGCTCGCGCTGACCGACCAGATCGTGGGCGGCCGGCTTGTGCTCGACATGACGCTGCCGCCGCTCGATCAGGCTTCACCACCACCGCCCACGGGACTCATCGACATGACGGATTTCCGGGTCCGCCATGCGCCCGTGCTGGCGAAGCTTCTCACGGTCGCTTCGTTCGGCGGTGTGCGCGATCTGCTGAACGGCGACGGCATCGCATTCGAAACATTGTCACTGCCGTTCCGTCTGGAGTCAGGCGGCTTGCGGGTGGTCGAAGGGCGGGCCTATGGCCCGGCGATCGGGCTTACGCTCGACGGCGCCATGCCGATGAGCGCGGGCACCTATGGTCTCACCGGCACGCTCGTTCCGGCCTACACGCTCAACACGTTGCTCGGCTATGTCCCGATGCTCGGCAATCTGCTGGTGAGCCGTTCCGGCGAAGGCGTGATCGGCCTCACCTATGCCATCGACGGCGACAGCGCGGATCCGCATGTGTTCGTCAATCCGCTCTCGGCCTTCGCGCCCGGCTTTCTCCGGCGGCTGTTCCAGATCGGAGATGCCGGCACGGCGGTTCCCTCGGGCACGCCGCAAAAAGACAGCGTCGAATAGCCAAACAGTCAATTCGTCATCACGGAAAGGCAGAGCCTTATCCGGGATCCAGGCTTGACGCAGACTCCGTAAAAGCCTGGATCCCGGCTCTCCGGTTCGCTGCGGCCGGGATGGCGATCGAGAATGTCCAGTTCGATCGGATTGGAGCTACCGTCCGAAGATACCGTCCAACGCGCCCTTGGCCGCTTTGCCCATGGCATAGCGGGCGATCTCTTGGGCGGCGACGGCGGTCGCGGCGGAGGTGAGCGCGCCCATCACGCTGTCGCTGATTTCGGCAGGCGTGGCGCCGCCCTTCGCTTTTCCGATGTTCGAGACATGCACCGCGGGCAGGGTGGCGTGCAGGAGCTCGCCCGGCGCCAGCGACTCGCTGACCGCGACCTGTCCATTGCGGATATAGAGATCGTCGATGATGAGCTTGCGGCCGCTATCCGGCGGCGGCCCCTTTTCGCCTTCCGCAGGTGGCGCGCCGGTCTGTCCACGCGCGGCATAGGTGCGCGCGCTTTTCCGTAGAACCTCGAAATTGCTTCCGTTCGGCGTGTGCTCGAACATGACTTCCGGCGCGTCGATTGTGATCTCGCGGACGACGACCGGCCCGGAACCCTGCAGCGAGCCCGTGTCGAGCTTCACGCGAATTGCAGAGAGCTTTGCCGCCTCCGGCCCCGTGAATCCCGGCGGGTTCATCACGTGCAGCCCTTCAAGCTTGCCTTGGCCGTCCTTCAAATCGAGGCTTACCTTGTCGAGCCGGACTGTGGTTTGCAGCGCGGCGGACGCATAACGCTCGATCGCGTTCTTGACGATGCCGTCGAGGTTGGCGAGCAGATAGTAGAGACCGGCGCCGACGATCAGCGCGACGACAAGGAGGCCGATGGCAATCTTCTTCATCATGACAGGCTTCCGCGCAGGGTTCTCAGACCGGCTTTACCAGCACATGCTTTTTCTTGCCCATGGAGAGCTTCATCTGACCCTCACGAAGATCGGCAAGAGTGAGCGTCGCCTTTTCATCGGACAGAACGGTGTCATTGACGCGAACGCCGCCGCCTTTGATCTGGCGCCGCGCGTCGCTGGCGGAGCTTGCGAGCCCCGCTTCGTGCAGGAGATTGGCCGCCATGACGCCCTGGTCCAACCGGTCACGGGGAACGTCGAGCGTCGGCAAGCCTTCGGCTGCAGCGCCCTCCTCGAAGGCGCGCCGCGCGGTCTCGGCCGCGGCATTCGCCGCATCGCGCCCGTGAAGCAGCGCCGTCGCTTCGGTCGCGAGCGTCTTCTTGGCGTCGTTGATCTCCGCACCTTGGAGCGCTTCGAGGCGTGCGATCTCGGCGAGCGGCAGCTCGGTGAACAAGCGCAGGAACCGGCCGACATCGGCGTCCTCCGTGTTGCGCCAATATTGCCAATAGTCGTAAGGCGCGAGCATGTCCGCATTGAGCCAGACGGCGCCCGACGCGGTCTTGCCCATCTTGGCGCCGGACGCCGTCGTGATCAGCGGGCAGGTAAGCGCGAACACTTCAGTGCCGTCGACGCGGCGCGTGAGGTCGATTCCGTTCACGATGTTGCCCCACTGGTCCGAGCCGCCCATCTGCAGCCGGCAGCGGAAGCGGCGCGCGAGCTCCAGAAAGTCGTAGGCCTGCAAGATCATGTAATTGAACTCGAGGAACGAGAGCGGCTGCTCGCGTTCGAGACGAAGCTTCACGCTGTCGAAGCTCATCATGCGATTGACGGAAAAATGCCGGCCGTAATCGCGCAGGAACGGGATGTAATCGAGCGCGTCGAGCCAGTCGGCGTTGTTGACCATCGCGGCGTCGGTCGGCCCGTTGCCGAAGGTGAGAAAGCGCGCGAACACCCGTTTGATCGAGGCCATGTTCGCGGCGATCTGATCGTCGGTCAGGAGCTGGCGCGTCTCGTCCTTGCCCGACGGGTCGCCGACCTTGGTCGTGCCGCCGCCCATGAGCACGATGGGCTTGTGCCCCGCCTGCTGGAAACGCCGAAGCAGCATGATGCCCATGAGATGCCCGACATGCAGGCTCGGTCCCGTGCAGTCGAACCCGATATAGGCGGTCTGCGTGCCCTTCGTGAGCAATGCGTCGAGGCCCTCAGGGTCCGAGATCTGATGCACGGCCCCGCGGGCGTCCACGGTCTTCAGAAAATCTGAACGGAAGGCGGTCAAAGGATCATTCCTGACGGCTCAATATTGAAGCTGCTCATGTAGCATGGGCGCCTCAAACGGGGGAAGGTCAGGCGAGGAGACGCGCGACCTCGCCTTGCTCTTCAAGCAGCTTCACTGCCCGCTTGTCGAACGAGACAAACGTCTCGGCACCCAGCCAGCGTCCGTCATAGGCGATGACGCCATCGGCGAAATCGCCGCCGGCTTCCAGCATCGCCAAGCCGGCTTCCGCCGCGGGTCGGTTGAGCACCATATTCACGCTGTTCATGAGCCGACGAAGGATGCCGGAGATTTCGGCCGAAGGGATTTTGTAGCCGCGCGACAAGACCCACACGACTTCGCAAAGCGTCGGGAGCGCGAGCACAATCATGTCCGCCCCTGCGAGCTCGGCGCGAGCGGCCTCGCTTTGCCGTTTGTCATCATTGGTGAGAAAGCGAACTAGAACATTGGAGTCGATGGAGATCTTCACCGCTTCCCGGCCCAGCCTTCGGCCACGATCTCGTTCATCTCCTCGACGGACAGCGAACGGCCGCCCGGTTTCAGGGCGCCGAAAAGCTCTTCGATCTTGCCCGTGGGCTGCGCGGCCCTGACTTCGATTCGGCCGTCGGGCAATTTCTCGACATCGACCTTCTGGCCCGGGCGGACACCCAGATGGTCGAGAAGGTCCCTGCGCAAGGTGACTTGCCCCTTGGCCGTGACGGTAAGTGTGCTCATGGAGCGAAGGTAAGGCAAAATCGCCTTACTGTCAAGCCGTGTTCGAAAGTGCCCGCTTGGCGATGTCCACCGGTATTGCCGATTGCAACGGCATGCCGTCGATAGGCTGGACATCTTCCCGCGCCATCGACACCAGACGTCCGGTATGAGCGCCTCTCAGGCCCTCTGGGTCCTCGGCGGCATCGTTCAGACCGAAGCAATGGGTCATCGAAACGACACCGCGCCGCATGGTGGCATCGCGCTTGACGTAGCCCACGATGCGGCCATGCGAGCCGGTGATGTTCACGATGTCGCCATCGGCGAGATCGTCCTCCGTCATGTCCGCTGGATTCATGTAGAGGCGATTTGTCTTGATGCTGGTTTGCGTGCGGGGCGAATGGCGATAGGCGCTGTTCATGACTTCGATGATGCGCCGGCTGACCAGGCGATATTTCTGTCCGGCTTCGTCCTGCTCCCGGAGCACTTGAGCCAATTCGTGAGCGACATCGGCGGGGCAGGCATCCAGCCGCGCGCCGTCGTCCGTCGCCGGCTTCTGCACGACCGGGATCGGGAGATCGGGCTGATACCCATGGGGATGGGCCCGCAGGTCTTCGAGCGAGATGCCGGCTTCGCCGCAATACCATTCGATCAGATCGCGCGTCTGCCAGTCGCGGTCGGGCGCGAGCGCCAATCCCGCCGCCTGGGACCCGCCGCCGCCTCCGAAGCCGAACGTCTTGACGCCGAGCACCTTGCCGAGCCGGTTGGCGACGCCGTTGAAGAATTTCCATTCCTCCAGCACGCCGGGCGGCGGATCGATCACGGGTTGCGCGTATTGGACGAAGGGCTTCTCGCTTGTGAAGTCCGTGAGGATCGTGCTGTCGTGGACCTCGTATTGCAGCGGTGGCGCGACGACGTAATGCGCGCGCCGCGCCGTCTCCGTCAGACGGGGATCGAGCACGATCAGCAGTTCGAGGCTCTCGAAGGCTTTCCGCACGACATCGGGGCTGCCCATCGCGATCATCGGATTGCCGCCGATGACGATCAGCGCGCGAATTCTTGGCTCGTCGTTTCGAAGAATCTCCGAAGGCAATTGCGAGGAGGGAAACTCGCCATAGACCTGGCCGTAGCCGCTCGGCAGCTTGGGCTCCGCCTCCCAGCTCCGCCGCGGCGGGATGACACCTTCAACGGCGCTCTTTTTCACGAAGATGCCGGGATTGCTCAGCGTATCGCCCGCCCGCAAGAAGCCGCCGCAAATCGCGTTGAGCGCATAGGCCATGTGGGCGGCGGTGTTCGGGTGCGGCGCCATGGTGGTGCCCGTGCCGAAACTGACATGGGCCCTGCGGCCTTCGCCGAGCATGCGCGCCGCCGCGATCAGCTGGTCCGCTTCGATGCCCGCGCGCGCGGCGACGAGATCCGGCGTGAACGGCGCGACGGCGGTCCGAAGGGCATCCAGATTTGTGATGTAGCGCGCGCAGAATTCTGCGTTGTGCCAGCCGTTTTCGAGCACTAGCCGGATCAGCGCGGCGTAAATCTCCGTGTCGAAGCCCGGACGCGGCTGAACGTGGATGTCGGCCTGAGCCGCCGTTTCGGTCCGCCGCGGATCGATGATGATCATGCGGCCGCCTTTGGCTTTGAACGCCCTCAGATGCTTGGTCTGGTTGTTGGTGGGCAGGGCCGTGTAGACGCTGCCGTGTGAAACGATCGGATTGGTGCCCGACATTAGGATGACGTCGAGATCCCCGAGGGGAGGGCGGCCAGTCGTGAAGATGCCGAGCCGGCCTTCCGCCACCCAGTGCGCCGACTGGTCGATCGTCATCGTCGAAAAGAGATTGGGCGAGGCGATCTTGGCCATGAAGTCTTTGGCCATCGGGATGGACAGCGACTTGGCGTAGCCGCTCGTCCCGTAGAACAAGGCAACCGATCGTGGTCCATGCCGTTCGATGAGGTCGCGAAGCTTTTCCGCGGCCTCGTCCATCAGCGCAGAAGCTGCGATGGGATGGTGCTTGCCGTCCGGGCCGCGCTTCAGGCACTCGACCAGGCGCGGCTCCACGCCCTTGTGGAAATCAACAGCGAGCTCGCCCTTGATGCACATGAATCCTTCGGTGAAGGCGTTTTCTTTATCGGCCCGATGGGAGACGATCTTGTTGTCGGCGACCTCGAACTGGGTGCCGCAGTAGGCCGCGCAATTTCTGCAATAGCTGTATTTCCGGGTTGTCATGTTCTTGTCCTCCCCGCTGCAGCGGCGTTCTGGTTACGGCTCCGATGGTGTGCCCTCGTTGATCCTTTTGTCGAGATAGGCCTCGACCACTTCGCCGAGCGCCTCGGCCTGGTTGTCGAAGAAATGGTTGGCGGCCGGGATCGAGGCGTGCTCGACCGTGATGCCCTTCTGGTTGGCAAGCCGGTCGACCAGCTTCTGGATATCGGTTTCCGGCACCACCTGATCGGCTTTGCCATGGACGATCAGCCCGGAAGACGGGCAGGGCGCCAGAAAGGTGAAATCATACATGTTGGCGGGGGGCGCCACCGAGATGAATCCGGTAATCTCCGGCCGGCGCATCAGGAGCTGCATGCCGATCCAGGCGCCGAAGGAAAACCCCGCGACCCAGCAAGAATTGGCGCTCGCGTTGATGCTCTGAAGCCAATCGAGCGCCGACGCCGCGTCCGACAGCTCGCCGACGCCGCCGTCGAAGGAGCCCTGGCTCCGCCCGACGCCCCGGAAGTTGAAGCGCAGTGTCGAGTAGCCCCGCCGCTGAAAGGCGAGAAAGAGCTGCTGCACCACCCGATTGTTCATCGTCCCGCCGAACTGGGGGTGGGGGTGCAGAATGAGGGCGATGGGCGTGCCCGCGACCCGGCCATGCTGATAGCGCCCCTCGAGGCGCCCGGATGGACCCTGAAAAATGACTTCGGGCATGCTCCCCTGCTTCCTGGCTGCGACAACCCCTGGGCTGGATGGCGTTCTCAAGACCCACTATTCTTGTCCCCAATTTGGGGATTGAACGCTTCTTTTCCAGAGAAATCCGGGGTTTGGCGGCCGGATAATACTTGATGAAATCGCTCAGGCATTCTATATCCGCCGCAAGACGCCCGGACGGCGCGGTGGTCATATCACACAGCGGTGGGCGGACGTGACGGTTTTTCGCTTCCAAAGAGGCTGAGCGTGAAGCTGACGACAAAAGGCCGCTATGCGGTCACGGCCATGGTGGACCTGGCGAGCCGGCCGGCGGGCGAGCCGGTGACGCTCGCTGAAATCGCGAGCCGGCAGGACATCTCTCTGTCCTATCTCGAGCAACTGTTCGCGAAGCTGCGGCGGAGCGGTCTAGTGAAGAGCGTGCGCGGGCCGGGCGGTGGCTATCTGCTCGGCTTTCCCGCCGAGGAGACGCGCATCTCCGACATCATCATCGCGGTCGACGAGCCGATCAAGGCGACGCGCTGCGCCACCGGCTCGCCCAAGGGCTGCAAGGCGGGCGGGCGTTGCCTGACGCATGATTTGTGGGAAGAGCTCGGCCATCAGATTCAGCACTTTCTGAATGCCGTCACCCTGGCCGATGTGGTCGGCAAGCGGGTGATCGGCATGAGCGCCGTCGTCTCACGGGACGAGACGCCCTATCGCCCGCGAAGTGCTGCAACCCTGTCGGTACCGGCGGGAGAATAGCGTGAGCGGAACCGTCTATCTCGATGTCAATGCGACGGCGCCCGTGCCTCCCGAGGTGCGGGCCGCGGTGCTTGACGCGCTGCTTCTGACCGGCAACCCGAGCGCGGTGCATCAGGCGGGCCGCGCGGCGCGCCGTCTTGTCGAGGATGCCCGCGAGACGATCGCGGCCGCCCTTGGCGCCGCACCCGCGGACGTCGTTTTCACGAGCGGCGGCACCGAGGCCAATGCGTTGGCCCTTCAGGGCTTCGCCTCCGCGGCGGACCGGATCGCGGTGTCCGCGATCGAGCACCCGAGCGTGCTCGCGGCGGCACGCGCCACCGGTCTTCCCATCGACGAAATCGGCGTCGACACCGATGGTGTTCTCGATCTCGCTGCACTCGATCGTGCGCTGTCGCGCGCGGGCCAGACTTTGGTGGCCGTGATGGCTGCGAACAACGAGACGGGTGTGGTGCAGCCCATCGCAGAAGTCGCCCGACGTGCAAAGGCCGCCGGCGCGCTTGTTCATGTTGATGCCGTGCAGGCGCTCGGTCGGATGAGTGTGTCGTTCGCGGATCTCGACATCGAAAGCCTCTCCGTTTCCGCGCACAAGCTGGGCGGCCCGAAAGGCGTCGGCGCGCTGGTCGTGCGCGGCACCGCGCCGCTGCGCGCCTTGTGGGGCGGTGGGCAGGAGCGCGGGCGTCGCGCGGGCACCGAGAATGTGCCGGGCATCGCGGGTTTCGCCGCGGCCGTGAACATCGCGCAGGCGCGTGCAGGTGAGCTTCACCGTGTCGGCGCGTTGCGCGATAACCTGGAGTGCAAGGCGCTCGCGCGGGTTCCCGATGCGTTTGTCTTCGGTGCGAATGTGTCGCGTCTCGCCAACACGAGTGCTCTTGCATTGCCGGGTGTCGCGTCCGACCTGCAGGTCATGACGCTCGATCTCGCCGGCATTTGCGTCAGCGCAGGCTCGGCCTGCTCGAGCGGCAAGGTCACACGCTCCCATGTGCTGGCCGCGATGGGCGCGGGTGCGCTCGCGGGCGAAACGATTCGCGTGAGCCTGGGTTTGGATACTGACGAACACGACATCGCGCGCTTTCTCGACGTCTGGACTGCGCTTGCGGCGCGGCGGGCGGAACTGTCAAGGATTTCGGCATGAGCAACGAGACCGTGAAGGCGCTTGCCGATCAGAAATACAAGTACGGCTTCGTCACCGACATCGAGAGCGAGTTCGCACCGAAGGGCTTGAACGAGGACATCGTCCGCTTCATCTCGGCCAAGAAGGACGAGCCGGAATGGATGCTCGAATGGCGCCTGCAGGCCTATCGCCGCTGGCTCACCATGGAAGATCCGGAATGGGCGCGCGTGAAGCATCCGAAGATCGACTATCAGGACGCCTATTACTTCGCGGCGCCCAAGCAGGCCGAGAAGCCGAAAAGCCTCGAAGAGGTCGATCCCGAGCTGTTGCGTACCTATGAGAAGCTCGGCATTCCGCTCTCCGAGCAGAAGATGCTCGCGGGCGTGGCGGTTGACGCCGTGTTCGATAGCGTGTCGGTTGCGACGACCTTCAAAGCCAAGCTCGAGGAAGCCGGCGTCATCTTCTGCCCGATCTCCGAGGCCCTGCAGAAGCATCCGGAGCTCGTGCGCAAATATCTGGGCTCGGTCGTTCCGTACTCCGACAATTTCTACGCGACGCTGAATTCGGCGGTGTTCTCCGACGGCTCCTTCGTCTATGTGCCGGAAGGCGTGCGCTGCCCGATGGAGCTCTCGACCTATTTCCGCATCAATGCCTCGAAGACGGGGCAGTTCGAGCGCACGCTCATCATCGCCGACAAGGGCGCCTATGTAAGCTATCTCGAAGGCTGCACGGCGCCCATGCGCGACGAGAACCAGCTTCACGCGGCGGTGGTCGAGCTTGTCGCCCTCGAAGGGGCGGAGATCAAATATTCGACGGTGCAGAACTGGTATCCCGGCGACGAGAACGGCAAGGGCGGCATCTACAACTTCGTCACCAAGCGCGGCGATTGCCGTGGCGCCAATTCGAAGATCTCCTGGACCCAGGTCGAGACCGGCTCGGCGATCACCTGGAAATATCCGAGCTGCATCCTGCGCGGCGACAATTCGGTGGGCGAGTTCTACTCCATCGCCATCACCAATCACCATCAGCAGGCCGACACCGGCACCAAGATGATCCATCTCGGCAAGAACACGAAGAGCCGCATCATCTCGAAGGGCATCTCGGCCGGCCAGGCGCAGCAGACCTATCGCGGTCTCGTCAGCATGCATCCGAAGGCCGAGCGCGCGCGCAACTACACCCAATGCGACTCCCTGCTGATCGGGCCGAACTGCGGCGCGCACACAATCCCCTATATCGAGGCGCGCAATCCGACCGCGACCATCGAGCATGAGGCGACGACGTCAAAAATCTCCGACGATCAGCTCTTCTATTGCCGCCAGCGCGGCATTCCGTCCGAGGAAGCGGTGACGTTGATCGTCAACGGCTTCTGCCGGGAGGTGCTGCAGCAGCTGCCGATGGAATTCGCCGTCGAAGCGCAGAAGCTCGTGGGGATCAGTTTGGAAGGAAGTGTGGGGTAGTCAGGGGCCTCTGGCCCATCCTTCGAGACGCCTGCTCGGCAGGCTCCTCAGGATGAGGTTGGAGTGGTTTGAACAACACGGTCCTCATCCTGAGGAGGCCCGCAGGGCCGTCTCGAAGGATGGGCTGCACGGAACGGAAGTTGTAACGATGCTTGAAATCAAAGACCTGCACGCGACCGTCGATGGGCGCGAGATTTTGAAAGGGCTGAGCCTGTCCGTGAATGCGGGCGAGGTTCACGCCATCATGGGACCGAACGGCTCGGGCAAGTCCACGCTGTCTTACGTACTCGCGGGCCGCGACGGCTACGCGGTGACCGGCGGCAGCGTCATTTACAAAGGCGAGGATCTGCTTGCGCTGACGCCGGAAGCGCGCGCGGCGAAGGGCGTGTTTCTTGCCTTTCAATATCCGGTCGAAGTACCCGGTGTCTCGACGATGACCTTCCTGCGCACCGCGCTCAATGCCCAGCATCGCGTGCGCTGCGAGAAAGAGGTCGACGCCGTCCAGTTCCTCAAGATCGTGCGGGCCAAGGCGAAGGCCCTCAACATGAATGAGGAAATGCTGCGGCGCGCGGTCAATGTCGGATTCTCCGGCGGCGAGAAGAAGCGCAACGAGACGCTGCAGATGGCGCTGCTCGAGCCCAAGCTCGCGGTTCTTGACGAGACGGATTCGGGGCTAGACATCGATGCGCTGAAGCTCGTCGCCGAAGGCGTGAACGCATTGCGCGCGCCGGATCGGGCGATGATCGTCATCACGCACTATCAACGTCTGTTGGATTACATCGTGCCGGACCGTGTGCATGTGCTGTCGGGCGGCCGCATCGTCCGCTCGGGCGGGCCGGAGCTCGCTCATGAGCTTGAGAAAACCGGCTATGAGTCGCTCGCGGGGGCCGCGTGAGGTTGGCATGAACGACGTCGCCGCCAAAGATCACGTGAAATCGCCGGAGCGGGTGTTCCTGAACGCCATGCATACGCGCGGCGATGAGCCGGTCTGGCTCGCATCCCTGCGCGATGCCGGGCGCACGCTGTTCGCGGAGAAGGGTCTCCCCGGACGGCGCGTCGAAGCCTGGAAATACTCCGATCTCCGCCGCATCGTCGCGGATGCTGATGTGAGCCACGCAGCGACCGCGGCCCCGGCGCCGGACATCAAGGACGCGTTGTCCGTCCGTATCGCCGACGGGCGGGTTCTGGAAACGCCGAAGTCCTTGCCCGCCGGGCTTTCGCTCCTGCCCCTGCGCGATGAACTTCTCCGCGCGCCGGAGGTATTGGCGCAGAACCTGGGCCGCATTCATCCTCAGGCGGACCATGCGGTCGCGGGCCTCAACATGGCGTTATGGGAGGACGGGCTTGTCGTTCGTGTTGCGGCAAACGCCCGCATCGAAGCACCGCTCCATGTCGCCTTTGATTGGAGCGGCGAGAGCCGCCACATGCGCCTTCTCGTTTTGCTGGAACCAAATGCGTCGCTGACCTTGATCGAACACCATGCGGGCGAGGCGGGCGGGCCGCTGTCGTCACTTGTCAGCGAGCTTCGTCTCGCGCCAGGCGCGCGCCTTGCCCATCTGCGTGTCGAGGCGCTTGGAACGGGCGTGCGCCAGTCGACGCTGATGCTGGGCGAAATTGCGCGGGATGCGAGTTTCGAGGGCGCGTCGGTTTCCCGCGGCGCCGGCTTCGCGCGGCGCGAGACGCGGCTTCGTCTCGATGGTTCCGGTGCAAGTGCACGGCTCAACGGCGTGCAGCTCGTCGGCGCCGGACGTCACACCGACGACACCGTGGTCATCACCCATGCCGCGCCTCACTGCATGAGCCGGCAGGCTTATCGCAGCGTGGCCGAAGAGCGCGCGCGCGGTGTCATGCAGGGGCGCGTGGAGGTCGGTGTGGGCGCCGCCGGCACGGACGCGCGCCAGGGCATCAAGGGGCTGCTGCTCGGATCGCGCGCGGAAATCGACGCGAAGCCCGAGCTCGAGATTCTGGCCGATGATGTGGTGTGCGCTCATGGCACCGCGATCGGCGAGCTCGATGCGGCTGCGCTTTTCTATCTGCGCGCGCGCGGCATTCCCGAAAACGAAGCGCGCGCGCTTCTGATTGAGGCCTTTCTGGAGGCGGCGTTCGACGATGTGGCGGACGTGCGTCTCAAGGCGCTGGCGGAGGCGGCGGTGCGGGGCGAGACGGCAGAGGAGCCCGCGCCATGACGACCCATTTCGATATCGAGCGTGTGCGCGCCGATTTTCCGATCCTGTCGCGCAAGATCTATGACCGTCCGCTCGTCTATCTCGACAACGCGGCGTCAGCGCAGAAGCCGCAAGTCGTGCTCGACACGCTGACCCGCGCCTACAGCGAGATCTACGCGAATGTGCATCGCGGCGTTCACTTCCTGTCGAACGCCTCGACGGATGCCTTCGAAGCCGCGCGCGAGACGGTGCGCCGCTTCGTGAACGCGAAGTCTCACGACGAGATCGTGTTCACTAAAGGTGGCACGGAGGCCATCAATCTCGTGGCGTCGGGGCTCGCCGCAAAAATCCACCCGGGCGATGAAATCATTCTTTCGGAGATGGAGCATCATTCGAACATCGTGCCGTGGCACTTCCTGCGCGAACGCCACGGCGCCGTGCTGCGCTGGGCGCCGATCACGGATGACGGCGCTTTCGATATGGAAGGGTTCAAAGAGCGGCTCGGCCCGAAGACGAAATTCGTTGCGCTCACGCATATGTCCAATGTGCTGGGCACGGTGACGCCCGTGCGCGAGATCGTGCGGCTTGCCCACGCGGTGGGCGCCCAGGTTCTGATCGACGGCTGCCAGGGCGCCGTCCACGAGCCGGTCGACGTGCAGGCGCTCGGCTGCGATTTCTATGTCATGACCGGCCACAAGCTTTATGGACCTACCGGCGTCGGTATTCTCTACGGACGGAAAGACGCGCTGAAAGCGCTGCGGCCCTATCAGGGCGGCGGCGAGATGATCCGTATCGTGACGAAGGACGCGGTGACCTACGCCGATCCGCCGCACCGTTTCGAGGCCGGCACGCCGCCTATCGTCCAGGCGATCGGGCTGGCCGCTGCGATGAATTACATGACGTCGCTCGACCGCGCCGCCGTGTCGGCCCATGAGCACGCGCTGCTCGAGCATGCGACGGAGGAGCTGTCGCGCTTCAACCGCGTGAAGCTCTACGGCCGCGCGCCGGGCAAAGGCTCGATTGTCTCGTTCTCGATTGAAGGCGTGCATCCCCATGATGCGGCGACGGTGCTCGACCGCGCCGGCGTCGCCGTGCGGGCGGGGCATCATTGCGCTCAGCCCCTGATGGAGCGGTTGGATGTGACGGCCACCGCACGCGCGTCCTTCGCCTTTTACAACACGCATGCGGAGGTCGACGCGCTGGTCGCGGCGGTCCGCGAGACCATGGAGTTTTTCAAGTGATGGATCCGGGTCTTCGCGAGCTTTATCAGGAGATCATTCTCGACCACGGTCGCAATCCGCGGCATTTCGGCGTGCTCGAAGGCGCGAACCGCGAAGCCCGAGGGCACAACCCCCTGTGCGGCGACCAGATTCATCTCTATCTATCAATGGACAAGGCGGGCCGCGTGGTCGACCTGAGCTTTCAGGGCAAAGGCTGCGCGATTTCGGTGGCATCGGCTTCGATGATGACGGAGCTGGTCAAAGGCCGCACCGAGGCTGAGGCCCGGCGTCTTGCGGAAGCCTTCGTTCAACTCGCCAAAGGCGAGGAGATCGATACGAACGGGCTCCATGAGGACGATCTCGACAGGCTCCAGGCGATGGGCGGCGTCAGCCAGTTTCCTATGCGGGTCAAATGCGCGACGCTTGCCTGGCATACGCTGGAGGAGGCCATGGCGGGCGGCGGGGGCGAGGTGACGACCGATGATGAGTGAGAACCGATGATGACAGAAGACTCGGGCCCGGTCGGGCCGACCGAAGTCGTCGACGAGGCGGGCATGCCGCCGGCGGATCCCGGCTTGGCCGCGATGACCGACGAGATCATCGATGCGCTGCGCACGGTCTATGATCCGGAGATCCCGGTTAACATTTTCGAACTCGGGCTCATCTATAAGATCGATATCAAGGATGCGAAGCCGGATGGGGTGCCGGAAGGCGCCCGGGATGTCGAGGTCGAGATGACGCTGACCGCACCGGGCTGTCCGGTCGCGGGCGAGATGCCGGGCTGGGTTCAGACCGCCGTGTCCGAAGTGCAGGGCGTCGGCGATGTTCGCGTCAATCTCGTGTTCGATCCGCCCTGGGACATGTCCAAGATGTCGGACGAAGCGAAGCTTGAATTGGGAATGATGTGATGGCGACTGCGCGCAGAGAGCGACCCAAAGTGGTGCGGCTGACCGACGCCGCGGCGGACCGCGTCAAGGCGATCATGGCGAATGCCGAGACGCCGATGATCGGCTTGCGCGTCGGTGTAAAAAACGCAGGCTGCGCCGGCATGAGCTACACGCTCGAATATGCCGAAAGCCGCAATCCGCTTGATGAGATGGTCGAGGACAAGGGCGTCAAGATCCTGATCGATCCCAAAGCGCTCCTGTTTCTCATTGGCACCGAGCTCGACTTCAAGACCGATAAGCTGTCGTCGACCTTCGTGTTCAACAATCCGAACCAGACCGACGCCTGCGGTTGTGGCGAATCCGTCGCGATCACGCCGGCGCAAGCTGTGTCGTGAGCGACTTTCATGAGTTCGTCGCGGAACTGTTCGAGCCACTTGGGCCCATAAGCATCAGGCGCATGTTCGGCGGCGCCGGCGTCTATTGCGGCGACGTCATGTTCGGCCTGATCATTGATGATATTCTTTATCTGAAAGTCGTCGACGCCAACCGCGCGGATTTCGAGCGCGAAGGCTCGACGCCGTTTCGCTACATGAGGAATGGCAAAGAGCAGGGGCTCTCCTACTACACGATGCCAGAGCGGTTCATGGACGAGCCCGACGAGGCCCTAGCCTGGGGCCGCGCAGCGCTCGATGTCGCGCTCAGCGCCCGCCAACCGAAGACGAGAAAGCGTGCGCGAACAAAAGCATGACACCGTTGTGATGTCACGCGAACAACAGTGAACGCGCGCCGAAAGGTTCCCTCTCCCTATGGGAGAGGGAGAAGAACCATCGCTTTCAACGGGCTGGGTAGCAGACGAACGTTATCGATAAGCCGCGTCGTGCCGCGCTACGGCCAACACGCTGGCTTGACCCGGCTAATGCGCAAACGTCGACAATAGGCATTAACCTCAAACAATTAGGTTGTCCTTCTCGATGGCAATGCTTTCGCGGAGACCACATGACATTTAGGAACATCCTCGTTGGCGCCATTGCCGGTGCCATGGTGGGAAGCACACCTGTCAGCGCTGACGAGTATCGTCAGTTTCTGGTTGCATCATGTGCTCCTGAGATCGGTTTCTTTTCAATCAAGAATTACGACATCTACAATGTCGACCCAAACGCGCTCGACATGGACGATCGCCACACGGCGAGTCATCTAGAAGAATTCCCTTACACCTGCAAGCTGTCGAATGACGCGGAAATCGTCATCAAAGGTTATTGCCGGAGTCGGTTTATTCCCGAGGAGATCAACTGCGGTCCTGGTCAATCGGGTCGCGAGTGGTTTGCAGTTTTCGTGAACGGACATATTTTGCCCCTTCTTGATCCTCCTGCCCAGAGTTAGGCTCTGGCGAACTGGCTTGAAATCGGGAACCAACACTGGAGACACTCTGTAGAAATCTCGGTTCCGGTTGATTGGGGAGGAAGTCGCGGGCTTCGACGCATCCTTAGCGTTCAACATTGTCGGTCGGCGGAAAAGTCAACGCCCAGGTATTTCCGAAGAGGGGATACTGAGAGAATTGAGACGGAATGTGAGGCCCGAGAGATCAACTTGTCGAAGTAGGCAATTCTGTCCCGGAGTTGGTCGCCAGCGGATCGTTTTAGAGCGGCGGACGTTCAATTGAGATCACACTCGGGACCATAAACTCTCTCTGTGTCATTGCCGGGCTTGACCCGGCAATCCAGAGCCGCAAATTCTGCGCGTG
>Ga0081455_10002096_pt1 | contig 23787 bp, 31 predicted proteins | sample TabmetS3T2R1_FD_70207 | JGI IMG/M metagenome (GOLD analysis project Ga0081455, IMG submission 70207) | Tabebuia heterophylla rhizosphere microbial communities from the University of Puerto Rico - S3T2R1 | ecosystem: Host-associated > Plants > Roots > Rhizosphere ...
CGGATCGACGTGGGGGCAACGACCCCAGATCCCGACCGCTTGATTGCAACCCAGGCAGAGCACCCGAAATCCAGCGGGGTACTCGTGCTTCCTGAGCCACACGTAGAACCAAAACCCGGCCTTGTTCTTGCCGCCGATCGCGCGACGGTGAGCGGCCCCGTCGCCGTTGGCATGGTCGATCGACAGGAGCCCCGGCAACGTTTCACCACAACAGGCACACGATGGCGGGTCCCCGCCATAGGTCGTCAACGCAGCCGCCTTGACCTCAGCCGCGTACACGCCTCTTCGCGCGTTGATCGCGGCTCGCCGTGTAGTCCGGTGGGCGGCGTTGTGTCGCCGGATACACTCCTTGCAGCGACTCCGACCATAGACCTTCGCGCGATCGGCATGATAGGCCGACGCCGGCTTCTCTTCGCCACATCCCGTGCAGCGCTTCGTTGCCTCATCGACCGGCCCGCGCCAGAGACGGCCACAGGCGCGGGAGCAGTAGATAGCCTTGCCGGCCTTCAACTCAGCCGGGCGGGCGAGAAACTCGGTCCCGCAGCGGGGGCACACGCTCGGGACTCTGGTACGCTTAGCAGGCATCAGGGAACCCAACTTCCTTGGTGCTCGGCCGCGATGCTGGTTGCACAGCATCGCGGTCTCGTCGTCTCAATTATACCAGGGTCAGGTCCCCAGATCCGCCTGTTCCTGGTCTTCCGCGATGGCTCGACGCGCTTCCTGACGCGCCCTCCTCTCCAGTACCGTTCGTTCTTGTCTCATGGCCAGGAGCACCTGCGCGGCGCGCTGCCTGCTCATGTCGACGCGCTCGAGGACCTTCATCAGGACCTCGTCGCCCTCGGCGGCCGTCGCAGCCTCAAGCAGGAAGCCGGCCATCTCGCGGGCCTTAGCCGGCTCGACGAGCACCGTCTCGGCGCCGAGGGTGACCTCGACGAGGCCGCGCCGGGTCGCCGCGCCGTAGATCGAGCGGGCGCCGAATCCGCCGTCGATGGGACGATCACTCATGCCGCGTGCTCCTGCCGCTTGATGTAGTTCTCGAGGAGGCCGACGTATTTGCCGAGCTGGGCGTCGGTCCAGCCTCGGTGATCGACCCTCATCCATGAGGCCCGGAAGTCGAGCTCGCGGGCGCGGACCAGCAGATCGACGTAACGGGCGCGGAGGTCATCACGAGCAGCGGGGGAGAGGTCGACCGTGAGCGGCTCGGGAGCCGGCGTGGGTCGCTCGGGTCGGGCAGGGGATGCCGGCCGTGAAGACGATGCCGCCGGAGTCGACTTCATCCAGGCGTCGAGCCCGACCCCGAGCAATCTAGCGGCGCGCTTCAACGCGTCCGTGTCGGCGGCCTTGTAGTCGTTGCCGAGGTCGACGAACGAGCCGTCGGACTTCCGGCGGTTCGCCGTCTGCCAGCCGCGCTCAGTGTGGGTCGTCCCGATCACGAGCTCGTCGCCCGCGCCGTCGAGGATGGTCACGCGGACAGTCAGCGTGCCGACGACGTAGACCTGGTCGGCCAGCTCGTCGTAGCCGTGCTCGCCGGTCGTCCAGGACCAGCCGGCCGGGCCCAGGCAGTGCGAGAGGTGCGCGATGATGTCGGCGCCCTCGTGATAGTTGGCGCCCGAGTGGGGGTGCCGGGCCATCGGACCCGGCGACTGCGTCAGGAGCGAGAGATCGGTCAGCATCAGCGCACCCCCGGGAAGCCAACGGAACGAGCGTACTGTAGCGCGACGCGATCGGCCGTCACCCGAGCCCGGGCCCGCCGTTCGTCGGCCGCGCGATCGAGGCGCCGCCGGCGCTCGGTGGCGATCGCCAGCAGGTCGCAGGCCCAGCGGTGCTTGCAGGCCATCCCCGGGCCGATCTTTGCTGCGTCTCGACAGGTGCAGCCGTTCAGGGTGACCGAGTAGACGACGCCGGCGTCGGTCTGGGAGCGGACGGCGTATGAGACCGGCGTGAGCGGCGAGACGGCGCCCCGGGCCAGCAACGCCGCGCCGCGCTCGATCCGGCAATGTTCGGCCGGCCAGCGCATGATGGCGCGCCGGACGACGTCGGCGACGACGACCTGAAGAGACGGGGAGTACGATGCGGATGTCATGTGGGACCAACCTCCCGTGTGACGGGCGCCGTCGGTGGTGAAGACACCGGCGGCGCCGTTCTGTGATGCGCTTATCATATCGCACGATCTGTCATTCATGCTACACTATCCACGGGAGACATGTAGCATGAATCAGGACCGCTGGTACACCGTCGAGGAGGTCGCGGCGCTCATAGATCGCGATCCCGAGACGGTCCGCCGCTGGCTCCGATCGGGCCAACTCGACGGCGTCAGGCCCGGCGGGCGCAAATCCGGCTGGCGGGTCGCTTCGGCCGATGTCATCCGCATGCTGGCGCGGCGCCGCCATCGGCCGGCTACGCTAGAATAGCGCCGCACGAAAGTGCCCCGACCGTGTTCGTAGCACGTCGGGGCGCGGTGAACCTGTTGAGGAGATTCACAGTGACCAGTGTACACCCGAAACCCCGCAATGGGCGCTCGGCCGCGCTCACGCTCGACGAGATCGTCGCGCTCGGCTATCGGCGCGTCTCAACCGACGAGCAGGCGACCGACGGCGGCTCGCTCCACGCGCAGGAGCTCGAGATCCGCCGCTACATCCTCCGCGAGACGGAGCGCGGCTGGATCGCCGGCGAGACGTTCGAGGACGTCCTGAGCGGACGGAAAGACCACCGCCCCGAGTACCAGCGACTCCTCTTGACGATCCGTCGGCTCGCGCTGGAAGGTCGCCGCGTCGTCGTCGTCGTCGCGGCGCTCGACCGTCTCGGCCGCAATGTCCGCGAGCGGGTCCGCGCGTATGAGGAGCTCAAATCGCTCGGCGTCAACATCCATTCCGTGCGCGAAGGTGGCGTCGTCGATGAGCTCACCTACAACATCCTGGCGTCGGTCGCGCAGGAAGAATCGCGCAAGATCCAGGAACGGACCCGCCGTCAGAACGCGTTCTACGCCGCGACCGGCTGGCACAAGCCGGGCTCGATGGCCTGGGGCTACGTCCTCCGGGCACGGACCGAGGACGAGCAGAAAGCCGGTGCGCCGCTCAGCGTGCCGATGATCGACGAAACGACCGAGCCGTACGTCCGCGAGGCCTGGGAGCGGTTCGCGCAGGGTCAGTCGATGCGGAAGGTCGCGAGCTGGGCGGCCGGCCTGCCGGAGGTCGCCAGAGGTGGGCGGAATCTCGGCTACAACGCGATCCGCAAGCTGCTCCGGGCGCCGGTCTACGTCGCGAGGGTCGGCGAGTACGACGACGACGACCCTGACGCCGTGCTGGCCCGGCCGAAGGCGCGCTGGCCGGCGCTGATCGACGACGAGACCTGGCGGCGGGCGACGCGCCAGCACCGGCAGGCCGAACGGATGCCGAAACAGGCGTCCGGCGCGTACCCGTTGACTGGGCTGATCCGGTGCCCGCGCTGCGTCGACTCGCGCATGAGCGGCCGGCTGAAAGGCAGCCAGGGCGGCAGGCGTGCGCCGCGCCGCGAGTACATCTGCCACGGCGGGCTGACGCTCGGGGCCGCCAACGACGGCAGCCGGTGCCTCTTCACCGTCCATGCGGACGTGATCGAGGCGCGGGTGCTCGCGACCGTCGAGAGCATGCTCCGAGCGGCGACCGAGCCGGCCATGCGGTCGCGGATCGTCAAGGAATGGGATCGCCGCATGGCGCTCCGGTCGAACGACCGCGCGGTCCGGCGGATCGCCGTGCTCGAGGCCGAACAGGCGAAGACGAAGAAGCGGAGCGCCGAGGCCTCGGTCAAGTACCTCGACGGCAAGCTCGACGACGACGACTACCAGGGCGTGCGCGAGCACCTCCGGGCCGAGGCCGCCGCGATCGTCGAGGAGCTCGACCGGCTGCGGGGGAGCGTCCGGACCGTCGGCCTGCCGCGGATCGACACGTTCCTGGCCGGGCTGACCGGCTGGGCCGACGCGATCCGTGAGGCCGAGCCCGGGCGGTTGCGCGGCGCGCTCGGCGATTTGATCGCCTGGGTGAAGCCGATCCGGATCGGGCGCGGGGCGTACGAGGCGTCGATCGAACCGACCGCGGCCGGGCGGTGGCTGCTGTGGGCGGCGCTGGCGATCGGGCCCGAGGACGACAACTTGGTTAGCGTTGACCACTCCGGTAAAACCAGGTTGTCAACTCAAACCATTCCCGGCGTCGCCTGAGCCGCCCGTCCTGACTATTTTTTTCGCGCCATCCGGGCTGGGACACATGTCGCGACCGATCCCCCCGACGGGCCTGTCCACTCGATAGACGGGCCCGTCGTCATTCTGTCACTTCACCGGCTCGTCCGAGCCTGTCGATCTCGTCCGGACTCAACCGCGCTAACCGGTCGATCACGGCCTCCCAAGCGTGCGCCTGCTCCATCGTCCCGAGCCGATAGTACAGCGCGGTCTCGAGCAGCGTCTCGGGCAGGTCGCCCGGGACGTCGCCGTACCCAGCCGCACGGTGCAAATCGCGGTATATCTGGTCGCCCACGGTGGTGTCCTGGGGATGTGGTGGTCGCAGCTCCGCCGCCAGGCCGTTCGCGAGCCGTCGGAGCGTGTCGCGCTTGATGTCGTGGGGGATCGCCTTCCGGACGTATTCAATCGTAGTCCGTGAGACCGGCCCATGCCTCGCGATATGCGTGAGCCCCACCCGCTGCCGGTGTTTCCAGGCCAGGAACGCCTCCGCCAGGAGTCGTGCGGATCTGACGTCCATGTGTGCGCCCGTTCACCCCGTTTTGAGCACTGAACGCTAAACAACTCAGGTGTGCAGTGTCGAGCACGTGGACGTCCACCCGATTGCACATCACGGTGCGCGTGGCTATGCTGAGCAGCACGGGTCGGTGGTGTGATAGCAGGCGGCGCAGCGTGGCGCCGATGAGACCACGAGGCGATCATGACTCCTCTCGCGACCGTCCTTGCCGAGCGCAGCCTGTCGCAAGGCGAGCTCGCACGACAGACCGGCCTGGCGCGGCAGACCGTCTGGGACGCCTACCACGGCCGTCCCTGCGCGCTGGGCTCCTGGGTCCGGATTGCGAAGGCGCTCGGCGTGCCGCTCTGCAGGATTTCGCCCCAGGCCGCCGAGGAATTGCGCGGCCTGATCGTGGCGTGAGACGGGCAGACGATGGAGCCGGTACCGTCTCAGCTCCGGGGTCCGGCCTTCCGGCGTTTCGCACGCGCGAAGGCTGACGCGCTCCTCGCCGAGCTCGACCCGGCCGAGCTGGAGGCGGTCGTGGCCTCGCTCGTGGACTTGCTGCTCTCGGCGGCCGATCGTCAAGCGGCAGATGCGCCGGCTGACCAGGGGCGAACCTCGTCCCGACGGGGGACCGGCGTGGCGTGAGCGCATGAAAGAGCCCGTCGGACCTGCGACGTCCGACGGGCCGGAAAGGGGTGCCCCATTCGGGGCGGAGCTATGCCGCATTCTACGGCAACGGTCGTGCCCCCAGGACGCGCGTTCGCCTCGCCGGCAGCGACGCCGGCGTCACAGTCGCGCTACGAATCATGGTGGCGGCCGGCCTGTTCGGACGCCTGCACGTCGGCGCTGGTGCTCGTCTCGGATGGCGACTTTCGGGGCTGGCGCGAGATCGTCACGCACGACCACGTCGGCTACGAGCGCCGGCTCGAGTCGACCGTGATCGCCCTGGCCGACCTGGTCGTCCGGGCCGAGCTCCTGCCGTTCCTCGATCCGACGGCTGCCATGCTCGGGATGATCGTCGCCGGGCTCAGGACGATCGTGGTGACCGGGCCGCTCGTCGTCGACCTGCTCGCGGACACGCTCACGGTCGACGGGCGGACGGTGCGCGTCTCGCCGCAAGAGTGGGCGATGCTCTCGCTCATCGCGAGACGGCTCGACGAGCTGGTCACGTACGACGAGCTGATCGGCTGGCTGTGGCCGTCCACCCGGCTCCTGGTCGGGCGGATGGCCTGTCAGCAGCCGTCGAGGTCGTCGATCCGCTCGCTGGTGGTCCGGCTCCGGGAGCGGCTGGGGCCCGGCGGGCGACTGCTGGTGACCGAGCCGAGTCGCGGCGTCATCCTGCGCTACGAGCAGCCGAGAGGGGGCGTGTGATGGCGTCGTTCGCATCTCCGGCCGAGCGTCGCCTCGATCCACGCACGACGCGCCTGGCCTCGGAGCTCGGGGTGAGCCGGCACGAAGCGGTCGGCCTGCTCGACGACCTGTACGGGTGGGCAGCGGCTCACGCTCCGAGCGGCGACCTGGCCCCGTATCCGGACGGCGTCCTGGCTCTGGCGGCCGACTGGTCAGGGTCACCCGAGACGTTCGTCACGGCGTTGCTGGAGGCCGGCATCCTGACGGTCGACGCGACGATCGCCGACTGGCACGAGCGGTTCGGCCGGGATCTGGAGCGCCGGGCAGCCGTGGCGCGTCGGTCCGCCAGGCGCCGCGCTCAGCATGCTGATCCGGCCGGCCACCCGGCCGGCCACCCGGCCGGCCAGGGGGACAGCAACGAGGCCGGCCACCCGGCCGGCGCCGCCGACGCCCCCTCCCCCCCAGACCCCCCCGTCCCCGGGGCGACCCCTACGGGGTCGGCCCCTACGTCCCCTTCGGGGACTTCGGGGCCCCCCGGAGACACCGGGTACTCGAGTGCTGGTGAGATCTCCGGGCCGGCACCCGGCGCGCGCGCGCGCGAAGACCGCGCCGCTCCGAAGCCGACCCCGGCCCAGGTCAGGCTCGGTCGCATCGTGGACCTCGTCACGGGCGCCGGCGTCGAGATCTACCCGTCATCCCGGGATGGCGCGGCGGTCAGGTCATGCTCGGCGCCGGCCGATCGGATCGCCGAGGCCTACATCGCGGCGGCCCGCGGCGAGTGGGATCCGGGCGGCGACGGCTGGCTCGGCGGCAACCTGTCGGTGCACCTGGTCATCGGCAGGCTGGCCGGCTACCGCCCGAGGCGCGGGGCCGACTTCCTCGAGACGCGCCACGGCCGGCTCGTGACCCGCGATCCGATCGACGATCCGGTGGCGTTCTGACATGACCCGTTCGACGTGCTCGCGACACGCTGCACCATCCGTCCCGAGCCGGTTCGCGCTCGCCGAGGCCGATCCGATCGCCGCGGCGATCGTCGAGCACCTGGCGCCGTTCTGCGAGCGGATCTGCGTCGCGGGCAGCCTGCGCAGGCGCGCGGCCACCATCGGGGACGTCGAGCTCGTCGTGATCCCGGCCTACCGACAGCAGATCCTCCCGCTGTTCGCCGACGCCGGCGTCATGCCGACCGCCGCACCGATCGACTGTCTCGACGAAGAGCTCGCCGACATGCTCTCGAAGCTCGAGGTCCGCAAGCGTCGAGGCAGGAACGGCCGGACCTTCTGGGGGCCATCCGACAAGCGTATGGTGTGGCGCCACGGCGCGGCGTCGACCGACTGGATCGGGGTTGACGTGTTCGGCGCGACGGTCGAAACCTGGGGCGCCAAGCTCTGTCTACGGACCGGCCCGTGGGAGCTCTCGAGCCGGCTGGTGACGCCGAGGGCCCGGGGCGGCCTGATGCCGGACGACTTGCAGTTCACGGAAGGCGGCCTGTACCGCTTCGACACCCAGACGAACGCGCGGTTCCGGACGTTCGTCGCGACGCCCGACGAGGCGACGCTGTTCCGCGAGCTTGGCCTGCCGTACGTCGCGCCCGAGCATCGGACGCCGACGACGTTCGGGGGGATGCGCCGGGGGTACGCACCGTGACCGAGATCATCGTCGACGGCCTGATCTTCCCGACCGACCTGGACGTGGATCTGGGCCCGTGCGACCGCCCGGCGCTCCTGCCGGCCGCGCTGAGGACGTACCTCGAAGGCTGCGCCGCGCTGGCTCGGATCGCGCTCCCGGAGCCGCCGGCCGGCTTTCGCTTCCGATCTCACCACGAGCTCGTGCTGGAGCTGGGCCGGCCGATGCATGCGGCCGCCGGGCTCCCGAAGGCCGCGCCGCGCGGGAACCTGCGCTATTGCTACGGCAACACGCTCCGGCTGATCTCGCACTATCCCCGCCTCATCTACTGCGAGGGGTACGCGATGCCGTGGGCTGATGGCCGGGCCGGCGAGCCGTCGCTCCACGCCTGGGCGCTGACTGCGAACGGCCGGGTCTGGGACCCGACCTGGCCGGACCCGTTCAACTCGGCGTACTTCGGGATCGCATTCAGCCCGGCCGACGTCGCCCGCTTCGTCAACCTCGACGAAGACACGTTCGGGGTGCTCGCGACCGAGCACCTGATCGGCTCGCCGCTGCTGCGCACGGGCCGGCTGTTCCCGGAGGACCGATGAGCGACCCGTTCGACCCCGCTCAGGATGCCTGGCGCGATTTCAGCACGTCGTTCCGGACGGAGGGGCTGCCAAAGATCCTCTCATCGTCCGTGTGCCTGTCGATCATCTCCGGGGATGGCCGGGACTTCGAGGTCAAGCAGGCGGTCGAGCTCGGCGCGATGCTGCTGCTCGACAAGCCGATCCTGCTCGTCTGCGTGCCGGGCGCCGCGATCGGGTCGCGCCTGCGCAGGGCCGCCGACGAGATCGTCGAGGACTGGGACCCGACCGACGAGGGCTCCCAGGACCGGATGATGGCCGCCCTCCGGAGGCTGACCGGTGGGGACGCCGATGGATGAGCGCGCGACCGTCGAGCGGCTCATGCAGGAGCTCGCGGCGCTCCATGATCCGCGTGATCCGCGGCCGTTCACGTTCGCGTGCGAGGCGTTCGACGCCTACACGCTGGTCGCGGTGCTCCAGTTCGCCACGCGCAACCCGCGGCTTTCGGACGTTCAGCGCGACGCCGTGCTGGCGATCGCCCATGGCGTCGCCGGGGCGCTCACCGAGGCGGCTCGCGGACGCTTCGGCCCGGAATCGGCGATCGAGACGACCCTCGGCCGGGGCTTCGACCCGGCGCACGACGTGCCGGCCGTCGACGCGGATCCGGCCGACGACGACGACGAGCTCATCTCGGTCGACGACCTGGAGCCGATGTCGATCGACGGCGTCGCCGACCTTCGCTCGCGCTACGTCGTCCCGACCTGGATCCACCTGCCGGGCGAGGAGGACGCCGAGTTGTCGAAGTGCGCCGCCTGTGGCCGGTTCTTCGTCTCGGCCGTCCCGCTCCGGGCGTTCACGACCGGCCCGGAGCCGGTCCTGGGCTACGAGATCTGCGACGCCTGCGCGCCGGCCCTGTTCGGGGTGCGCAGGACGGAGGGAGGGTAGCATGGCGAACCGCGAGCGCCCTGCGCTCACGGCGCGGATGGCGGACCTGCTCGAAAGCGTGGCCTGGGCCCTCGACGTCCTGGTCCCGGAGCTGCCGCACGTCGAGCGGCACGCATCGCAGCCGACCTGGCCGCTCTCGACCCGCGAGGCCTTGATGCCGGCGGCCGACCGGCTGGCCGGCGAGGCGCGGGCGCTGGTGGCCGAGTATCGCCGTCGGAAGGGCTGAGTCATGCAATGGTCGATCGTCGATCCGAGCACCGAAGGCTCCCCGCCGAGGCGTCGCCCGATCCGCCCGCCGGACCCATCGGTGCGCGGGACCACGCTGGCCTACATGCGGATCAACTCGGCCGAGGCCTGTCGGCGTCTCGTGCACCTCGCGTTCCGCGACGCGCACACCGCTTTGGACCTGACCTACGCCGCCGGCCGCTTCTGGAGATCCCCGCTGCCGCCGGGCCTCGCCGTGACGTCGAACGACCGGGACCCGGGGGCGTCGACGGATCTGCATCTCGACTTCACGTCCACGGGGCTTCCGAGCGGATCATTCGAGCTCGTGGTGTACGACCCGCCGCACGTCGCCGACGGCGGATCGTCGGGCATCATGGCGAGGCGCTACGGCACGGTCAGGACGCCGGCCGCGCTCCGCGAGCTGATCGCCGAGGGCGCGCGCGAGGCCTGGCGCGTCTCGTCGGTCGGCGTCATCGTGAAGGTGACGGAGCACCATCACGGCGGGCGCTTCCTCAACCAATCCGCCTGGATCGAGGCGGCGATCGGCGCGCCGCTCTACACCAAGCTCCAGACGACGCGCGTCCCGGGGCTCGTGCGGAGCGGCCGCTGGAAGGCCGAGCGCGTGCCGCGATCGAACGGGGCCGTCTACCTCGTCTTCCGCCACGGCGGCGGCGGTCACGTCGATTTCGACGCGCTCTACGCTCGACAGCATCCGCGACGCATCGTCGCTCAGGACCTGCTCCAGCGGGCCTGCGCGATGTGTGGCGGATTGATCCCGTCGGAGCGGGATCGACGGGCGCTGGTCTGTTCGGCGGCCTGCAGGTATCGAGCCTACCGGCAGCGACGGAAAGGGGCGCCGCTCCGGGGCTATCGGAGGTCGTCGCCGTGATGTCCTCGCTCGACGAGGTCTACGGCGCGATGTCCGAGCGCGAGCTCGAGCGGCACGTCCGCGAGGCGCTCGACGATCGCGGCTTCGTGGTCTGGCACGTCGTGGACTCGGCGCTGGTCGCGGCCGGCCTGCCGGACATCATCGCCTACTCGGCCGGCCTGCCGGACCTGCTCTTGATGTGGGAGCTGAAGACCGGCCGGGGCCGCCTCAGAGCTGCCCAGGCGCGGGCACTCGACCATCTCCGCACCGTCCCGGGCCTCGACGCCCGGATCGTCCGCCCGGCCGACCTGCCGTGGCTCCTCGCGGCGCTCGACTCGGACGACCCGATCGCCGGGCTCGCGGCCATCACTGATTCCGGAGGATGACATGTCTCGCTTCGACAGCCTGAGCCGTTTCGCACGCGAGCAGGCGCTCCGGTATCCGCTGACCCGAGTCGATCCGGCACGACCCGTCGAACCGTTCATCATCGCCGGCGATGTCGCCGTCGCGATCTCGCTGAATCATTGACTCGACGCCATGAATGGCACGCCGGTCTGGCTGTGCTCCATCTCGCGCCCGAACCCGTTCAGGCCCGCCCGCCTGCCGACGAATCGTTGGACGGCCGGGCAGGTCGCCGAGGGGATCGACCTGTTGCGCGCCGCGCTCGGCCCGGCCGGCAATCCGGCCCGGGAACGGGTGTTCCGGATGCAGGTCACGCTCTGTCTCCATCGCGCGGCCTCGGCCGACGAGGTCGCCGCGCTGGCCTGCACGTTCGACGCGTCGAACGCGATCGACATCGCCGGCGGCCCGGTCGAGATCCTGGAGGAGACCGAGGCCGGTTCGCCGTCGACGCGGCCGTGCCTCGACATGGGCCGCCACCACTTCGACCGAGGCGACCGCGATCTCTGGGTGCCGGTCGATTGCGGCGCCTGTCCGCCGTGCCGGGCGCGGCGTCTGGTCAACGGCCGCGACGTGCCGGTCATGAGCGCTGCCGAGCAGTGGCGGCGGTTGGGAGGAACGCTCCGATGAGCGACGTCGAGCTGACCTACCTCTGGCTCGCGATCCTGGCCATCGGCGGCGGACTGGGAGCTGCGCTCGCCCACGCCGTCGACGAGGCCTGGGCCGGGCGGCGCCGGTTTCCGAGAGGATAGCGACGGACGTCATCATGACACCGGCTGAGCGTTGGCACTGTCCGTGGTGCGGTCGGTCGACCTACCACCCCGACGACGTGCGCGAGCGCTACTGCTCGTGCTGTGGCTCGGCCGATGGCCTGCTGCTGAAGGACTGCGAGCATCGTCGCAGCGGCAGGCGGGTGATCGGCTCCGCGGGTGAGCGGCGATGACACGCCGGCATCGGCGCGTCTATGAGCGCCGTGGGCGGCTGATCCGCGACGGCTGGAACGACTATGCCGAGAAGATCCTGCCGAAGGACGCGCCGCAGGTCCAGCGCCAGGAGACGCGGCGCGCGTTCTACGCCGGCGCCTGGGAGCTCCTGTCGCGCTACGTCGACCTCGGCGAGCCGGAGATCTCCGAGGATGAGGGTGTCGAGGTCCTCGAAGCGACGAAGCGCGAGATCGAGGCGTTCGTCCGGACCATCGGCACGCCCCTCGAGGGGCGCTAGGATATCGGCATGAGCACCGACCGCGAACCGTGGGCCAACCGGATCGTCGGGCTCGCCGACGTCGACCCGTCGACCTTGCAGGCGCACCCCGCGAACTGGCGGGTCCACCCGAAGGCCCAGGCGGACGCCCTGGCCGGCGTGCTCTCGGAAGTCGGCTACGTCCAGAGCGTGATCGTCAACGAGCGCTCCGGCCGGATCGTCGACGGGCACCTGCGCGTCCGGCTCGCCGTCGAGCGTGGCGAGCCCGTGATCCCGGTCGTCTACGTCGACCTCGACGACGACGAGGAGCGGCTGATCCTGGCGACGCTCGACCCGCTCGCTTCGATGGCCGAGACCGACGCCGACGCGCTGCGCTCACTGCTGGAATCGGTGACGGTGGAGGATGAATCGGTCAAGCGGCTCGTCTCGTTTCTCGCCGAGCAGCACGCGCCGTCGGTCGTCGAACCGCCGGCCGAGTTTCGAGAGGTCGGCGAGGACCTCGACACGGAGCATCGCTGCCCGTCGTGCGGATACGAGTGGTCGGGGAGCTCGGCGCCGTGACCGACGTTTACTATGAGTCGAACAATCAAGCCGGCTTCAGAGCTGATCAACGGTTCTCGGTCGAGGAGCCCGCATTGACGCTGATGGCGCGCGGGATGGGCGGTGACGCGCTCAATCATTGGCGGATCGTAACCCACGGTTCATCACCCAGGCCGTCGGCCGGCCCCGTGAAACCACCGTATCGCGTCCCGAGCATGGCCGAGATCGCCGCCGTCCCGTGGAATGGCCTCACCGTCGCGTCGACCTTCTCGGGCTGCGGCGGCTCCTGTCTCGGCTACCGGCTGGCCGGCTACCGCGTGGTCTGGGCGTCGGAGTTCGTGCCGATCGCCGCCGAGTCATACCGCGCCAACGCGCCCGAGACGATCCTCGACACTCGCGACATCCGGACCGTGACGGCGGATGAGATCCTGGAGGCCGCCGGCCTCGCAGTCGGCGAGCTCGACCTGCTCGACGGCTCGCCGCCATGTCAGCCGTTCTCGACGGCCGGCAAGCGGCACAAGACCTGGGGCCAGGTCCGCGAATACGGCGACCATCGGCAGCGCGCGGACGACCTGTTCTACGAGTACGTCCGCCTGGTTGACGGTCTCCGTCCCCGAACGTTCGTCGCCGAGAACGTCTCGGGCCTGGTCAAGGGCTCGGCCAAGGGGTACTTCAAGCGCATCCTGGCCCGGCTCAAGGCGTGCGGCTACCGCGTCCGGGCGCGGCTCTGCGACGCGCAGTGGCTCGGCGTCCCGCAGGCGCGGCTGCGGGTGATCTTCGTCGGCGTCCGCGAGGACCTCGGTCGCGACCCGGTCTTCCCGACGCCGCTCGCGTACCGCTATTCCGTCCGCGACGCGCTGCCCTGGCTCGGTTCGGCCTCGGGGCACTTCGGCTACGGGCCCGGCGTCGAGGCCGTCGACCTGGCATCTCCGATGCCGACCATCGCCGCGAGCGAAGGCACGCGAGGCAGGCTGACCACGGAGATGCAGCCGGCCGGCGACGGGTTCGCGCACGCCTACCGGGGCGGACTGGACGCCCCGGCCGGCACGGTCCGCGCCGGCCGGGGCGTCGGCGTCGAGCAGCGCGTCGTCCACGACACCGGCGGCGCCTGGGGTACCGGCGACGTCACGGATCGTCCATCGCCGACCGTGACCGTCGGACGACGGTCACAGAACGCCTCGCACTTCCAGGTCGAGACGGTGGCTGCGCCGAGTCCGACGGTCCCGGCGTCATCCCGCGGCCGGAGCGATATAGCGCCGTCGCGGCTGCCGGCCTTCGATGGTCAGGTCGTCTACGGATTGACCATCGTCGATCCCGAGAAGCCGTCGCCGACCGTGACCTCGGCCAGCCCCGGCAACGACGTCGCGCCGCCGGTCGAACGGCGGAAGTTCACCATCGGCGAGGTCAAGCGGCTCTGCGCATTCCCCGACGACTTCGAGCTCGTCGGCTCGTACGGCGAGCAGTGGGCGCGGCTGGGGAACGCCGTGCCGCCCGTCATGATGCAGCACATCGCCGCGGCGGTCCGCGACGGCGTGCTGCTGCCGGCCGGGGCCGAGGGCCGCTGATGGCCCGCCCGACGAAGCTGACGCCGGCGACCGAGAAGGCGATCCTCGACGCGCTCCGGGCGGGAGCTACCCGGACGGCGGCATTCGAGGCGGCCGGCGTCCACCGCTCGAAGATCTCGGTCTACATGCGCCGTTCCGCGACGTTTCGCGACGCGGTCATATCGAGTGAGGCGGCGGCCGAGGTCCGCGCCGTCGTCGGCATCCGGACGGCGATCAACGCGAACGACTGGCGGGCCTGCGCCTGGTGGCTCGAGCGCCAACGTCGCGATGCATGGGGCAGGGTCGATCGGATCGAGATCGAGATCAGACGAGCGGCCGAGCGTGTCGCGGCGCAGACCGGCGCCGACCCCGACTGGCTCGTCAAGCGCGCGGCCGAGATCGCGGCAGCCGAAGGGGAGCGGTCGTCGTGAGCCGCTATGCATCGGCCGTGCTCGAGGCGATCCCGCTGGCCGGCGCCGACTGGGAGGCGCGTCGCTCTGCCGAAGTCGCCGCGCTCGCCGGCCTCGACCGGTATGAGCCGTTCGTGCCGTATCCGCACCAGGTGGCCCCCGATGGCGACTGGGACCTCTGGCTGCTCCTGGCCGGCAGGGGCGCCGGCAAGACCGACGCGGCGGCGCACTACACCGATGGGCACATGACCGGGCCGCCGTGCCTGCCGGGCATCCCCGGCGGCCACAGGGCTGCGATCATCGCTCCCACGCTCGGCGACGCCACCGAGGCCTGCGTCAACGGGCCATCCGGGCTCCGACGGCACAACCCATCCGTGCGGCTGGTCAACCGGCTCGGCGGGACGTTCGTGGTCTGGCCGTCGGGCGCCGAGGCCAAGCTGTTCGGAGCGCACGGCCCGGACGACGTTGAGCGGCTCCGCGCGGGCGGGAATCGCTGTTTCTCCTGGGCCGAGGAATTGATGGCCTGGCCGAAGCTCGAGCAGTGCTGGGACCACATGCAGTTCGGGCTCCGGATCGGCCGGCACCCGCGAGCCGTCGCGTCGACGACGCCGAAGCCGCGCAAGCTGCTGCGCGAGCTGATCGAGGCGCCGACGACGGCCGTGACGCGGGCGACGACCGACGACAACCCGCACCTGCCGGAGCCGTACCGCCGACGATTGGAGCGGTACCGCGGCACGCGCCTGGGGCGTCAGGAGATCGGGGGTGAGCTGCTGGAGGACGTCGTCGGGGCCTTGTGGACCTACGATCGCTTCGTGCACGCCGCCGTCCCCGATGACCTGGTCCGGGTCGTGGTCGCGGTCGACCCGAGCGGCGGGTCGGACCCGGAGAACGACGAGCAGGGGATCGGCGCCGTCGGGCTGGGCGCCGATGGCCGCGGCTACGTGCTGGCCGACCGGACCTGCCGGCTCTCGCCGGACGGCTGGGGACGCCGCGCCGTCCAACTGTACGTCGACGTCGCGGCCGACGCCGTCGTCGGCGAGGCGAACTTCGGCGGTGACATGGTCGAGGCGGTCGTCCGCAACGCGGCCAAGGCGCTCGAGGTGACCGCGCTGACGTACAAGCCGGTCCACGCGTCGAGAGGCAAGGCCGTCAGGGCGCAGCCGGTCGCGCAGCTCTACGAGCAGGGCCGCGTCTCGCACTGCGACGTCTTCGAGGAGCTCGAGGCGGAATTGACGTCCTGGACGCCGGAGTCGGGCCGCTCGCCGAACCGTCTCGATTGGTTGGTCTGGGCACTGACCGAGCTGATGGTCAAGGAGCCGCCGCCGGAGCGCAGGGTCTACGTCTACTAGGAGCCGGGCATGCCGCTGCTCAACTACACCATGACGGTCGCGGTCGACAAGACGCTCGGCGAGATCCAGGACGTGCTCAGACGGAGCGGCGCCCGCTCGGTCCTGGTCGACTACGACGAGCGCGGCGTGCCGACGTCGGTCGCCTTCAAGGTCGTGACGTCGATCGGGGAGGAGGCGTACCGGCTGCCGGCCAACCTCGACGGCGTGTTCCGGACCCTGACGGCCCAGAACGCCCGGGGCGCGGTGCCGCGCCGCTTCGTGACCCGCGAGCAGGCAGCGCGGGTCGGCTGGCGCATCCTCAAGGTCTGGATCGAGGCCCAGATGGCGATCATCAGCTCGGGGATGGTTTCACTTGACGAAGTCTTCCTGCCGTACATGCTCGGGCCGTCCGGGCAGACGGTCCACCAGCTCTACGCCGATCGGCGCCTCGCGCTGCCGCCCGGCGCCGCCGAGAGGGGGTGACACCGACATGGGCATCTTCGACTGGCTGGGGCCGCTGAACGCCGGCGGCAAGGGGAGAGGCCGGGGAGCGCTCCCGGAGGCCTCGGCGGCGCCGGCGGCGACGGCGATCGTCACCGAGAGCAAGGCGCTCGAGCAGGTCGCCGCGTACTCGCACGTGCTGTCGGTCCGGACGCTCGTGCATGGACCCGGCGCCTCGGACATCGCCTACGGCCCGCTCGGCGCCGAGGGCAACTCGGCCGTGTTCGCCTGCCTGCAGGCGATCGCCGTCGCCGTCGGCGAGCCCGAGCTCGGGGTCTACCGGCAGACGCCGGCCGGCCGCGTGGCGGTCCCCGGCTCGCCGCTCGGCGACCTGCTGGCCCGCCCCAATCCGGCGTTCGCGCTCGACACGCTGCTGGCGTACGTCGCGGCCTGCCTGCACGTCGCCGGCAACGCCTACTGGCGCAAGCTCAGGTCCGGCGACCCCGAGACCGGCAACGTCGTCGAGCTCTGGCCGATCTCGCCGACGCGGATCGCGCCGTACACCGACCCGGCCCGGCCGGGGGACTTCATCACGGCGTACCGCTACTGGTACGCGCCCGGACGGTACGAGGACCTGCCGACCGGCAACGTCGTCCACTTCCGCTACGGCCTCGACGACCGCGACCACCGGATCGGTACGTCGCCGTTGAAGCGGCTGCTCTCCGAGATCAGCTCCGACGAGCGGGCGACCCGCTACGCCGACCGGCTGCTCGCGAACCTCGCGATCAACGGGCTGACCCTGACCTTCGACAAGGACAGCCCGTCGATCGACCAGGCCACGGCCGACGAGCTCAAGTCCAGGGTCTCGGCGGCCTACGGCGGCGACAACGTCGGCGCGACGGCCGTGCTCTCGCCGGGCGCGACGCTGACGGCGCTCGGGTTCTCGCCCGAGCAGATGGACATGAAGACGCTGCACCGGGTGCCCGAGGAGCGGATCGCGGCCGCGCTCGGCGTCCCCGCGATCGTGGCCGGCCTGGGCGCGGGGCTCGACCGCGCGACCTACGCCAACTTCAAGGAGGCCCGCGAGTCGTTCACCGAGACCAAGCTGCTGCCGCTCTGGAAGGCGCTGGCGGCCGACCTCACCATCCAGCTCGTGCCGGACTTCGCCTCGGACCGGAGCACCGTGCTGGCGTTCGACACGTCCGAGGTCCGGGCGCTGGCCGACGATCAGGACGCGCTCGCCTCCAGGCTCGAGACGCTGGTCGCGGCCGGCATCATCACGACCGACGAGGCCCGCGCCGAGCTCGGCCTGGCGCCGCGTGCTGCCCTGCGCGGGTCGGGGGCCGTCGACGCGGTCGATGGTGGGGGTTCCGGTGGCTCGCGGGATTCGCTCCCGGAGGCCGCGAGCGGCCGCCCCCGCGTCGTGCGCTGGCCGAACGTGACGCGCGACGACGCGGACCGCTGGATCGAGGAGCTCCGCGCCGGCCCGCGGCGGTCGCGCAAGGCCCTCGAGGACCTCCCCCGCGAGTACGAGCGGATGCGCTCGGCCGACCTGCCGGCCTGGGTCGACGAGCTCGTCGCGTTCTTCGAGCAGCAGCGGCGGCGGGTCGTACGCCGGCTCCGCGCCGGGGCGGACGCGGCCTTCGATCTGGTCCCCGAGGCCGAGGTCGTCCTGCTCGAGGAGGCGTTGACGCCGCTCCAGCTCGACCTGCTCGGACAGGTCGCGGACCTCGTCGCGGCCGAGCTCGGCGCGGCGTTCACCCTGGATGATCCGCAGACCCGGGCGTTCCTCCGCGCGGCCGGCGCCAACGTCGTCCGCATAACGGATTCCACTCGGCGCGCCGTGCAGGATGCACTGATCGAGGGCCAGCAGGCCGGCGAGGGCGTCCCCCGGCTCGCTCGACGATTGCGCGACCTGCCGTGCTTCGGCGCCGCCAGGGCGACGACCGTGGCTCGTAGTGAATTGGGCATGTCGCAAAACAACGCCGCTATTGCCAGTTACGTCGCATCAGGTATCGTCGTCGGCGTCCGCGTGCTCGACGGCGACACCGACGAGGCCTGCGCCGCGATGGACGGCCGGACCTTCCCGCTCGGCCAGGAGCCGGCCATGCTCCAGCACCCCCAGTGCGTCCGGGCGTTCGCGCCGTTGACGGATGCTGATGATCTGGTGAGATCAGCGTAGGAGGTGCCCATGTTATCGAGCCGTGCCGCCGTCCGTCGCCTCTTCGAGGAAGAGACCGACGATCTCACGGACTGGAATCTGCCGCTCATCGCCGCCGAGATCACCCAGGCCGTACGCGACAACCCGGAGCTGTTGGCCGCGTTCGTCAACGAAGCGCTGCCGTCGATGGTCTACGAGGTCGGCTATTCGGTCATGACCAACCAGCGCGTCAGTCAGCGACGACTGGATGCCGCGACGCGCGCCGTCGAAGCCGTCGTGCTGCCGGCCACTGATCCGCCGTCTCGAGTGCGCGGCCAGTTGCTCAGGCCGACTCGCCAGTCGAAGGGGTTCGACTGGCTCCGTCAGCCGCTCAGTGTCGCCGCCGGGCGGACCATCCGCCTGGCGAGCGCTCGAAAGGCGGACCTGGCCTTGGCGCTCGCCCGCGACGAGAGCCGGCTGCGTCCGGCGCGCCAGCGCACCATGCATCGGAAGCTGCTGCACGACGCGCTGCCGGACGGCGACCAGGCCGTCGGCGACGTGTTCGACGAGGATCAGATCGGTGCCCTCTGGCTCGAAGCCGGCAACCGCGTCGCGGCCGAGGACCGCGCCAACGCGCTCGCGGACAAAGCCCTCAGTGATCGGAAGACGCGGCCGGCGTTGCCCGCCGGCCAGTAGTGGTGTCCCGCCACCGATGCGGATACAGAGCAGATCATGTCGACTCGCCACGCCGCGCTGTCCCCATCCTGGCCTCGCCGACACGCCAAGCCTAGCCCAGTCCCGGCATGCCGGTCCGCGCCGACCATCCGACTCCGCGCGACCCGAGCCCGTCTAGCCCACGTCATGCCGACTTGCCTCGCCGTGCCGCGCCATCCCGTCCGTCGCCAGGTCATGCCGTGCCGACATGCTTCGCCACGCCTACACGCGCTTCACCAGGTCTGCTCATGCCGCCTGATCTGACCCGGTCCCGTCGCACATGGCCACGTCTTGTCATGCCGACTCCCCTGGTCCGTCCTCGTCCAGGCAGGCCCGGGCTGGCCAAACCACGCCGACAGCTCAGCCCGTGCCGAGGTAGACCTTCGCCGAGCATGCCAAGCCCCGCCGACCAGCCACGCCGCCTACGCTCCGGTCCAGCCACGCCGCGCCGACATCGCGCACCCTGCCACCCCTATTCCGTCCCGCTCGTCTCACGCCGACTAGCCCACGCCGACCGCCCCAAACCACACCGGTCCCAACCAACCCTATCGACAGCCCAGGCCTCAGCGCCCCAAGTCGTCCCATCGCCTAGCCGCTCACTGAGAGGAGCACCACCGTGGGTATCTTCGACGACCAGACATCGGACCTGTTCATCACGTACCGCGCCCGTCTGACGTTCCGCGACCGCGTCGTCGGCGGCACGCCGTCGAACCCGAAGCTGATCGAGGGCTGGCTGCGCTCGAAGATGGGCGTCACGCAGGACAGCGAGGTCCGCGAGCTGACCATCCGGACGCTGATCGAGCTCGGGGTGGACCCGGAGGTCTTCGAGACCGACCGCGTCGACGAGATCAGTTTCGCCACGCTCCAGCAGGCGTCGGAGACGATCGCCAAGAAGTCGAACACCACCATGTTCAAGCGCGACCTCGACGGCCTGTACCTCGAATCGCGGACCGTCAAGGCGATGCTCAAGGAGTCGGTCAACGTGCTCTACGCCGGTGATCGCTGGGGCGTGACCAAGAAGGGGCCGCGCAACGCGACCGCCGAGTGGGTCTTCGTCGACCCGGACCACATCCTGCTCGGCGTCATGGAGCCGACCGGGATCGACCTGTCGATCGGCCACATCTCCGGTCCGCAAGGGCCGCGCTCGACGCTCGACTACTACGAGTACGTCGAGCGTGCGACGATCCAGTTCGAGGTGCGCGTCTTGAAGGACCGCGTCAACGGCACGACCTGGCCTGAGGTCTGGCGCTACAGCCAGGAGAGCGGGCTCGGCTCAAAGCGGAGCCAGGGCTTCGGGCGCTTCGACGTCGTCGCCTGGGACCGCCTGAACGGGGCGCACTGATGGCCCGCTCGCTCGTCTCGGTCCTGACGCCGACCTGGCAGCGCCACCAGCTGGTGCTGGGCGCGATCGAGGACGTCAGGCGCCAATCGTATCGGCCGCTCGAGCACGTCGTCGTCAGCGATGGGGAGGACGACGACCTGGCGCGCTGGATCCTCGGCACGCAGTACCGCCACCAGTCGTGCGGCTGCGACGACCCGGAGTACGTCTCGCTGCGCTTCGTCCAGCTCGGGCGGAACTGGTCCGAGTACCTGCCGGACTCGTTCGTGGCCGCCCCGATCACGGTCGCGATGCTCGTCGCGAGAGGCGAGTACCAGTGCTGGCTCGCCGACGACGAGCGGATGGAGGGCGACCACGTCGCGTCGCTCGTCGGCGCGCTCGAAGCGAACGGCGCCGACTTCGCGTACTCCAGGGTCGAGCTGACCCGGCCGGATTCCGATCGCCGGGTGATCATCGGGACCGACCCGCCCCGGGAGGGCCAGATCACCAACGCGCTCTACCGGACCGACCTCTTGAAGCGCGGGCTCTACCCGTTCGGCGCCGGGATGACGTCGGACTGGGCCTGCATCCGTCGGTGGATGGACGCGGGGGCGCTCTGGGCCTACGTTCCCCGGGTGACGCTCACGCACCGGGTGGACCACTGATGGGCGCCTTCGTCCTCCGACACCGGGCGCCGCTCGCGATCGGCGGCTCGGTCGTCTGGGCCCTCGGCCTGGTCCTCGCGGGGCTCGACGGCGTCGGCCTCGGGTGGATCGTCGCGCTCGCGCTCGCGTGGGTCGTGCTCGTGGCCGCGCTCGTCGCGATCGTGTCGTCCGCACGCCGACGCACCGGCTGGACCGCCGGCAGTATCCTGGTACTCGGAGGGGATCGCGTGGTCCGTGCGGATCTGAGGCGCCCGGCGCGGCTGCAGGCGCTCCTCGTCGTGATGGCGCGGCGAGGGTCCGGCGTCGTGCTGAGCTACGGCGAGGACACCGAGCGGTGGGAGGCCTCCTGGATCACCGGCGGCCGGCGCCACGTCGGGGTCGCCGGCGATCCGCTCGCAGCCGTCGATCGGGCGTACCTGGCCGCGCGTACGTCGACCGCGAGGTGAGCCATGGCCGCGGAGGCGACAGCTCCCGTCTGCTACCGTTGTGGTCATGAGGTCCGGCTCCTCAACCGGGCGTCGGAGACGCCGAAGTGCTGGGCCTGCGGCTACATCCCCGATCTCTGCACCTGCACGGAAGGGCCGTTCATGGCGACCGATCGGATGCGCTGGCGCGGGGCCTGGGCGCCCGGGACGTACGAGCCGAACGACGTCGTCAGGGACGGCACCTGGACGATGGTCTGCGTCAACCCGGCCGGGACGCAGGCCCGGCCGGCCCCGGAGGCCTCGGCGACGGCCGCGCCGCTGCTGCCGGACGCGCCGGCCTGGTCGAGCCTCACCCAGGCGATCGCGACCGTCTACCTCGGGATGCGCGTCGCCGCCGACGCGATCGGCTACCTGACGGCGCTCCGCTACTGGGACGCCGTCGGGGCGGCGCCGAGCGTCTCGTACGACGTGCTCCTGCGGCTCGACCCCGGCCTGACCTCCGCGCGGACGGTCCGCCTGCTCGCCGACGAGCCGGACGACCCGGACGGCGGCGGCTGGCGCACGTTGCCGCTCGGCCCGCCGGTCCCGGTCTGGCCCGGCCGGACGATCGACCTGGCGTTGGCCGTCCACAACCGGGCGGCCGCGCCCGTGACCTCGACCTACCCGTACCGGTATCAGACGCCGAACAACGCCGGCGCCCCGTCCGACGGCGACGTCCGGCAGGGGAACACCGACCCGTCGATCTTATCTGTGAGCAAGCTCGACGACGACGGCAACGACCGCGCCGACGCGATCGAGGCGATCGCCGGCGGCTGGCAGGTCTCCGGCGCCGGCCTCACCTGGACCGTGACGGACGTGGCCGATCGCGGCGGCTACGTGGACCTCTCGGTCACGCCGGCCGTCCGGGGCGGCCCCGACGAGGTCGGGCCGTGGACGTTCGCGGAGTACCCGGCGAGCCCGCTCGACTACGTGGTGCTGCCGGACGCGCTCGCCGACCGGCCGAATCTCCGGGGGTTCGTGGTCGTCGACGCGGCGGCCGGGATCTCCGACGAGCGGTTCTACCAGTGGAATGAGCACGCCTACGGGATCGACGCCGAGATCTCGGCCGCCGTGACGTCGTCGGACTGGGACGTCGTCTCGTTCTCCGGGCAGGCGTGATGGCCGATCGCCTGACAGGCCGGTCGATGCTCTCGTACGGTACAGCGAGGCAGGCTAAGCTCCGGGCGCAACTCCATCCGTTCACGCATGGCGGGCATACCGTCCGTGAGCTCGCGCTGCTCGTCGACGACGGGGTCACACTGGACGACGTTGCGCGTCGCTGGGGTATGCGCGTACGCCTCGGCCGACGAGACCCGGTCGAGGACCTCGTGGAGGCCTGTGTCCGTGACGGATGCCCGGAGGGGATGTCCCGGCCAACCGACTATACCGAAGCTACGAAGGATGCGTGGCACGCCTGGCACGCACAGAAGGAGACTGCCGTCAGGCGATGGCTCACGACCCTTGCGACGGGCACACCGTCGCCGCACTGCGAGACGTGTTCTTGCTTCGGGCGTCCTCATGGCTGACCGCCTGACAGGCCCGTCCATGCTCGCGCTCGTCGGCGACCTGAATGGGCCGGCGCTCTGGAGATGCCTCCAGCCGATCACGGCGCTCGAGAAGAGCGGCTACCGGTGCGGCTGGGACTACGCCAGGAACGACGCCGTCGGCGCGCTAGCTCTGAGCTACGACGGGCTGATTATCCCGAGGATGTCCTGGACGACGGTCGGGCGGGGCCTCGCCCGACGCTGGTTCGACCTGGCGCACGCTCGCGGCCAGGTCGTCGTCTTCGAGGCCGACGACGACGTGTTCAGCACGTCGATGACGCGCCACGCGCTCGGGGCCGGGCTCACCAACGGCAAGACATTCGAGCAGCTCGAGGCCGAGCGCCATGACACCCTCTGGGCGATGCGGCAGTGCGACGGGGTAACCGTGTCGACCGAGCCATTGGCCGAGACCGTCCGCGCGTTCACGGACAGGCCCGTGATCGTCGTCCCCAACGCGATAGACGTTTCCTGGCTCCGGAGCGTCCTACGACGCGCTCAGACGCGCTCACCGTATGTCACGATCGGCCGGGCCGCGGGGAGGCCGAGCGAAGCGACGAGGGGCCCCGTGGTGGGATGGTGCGGCGGCCAGCGCGACGACGACGACCTGGGCGCGGTCGCCGAGGCCTGGACGCGCGTCGCTCGACGGTGTCCCGACGTGCGCTTCGTCGTGGCCGGCCACCGCTCGAAGCGGCTCATGGACGCCGTGCCGGCCGATCGGCTGGCCTATCGCCCGTGGCTGCCGATCGACCGCTACCCGGCCAACCTGGCCGGCCTCGACATCGGCGTCGCTGCCG
>Ga0081455_10002098_pt1 | contig 23757 bp, 20 predicted proteins | sample TabmetS3T2R1_FD_70207 | JGI IMG/M metagenome (GOLD analysis project Ga0081455, IMG submission 70207) | Tabebuia heterophylla rhizosphere microbial communities from the University of Puerto Rico - S3T2R1 | ecosystem: Host-associated > Plants > Roots > Rhizosphere ...
CTCTCGCGGTCCATCTTGTTGATGAAGGTCACGATCGGCACGTCGCGCAGGCGGCAGATCTCGAACAGCTTGCGGGTGCGCGCCTCGATGCCCTTGGCGGCGTCGATCACCATCACCGCCGAGTCGACGGCGGTGAGCGTGCGATAGGTGTCCTCGCTGAAATCCTCGTGGCCCGGCGTGTCCAGAAGATTGAACACCGCGCCGCCATACTCGAAATGCATCACCGAGGTGGTGACGGAGATGCCGCGCTGCTGCTCGATCTTCATCCAGTCCGAGCGCGCGCGCCGCGCCTCGCCGCGCGCCTTGACCGCACCGGCGACATGGATGGCGCCGCCGAACAGCAGCAGCTTCTCGGTGAGCGTGGTCTTGCCCGCGTCCGGATGCGAGATGATCGCGAACGTCCGACGCGACGCCGCCGGATGGCCGGCCAGACGCGCGTCGGCCGCAAAAGAGATGGCAGAATCAGGCACTGTGCAGGAACCTTCGAGGAATGCGAGGGGGTTAACCGACGGGCCTTTGGGCGTCAACCGCTGCGCTGCAGCTCTTCGCGCAGCATCTCCAGCTCCAGCCATTCCGTCTCGGCAGCGTCCAATTCGGCCTGGGCGGCGCTTAAGCGGTTGGTGTTGGCGGCAAAAGAAGCAGGCTCACGGCGGTAGAGATCGGGATCGGCCAGTGCCTGATGTAGGCGCGCGATCTCGGCATGCAAGGCTTCGATCTTGCCGGGCAGCTCGGCCAAGGCGCGCTCGCGCTTGTAGCCCAGCCGGCGGGCGGGGCTCGTCTCACGCAGCGCGGCAACAGCCTTTTCCTTTCGAGGTGCAACCGTCTCTGCCTTCTCGCGCGGGCCGCGTTGCGCCAGGTAATCGGTGTAGCCGCCGGCGTATTCAATGGCGGTGCCGTCGCCCTCAAGGGCGATGGTCGAGGTCACCAGCCGGTCGAGGAAATCGCGGTCGTGGCTCACCAGCAGGACCGTGCCGTCATAATCGCCGAGCGCCTCCTGCAGCAGATCGAGCGTGTCGGCATCGAGGTCGTTGGTGGGCTCGTCGAGCACCAGCAGGTTGGAGGGCGCCGCGAGCGCCTTGGCCAGCAGCAGGCGGTTGCGCTCGCCGCCCGACAGCGTGCGCACCGGCTGGCGGGCCTGCTCGTCGCGGAACAGATATTCGCGCAGGTAGCTCATGACGTGCATCTGGCGGCCACGCACCAGCAGATGGTCGTTGCGGTCGGCCAGGATCTCCCATGGCGTCTTGTCGGGATCGAGCGCCAGGCGTCGCTGATCGATGACCACGGGCATCAGGTTGGCGCCGAGCTTGACCGAGCCGGTGTCGGGCTCGAGCTCGCCGATCAGCAGGCGCAGCAGCGTCGTCTTGCCGGCGCCATTGGGGCCGATCAGGCCGACACGATCGCGGCGGAAGATGCGGGTCGAGAAATTGTCGATGATCGTGCGCTCGGCCCAGCGCTTGGAGATGTTGCGCGCCGTGATGGCGAGCGCCCCCGACTGCTCGGCCGGCGCCGCTTCGATAACGGCTCGGCCAATGGGGCCGATTTGCTGGCGACGCTGCTTGCGCAACGCGGCGAGCGCGCGCAATCGGCCTTCGTTGCGCGTGCGTCGCGCGCGAATGCTCTTGCCGGCCCATTCGGTCTCGCGCTCGATCAGGCGGTCGAGCTTGTGGCGTTCGGTGGCCTCGCGCTCGAGGATCTCGAGCGACCAGCTCTCGAAGGCTGCATAGCCCTTGTCGAGACGGCGCACGATGCCACGGTCCAGCCAAAGCACGGCACGTGCCAAGTTCGACAGGAACCGACGGTCATGGCTCACCAGGACGTAGGCGCCCTTCCATGCCGACAGCCGCTCCTCCAGCCATTCGATGGTCGGCAGATCGAGATGGTTGGTCGGCTCATCGAGCAGCAGGACATCCGGCTCGGCGACCAGGGCGTGGGCCAGCGCCGCCCGCCGCGCCTCGCCCCCCGACAGCTCGGCCGGATTGCGGTTCCCGTCGAGCTTCAGCTCTGTCAGCAGGGCGGCGACACGGTAGTCCGAAGGGCCGAGCGAATCGGCCAGCGCCGAAGCGACGTAGTGCGCGACGCTCGCGTAGGCCGAGAGATCCGGCTCCTGCGGCAAGGTGGCAATGGTCACGCCAGGTTGCGCGAAGCGTGTGCCCGAGTCGGCGATCGGCTCGCCGGCCAGGATGCGCAGCAAGGTCGATTTGCCGGCACCGTTGCGGCCGACCAGGCTCAACCGTTCGCCGGGCGCGATGCTGAGATCGACGCCGTCGAGGATCGTCTGGTCGCCCAGGTGGTAGCGGATACCGGCGAGCGCGAGGACAGGGGGTTCGGCCATGGGAGGGGGCTTCATGACCGAGCCGGGTTCCGGCCGCAAGCGGTCCGAATTCCTCAGGGAAGGGCAATTTCTGCGCGTCGGGCGATACACAAGCCGTCAAGCGCCTGCAGAAGGCGCCGAGGCCGAATCTGCACGCGACCTGCGCTGACGGAGCCTCAAGTCATTGAGATCGGGGACTATTCGGATCGGCGCCTGATCCTGGCCGAGCACCTGAAGAAGTGCCGGAAAGAGCTTGGCTTGCGCACTACCTGAGCCCTGCCTTGCGCAGGCCTTCGACGAATCGATCCAACAGCGGCTTCGTCTGATAAGGAACGTTGGCTCGCACCCAATCGATCGACAGGCCCGGCTGCTCGCGCCGAACCATGGCCAAGAATGCCCGCGCCTCCCCGAGCCGGCCGGCCTGGGCCAGGCTGGCGCAGCGCAACCGCTGCGCCCCCTGGAAGCCCGGGCGCAGGCGCAGCGCCTCGGTCGTGTAGCGCGCGGCCTCGTCATAGCGTCCTGCCGTATAGTGGGCGACGGCGATGGCGCCCAGGAACAGGGCCATCTCCGGATCGAACGGGCTCAGCCGGATCGCCTCCTTGCCGTGCTCGATCGCCTCGCGATCCCGTCCGGCGAAGCCATAGCCGCGGCTGAGGTGAGAGTGTGCCGCGGCAGAGCTGGGATTGAGGTTCACTGCCTGCGTGAACGCAGCGATCGACTCCTCGGTGCGCCGCTCCATCATCGCCCAGTAGGCGAGCGCGATATGCCCCCACGGGTCGCAATCGTCGAGCGCAATCGCCCGTGTCGCGTGCTCGCGGCCGGCCAGCATGCCGCGCGCGCCGGCGATCCATCCCATATGCGTGGCGAACACCAGGCAGAAACCGAGGCGGCCATGCGCGGGCGCATAGTCGGGATGGCACTCGACAGCCTGCCGCAGCGGCTTCACCGCCGCCTCGCAATCGGCGCGCGTCAGTCGCCAGAAATGGGTCTGCGCCTGCGCCACGAGATCCCATGCGCCGAGATGCTCTGGCGAGCGGGCGAGCGCGCGGATGCCCTCGGCCGCAAGCAGTCGCGGCTCGATGGCGGCGGCCACGCTTCGCGTGATCTCGTCCTGCACGGCGAACATGTCGCCGAGCTCGCGATCGAAGCGCTCCGCCCAGTGATGGGCGCCCGTCACGGCATCGACCAGTTGCGCGGTGATGCGCAGCCGATGACCGGCACGCCGAACGCTGCCTTCCAAGACGTAGCGAACGCCAAGCTCGCCTGACACCTGCTTCACGTCGATGGCGCGGTGCTTGTAGACGAAGGTCGAGTTGCGGGCGATGACGAACAGCCAGCGGATGCGAGCCAATCCAGTGACCAGGTCCTCGGAGATGCCGTCGGCGAAATACTCCTCCCCGGGATCGCCGCTCATGTTGTTGAAGGGCAGCACAGCGATCGACGGACGGTCAGGCAGCGACAGGGCCCCGATCGCCTCCTCGCGCACCTCGCCGACGAATCGCAGGCCCTTGCGCGGCAGCGTCTTGATCAGCCGCTGGCGTTCGCCGGTGTCGCCAACCGCCTTGCGCGCAGCGTTGATGCGATTGAACAGCGCGGATTCGGAAACGATGCGTCCCTGCCAGATCGCCGCAACCAGCTCGTCCTTGCTGACGACGCGATTGCGCTCGCGAATCAGATGGACGAGCAGATCGAAGACCTGCGGCTCGACCGCGACCAGCTTCTGGCCCCGTCGCAGCTCGCGCCGATCCATGTCGAGCGCACAATCCTCGAAGAGGTAACGCATATCCCGCTTCGCCTGATTCGGCGTTTCGGAATCCGCTTTAGCACGGCGCTCCTTGAGGAGAAATGGAGAGAATCCAGAGACCACCGTCAAGCGATCCGACGGCGAGTGTGCCAACCTTTGGCTGCATCCCACGACCCAAGGGGACGAGAATGAAGGCCGTGCACGCACTGCTCTTTTGCATGATCGCCGCTCTGTTGCCCTCGCCGTCAGTGGCGCAGCAAACGTCGCCGCTTTCGGTCAATCCGGTGGTCGAGAAGAAGCTCAAGGAGCTGCCAGCCGGGCCGCTGTTCTGGAGGATCGAAACCATCGCCACGCTGGCCGACGCGCAGGCTGCCGCAGGACCGACCGCGCTGGCGGCGGAAATCTCCGGCAAGGTCTGGCTGTTCACGCTCGGACCGCAGGGCGGCGCCACGCCGGGCGCGAGCAAGATCGCCGAGATCGGTCCGATCCCGCCGATGCAGGCTCCGGAATATCTGCTGCGCATCAACCACGCCAGCGGCCCGCCGGGAGCGAGGACGTCGTCCCATTCCCACCCCGGCTCGGAAGCGTTCTACGTGCTGAAGGGCCGGCTCGGGCAGCGGACGCCGCACGGCGTTGTCCACGCCGACGCCGGCACAGCCATGAACGGCCACGGTGCCGACATGCCTATGGAAGTGTTCAGCGCCGGAACGACCGACCTCGACCAGCTCGTGATGTTCGTCGTCGACGCGACGCGGCCGTTCTCGTCACCGGCACGCTTCGAGTAGGCAAGCACCATGGCGACATTCATCGACACCGACGGCGATGACGTGGCGAATGCGGCGACGGGCCAGCTGATCGGTTTCACCGGCGGCAGCGTGGCCGAGCTTCGGGACGCCACCGGCGACAATTTCTGGGGAAGCGGCGGCGACGACTTCGTCTTTGCCGGCAACGCCAACGATGTGATCGAAGGCGGCGAGGGCCACGACACGCTGAACGGCGGAGCCGGCAACGACACCATTTACGGCGATATCGAGCTCGAGGTGAATGGCTCCCTTGCCGGAGACGAGCTGGTGGGCAACGACGGCAACGACAAGCTCTACGGCTCCGGCGGCGGCGACGTCATGGATGGCGGCTACAGTGCCGACCAGCTCTTCGGCAACGGCGGCGACGATGTGATGTGGGGTGGTCTCCACGCAGACTATCTCGAAGGCGGCGACGGCAACGATACGATGTACGCCCACACGCTCGAGGATCCTTTTGGCGGCACGTCGAACTTCGAATTCCTCTATGGTGGATCGGGCAACGATGGCCTCACGGGTTCGGGCGGTAATGATCTGCTGTATGGCGAGGCCGGCGACGATCTCCTGCTGGGCGGCAAAGGAGAGGACGAGCTCGACGGCGGCGACGGCAACGACATCCTCTATGGCCATACGCAGGCCGATCCCAGCGGATCGACCGACGGTGACAATATTTGGGGTGGAGCTGGCAACGATACTCTCATTGGCTCCGGCGCCGCGGATGCCATCTACGGCGGCAGCGACAATGACCTTCTGGTCGGTTCGGGAGGCGGTGACCAGATGTACGGCCAGTTCGGCGAAGACACGCTTCACGGCGGCGACGGCGACGACACCCTCTCAGCCGATTACTCCGTCAGCTTCGCCGATCCGAGCTCCAATACCTTGCTCGGCGAGAGCGGCGACGACGCCCTGTACGGCGCCGCCGGCGCCGATTCGTTGCAGGGCGGCGATGGCAACGACCATCTGCAAGGCTATCTCGGGGCAGACGCACTCTATGGCGGCGAGGGCGACGACACGTTGTTTGGCCACCGTGCCGGGGATGAGGACGACACCAAGGGCAACACGCTGAACGGCGGGAACGGCAACGACACTCTATACGGGGCCGACCAAAGCGATACGCTGAACGGCGGCGCCGGCATCGACAGCCTGACCGGAGCGGACGGCAACGACCGGCTGAACGGCGGCGCCGACGTCGATAAGCTACGCGGCGGCCGGGGCGACGACCGCTTCGTGGTCGATGCCCAAGGCGAAGCGATCGAGGCCGTCGGCCAAGGTCTCGATACCGTCAACGCGAGCGTCAGCTACAGGCTCGGCGCCAACCTCGAACGCCTCACGCTGTTGGGCACGGCCAACTTGTCAGGCACCGGCAACGAGCTCGATAACCGCATCGTCGGCAACAGCGGCGCCAATACGCTGAACGGCTTGGCGGGCCGCGACCTGCTGATCGGCAATGGTGGGGTCGACCGGTTCCTGTTTACCACCGCCCTGGATGCGGCAACGAACGTCGACACGATCGCCGATTACGAGGTCGGCAAGGACGAAATCCGGCTGGACAACGCGATCTTCAGTGGCCTGCCAGTGGGCGACCTGGCGGCGGCCCGCTTCCACGTTGGCGCGACGGCCGCGGACGCGTCCGACCGGATCATCTACAACAGCGCGACCGGAAACCTGTTCTTCGACGCCGATGGATCGGGTGGTGCGGGGCAGACCCGCTTTGCAACGCTCGATGCGGGCCTGGCATTGACGGCCGGCGATTTCTTCATCGTCTGAAACGCCGTGGTGCTACAAACGCTGGTCATTGCTCCCACGAGCTTCGGGCTCACGACCCCAGGCTAGTCGTCGGGCGGCACGAACATGTAGCCGGCATTGCGCACCGTGCGAATCGAGACCGGACGGGCGGGATCGGCTTCGACCTTGCGGCGGATGCGCAGGATGCGGATGTCGATGGCGCGATCGAACGCTTCCATCTCGCGGTGGCTGGTGGTTTCGAGCAGCCAGTCGCGGCTGAGCGGCCGGTTGGGGTTTTCGACGAACAGCTTCAGGAGCTCGAACTCACCCGAGCGCAGCGCGATCTCCTCACCACTCAGCGCCGTCAGCCGCCGCGACTGCAAATCGAGCAGGCACTTGCCGATGCGCACGCGCGGGCTGGGTGTCGCGGCGTCAGCCCCGCCGGCGCGACGCAACACCGCCTTGATGCGGGCAAGCAGCGCCCTGGGCTCGTAAGGCTTGGCGATGTAGTCATCGGCGCCGGTCTCGAGGCCGACCACCTGGTCGACCGTGTCGCCGCTCGCCGTCACCATGATGATGCCCATCCGACGACTGCGTTCACGCAGGAAACGCGCCAGCGCGAAGCCGTCCTCTCCACCCGGCAATCTCAGGTCGAGCAGCACGAGTGCGGGAGGATCCTTCTCGACCAGCCGCCGCAAGACCGCACCCGAGTCGGCTCCGGACACCCGATATCCGTTGCCTCCCAGAAAATCGATCAGGGTTTCACGCTGAAACTGCTCGTCCTCCACGACGATGATATGGGGACGCTGGTCTCTTGGTTGGGCCGCCATCGCGTCAAGCTAGCCGTCCATACCCTCGGCGGCTAGAGCACGATGAGCATGCATTCTCTAGCCTGGCTTCGGCGCGTTCAGGTGGCGTTCCCCTCGGTCAGCATTTGCGCCACGAGCCGCCATTCGGCAGCGAGCGGCGCAACATGCGTCTTGTCGGCCGATCGCTCCAACATCGCGGCAAGGTCGGCCAGCCGGACGGCGCCCACAGCGCCGGCCGCCCCCTTGAGCTGGTGCGCGAGCTCGGCCAGTTGCCTGGGCTCCTCCGCCGCCTCGATCTCGGCCAGCAACCGGGCGCCCGCCTCACCAAATCGCTTGAGAACGCGGTCGATCGTCGCCGGGTTATCGCCGAACATGCGGGCCACGACGCTGCGATCGACTGCCTTGGCAGGACTTGGTTCGCCAGTGGTTTCGACTCGCGGCAAGTCAGGCTCGGCGCTCATCCACTGCTCGATCGTTTCGCGCAGCTTGTCGAGCGTGAGGGGCTTCGTGAGATAGCCATCCATGCCGGCGGCAAGACAGCGCTCGGCTTCGCCTTTCAGAGCATTGGCGGTCAGTGCGACGATGGGAGTGCGCCGCGCGCTCGGCGTCAAGGCTTCCTCGGCGCGGATCTGGCGCGTGAGTTCGAAGCCGTCCATGTCCGGCATGTGAATATCGGACAACACCAAGGCATAGGCCTTGCGGCGCCACAGGGTCAGCGCTTCGATACCGCTCCGCACGGCGTCGAGCGGTACGTCCAGGATCTCGAATTGTCCGCGCAGGACCTCCAGGTTGATCTCGTAGTCGTCGACCGCCAGTACGGTGCCGCCCAGGCGTCCATTTCGCACGGCGGGTCGCGGCAGCACAACCAGATCGGGTGGCGGGGCGACGCCGAGCTCCAGGTCGACCGTGAAGGTCGAACCCTTGCCCGGCGCGCTGTCGACCATGACGCGCCCGCCCATCAGCTCGGCGAGGCGCCGCACGATCGACAGTCCGAGGCCGGACCCGCCGTAGCGCCGCGTCGTGCTGGAATCGGCCTGCGCGAAGGGCCGGAAGAGTCGCGCCGTCTCTTCCTCACTCATGCCGATCCCCGTGTCGGCAACCGCGAGCCTGACGCGCAAGCGGCCCTGCTCGATCAGCGTCGCCCGCACGGCGACCCTTACACCGCCGGCATCGGTGAACTTGATGGCATTGCCCAGGAGATTGAACAGGATCTGGCGCACGCGCGTGGCATCGCCTGTCAACGCGTCCGGCGTGTCGGACTCGATTGCCACCTCGACGGAAAGGCCCTTGCGCTCGGCTTGCACCGACAGCGTGTCGGCGATGCTCTGCACGACGCTGCGCAGGGAGAAAGGCGCCTGCTCGAGCTCCATGCGTCCGGCCTCGATCTTGGAGAAGTCGAGCACGTCATCGATGATGCGCAGGAGTGCCGCGGCGGACGTCCGCACGCTGCCGATCAGTCGTTTTTGGCGCTCGCTCAGCGGCTCGCGTTCCAGCAGCTCGATGGTGCCGATCACGCCATTCATCGGCGTGCGGATCTCGTGGCTCATGGTGGCGAGGAAGGTCGACTTGGCCTGGTTTGCCGCCTCCGCCTCGTCGCGTGCCTTTTGCAGCTCCGCTTCGCGGGTCTTCAGGGTCGTGATGTCGCTGTAGATGACGGCCAGGCCGCCATCAGCCGTGCGCCGTTCACCGACCAGCATCCAAACCCCATGCGGCAGCCAAGCCTCCATGGGTGGCCCTGGGTTGCCGCGAGACGCCATGCGCAAGTCGACCCACGCGTCGACGGAACGCCCCTCGAGCTCAACCACTCCGCGCCGCGCCGCGGCCTCCAGAATCTCCCGGACATGCACGCCCGGCCGGATCATGTCCTCGACGCCCGGGTAGTAGTTGAGGACCCGTTGGTTGTGCAGCACGACCCGGTCGTCGGCATCGAACAGGATGAAGCCGCTGCGCATCGACTCGATCGCATCGACCAGACGCTGGGACGCGCGTTCGGCCTCGGCGCGGGCGGCTTGCGCGGCATCGCGTTCGCGCGCCGCTTCGAGCTCCCGTTCCTTGAGGTCGGTGATGTCGCGGTAGACGGCGAGCAATCCGCCGTCCGGCATCGGAATGAAGTGGAAATCGATGACTCGCCCGGACGCGCTACGCCGTTCGTAGCGATTGCCGCCGGGTTTCAGCATCAGACGCATGCGCTCCTCGACCAGGGCCTCGACGGCGGCCTCGTCAGGCGCCGGCCCGAAATCGCCGCGTCGGGCCTGGAAGCGCAGGCTGTCTCGACCCGAGGCGCCGGGGCCGGCGACCTCGGCTGGGAAGCGCTGGAACTCCATGAGCCGGCGATTGGAGAACAGCCAGCGGAAATCCTTGTCGAACAGCGTGACGCCGTCGGTCATGTTGTCGATGATCGCCTGCAGCCGATCACGTGTCGTCGCGGCATCCTCGAGCGCGGCGGCGTGACGGCGCGACAGCTCGTCGAAGCTCAGGGCCAGCGCAATCTGCTGGCGTTGTGCGATCTGCTGGCCGCGACTCGAGACCACCAGGCCTGCATAGTAGGGGACGAGGGCGGCCGCCACGGCCATCCACGCGGCCTCGCCCGTCGATGCCAAGCCGATGGCGAGGCCCAGCATGGCGAAGCCAGCCAGCGGATAGTAGGTCCAGCCCGACAGGGGCCGCGACGGTGCGATCATGATGCTGATGAAGACAAGAAAGAGGACGCCAAAGTGTTCGGCGTCGCCCGGGAGCGTGACGATCAACCCGGCACCGCCAAAGGCCACGCCGAGAAGGGCACCGGCCAGTCCATGGCGCAGCTTCCACTGCCGCGGCGAAAGCCTGTCGGGGTCGCGTTCGTGCGCGGCGCCGAGCCAGAGCAGGATGAGATTGGCGGCGGCGTGGAGTGACGCCGGTCCCAGCAGCATCCAGGCCGGTATCGCTCCGCCATAGATGCCATAGATGGCGGGCCAGATGAGCATCGAGATCAGGCGCACGGCGGGCTTGCCGGGCAGCAGTTGGCCTACGAGGACACGCTCGACCGCTTGCGAATGGAGGTCCACTGGCGCAGCCGAATGGGGCGCAGGTCGCGATGAGGGCGAGGCCAAGGCCATCTCCTATTGTCGGGCGGTCGTGTTTCCTCGCTGCAACGCGGCGTCGGCGAAATGTTTCGTTGGTTTCGCGGGCCGCCAGCCGCCGCCGCTTCGCGCAACCGACGAAACGAAAATCCCATCCGGGGCAATCGGCGGACAACATCGCGACCATAAACCTCGGCGCGCTCGCCGGACGGCATGGTGCCGCCCGGCCAGTCGCACGGAGCGAGTCATGGACTTCATCGGTACCGCCGGCAACGACACCTTGACCGGTACATCTGCGGCAGACTTCTTCGATATCAGGCAAGGAGGGCAGGATAAGGTCAGTGGCGGAACGGGCGACGACGTCATGTTCGCGGGCGGCACGCTGGATGCCCTGGACGTCGTCAATGGCGGCAACGGCTATGACCGGCTCGACCTCAGCGGCGACTATTCGGCGGGCCTGACCCTCGGCGCATCGACCTTGCGCAATGTCGAGGATATCACCTTCTATGGTGGGTTCAGCTACAAGATCATCGCCAACACGTTGACCGTAAATCCGGGCGCGGTGCTCCAGGTCGACGGCCATGGCATGACGGCGGGCCAGAGCCTCTATTTCGACGGTTCCGCGGAGACCGACGGCAGCTTCCTCATCCTGGACGGCGCGAGCGACGACACGTATTTCGGCGGCGCCCTTTCGGACTCGATCGGCATCGGCTTTGGCGGCACCGACAAGGTTTTCGCCGGTGGCGGCGACGACACCATCGGCGCGGAATGGGCTTTCACCGCGGCCGACACCGTCGATGGCGGCGCCGGCTATGACACCCTGGTCCTGAGCGGCGACTACAGCGGCGGTCTCGCGATCACCTCGAGCATGCTGGCCAATGTCGAATCCCTCGCGCTGCTTGACGATCATGTCTATGCCCTGAGCGTCCAGGATGCCGTGGTTGGCGCCGGCAAGAACCTCTACGTCGGTGGCGAGGGGATCAACGGCACCGGCCATATGAACTTCGACGGCTCGGCCGAGACCGATGGGACGTTCAGCTTCAGGGACAGCATCGGCAACGACATCCTGACTGGCGGCGCAAACGGCGACGTCTTCGAGGGACGGAACGGCGGCAGCGACCTCTTCGTCGGAAACGGCGGTGACGATTCCATCGGGATGTTCGGCAACCTCGACCCGACCGACGTGATCTTCGGCGGTGCTGGCCATGATTGGGTCGCGCTCGATGGCGACTATTCGGCCGGGATCGTCTTCGGTGCGTTTACGATCAACAGCATCGAACTGCTGTCCGTCGTGGCAGGCCATAACTACAAGATCACCACCAACGATGCCAATGTCGGCCCGGGCGCGCAGCTCGTGGTCGACGCGTCGGCATTGACGGCCGCCAACCACATCGACTTCGACGGCTCGGCCGAGACCGATGGCAGCTTCTGGTTCGCTGACGGCGCAGGCAACGACACCTTCAAGGGGGGTGCCGGAAACGACTATCTCGGTACCAACCTGGGTGGTGGCGACGACAAGTTCTTCGGTGGCGGCGGCGACGATATCGTGTCGTTCTTCGGCACCTCCTATTCGGCCGGCGACGTCATCGACGGTGGCGCCGGCAACGACAGCGTGGCGATCGCCGGCGACTTCAGCGGCGGCCTCGTCCTCAACAGCTCGAGAATGCAGAATGTCGAAGCGCTCTCACTCGGGGCCGGCTTCAGCTATTCGATCACCGCGGCAAATTCCCTTGTCGGCCCGGGCGCGCAGCTCGAGGTCTCGGCGGGATTGACGGCCGTCAACCACATCGACTTCGACGGCTCGGCCGAGACCGATGGCAGCTTCCAGTTCTACGGTGGCGCAGGCAACGACACTTTCAAGGGCGGTGCCGGAAACGACTACTTCGATGCCGGCGCGGGTAGCGACAAGCTTTTCGGCGGGGGCGGCGACGATGTCATGTCGTTCTTCGGCACCTCCTATACGGCCAGCGACTTCATCGACGGCGGCACGGGCAACGATAGCGTGGCGATCGCCGGCGACTTCAGCGGCGGCCTCAGCCTGAACAGCTCGAGGATGCAGAACGTCGAAGCGCTCTCGCTCGGGGCCGGCTTCAGCTATTCGATCGTCGCGGCGAACTCGCTGGTGGCAGCCGGAGCGACAATGGACATCAACGCCTTCTATTTGGCCGCGGGGGACCACCTCGTCTTCAACGGCGCCGCCGAGCTCGACGGTCATTTTAGGCTGACGGGCGGAAACGGCGACGATCAGCTGACTGGCGGCGCGCAAGCCGATCAGTTCCGCATGATCCGTGCCGGCCACGATGTGATGAACGGCGGCGGAGGCGCCGACACGTTCGACATCTCCTCGGGCTTCACCGCGGCAGACCAGGTAAATGGCGGCGCCGGCATCGATACCGTGTTCCTGAGCCAGAACCTGGGCGCCGGCATCACCTTCGCTGCTCAGACGATGACTGGCATCGAGGCGATAAACCTCGATGCCGGTGGCGGCCACGGCTATACCCTCACCACCAACGACGGCAACGTCGCGGCCAATGGTCTGCTGACCATTGATGGCAGCACCTTGACGGCCGGCGAGGCCCTGAAGGTCGATGGATCGGCGGAGATGGATGGTCGTTTCTCAATGACTGGCGGCCATGGTGCAGATGTCCTGCGCGGCGGCGCCGGCAACGACCAGCTTCAGGGCGCTGACGGCATCGACCAGCTCTACGGCAACGCGGGCATCGACGTGCTGACCGGCGGCCTTGGCGGCGACACGCTGTATGGCGGGGCCGGCAATGACGTCTTCGCCTATGGTGACATCGGCGAGACCACGGTCGCAGCATTCGACAAGATTGCCGACTGGAACGCCGGTGACCGCATCAAGCTTGCGGCGATCGATGCCAATACAGGCGTGGCGGGCGACCAGGCCTTCGCTTTCATCGGGTCGGCCGCCTTCTCCGCCGCCGGGCAGCTTCAAGTTACGGCGACGGCATCGGCGACCTACATCAGGGGCGACGTCGATGGCGACGGCGGTGCGGACTTCATGATCAGGCTCTCGGGCAACCAGACGCTGGCAGCGAGCGCATTCATCCTCTGAGAATGCTGCAAGGCGAGCGACGAGGTGACATCATTGGCCGGCCCCCTGCTCCGCCGAGCCGTCCCCGATGGAAGGAGATTGGATCTTGAAGTTCTCGGTAGTCTTCAGCCTCGTCGCACCGCCTGGCAGTTCGACGACGCATCGCCAGGCGTTCCGCGAGTTCCGGCAATTTTGCCCGTTGGTCGAGGAGCTCGGTTATCACGGCATCCAGGTCACGGAACATCATTTCCAGGCCGATGGCTGGACACCGAGTCCGCTGATGCTGCTTGCCCACGCGGGCGCCGTGACCAGGCGCGTGCGTCTCGTGACCAATGTTCTCCTCAGCACCCTGTACCCGCCCGTCCAGTTGCTGGAGGATCTGGCGACGCTCGACAACCTCTGCGAGGGTCGACTGACGCTCGGGACGTCGCCCGGCTACGCGTCCGAAGAGTTCCTGGGGCGAGGCGTTCCCTATACCGACCGCTTCAAGCTCCACGAAGAAATCATAGACTTCATCGAGCATGCCTGGGCAAATCCGGACGACATCTTCTATGCGGGCAAGTTCTTCCAGGTACCGCACCTGCCACTCAGTCCGAAGCCCGTGCAGGAAAAGCTCCCCATCTGGTACGGCGTCTCCGGCCCCAAGCTCCTGGAGCGTGCCGCCCGCCGCCGCGCACCGCTGACAGCCTCGCCCCGGCATACCATCGCGGAATTGAAGGGCCATTTCGCCCACTACATGAAAATCGCAAACGATATCGGCTACGTGCCTGAAGACCGGCCGATCTTCCGGGAGACGCTCGTGCTCGACACGACTGCGGAGGCTGAGCGCCATGCCGCACCGGGCACGAACGGCCTCTTCGGGATCTATGGCCGCAAGTCCGCCGAAGGAGAGCGGGCGCTCCACACCGACGACGGCAAGCTCGTCACGGACCCGGTGATGGTCGATTTCCACGCCATGGCCTCGCGCTACATTGTCGGCGACCCGCAGCTGGCAAAAGAGCGCATTCGAGAGCTCAAGCAGGAGCTCGATCCGACCGAGATCGTCCTGCGCATGCAGATGCCGGGACTGCCAAGCGAGCTTCTCGAGCGCTCGCTGCGCTTGTTCGCAGAACAGGTCATGCCAGAGTTCACCTGATGGTGTGCGGGCGGTGGTGTCCGGCCGCTGCGTCGGGGCGGCGCCTGGCGGATTCGATGGACTGGACGACGCGTTAGCGTAAAGACTTTGCCCATGGTGATGGGCCTCACGACCGCGCTCTGGGTGAGCGCGCAGGTGCGTCTGTGCGATCGCGTCTTCATCCCGGCCACCGTCGTGCGCCGCGGCGATCCGGACGCGGGCACCGTGCTGGTGAAGGTCAATCGCTTCGAGGCCGGCGTGACGGTCTACGCGCAGGCGACCACGCTCGACGGCGATCCGGCCTGGAGCAGAGGCACCGGACCTTCTCCGGTGGCCGAGGCGGAAGCCGATGCCTATATCACCCGCCAGGTCGCGCGCGACCCCGATGTCTGGGTCCTCGAGATCGAGGACCGCAAGGGAACCTACAAGCTCGACGGCAGAGTGGTGTGAATGCTGCTTGCAGCAAGGGGGTTCGATCAGAGCTGATAGTAGATACCGCCACCCAGGCCGATGGCCATCAAGCCAAGCCCAAAGTGCTTGAAGAATCGCGCCGATTGGACCGACAGCGATTGTTGATGGCGAACGGATCTGCGTTGCTCCGTCGTCAGATCCCGTTCGGCGCGCAGTTGCGCCCCGAGGAAGCTCGTCGCGAGGCTGCCGACCGGCCTGTCCGAATCGAGCTCGAACTGCGCGCTGACATAGCAGATGACAAGCCCGATGAACGCGATGCCGAAGAAGCTCGTATAGGCGACGATGAGAAAGGCTACAGCCGACGCCAGGAGCCAGGCTGAAAGAGCAAGCGCGATGAGCATGGATCTCGCGGACAAGGGCTACCCTCCCAGCGACAGCGGTAACAGCTCAAGTCCTTACGCCGATGAGTTCCGATCGTATTGGGTGTACCCGGGCCGGGCAACCCGACATGCCGCCGACGGTGGCTCTAAGGCGGCGGGAGCACCGACGCCGGATCGACGGTCTTGCTGCCGCGCCGCACCTCGAAGTGCACGCGCGGGCTCGGCGCGCCGCCGGAGCTGCCGGCCTTGGCGATGGTCTGGCCCTTCTGCACGGTATCGCCCTTCTTCACCAGCAAGGCATCGTTGTTGCCGTAGGCGGTGATGTAACCACCGGGATGCTGGACCAGGAGCAGATTGCCGAGATGGGCGACCTCGTTGCCGGCATAGACGACGGTGCCGCCATCGGCCGCCTTCACCGGCTCGCCGGCATCGGCCTGGATATCGATGCCATCGTTCTTCTGGCCGCCCGCCGAGCCGCCGTAGGACGCCAGGACCTTGCCCTTGACCGGCCAGGCGAAGCGTGGGGTTGCTGCCGGCGGGCTTGCCGGCGGACTGAGCGGAGTCGGTTGCCCGGCTGCCGGCGCCGGCGCGGCAGATTTCGGCGCTTCGCCCGCCGAGGGTGGCGGCGGCAGTGTCTCCTTCTTGACGGACGAGGGTGCTGCCGCGACGGCTGTTGTCGGTGCCGCGCTGCTGTCGGTCGCAAGGCGCGCGCCCGGCACCTCGAGCGTCTGGCCGGCACGTATGGTGTAGGGTTGCTGCAGCTTGTTGCGATCGATGATGGCCTGGGGCGGCACGCCGTAGCGCCTGGCGATGCCATCGACCGTGTCCTTGTCCTTCACGACATAGACTGCGGCGGCGCCCGCCGGCGCACCCGAGCCGGGATATTCGATGGTTCCTTCACGCGCGCCAAACACGCTGGAGCAGGCGCCGAGCGCGACCGACAGCGCCGCGGTTATTGCCAACGTGCGCGACTGGCCGGCCCATCGCGAGGGGAAGCGAAGGGCTGTTCTCATGTTGTCAGTCTACTGCATCACGATTCCGGCGGAAACAGGGCTCCTCTTCTCCTCCCCAGCGAACCTGGGAGATATCGCCGTCTTACGGCGACTCCGCGCAAGCGCAGGGAGGAGAAGATGATCAGCCCTGACCCAGCACCGGCAACGCGCCTGTAACAAGCGGCACGAAGCGGACCGGCATCAGCGTGTCGCGCTGCAGGCCGCTGTCGGTCTTGACGATGCGCTCAACGACCTGCGCGGTGGGATCGCGACCGACCGGCACGATCAGGATGCCGCCAACCGCCAGCTGATCGATCAGCGCCTGCGGACGCTCGTCGGCGGCGGCTGTGACAATGATGCGATCGAACGGTGCCTGTCCCGGCCAGCCCTTGCTGCCGTCGCCGATATCGAACACGACATTGTGGATGCGCAGCTCGATCAGCAGCCGCTCGGCTTCCTTGGAGAGCGGCTTGTAGCGCTCGACTGTGTAGACGCGCCGCGCCAGCTTGGCGAGGACGGCCGCCTGGTAGCCCGAACCGGTGCCGATCTCGAGCACCTTCATGCGCGGGCCGACCTTCAGCGCCTCGGTCATGGCCGCGACCACCATCGGTTGGCTGATGGTCTGGCCGAAGGCGATGGGCAAGGCCGTATTGTCCCACGCGCGCTCGGCAAATGTCGCCGACACGAAACGCTCGCGGTCCACGGCGGCGATCGCCGCGAGCACGCGCTCATCCGAGATGCCGGCATTGCGCAGCTCGGCGACCAGGCGTTGCATGGCCGGGACGTTCACGGCCGCCCTGCCTTATTCCGCCGGGAGTTCGGCCGTGAACTGGGCGCCGAGCTTGCGGCGCAGGGCCTCGTGCGTGAGGTCCAGATGCAGCGGCGTCACGGAAATGTGGCCCGAGCGGATGGCTGCGATGTCGCTTGCCTCGTCGATCTCACTCTCCTGTGGCTGGTAGCCGATCCAGTAGTAAGTACCACCGCGCGGGTCGACGCGCTCGACGATATAGCCACCAAAACCACGCGTGCCTTGGTGCGTGACCCGCACGCCCTTCACCGATCCGGCGACAACGTCCGGGAAATTGACGTTCAGCAGGACATTGCGTGGCCAGTCGGCCGCGAGCGCGCGCCGCGCCACCGCGGCACCATGATGCGTGGCGGTGCCCCATTTGACAGGATGGTCGTGGGTGTAGGCCTGGCTGAAGGCGATAGAATGCAGGCCGAGCAGGCAACCTTCCATGGCCGCGGCGACCGTTCCCGAATAGGTGACGTCGTCGGCGATGTTGGTGCCGCGATTGACCCCCGACAGCACGATGTTCGGCTTGCGGTCCTTCATGAGGTGCTTGACGGCGAACAGCACGCAATCGGTCGGCGTGCCCTCGATGGCGTACTTGGCCTCGTCGACCTTGCGGCAGCGGATGGGCCGCGACAGCGACAGCGAGTGGCCGGCGCCGCTTTGATTGACCTCGGGTGCCACCACCCAGACATCGCTCGACAGCTGCGTGGCGATCTCGATCAGGGCCTCGAGGCCCGGCGCGTGGATGCCGTCGTCGTTGGTGACGAGGATGCGCGCCTTGGAAATCTCGGCGGGCTTCACTTCCGGACGGCCGGACGATCAGCTGGGCGATCAGCTGGGTTGGGCAGCGTGACGAGCCCTCCCATGTAGGGACGCAGCGCTTCGGGAATAGTCACGGAGCCATCCTCGTTCTGATAATTCTCGAGCACCGCGATCAGGGTACGACCTACCGCCAGGCCCGATCCGTTCAGGGTATGCATGAAGCGCGTCCCCTTCCCCTCTTTCGGGCGGTAGCGCGCCCCCATGCGACGGGCCTGGTAGTCGCCGCAATTCGAGCAGCTCGAGATCTCGCGATAGGCGTTCTGACCCGGTAGCCAGACCTCGATATCGAAGGTCTTGCGCGACGCCGGCCCCATATCGCCGCCGCACAGCACGATGGTGCGGAACGGAATGCCGAGCCGCTTCAACACCTCTTCGGCCCGCCCGGTCATGCGCTGATGCTCGGCATCGGACTGCTCGGGCGTCGTGATGCTGACCAGCTCGACCTTGGGAAACTGGTGCTGGCGGATCATGCCGCGCGTATCCTTGCCGGCCGCCCCTGCCTCGGAGCGGAAACACGGCGTCCAGGCGGTGAAACGCAACGGCAGGTCCTTCTCGTCCAGCACCGTGTCGTTCACCAGGTTGGTCAGCGGCACCTCGGCGGTGGGAATCAGCCAGAAGCCGTTGTCCGTGTGGAACATGTCCTCGGCAAAGCGCGGCAGCTGGCCGACACCATAGGCGGCATTGTCGCGCACCAGGAACGGCGGGTTGACCTCGGTGTAGCCGCCCTCCTCGCTGGTATGCAGGTCGAGCATGAACTGAGCGATCGCCCGCTCGAGCTTGGCCAAACGGCCCTTCAGGAAGACGAAGCGCGACCCGGAGATCTTCGCCGCGGCGGAGAAATCCATCTCGCCGGTCGCCTCGCCCAAGGCCACGTGGTCCTTGGGCGCAAAGCTGAAATTGCGCTGGCTGCCGACGCGGCGGATCTCGACATTGCCGGTCTCGTCGACGCCGTCCGGCACGTCGTCGAACGGAAGGTTGGGCAGCACCTCGAGACGATGAGTCAGCTCCTCATCGAGACGCCGGGCCTCGAGCTCGCCCTTCCTGAGGTCTTCCTCGAGGGCGGCAACTTCCGCCATCAGGGCATCTGCCGGCTCGCCCTTGCCCTTGGCGATGCCGACTTGGCGGCTGAGGGCCTTGCGCCGGGCCTGGGCCGCCTCGCTGGCAGAAATGGCGGCACGCCGCTGCTTGTCGATCGCCAGCAGCTCGGCCGCGATCGGCGGCAGGTTGCGCTTCTTCAAGCCGGCGTCGAACGCCTCGGGATTGTCGCGAATGAAACGGATGTCGTGCATGGTCAGCTGCCGGCGGCCTCGGCCTTCTTGTCTTCCTCGTCGCGCTTCCTCTCGATCCGGCCGCCGATCAAGATGCTGAGCTCGTAGAAGGCGAGCAAGGGCACCGCAAGCGCGATTTGGCTGATTACGTCGGGCGGCGCCAGGACCGCGGCGATGACGAAGCAGATGACGATGGCATAGCGGCGCTTGGAGCGGAGGCCGGCCGTCGTGATGATGCCGACCCGCACCATGAGGGTCAGCAGCACCGGCATCTCGAAGGCGAAACCGAAAGCGAAGACAAGCTGCAGCACGCGCTCGAGATAGTCGGAGGCGCGCAGGTTCTTCTCGATGTCCTGGGGCGCGTACTGCGTCAGCATGAAGTTGATCACGTACGGCATCACGATGTAGTACATGACCACGCAGCCGGCATAGAACATGAACGGCGTGGCGACCAGGAACGGCAGGAAAGCCCGCTTCTCGCGACGATAGAGGCCGGGCGCCACGAACAGCCAGATCTGCGTCGCGATCAGGGGAAAGCCGACGATCAGCGACAGGAACGCCGACAGCTTCACCGTCACGAAGAAGAACTCGAAGATATCGAGAACCTGCAGCTTGTAGCCGTCGCGAAGAGCCGGCTGGATCAGGAACGAGAAGATCGGCTTGGCGAAATAGAAGGTGATGAAGAACACCGCGAGAAAGCTGATCAAGGCATAGATCAGCCGCTTGCGCAGCTCGATCAGGTGATCGAGCAGCGGCATCGGCTTGTCGTCTTCGGGTCCGTCGTGCTCTTGGGTGGTCAAGGTGGAGTTCGCCGCTGGGTGCCGCGTTATGCCGCCCTTTGCGGCTCAATTCAAAGCGCTATTTGGCGCCTCTCTCTGCTCGCGATTGCCGCTAGGCGGAGAGGGATCTGAAAGACGGAGAACGGTATCAGCCGGCAGCAGCGGCCTTGGCTGGTTTCTCTTCCTCTGCAGGCGGATGCTCTGCGGGAGGGGATGGCTCCGCTGCCGGCGACGGGACGGTGGCTTCGCTGGAAGCTGGCGCTGCTTCGATGGCGGCACCGGGCGCCGCCTCGGCCGCGATCTGCGGCGCAGACTCCGGCTCGGCGAGCGGATTGTCGAAAGTGCTCTTGGCCTCGGCGAACGCCTTCTCGCCCTCCGCCATGCCTTCCTGGATGGCGCTCCTGATCTGCCTGGTTGGATCGAGCGACTTGAGGTCGACGCCCGGCCCCGACTCGAGCTGCTTCTTCACCTCGTCGAGCTCGGACTGCCGCACCATCTCGTCGACATGGCCACGGAACTCAGAGGCCATCGCACGCATCTGGGCCATCCACTTGCCCCAGCTGCGCAACAGGCCCGGCAGCTCCTTGGGGCCGATGACGACCAGCGCCACGACCGCAATGACAAGGAGCTCAGGGCTGTCGATGCCGAACATGGCCGTTCAGGTCAGGCCGTACGCGAACGGGAAGGTCAGACCTTGGCGGCGCTGTCGTGGCGAACCTCGCCACCCGGCGAGGAGGTCGAGGCCTGAGCCGTAATCGGCTTGGCGCTGTCGCCCGGCTGTCCGGCCTGCGACGGCGTCTCATCCTGCCCGCCGACGCCCTTCTTGAAGGCCGAGAGGCCCTTTCCGAAGTCGCCCATGAGCTGCGAGATCTTGCCGCGACCGCCAAACAGCAGCAGCACGACGGCCAGCACGATGAGCCAGTGCCATATGCTGAAGCTACCCATGTGAAAATGCTCCCAGAAGGTTTGCGATCGGCGTGAGCCCGATTATGGCACCCCGCGCGAAGGCACGGCAACCAGTCGAATAAGGCCGTATTGGGGCCTCAGCGTCCGGTTTCGTCCGCGGCGAGAGGTTCGTCGGCCTCGTCTGCGGTTGGCTCGAGCGGCAGATCGGGCTCCTCCGGCCTGAATATGGGAGGCTGTGCGCGCGGGTCCAAGAGGCCTGCGGCTTTCAGTTCTTCCTGGCCCGGCAGATCGTCGAGGCTGGGCAGGCCGAAATGCTCGAGGAAGAAGTCGGTCGTACCCCAGGTCACCGGCTTGCCCGGCGCGCGGCGCCGTCCCATCGGCTTGATCCAGTTCTGCTCGAACAGCAGATCGAGCGTGCCCTTGCTCAGGCCCACGCCACGCACCTGCTCGATCTCGGCGCGCGTCACCGGCTGGTGGAAGGCGATGATGGCCAGAGTCTCGACCGAGGCGCGCGACAGCTTGCGTGTCACCGGCCGCTCGATCTTGAGCTTCTCGGAAAGATCGGGCGCGGTGCGGAAGGCGTAGCCGCCCGCGACCTGCACGAGGTTGACGCCACGTCCGGCGTACATCTCCGCGAGATCGGCCAGCAGGCGCTTGACGTCGGCATCGTTGGGCAGCCGGTCGGCCAGCTCCTTCTCGTCGAGCGCCTGGGTGCCGGCGAAGATCAGCGCCTCCAGGAGCCGCAGATGCTGGGCATGGTCGGGAGAGACGACGTCGGTCACGTTCTCAGGATCGCTCATCGTTGCTCGCTGCGTTTACGCAAGTAGATGGGGCCGAACCGCTCGGTCTGCCGCAACTCGACCGAGCCGTCCTTGGCAAGCTGCAGGCCCGCCACGAAGGTCGAAGCCAGTGCCGAACGGCGGCGGGAGGGGTCGGTCAAGCCGGCCGGCAGGAAGGCTTCAAGGGTCTGCCAGTCGATGGCGATGCCCAGCATGCGGGCCAGCCGCTCGGCCGCTTCCTCCACCGAGAAGAACTGCATCGGCTCGATCTGGTAGGTGTCGGCGTCCTTTGGCCGCACCTGGTGTCCGTACGCCGAGAGCAGGTCATACAGCTTCACGTCCCACACGGCGCGGCGCACCACGACGACGCCTTCGGGCTGACCGCGCGAGAAGACATCCTTGCCGAGCTGCGGCCGGGCCATCAGGCGGACGCCCGCCTCCTGCATCGCCTCCAGGCGGCGCAGCTGCCATTGCAGGGCATCGGCCATCTCCTGGCCCGACGGCTGCTCGTCCTCGGGCGGCTCGGGCAACAGCAGCCGCGACTTCAGATAGGCGAGCCAGGCCGCCATCACCAGGTAGTCGGCGGCGAGCTCCAGCCTGAGCCGGCGTGCCTGCGATACGTAGGTCAGATACTGGTCGACCAGCGCCACCATGGAAATTCGCCGCAGGTCGACCTTCTGGTCTCGGGCGAGCGTGAGCAGCAGGTCGAGCGGACCTTCGAAGCCTTCCAGGTTGACGATCAGCTCGCCCTCGCCCGGCGCGATGACGTCAGGACCGGCGGCGGTGAAGCCGTCTGGATCGGCGGGGCGAGGAGGAACGGGTTCGTCCATGCAGCGTGGGTTTAATCCACCGATGGCAGAGGCCGCCACATGATTTGGCTGGGCCTTATCCCCATTCGGCCCTATCCGAATTCGGGCAGAAGCGTGGCCAACCGCGCCGCCGCATCCGCCAGCCCGGCCCTGCCGGCCGGCGCACGGCGCCGTTCGAGCAGGTCACGGCCCCTCCGGAAGCGCTGCCAGGCAGCCGCAGTCATGGGGCGCGTCCGGTTGGCGATGTCCAGCATCTCCTCCATGCGGCCGTTGCAGTGGAGCGCAATATCGCAGCCGGCGGCCAGGGCGCGCTCGGCGCGTTCGCCCAGGGAGCCCCCCAAGGCCTGCATGGAAAGGTCATCGGACAGCAACAGGCCGTCGAAGCCGATATGGTCCCGGATGATCTTCTTCACGCCCCGTGCCGATATTGTCATGGGCACCTCGGGATCAGCGACCTCGAACAGCAGGTGGGCGGTCATGCCCCACGGCAGGTCGGAAAGAAGCTTGAAGGGCACGAAATCCAGGCGCTCCAACACATCGCGCGGGGCGGTGACCGTGGGCAGAGCCTTGTGGCTGTCGACCGTGGCACGGCCGTGGCCCGGCATGTGCTTGATCACCGGCATGACGCCTTCCGCCAACAATCCATCGGCAGTGGCGCGGCCCAGGGCGGCGACGGCCTCGGGCCGATCCGAATAGGCGCGATCGCCGATGACGTCGTGGGTCTCGGGCAAAGCCAGATCGAGCACCGGCAGGCAATCGACGTCGGCGCCGATCGAGGCGACATCGGCCGCCAGCAGGCGGGCGTTGAGCCGGGTCGCCTCCAGGCCGGCCTCCGGATTGCGTGAGTAGAGGTCGCCCAGGAGGCGCGCCGGCGGCGCCTTGCGCCACTGCGGCGGCCTGAGACGCGCCACCCGCCCGCCTTCCTGATCGATCAGGACCGGCGCGTCGGCGCGCGCCACGGAGGAGCGCAGATCGTCGACCAGCCGGCGCGCCTGCTCGGGGGTCTCGATGTTGCGCGTGAACAGGATGAAGCCCAGCGGATCGGCGTCGCGGAAGAAAGCCCGCTCCTCCGCCGTCAAATGCGGACCGGCGCAGTCGAAGATGACGGCTCTCGGTGCGGTCATGAGGCTACGTCGCCTTCGGGGCGTTGCTGCTCCTCTCCCCCGCTAGGGGGAGAGGTTGGGAGAGGGGGCGGCGC
>Ga0081455_10002099_pt1 | contig 23756 bp, 20 predicted proteins | sample TabmetS3T2R1_FD_70207 | JGI IMG/M metagenome (GOLD analysis project Ga0081455, IMG submission 70207) | Tabebuia heterophylla rhizosphere microbial communities from the University of Puerto Rico - S3T2R1 | ecosystem: Host-associated > Plants > Roots > Rhizosphere ...
GATCACGAGAGGACCTGGAGGTCCGCGCTCCGATGAGTCACTCGACCAATCGCTCGACGATTGCGTCGATGTGCAGCCGTGCCATGTCGAGCGCGGGGAAGCCGGCGGTCCCCTCGTCGAACATCACGGCGAAGTCGGTGCCCGCGATCAGGATCATCTCGACGCCGTCGCGGCGCTGCAGCTCGGTGGCGATGGCGCGCAGACGGTCCGCGTCCGCAGGATCGGCTTTCTGCGTGTCGAGGATGCGCTGGTAGGCCTGCCCGATGATAGCGATCTCGTCGGGCTGAGGCTTCACGATCTCGACGTCCTTCAGCAGGCCCCACAGACTTCCGTCCATGGTGAAGGTCGTGCCGAGCAAGGCGACGCGCCGCACCTTGCGTGTGCGCAAGGCCGCCACGGTGGGATCGATGATGTTGATCAGCGGCAGGCGTGAGCGCCTGGTGAGCTCGGCGAGGCAGATATGGGGCGTCACCGCCGGCAGGACGGCGGCAGCAGCGCCGGCTTGTGCCATCCGTTCGATGAACGAGGCGAGATAGTCGGCCAGCGCGTCGAGCTTGCCGGCACGAACGAGGCTCTGTCCGTGATCGACGTCGGCGTGGATGATCACGAGATCGGGCACCTTGCCGCGTGCTTTGCACGCGGCCGCGATCTTCTCGTAGTAGTGGACGGTGGCACCGACACCCAGCCCACCGACGATGCCCACACAAGCCATCGGTCAGGTCGCCGGAAAATTGCGCTTCCACACCTCGGCCAACTCGGGCACGTGGTCGGCGCGGCGTGCGACGGCGAAGAGGTGCGGCGTCTCGGTCTCGAACCAGCCGCGCCGCGGACGCCAACGGGTCATCACGCCGACATAGATATCGAGCGCCGAGAAACGCTCACCCAGGAACCACGGGCTGCCCGCTTCGCTCTCGACCTGGCGCCACAGCCTCTGGGCATAGGCGTCGGTCGCTGCCCGGAAGGGATCGCGCGCAGCGCTCACGGACACGAAGCGCGCCGGGTCGTCGGCATAGGTGAAGGTCGGATAGATGTTGGCGACGAGATAGATCAGCCAGCGCAGGAACTTCGCGCGTTCCTTCGCGCCTGGCGGCGGCACCAATGACTCCGTGCCCGTGATGTCGGCCAGCAAGAGCGTGATGGCGGCACTCTCGCTCATGATGGTGCCGTCCGGCATCACCAGGGTTGGCACCTGGGCGAGCGGATTGACCTTCTCCAGCTTGGCCCGCGCATCGGGCGACTTGAACAGATCGTCGACCGGCTCGAAGGTGTAGGGCAGGCCGTACCACACGAGCTGGGCCTCGACGAGGGTCGAGCCCCAGCCGGCGCGGCCGTAGAGCTTGTAGTCGCTCATGGTCTTTTGCCCCTAGGGCTTCTGCAGTGGCTGGATCAGACTGCAGGTGTCCCAGCGTCCGCCGCCGCGCTCCTGCACGCGGGCATAGAACTGGTCGACCAGCGCGACCAGCGGCATCTGTGCTTTTGCGCGCTTGCCTTCCGCCAGCGAGATACCGAGATCCTTGCGCATCCAGTCGACGGCGAAGCCGAACTCGAACTTGCCCTCGATCATGGCCTTCCAGCGGTTCTCCATCTGCCAGCTCTGTGCCGCGCCCTTGGAGATCGCGCTGAACACCTTATCCATGTCGAGGCCCGAGCGCTGGCCGAGATTGAGCGCCTCGGCGAGGCCCTGGACGATGCCGGCGATGCACATCTGGTTCATCATCTTGGTGATCTGGCCTGACCCCGGCGGGCCGATCAGCGTCACCGCCTTGGCATAGGCGTCGGCCACCGGCTTGGCGCGCTCGAACGGTGCCGCCTCGCCGCCGCACATCACCGTGAGCTGGCCGTTCTCCGCACCCGCCTGGCCGCCCGAGACCGGCGCATCGATGAAATCGATGCCCTTCTTCTTGCCTGCAGCGTGCAGCTCGCGGGCGATGTCGGCCGAGGCCGTGGTGTTGTCGAAGAAGATCGTGCCCTGGCCCATGCCGGCAAAAGCGCCGTTCTCGCCCAGCACGACCGAGCGCAGATCGTCGTCATTGCCCACGCAGCAGAACACGATCTCGCGGCCCGCTGCGGCCTCCTTGGGCGTGCGCGCCGCCGAGCCCTTGTGCTTCTTGGCCCAGGCCTCGGCCTTGCTGAAGGTCCTGTTGTAGACCACCACATCGTGGCCCTTGGCGGCGAGGTGCCCCGCCATTGGAAAGCCCATCACGCCCAGACCCAGAAACGCCACTTTGGCCATGGTTTTCTCCCGAGGATTTTGCGGGCCGGATCATAGAGCCTTATCCGCCCTATGCCAGCAGAAGCAGGATCGCCGCGAAGCCGGTGAGAAGCGGCGGCAGGGCGAGCGGCCACGCGCGTCGATAGAGCACGGCGTCCGATCCGGCGAGCGAGAGGATGGCCATGCCCATCGAGACCCGAATGGGCGAGAGCATGGTGAGATTGGTCGTCACGCTGTTCTGCACCGCCGCAATCCAGGCGGGATCGACGGCGATGGCGCGGGCGAGCGCCGTCACCATCGGCATCAGCATGGCATTGGCCGCAGAGCCGCCGCCGGTGAGGAAGCCGCCGACTCCGGCAAGCAAGGGGACCGACAGGGCGGCCGCTTGTCCCGCCGTCGACCGCAGTGCCTCGGCGATGGCCTGCGCCATGCCGGAGCCGACATAGAACTGCGCCATCACCACGAACAGAAGGGTGACGGCGCAGGAGCGCCAGGCGCCGCGCACCGTATCGACCAGCACGCTGACGAGCGATGCGCCGGAGGCGAGCACGACGACGATGCCGATCGAAACTAGCCAGAAGCCCGGTGCGTAGAACGGTGCGAAGGCGGGCTGGTTGTCGAACGGGCGCATCGCCCACAGAGGCTTCAGGAAGTCGCGCAAGGGCGGCAGCAGCCGCGTCGCGCAAAGCGCTGCGGTCAGCGCGACATAGGGCGCATTGGCGTGCAGCGCGGTGGCCAAGCGTGCGCGGTCCGGCCGCTCGTCGCGCCAGAACCGCAGGGCCAGCAGCAGCGCAAGCGGCGCTGCGCCGGCGATCTCGACATCGCTGTAGAAGTTGAACAGGAGAATGAGGCCGAGCAGCAACGCGGTCCACAATGCGTCATCGAGCTTTTGGGCAGGCGTGGTCGAAAAGCCTGCGCTGCCGGCGAAGCGCCAGTAGAGCATCAGATAGAAGGCGTGGATGGGAACCTGCAGCAGCGCCGAGCCAAGGCCGAGCTCGTTGGGTGTGAGGCCGGCCAGCGTGGCGCCCACCGTCGTGCCGGTGGCGAGCGCGCCCCAGGGCACGAGCGACTGGCTGTAAAGGCCGAGCAGCAGGGCGGGCAGGCCTTTCAGCCCCAGGCGGGTGAGCGCGGCCAGGGCGATGATGTAGCCGACGCCGAAGCCTGTCACCGCCTCGGAAAAGGGGGCAAGCAGAAAGCACACCGACCATAGGCGCCGCGGATTGGCGGGCAAGGCGCGCCCATTGGCGTTGGCACCACGTGCCTGCTGGCAGCGATGGAAGAACATGCCGGCAGCGATGATGGCGATGACGTGCCAGGAGAGCCAAAGTCCTGCTGCCGACTCGTGCAGGAAGAGGGCAGACAAGGCCGCGCCGCCCCGTTCGCCCAAGACCGTCGTGGTCGAGGCCGCAAGCGTCGCCGACAGGCCCGCGAGCCCCGCGACCAGCGCGCCCACGCGACCCGACGCGAGCAGGCCCAGCACCAGAAGGAGCGGCAGGAGGGCAAGCAGGGTACTCATGGGCCGCGCACTCTATCGTGCGGCCACTGCCGTGGAATCTGGGAGGGGCGCGAGTTTTCCTAATCCGGCCAATAGCCACACGACCCATAGGCGCTTGCGCCGCCCCGGCCTTTCGCCTAGAACCCGCGCCGTGCCCCGATAGCTCAGTTGGTAGAGCACGTCATTCGTAATGATGGGGTCGGCGGTTCAAGTCCGTCTCGGGGCACCATTTTCACTAGAAACTTTGATAAGTTATTCAATCGGTCGTCGCCGTTCCCTCGCTCGGCCATGCCAGATTGCGACCGCACCTGCGAGCAACACAGCGGCCGATATCACGAGCGAGGCATGTGCGCCCGCAATGAACTCATTGTCTCCTCCGACTAGCGAACCGAACAGGGCAACACCAAGCACGCTGCCTGTTTGCCGCGTCGCGTTCAGCACGCCTGCGGCGATGCCGGAGCGCGACTTCTCGACACTGCCCAGCAGAGTCGAGGTCAAAGGTGGCACGATCAGGCCGAGCCCGGCACCCAGGACGACGAGCTGCGCGCCGATCGCCCAGTAGCTCGTGCCCGCAGCCACGGGCAGCAACGCGACACAGCCTGCGGCAGTGATCACCGAGGCCAGCGCGATGGTTTGCGGAGCGCCGATGCGCTCGCTGACCGACGCGGCGACGAGGTTGACGGGCAGCACCATGCCCATCATGGGCACGAAGGCGAGGCCCGTTGCGAACGGCGACCAGCCGCTGACCTTCTGGAAATAGAGGCTTAGCACGAAGATCAGGCCGTAGAAGGCGATGTTGTAGAGAAGCCCGACCAGCGCCGTCAGGGCGAACATGCGATGGCCAAACAGCGAGAGCGGCAGCATCGGTTGCGGCGCGCGCGCCTCGCGCCACACGAACAGGAGTCCGACTACGGCCGCCGCCGCGAAGCCCATGATGACGAGCGGATGGCTCCAGCCAAGCGCGCCGCCCTCGATCAGGGCGCCGGCCAAAGCGCCGAGCGCCGTGATCGCTGCGATCTGGCCCGGCAGATCGATCTCGCGCTGCACAAGCCGCGGCGTCTCCTCCGCATAACGCCAGGCAAGCCAGAGGCCAGCGGCGCCAATCGGCAGGTTGACCAAAAAGATCGCCCGCCAGCCGACCAGGGCGATCAGCACGCCGCCGACGAACGGCCCTGCGGTCAGTGCGGCGGCCGCACCGGCAGCCCAGAAGCCGACCGCGCGGCCCCGCGCCTTCGGATCGCTATAGGCGTGATTGAGCAGCGTCAGCGAGTTCGGCACCAGGATCGCCGCCGCCAGGCCCTGCACGGCGCGCGCCGCGATCAGGACCACCGCCGACGGGGCCAGTGCGCAGGCGAGCGAAGCCAACGTGAAGATCGCAAAGCCCCCGATGAATATCCGTTTGGCGCCAACGCGGTCACCGAGCACACCGGCGGTCAAAATGAAGGCGGCGAACGCGATGGTATAGGCGGTCACCACCCACTGCAGCTCGGCGACGCTACCGCCGAGCGAGGCGCCGATGCTGCTTAGCGCGGTATTGACGATGGTGATGTCGAGCTGCACCACGCCAAGGCCGAGGCTCATGGCCGCTAGCGCCAGCGTCTTCGCAAGAGGGGATTGGAATGACGTGTTGCCGGAGCGGACTTGTTCCGGCTGCCTTGTGTTCAGCAGAGTTGGTTGCATCGATCACACCCGGTTGTCTGTGTGAAAAGTCGACGGCTCGGATCAGCCTCGCTTTGCGACTGCCGTTCGATGTCGATCGAATATTCGAAGCGGATCTTCTCGCTTCGTAGCGGCGCATCCTTTGGCGGGGCTTGTTGCTGTCGAGGCAACCTATGTCCCGTGATCGAACCGGTCGCGCGCAACCACTACCGTCTTGGCCGAAGTATTGGCGCTTGGCGCCGCGTCCTTGTCAGCCTACCTCCAAGGCATGGACGCAGGACCCAAAATCGCCCAGGTCGCGGCACTCGTCGGCGATCCGGCTCGTGCCAACATGCTCAGCGCGCTGATGGATGGCCGAACATTGACCGCCTCGGAACTCGCCTATGTATCTGGCGTGGCGCCGCAGACGGCGAGTGGCCATCTTGCAAAACTCACCGACGCTGGACTGCTAGCACTCGATAAGCAGGGCCGACGACGATATTTTCGCCTGGCCTCTCCGCTCGTCGCGCGCATGCTGGAAGTTCTCATGGTCGTGGCGCAGGAAGGCCCCGCCCGGCAACGCAATCTCTGGCGCGGCGGAGAAACGCTCCGGCACGCGCGCACGTGCTACGACCGCATGGCCGGCCGCATCGCCGTCGCGATCGCCGACCGGCTGGTCCAACAATCGTTCATTCTGCTCGATGAGGATGGCGGACAACTGACCGATGACGGTCGGTCATTCTTCGATGAGGTCGGCGTCGATCTTCGCCTCATCTCCAAGCGCCGGGTGTTCTGTCGCCCTTGTCTCGACTGGAGCGAGCGCCGGCCGCATCTGGCGGGGGCCGTCGGTGCTGCCATTCTTCATCACGCTCTCGCGCACGATTGGGTCGAGCATGTCCGGGATAGTCGCGCGCTCGTCGTCACGCCTATCGGTGTCAGAGGACTCGCCGCGACGTTCGGTATCGAGGGCGCACTCCCCACGGACGGCCGCGACGGGCAAGTCGCCTCACTGTCCCGTGGCCGGGTGTCCGATGGAATGAATTTTCACAATGGGCAGGCGTACGATCAGGGAGTACGTCAGCGGTGATCCCCGTCTTCCGTGGCATCTGCTGGACAGGAGCCGCGCGACGATACCCAGCGATGTCCGGATGGCGCCGCTGCCTTGACGATTGGCGCCGGCGGGTGCGCGACCGCAGGCAACTTGCGCGGATGTCGGCCAGGGAGCTCCGGGACGTCGGCTGCACGCTGGCCGAAGCGCACCGCGAGATCAACAAACCCTTCTGGCGGGCTTAGAGACGGCGAGTTCTCGTGTATTTCGACCGTTCCGTGGCGCGCGCGACGATTGGCGCCTAGCGGAAGCGATCCCGCTCAATACCATCCGATGTTGGTATCTGTGTTGGTATGTGAAGGGGACTTCGATCTCGAAAGCCCAGCAAAAGCGACCCTCGGATCGCCAATTCGATTCCGTCTCGGGCACCATTCGTTCTTCTCGCCGCTCCTCTACCCAGCGCAGTCAGCCTCATAAAAGCCCGCAAACACGGGCCTTCTCGATTGCCTCACTAGTGTGAGTACATGCGGCTCGCGGCTTGTTAGGGTCAAAACCCAATAAAGCGTGGTCGTCGACTTCTGCTTGCGGGGCGATTCCAGACATTGGTCACGCGGAATAATTCGTCAGAGATTGACCCAAACCGGACATGGCGCGCGGCGCGCCTTTGAGCTCAGCAATAAACTCAGCGAGCCCGATAGTATCCAGCCAAGGCCAATTGCAAAGGCAACGGAAACACGCACATGCAAGACCTTACCGGACGGACAGCCTTCGTCACCGGAGCAGCATCAGGCATCGGATTAGGGATCGCCACGGCGCTGTCGCACGCGGGGGTGAATGTCATGTTATGCGATATCGAGGAAGAGGCGTTAGCAACGGCGGTAGCGAAATTGAAACTTACCAACGCCGATGTTGACGGCGTGAGAGCGGATGTGTCGCTTAAAGCAGAACTCCAAGCCGCAGCGGATGCCACCGTGTCGCGCTACGGAAAAGTCCATATTCTGGTCAACAATGCGGGGGTCCCCGGCGGCCGGGGTTATGGTCATTGGACAGATGCGGGTTGGAATTGGGTTCTCGACGTCAATCTGATGTCGGTGATTTGGGGCATCGAGATTTTCGGTCCGCTGATCGAGGCGCACGGCGAAGGAGGGCAAGTTGTTTCCACGGCGTCCGTCTTCGGGCTGATTGCTGGAGGAAGTCCGGAGTATGATGTGAGCAAATATGGAGTGGTGGCTCTGTCCGAAGGACTGCGTAAGGCGCTCGCGCCGCGGAAAATCGGGGTATCCGTCCTGTGTCCGGGCGTTGTCCGCACTCAGATCATGAATTTTCGTCGCAACGTGCCGCAGCGGTTCGTTGGGAAGGTCGACAGTCCGCCGACGGAAGGACCGGTCGCCGATTTCATCAAGGCACTCCAGGAGCGGACCAACAATGGCATCGATCCGCTCTATGTCGGCGAACTGGTTCGCGAGGCAATCGAAAATGACTGGCCCTACATCTTCACCGACACCGAGCGCGAGCCCATGATCGACATGCGCTTCGCCGAGATCAAGCAGGGCTTTGACCGCATACGCGGAAGGACGCCGCGGCGCTAGCTATCGCAGCTGCTCACGGCCGCTTCTGGGCCATCTCTGATGAACTGCTCAGCGTGACCAATGTCTGGAATCGGCCCGCAAGCAGAAGTCGACGACCACGCTTTATTGGGTTTTGACCCTAGAACAACCAGGGGTAGAATCATGGTGGGCACTTTCACAACGAGGAGCCGCTACCCATGCCCCTTACACAGTTTCAGACCACCAACGCCAAGCCGTGCAAGCTCTCCGCTGGCGACGGCCTCACGCTCCTGGTTCAGCCGAAATGGCGCGAAGCTCTGACGATTGCACTACTTTTTCGACAGCAAGGAGAAGATGCTGTCCATCGGCACGTTTCCTGTCGTCTCTCTCTCTCTCTCTCTCTCTCTCTTGGAGGCTCGCTGCAAACGCGACGACTCGCATAGCCTGCTCACCAAGGGCACCCCACGCGATCGAGTTGCCTCAGCATGTAGGATGATCCGCAATCGACGAGAATACCCAGTGCGAGGACGCGAGCCAGCGTCGCCTCATCGATGATGTCGGCCGTGAACACGATGTCATGCGCGGTTGTGTCCGGCACGTAGCCTGCCCCCAGCGCTCGCTCGATCTCGCCGAGGGAGACCGCGTCGGCGGCGACCCGTGAGAAGCCGTCTCCGGCTACCATCTCTTTCTCCACGCTTTACTCACTGCTGCGCGTTTCGCCAGTCGCGCGCGGCGCGACCTTGGTCGTCGGCGTTACACCGTCAACGCCACCTGTCGCTTCGCCAGCTCGGTCTCGACCATGGTCAGCCCGAGCCCGGGCCTGTCGGGAAGAAGGTGGAACAGGCCATCCTTCGGCGCGGGCGGATCGACGAAGACGGCGTGCATGCGCGGCGAGGGATCGTTCAGCTCGCAGGGCTTTGTGGCATGCAGCTGGGCCGCGATGACGTGCATATTGGCCTGGTGACCGACAGTCGGCTGGGTCTGGTGCGGCACCAGCTCCACACCGTAGGCTTGCGCGAGCGCGATGCAGCGCTGCAAGCCGGTGATGCCGCCCATCTTGATGATGTCCGGCTGCACCATCCGCACTCCGGCATCGATCAGGTCGGCGACCGCCGAAAGCGTGTAGGTCTGCTCGCCGGCGGAAACGGTGATGTCCAGCTTGCGCGCCAGCTTGCCGAGCTGTTTGACATGGTAGTGCTGCAGCGGCTCCTCGAACCACCAGTAGTCGAGCTCCTCCAGCGCACGGCCGACGCGCACGGCGCCGCTGAACGAGAAGCCGTTGTTGGCGTCGAAGGCGAGCGGGAAGTCCGGGCCGACGAGCTGCCGCACCGCGCGCGCCTTGGCGAGGTCGCCGGCGATGTCGTTGTCGACCGTGCTGCGGTCGTTGTCGAAGCGGATCTTTATCGCCGCCGGCTTGTCGCGCAACCGCTGCTCCACCACGCGCAGCACCTCGTCCACGCTGCGCGCGCCATTGCCGCCGATCGAGCTGTAGAAAGGCAGCGCCGTGCGCCAGGCACCGCCCAACAGCTTGTAGACCGGCTGGTTCAGGTATTTGCCCTTGAGATCCCACAGCGCGATGTCGAGTGCCGCCAGCGCGCCGGTCAGCGCCCCCTCCGGCCCCAGCTTGACCAGCCGGTGCAGCAGCTTGTCCTGGATCACGGCGTGGTCGAGCGGATCAGCGCCGATCACCACAGGCGCGATATCGCGCGCGAGGATGCCGAGGGAGGCGATGCCGCCCTGCATGGGGGAGGCCTCGCCGAGCCCGCAAAGCCCGTCATCGGTCCACACGCGCAAAAAGGCGCTGTGGGCGGTGGGCAGGTCCTTCGGGTCCCAGCGGAGCTGAAAGGGTTCGATGCGCGCGATCTTCATGCCAATCTCCGTGGCGTACAGGAGACGGAGTGCACCTGTTTGGTCAAGAGGTGGACAAGCTGAACTCAAATCGCAACCGTAAAGCGCCTTGGATTGACGCCGAACAGTGCTGAATGGTGCGCGCGTTGAGGCATCATCACCTATGTCTCGGCGCATAGAAGGCCGGGAACTGGCCGAACAGCGGATTTCGTGGGGAAGTGCCAAGTGTCGCGCAAGTCCAGCTGCAGAATGTCCGGCTGCGCGGAGGAATGCGATCCTTGCCGTAAGGATGCGCCGATATGATGACCGGGTATGTGCCAAGCTCAGTCGGGCGGAAGATGCTGACGCGCAACGTCGTTCAGGAGAGGATGAAGTCACCGGCATGAAGCTGGGAGGTTTGCACGCCTGCGAGGGTCAGCGAATTATCGCCACCGAGGGCGATCACGACCCTGGTGCCAACGTTGGAGGCTGAGGCCATCAGCGCCTCGAAGTCGGTGAAGTGGTAGGCCGTCAGGTCGATGTGATCGATCACCGGGGCAAAGTCCCTGATGATGTCATTGCCCGATCCAAGGTCGAGAACGAAAGTGTCGGCGCCGGCGCCGCCCGCCACTGTATCATTGCCCGCGCCGCCGTTGAGGGTGTCATTGCCGGCGCGGCCCACCACCGTGTTGGCGAGCTCGTTGCCGGTCAGCGCAAGGCCCGCGTCCGAGAGCGCACGCAAGGCCTCGATCTCCTGTTCGGCGTCCAGCGTGCAGCTCGTCGTCGTGTAGACCGTATCCGTGCCCTTGCCGACCGCCTCGGTGACCTGGTCGGCGACATCATCGACATAGTAGATGTCGTTGCCGGTGCCGCCGGCCATGTCGTCCACGCCGGCTCCGCCGTTGAGACGGTCGTTGCCCGCGCCGCCGTTCAGCGTGTCGTTGCCGGCGCGACCTACCACCGTGTTGGCGAACTCGTTGCCGGTCAGGGCAAGGCCGGCATCCGAGAGCGCGCGCAAGGCCTCGATCTCCTGTTCGGCGCCCAGCGTGTAGCTCGTCGTCGTGTAGACCGTATCCGTGCCTTCGCCGACCGCCTCAGTGACCTGGTCGGCGACATCATCGGCATAGTAGATGTCGTTGCCGGTGTCGCCGGCCATGTCGTCCATGCCGGCTCCGCCGCTGAGACGGTCATTGCCGGCCTCGCCGTTCAGCGTGTCGTTGCCCGCGCGGCCCACTATCGCGTTGGCGAACTCGTTGCCGGTCAGGGCAAGACCGGCATCCGAGCGAGCGCGCAAGGCCTCGATCTCCTGTCCCGCGTCCAGCGTGTAGCCCACATAGGCGTAGATGGTATCGTTGCCTTCGTCGGCCGCTTCGATCGCCTGATCGGCCAGGCTGTCCACAAAGTAGATGTCGTTGCCTGTCCCGCCGGCCATCACATCCACATCGGCTCCGCCGTCGATGGTGTCGTTGCCGGCCCCGCCGCCGATAGTGTCGTTACCGGCTCCGCCTCTGATGATGTCGTTCCGGTTGGTCGCGAACGGCTGGCCGGCCACCGTCTGGGAAATGGTGATCGTGTCGTTGCCGCTCGTCCCGCGGATCGTCGCACCTGGCACGCCCACGCCCTGCTCGACGTCGACCTCGCCGTCGCCGAACACATAGCGGTCGAACGAACTGGCGCCGTCGGTGAAGGAGCCCACCTTCGTCCATTGCCCTTCGCTGAACGACAGCGTGTCGCCGGCATCGCCTTCGACGACAAGCACATGTTTGCCAGCCGTCACGGTGCCGAGCCCATCGAGCACCGCCAGCCGATCGATCACCAGCGTGTTATTGCCGCTGCCCCCCAGGTCGATGCGCTCGATGCCCTCCAGCTTGACCGCCACCGCGCGGTCGGTGAGGTCGAGCGAGAGGCCCGTGCCGTCGAGCACCAGCGTATCGCTGCCTGTGCCCCCGTCGGCCAGCCGGAATGTCAGGTCGCTGATGACGAGTTCGTCGTCGCCGGCGCCGCCATGGAAGGCGTCCTGGCCGCCACCGCCCGTCAGCGTGTCATCGCCCGACCCGCCGATCAGCATCTCGGCCGCCGACGTGCCGGTCGTCGTCACCGTCGCCCCGAAGGCGCCGCCGAACACCACGAAGCTTTCGCCCGACTGGTTGCGGTTGCCATACGCCATATCCGTGGCACCAGGGGCACCGACGATCAGGTCGGCGAAGCCGTCGCCGTTGACGTCGCCGGCCGCCGCGACCGAATAGCCGCTGTCGTAGCCAGTCTGAGGGCCACTCAGCTTGAAGCCATCGCTGCCGTCGAGACTGGCGAGATCAAGATTGGCGGCAAAGCCCGAGGCTTGGCCGAACACCACATAGCTCGCCCCCGAATTTCCGCCGTGCGGGTCGGCTAGGGGTGCACCGACGATCAGGTCGGCGAAGCCATCGCCGTTGACGTCCCCTGCCGCCGCGACGGAGAAGCCGCTCTGATCACCTGTCGCCACACCGCTCAGCTTGAAGCCGTCGCTGCCGTCGAGACTGGACAGATCGAGATTGGCGGCGAAGCCCGACCCCGTGCCGAACACCACGTAGCTCGCGCCCGATTGCGAGCCGTTCGGGTCGGCATAGCGGGCGCCGACGATCAGGTCGGCGAAGCCGTCGCCATTGACGTCGCCCGCAGATGCGACCGAGAAGCCGCTCTGGTCACCCGCCGCCGCACCGCTCAGCTTGAAGCCGCCGCTGCCGTCCAGGCTCCCGAGGTCGAGATTGGCGGCAAAGCCCGAGGCCTGCCCGAAGACCACGTAGCTCGCCCCCGAATCGGTGCCGTTCGCATCGGCTCTCGGGGCCCCGATGATCAGGTCGTCGAAGCCGTCGCCATTGACGTCGCCCGCAGATGCGACCGAGAAGCCGCTCTGGTCACCTGCCGCTGCGCCGCTCAGCTTGAAGCCATCGCTGCCGTCCAGGCTTCCGAGGTCGAGATTGGCGGCAAAGCCCGAGGCCTGGCCGAACACCACATAGCTCGCGCCCGACTGCGAGCCGTTCGGGTCGGCATAGCGGGCGCCGACGATCAGGTCGTCGAAGCCGTCGCCGTTGACGTCCCCTGCCGACGTGACCGACCGGCCGCTCTGGTCGGCCGTCGCCGCGCCGCTCAGCTTGAAGCCGTTGCTGCCGTCCAGGCTCGCGAGATCGAGATTGGCGGCAAAGCCCGAGGCCTGGCCGAACACCACGTAGCTTGCGCCTGAAGCTGAGCCATGCGGATTGGCCCCGGGGGCGCCGATGATCAGGTCGGCGAAGCCGTCGCCATTGACGTCGCCCGCTGACGCGACTGACCGGCCGCTGTAGGCAAACAATCCCACGCCGCTCAGCTTGAAGCCATCGCTGCCGTCCAGGCTCGCAAGATCGAGACGGCGTTCGAAGCGATTGGGTCCGAGGCCCGATTTCCCGAAAACGACGTAGCTCGCCCCTGAGTCGAAACCATTCGCGTCGGCCCATTGGGCGCCGATGATCAGGTCGGCGAAGCCGTCGCCGTTGACGTCGCCCGCAGATGCCACCGAAACGCCGCTGGCGTCACCTGCGGCCGCTCCGATCAGCCTGAAGCCGCTGACGCCGCCAAGATCCGACAGGTCGATGTTCGCCGGAAATGTCATACTTGCCCACAGAACCGCCCCACCCGAATTTCTTCCCCAGGCGCGCTGCGCCGCGCGAGGAAGCCGGGCAGCAGGCCCAGCAGGCGATCTAGCATCGCCACGCTGGCGCGAGCGGCGCGCACCAAGGCGCGGGCGCGACTGCACACCGCTCCGCGGACCGCGCGCAGCTTCGAACGCTCGACGGTTCCCATGCGCACATCATTCAACGCAGCGTGACGATCGTAAACGATCCCGGCTTTACCAGGCGTCTCGCTTGTCCGGGCGTCTCACCCGAACGTCGGGACGCGTGCATCGCTGGGTGAGAAACCATAGTGTCGACGAAACATCCGCGTGAAGCTCGCCGGTTGTCGAAAGCCGCAGCGCCAAGCGATATCGCTCACAGGTGGCTCCCCGTTCCTGCAAGACGTGAGCAACTGCAGCGCCCGCTCGAGCCGAGCGATCCAGATCGCGTGCGCCACCGTCTCCTCATGGTTCGCGAACGCGCGATAAAGCGAGGCCCGCGAGCAGCCCACGATGGCGGCAACCCGGCCAGGGGTCAGGTCAGGGTCTGTGCAATGCCGCTCGATGGCGATTCGAGCAGCCTGATAGAAGCCGGCGGGAAAGCCGTCCTCATCCACCGTCCGACCAAGTCGGGTTCGCAGCAGCGCCAGCATCATTTCAACCGCCGCATCAGTTGCCGCCGCTCGCTCCGACGCCGACATTTTCCCGGCCTCGTCGAACGTGGTGACCAGATGACGGCTCAGCACCGACGCCAGGCCTGCCTTGGGGATCGGCTTGCCGACGAGAGAGGAGACGTCGCTGCCGACCGCTTCACGCACTCTCGCCCGTGAGACGATTATGCCGTTCGCGATGTGCCTCGACCGGATCATGGAAAGGGGTTGGCCGTAATCGATGAAGCACAGCTCTCCCGAACGCAGGACGCGGTCGCCACCCTGAGAGATCGCGCACGTCGCGCAGAGACGCATCAGGTCGATGCTGATGTCGTCGCACCCGTCGCCCCGCAATCGCTGAGCCGAGCGTTCGACATCGACCGAGTCGGACCTGTGCTCGACGAGCTCGGCGCTCCGTCCGACGACGAGGCGCATGCGCGCCCGGAAGGCCGACTTGGGGTGCCGGACAGTAGGCAGGACACGTCGCAACATGCCCGCTCGGTAGAAGTCGAATTGCTGTGATGTCGGTTGCAGCGCAGTCGTCAGGACCTTCAGTCCCCCGGCTGCCGCCGCCGGTGACACCGCTTTCAATGAGCTCATTGCTCACCTCGCACCCCGTCGCCAATCGTCATCCCTGAAAGGCGGACCCACAGGTCTCAGGATAGACGAGCGCGCGCGCTGCGCAATTCCTTTGCTGCGGGCGCCGGAGATCCAGGGCTGCGGGAGCTGCTTATATCGATGTTGCGCGGGGCTTGGAAAGCGAGCGACGCGGCGTTCCGGCCATGCTGGCCCTGATGCGCGGCCCGGCATCTTCCGCCGGTATCCCGAGCCGATGGTTAGCAGCAGTAGACCAAGCTCGACCAGGGCGAGCGGCCCGAGCGTGTGGCTGCGGCCCTTCTCCAATATCGACTGGATCGCGAGCCCCGTGCAGCTGTCGAGCATCGTTGCCGGCAGGTCGCCATGCGGGTCGTTTCGGTGCCATGCGTGGTCTGGCGTGCTGGAGCCGCTTTTGGAGCGTGCGTTCGGTTGCCGGCCGTCGGGCGGTTGCTGCGCCAACGACATCGAGCTGGCAAGCATCAGCGCGGCGGCAGCGATATTTCGATTCTCATCCAAGTCTCCAGAATTCAGACGGATGATGCCGATTCAACTGTGGCATCAAGGCGAGTTGCCCGCCTCATAAGCTCGGATGAGATGTTGGAATGGGCAAGGCACAGTGGGATGCCTGGCGCGCCTCGCCGACGATCGGATGCGCTGCCATTTGGGCTCAGATCCGGCCCGCCAACAGCAAGATCAAGACAACGATCAGAAGCAGACCCACACCACCGCTCGGGTAGTAACCCCAACCGCTACTGTAGCGCCAATTGGGCAAAGCGCCGATCAGCAGCAGAATGAGCAGGACCAGCAAAATGGTGCCAAGCATGACGCCTCCTTGACCGCGGCCTGTCCCCTGAACGCGCCCACCGTGTCGACGTTGCGCCCACTAAAGCGGGACGTGTTGATCGATCCTCGCATCGCGTATCGCTCGCAAGCTTGGTACTGCCCCGAGCCGGCGTTTTTGTCGCTGAAAGTGATATACGCACTTTCGGGAGATCGGGTTTGTGCAATCGTGTTGCCGACAGAGCGAGCAGCGGGAGATGCGCGGTGGATGGCGATGAAGCGTATAGGAGTGGCGTCGAGGCTCGCTTCGAAGCTGTGCTGCGACAGGTCGAGGCAGCGAAACGGGAGCTGACAGCCTGGGAAGCGCAGTGCTTGCTGCTGGCGGCGAAATCGATTGCCACCGGTGATTGGCTGCTTGCCGATCAGCATGTCGGATGGAGCAAGGACCGGCCGCCGGCGAGGCACCGCGCACCGCCTATCCTGGCGACGGTCGAAGGGCTCCGAAGCGCCGTGGAGATGTCGCGCCGCCTGCGCGAAATGCGCGCAACACCGGCAGAGAAGGCGCGTTGAGCCGAGGCCTCTGCTACCGCTTCTGGTTATAGACGTCGAGGCAGACGGCGCCGAGCAGCACGAAACCCTTGATCACCTGCTGGTAGTCGATGCCGATGCCGAGAATGGACATGCCGTTGTTCATGACGCCCATGATCATGGCCCCGATCACTGCGCCCCCGACCTTGCCGACGCCGCCATAGGCCGACGCGCCACCGATGAAGCAGGCGGCGATGACATCGAGCTCGAAGCCGAGTCCGGCCTTCGGGGTCGCTGTATTGAGGCGCGCGGCAAAGACGAGGCCGGCAAGTGCCGCGAGCACACCCATGTTGACGAAGGTCAGAAAGGTGAGCCGTTCGGTCTTGATGCCGGAGAGGCTGGCGGCCTTGGCGTTGCCGCCGATTGCATAGATCTGGCGGCCAATGACTGTGCGCGTGGTGACGAAACCATAGAGGGCGATCAGCGCGGTCATGATCACCAGCACATTGGGCAGGCCGCGGTGAGAGGCGATCAAGTACGTGAAGAACACCACCACTGCGAACAGCACCGCGTTCTTGACGACGAAGAAGCCATAGGGCTCGACCTCGATCCCGTGCGACTGCTGACGCGCCCGGCTCTTTGCGCCGGCATAGACCAGAGCCAGCGCCAAGGCCGCGCCGATCAACAGCGAGGTGGGATAGAGCGAGCCGGCGTCGGGCAACAGCTCGGGAATGAAGCCTGAGCTGAGCTTCTGGAATGTCGGCGGGAATGGTCCGACCGACTGGCCTTGCAGGATGGCCAGCGCAAGCCCCTTGAACACCAGCATGCCGGCCAGCGTGACAATGAAGGACGGGATCTTGAAATAGGCAACCCAATAGCCTTGGGCTGCGCCGATCAGCGCACCGACCGCGAGGCAGGCCACGAAGGCGAGCGGGTAGGCGACGTGATAGCGCACCATCAGCACCGCCGCGACAGCGCCCACGAAACCGGCGACCGAGCCGACCGACAGGTCGATATGGCCGGTGACGATCACCAGCAGCATGCCGAGCGCCATGATGACGATGTAGCTGTTCTGCAGCACAAGGTTGGTGAGATTGAGCGGCTGCAGCAGCGTGCCGTCGGTCACGAGCTGGAAGAACAGCATGATCGCGAACAGCGACAGCAACATGCCGTAGTTGCGCAGGTTGTACTTGATAAAGCCGGCGTGCCTTTGCCTGGGGAGCGGAACCGTCTTGTCTGTCATGGCCGCAAGCCTCCCTGGAGCTCCATGCTGACGTCCTTGTTGCGCATGATCGCCCGCATGATCTTTTCCTGTGTGGCTTCCGCGGCTGAGAACTCGCCGACGAAGGCGCCGTCATTCATGACGCAGATGCGGTCGCAGACGCCGAGCAGCTCCGGCATCTCCGACGAGATCATCACCACACCCTTACCCTCCTCGGCGAGCTCGTTGATGATGCAGTAGATCTCGTATTTTGCCCCGACATCGATCCCGCGCGTCGGCTCATCCAGGATCAGCACCCTGGGATCGGTCATCAGCCACTTCGACAGCACCACCTTCTGCTGGTTGCCGCCGGAAAGCTCGCCCGTCTCCTGGTAGACGTCGGAACAGCGGATCCGCATCCGGCTGCGATATTCGCTGGCGACCTTAAGCTCGCGCATGTCGTCGATCACGCGCCGCCGTGCCACGCGATCGAGGCTGGCCAGCGTGATGTTCTTGCGCACGTCGTTCGCAAGGATCAGGCCGAGCTGCTTGCGGTCCTCGGTGACATAGGCGAGGCCCGCGTCAATCGCCGCCGCGACGGTCGGCAAGTTGACCTCCCGCCCTTCGACCCGGACGCGGCCGCCGATCTTCTGGCCCCAGGCCCGGCCGAACAGGCTCATGGCGAACTCGGTGCGACCGGCGCCCATCAGGCCGGCGATGCCGACCACCTCGCCACGCCGGACCTCGAAGTCCACACCCTTGATCACCCGGCGTTCGGGGTGTTGAGGATGATGCACGGTCCAGCCCTGTACGGCGAGAACCGGTGAGCCAATCGTGCCGGTACGAGGCGGCGGGAAGCGATGCGCAAGGTCGCGCGCGACCATGCTGCGGATGATGCGATCCTCTTCCACGGGTCCGGCATGGCAATCGACGCTGTCGACGGTGCGGCCGTCACGCAGCACCGTGATCCGGTCGGCCACGCGGATGACCTCGGACAGCTTGTGTGAAATCAGGACCGAGGCGATGCCCTGGGCGCGGAAGACCAGCAGACGATCCAGCAGTGCAGCGCTGTCGGTCTCGTTCAGGCTGGCGGTGGGCTCGTCGAGAATGAGCAGCCGCACCCGCTTGGACAAGGCCTTGGCGATTTCCACCAGCTGCTGCTTGCCGACGCCGAGATCGGTCACCAGCGTGTCGGGCAGCTCGGCGAGGCCGACCTGGGCGAGCAGTTCCTTGGTCCGACGGTAGACCGTGTCGCGGTCGATCACGCCAAGGCGCGACGGCGGGTGGGACAGGAAGATGTTCTCGGCGATCGATAGGAGCGGGACCAGCGCCAGCTCCTGATGGATGATGATGATGCCGAGTGCCTCGGAATCGTTGATGTCGCGAAAGCGCCGTTCCTCGCCGTCGAAGGTGATGGTCCCCTCGTAGGAGCCGTACGGATAGACGCCGCTCAGCACCTTCATCAGGGTCGACTTTCCGGCCCCGTTCTCGCCGACCAGGGCATGGATCTGTCCTGCCTCGACAGTGAAGTTCACGTCACGCAAGGCTTGCACGCCGGCGAAGCTCTTGCTCACGGCGCGCATTTCGAGAATCGACGTCATGGCGTCATCCTACCGCGATCAGGTCCTCGCGACGGCGACGCCGGCATTGGCCAGCGTCGCCACCCGCACCTCAGTCGAACTGCGAGCGCTTGTAGTAGCCGCTGTCGATCAGCACCTTCTGCCAATTGCCCTTGTCGACGATGACCGGTGTCAGGAGATAGGACGGCACCACCTTGACGCCGTTGTTGTAGGTCTTGGTGTCGTTGACCTTGACCTCCTTGCCGTTGAGCGTGGCGTCGACCATGTCGGCGGTGACGCGGGCGAGGTCGCGCGTGTCCTTGAAGATGGTCGAATACTGCTCGCCGCGCAGCATCGACTTGATCGACGGCACCTCGGCATCCTGGCCGCTCACGATCGGCATCGGCATGTTGCCGCTGCCGTAGCCGACGCCCTTCAGCGAAGAGAGAATGCCGATGGACAGGCCATCGTACGGCGACAGCACCGCATCGAGCCGCTTGCGGCCATAGAAGGCGCTCAGCAGGTTGTCCATTCGCGCCTGGGCGGTCGCGCCGTCCCAGCGCAGGGTCGAGACTTTGTCCATGCCCATCTGGCCGCTGCCGACCACCAGCTTGCCCTTGTCGATGTAGGGTTGCAGCACCGACATCGCGCCATTGTAGAAGAAATAGGCGTTGTTATCGTCGGGCGAGCCGCCGAACAGCTCGATATTGAATGGCCCTTTGCCTTCCTTCAGCCCAAGCGCTTGCTCGATCGACTGGGCCTGCAGCACACCGACCTGGAAATTGTCGAAGGTGGCGTAGTAGTCGACGTTGGGGCTGTCGCGGATCAACCGGTCGTAGGCGATGATCGTGATCCCTTTGGCCTTGGCCTGCTTCAGCGCATCCGACAGGGTCGTGCCATCGATCGCCGCGATCACCAGCACCTTGGCCCCCTTGGTCACCATGTTCTCGACCTGCGAGAGCTGGTTCGGAATGTCATCCTCGGCATATTGCAGGTCGGTACCGTAGCCGCGCTCCTTCAACGTCTTGACGATGTTGTTGCCGTCATCGATCCAGCGCGCGGATGACTTGGTCGGCATCGCAATGCCGACGGTGGGCTTGCTTTGTGCCGAGGCGTCGATAGCTGAGGTCGCCGCGATCGCTGTCGCCAGCGCGAAGGCCGACAGGGTGGTCTTCAGATTGATCATGCTTCACTCCCGTTGATCGGTTCTTGAAAACTGGATCGTTCTTTCTCGGGTCTGGCTCCCGCCGATGCCCTCCTTTTCTTCAAGAAGCTGCGAGTTTCACGTCGGGCTCGGGACGACCGCGCGCGGCGATGTCGAGCACGAAGGTACGGCCATGATGGGGATCGCCACGCTTGGCCTCCTCCGCCATGTCCTGCCAGGCCGACGTGACGAGCAGCCGCGAGAAGTCCTGTCCGATGAAGGCGGGGCAGCTCGACTGTCGCGCCGGCACGCGCACGGAGCGCAGGTGTTCGCCGTGCGGGCTGTAGACGTCGACACAGCCGCCGCCCCAGCGCGCATTCCAGATCAGGCCTTCGGCATCGACCACAGCGCCATCGATGCCACCGCTGCCGCTTGGTCGCCGAATCAGGGGCACCGGCTTGCCGCGTGGCAGGCCAGTCGCCGCATCGAGATCGACGCGGTAGAGCACGTTCTCGCCTGTGTCGGCGAAATAACCGATGGTTCCATCCGGCGAGAAGCAGATCGCGTTGGGAATCGTGATGCCGCCGTAGAGTCGCGTCAGCTCGCCACGATGCAGGGCGTAGATCGCGCCGAGCCCGGCTTCCGCTTTGCGTCCCATCGTGCCGATCCAGAAGGTGCCGGACGGATGCACCCGGGCATCGTTCGAACGGGTCGCGGGGCTGTCGGCCTCGAGCGGGCGGTACAGGACCATCCGCCCGTCGGCCACCGTGCGGACATGGAGACCATCATCGGCGATGACGAGCTGGCGATGCGCGTCGACGCGGGCCAGTGCACTGCCCATCACATCGAGCGAATGGACGGTGGTCTTCCCGCCATCGAGGCGCGCTTCGAACAGTCGACGTTCAACGATGTCGAACCACCACGCGGTGTCCGTGGCGGCGTCGTAGGTCGGTCCCTCGCCAAGGTGGCACCGCTCCTCGCAGAGGATGGTCGTCGGAACCTCTTCCATCCGCTCTTCACCGACCATCGTCGGCTCCTTCGTGGCGGCGCAACCCGTTGTGGATCACCTCCGCCATCGCCGAGGTCGCCGCCTCGGCATCCTGGCCGGCGATCGCATCGACAATGGACTGATGCCACTGCAGCACTGTCTCGCGATCCTGGGGCTCGACGGGCGCGCTGAGCAGGAACGAGGCCCGCAGCGCCGCCTCGATGACACTGCCGATCGAGCGCATGAACAAGTTGCCCGACGCTTTGGCCACGGCGAGATGCAGAGCGAGATCACCGTCGGCAAAGCCGATCGAATCGGAGGGCTCGCCTCGCATCCGCTCCATGCTGCGGCGCAATTCGGCCATGTCGGTTTCGGAACGACGGGCGGCCGCGAGGGCCGCGGCGCGCGGCTCGACGGCGAGCCGGATTTCGGCGAGATCGTTGAGAAAGCGACGGTCTATGCCGGCATCGAGATGCCAGGCCAGGACATCGGCGTCGAACATGTTCCACGCCCCCCGCTCGCGGACTACGGTACCGACCCGCGCCTTGGTGCTGAGCAGGCCCTTGGCCACCAAAGTCTTTACGCTCTCGCGCAAGACCGGCCGCGACACGCCGAACATCGCTGTCAGATGGGCGTCGCCCGGGAGGCGTGTCCCTTCGGCATAGCGGCCGGCAATGATGTCGACGCCGATGCTGCGCGCAATCTCGGCATGGTTGGAGTGAGCACGCCGCGTTGGGATGACGACCAAGCCGGGAGGCATGGAGGGGACTATTCCATGGAAGATCGCGTGTAACTAGTCATATTATCTGACTATTACGAGAACATATAGAGAACTACCGCTTTGCTCGCCGTTCCCGGAGCCGCGTGAGCTGCTGGTCGGCCACGACTCCGATCAGGATCACCGTGCCCATCACGGCGAAATTGAGCGAGCTCGGGATGCCGAGCAGGTTCACCAGGTTCTGCAGGATCTGCAGCAGGATGGCGCCCAGCACGATGCCGAGGATCGAGCCCTCGCCGCCGCGCAGCGAGCAGCCGCCCAGCACGGCGGCGGCGATGCCGTAGAGCTCGTAGAAATTGCCGTGCGAGGCCGGCGAGATCGATCGTGTGTACATCGCGAGGTAGATCGAGGAGAGGCCGGCGAGGGCACCGCTGATGATGTAGGCGGCGGCCACGATGCGCTCCGTGCGGATGCCCGAGTAGCGGGCCGCCTCCTCGTTCTTGCCGACGGCGAACAGATAGCGGCCGAACACCGAGCGATGGAGCACGAGCGCCATCACGGCCGCCACCACCAGGAACATGATGAAGGAATGCGGCACGCCGAGTGTTCGTCCGGTGGTGAGCCACTCCAGTGCCGGGAAGCTCTGCCCATATTCGAAGCCGGCGGTGCCGTCGTTGGTGTAGTAACGCGCGATGCCGCGATAGATCAGCAGGCCGCAGAGGGTGACGATGAACGGCTGCAGGCGGAGCCGGGTGACCAGGAACCCGTGGATGGCGCCCAGCACGATGCCGCCTGCGACGACGATGAGCACGGCGAGCCACCAGCTCAGCTGCCAGGTCACCAGCAGGTCGATGTAGATGACGCCCAGCAGGGCAAATACCGAGCCGACCGCAAGGTCGATGCCGCCGGTGATGATGACGATGCCCTCGCCAATCGAGAACAATCCGAACAGGCCGACAAGGTTGGCCGTATTGCCGAGATTGATCGGCGACAGGAAGCGCGGGTTCAGGATGGAAACGACGAGGCCTACGACGATGATCAGTAGCAGGAGGCCGAGATCCTTCTTCAACACGTCACGGCCTCCGCTTCCCGCATGTCACGCCGACCGACAGCCAGCCGCATCACGTTCTCCTCGCTGAACTCGGGGCGCGCCAGGAAGCCCGCGATCCGGCCGTCGCGCATGACCACGATGCGATCGCTGACGCCGATCACCTCCTCCATGTCGCTCGAGATCATGAGGACCGCGACTCCGGAATCGGCGAGTCCGCGCATCAGCCTGTAGATCTCGGATTTCGACCCGACATCGATGCCGCGGGTCGGCTCGTCGAAGATTACGACCTTCGGCGTCATCGACAGCCACTTCGCCAGCACGACCTTCTGCTGGTTCCCGCCCGACAGGGTGCCGACCATGGTGTCGATTGACGCCGTCCTGATGTCGAGAGCGGCGCGCCGTTCGGTGGCATTGCGGCGTTCCGCGCCGGTGCGAATGAGCAGGCCAGAGGCAAAGGCTGCGAGGTTGGCCAGCGAGATGTTCTCGTTCACGGAGAAGTCGAGCACCAGGCCCGACCGCTTGCGGTCCTCCGGAATGAGGAAGATGCCGTGATCGATGGCATCGCGCGGCGCTCGGATGGAAACTGTCCGACCCGCCAGGCGCACTTGTCCGCCGACCGGTTGGTCGACGCCGAAGATGGCGCGGGCGAGCTCGGTGCGGCCGGCGCCGACCAGGCCAGCCATGCCGAGGATCTCGCCGGCGTGCAGTGAGAGGTCGAGCGCGTGTCCGGCGTGGGCCATTGTCCGGAATCCGGCGAGCTCGAGCACGGTGGCGCCGGGTGCGCGTTCGGCCGGCACATGCAGCGATTTCAGGTCGCGGCCGATCATCATGCGGATCATGGCGTCGTGCTCGATGTCGCGGCGCGCCAGCTCGCCGACGACGGCGCCGTCGCGCAGCACCGCGACCCGGTCGGCGCATTGCTCGACCTCGTTCAAGCGGTGCGAGATGAAGATGACCGATACGCCGTGCGCCTTCAGGTCGTCGATCACCTTCAGGAGACGCGCCGTTTCCGAGGCGGTGAGGCTCGAGGTCGGCTCGTCCATGATGACGATGCGGGCGTCGAGCGACAGCGCCTTGGCGATCTCGACAAGCTGGCGCTGGGCGAGCGACAGGTCGGCGAGCGGGGTGGTGGCCTCGAAGTCGACACC
>Ga0081455_10002100_pt1 | contig 23752 bp, 20 predicted proteins | sample TabmetS3T2R1_FD_70207 | JGI IMG/M metagenome (GOLD analysis project Ga0081455, IMG submission 70207) | Tabebuia heterophylla rhizosphere microbial communities from the University of Puerto Rico - S3T2R1 | ecosystem: Host-associated > Plants > Roots > Rhizosphere ...
TCGGCGAGCGCAAGCAGCGTGGGCGGCACGTCGAGGCCGAGCGTTCTGGCGGTCTGGGCGTTGATGACCAGCTCGAACTTGGTCGATTGGAGGACCGGCAAGTCCGCCGGCTTCGCACCTCTGAGGATACGACCGGTATAGACGCCGACCTGGCGATACGTATCGTTCAGGTTGGCTCCATAGCTCATCAGCCCGCCTGCTTCGGCAATGTCGCGCGAACCAACTGTCGGAACGCCATGGCGCACCGCTAGGTTGGCAAGTTGTACCCGGCGGGAATTGAAGAACGGGTCGGGGGTGACTAGGAGTGCATCAGCCTTATCGCGGACAAGCGTCGCGAAGGCTGCATCGATCTCGCGGCTGGTGCTGGCTTCGAGGACCTGGACTTGCAGCCGGATAGCGGCAGCAGCCGCCTCCACGTCTCTCAACGTCGTCTGCGCAGGGGAGCCGGTCGGGTTTTTGACGAGCACTGCCACCCGAGTGGCTGCGGGCACCAGCTCGCGCAGGAGCCCCAGCCGCTTTGCCGCCAACTCACCAATGAAAAAATTGATAGGTCATTACCACTGGATCGATATCCTCGGGAGGCGCGGGCACGGCGCCCGGAATCATTCCCTCTTCGCGAGCCTCCCGCACAGGCACATACAACACCGGGGGAACAGAAGTCCGAACAACATCACCCCCAACATGCCGAAGGAACAAACGGCCGTTGCCGGAGCGCTTGGCGCATTTCAGCTAAACAGAGAAATTAACAGCGAATTTTACCGATTCCGACCCTCCTGCACGATTTCGCGATTGCGGACGGGCTCGCGGTCGCTGGCGGCCAGAACGGTATGGAGCGTCGCCACGACCTGAGCGCCCTCGCCGACCGCCGCGGCAACTCGCTTGACCGACCTTGAGCGGACGTCGCCGATGGCAAAAACGCCCCGTCGACTTGTCTCAAGCGGCTGGCGGTTCTCGTCCGTGTCCGCGCCGGTCAATACGAATCCCTTGGCGTCCAACGCTACGCCCGATCCGGACAGCCACTCCGTATTCGGCTCCGCTCCGATGAAGAGGAACAGATGTTGAATCGGCCGGCGAACTTCCTCCCCCGACGCGCCGCGACGCCAGCGGATCGCCACCAGCATGCCGTCGCGGCCTTCCAGGCCGGTGACGCTGGTTTGCGTTAGCACTTCGACGTTGGCGAGGCTCGCAATGCGATCGACAAGATAGCGCGACATGCTTGAGGCAAGGTCGCCCCCGCGCACCAGGAGCCATACCTTGGCGACTTGGCTCGCCAAGTAGACCGCCGCCTGCCCCGCCGAGTTGCCGGCACCCACCAAGGCCACCTCTTGCCCGGCACATAGCTTCGCCTCGAGCGGCGATGCCCAATAGTGCACGCTCGCGCCCTCGAAAGTTTCCAGGTTCTCAACTGCCAGCCGTCGGTAGCGGGCTCCGCTGGCGATCACGATCGAGCGGGCAGTCACACGTTCGTTGTTGGACAGCGTGAGGATGAAGCGGCTTGGACCCGGATGGCCCGCGGCGTCGAGGCCAATCACCTCGTCCGGGATCGCCATCTCGACTCCAAATTTCTGCGCCTGGTTGTAGGCGCGCGCCATCAGGGCCATGCCGCTGATGCCAGTTGGGAATCCCAGGTAGTTCTCGATCCGCGCCGAGGCGCCGGCCTGCCCGCCAAATGCGCGGCAGTCGAGCACCAACACGGAAAGTCCTTCTGACCCCGCATAGACCGCGGCGGCGAGGCCTGCCGGCCCAGCGCCCACGACGGCCACGTCATAGACGTGCTTGGGATCGATCGGCCCTACCAGTCTGATGCAGCGGGCGAGCTCGCTCTCGCTGGGATTGCGCAATAGTTGCCCGTCCGGGCACAGCACGATCGGCAATTGACCGGGGTCGACGTGAAAACGTTCGATCAGCGCCTTTGCTTCTGGATCGGTCTCGGGGTCGAGCCTTTGATGCGGATGCCCGTTGCGACGGAGAAAGCCCTGCAGCCGAAGCACGTCGCCATTCTCGGCGCGGCCCACGATCACCGGTCCGCCGGCTCCCGTCTCGATGAGCCCCACGCGGCGCAGGATCAGGGCGCGCATAATTCGCTCGCCGAGTTCTGCCTCCGCGATCAGCAAGGCGCGGAGTTGGTCTGGCGGAATGATCAGGGCCTCCACCGGTTCCTGCGCATGGGCGTCCACCAGAGCCGGTCGGCCCGCCAGTTGCGCCAGTTCACCCATGAATGCGCCCACGCCGTAAGAGACGATTGGCGTGCGGCGGCCCGACTGGTCATGCTGGGTGATGTCGACCTTTCCAGCCAAGATGATGGTCAGGCCGAGCCCCACTTCGCCGACCTTGGCCAGTGCCGCGCCCACGCCATAGGAGCGGACCTTGCCAAATCGACGCACGCGCTCGATCTCCGCCGGCTCAAGGACAGGGAACATCTGATGGCGTCGCGTGTCGATGATCGATTGCACGGGTACGGACATGTTTATCGCAACTCGTCAGGAGCAGAGTCGCGTCAAGGTACCCGCCGAAACGCGGATACCGGTTTGAGTACCTATCAGGACACTCAAACGCATTTGTGCTCTCCACGGTGATAACCTGATCAGACGGCCGAGATCGCTCAAACATGCGTGATCGCGGGGGCGGCGGCGCATAATGTCCGTCTATTTGTCTCTCTGATCCCGCCCATTTCACGCTCGGCGGCACGGCCGGCGCGTGGCCGCTTGCGGCGCGGGCAGACCTCACGACGTCACTTAGGCGCCCGGCGTGCGCTGTCAGCGCTTGGCCGTGCGGGCGTCCGCCCGTCGCCTCCGACGGAGGTGGCCGGCCCGCCTCAGGTCATCCTTATGGGAATCGCGCCCAAAAAGTCGCGCTTGCCGATGTTGACGCCGCAATGGCGCAGGATCGCGTAGGCGACTGTGAGGTGGAAATAGAAGTTCGGCAGCACGAAATGATTGAGGTAATCGTCCCCCTTCATGTGACCCTTGTTGCTCGGGCCGAGCGGGAACGTGATCTCACGATCGGCGATCGCGTAGGCGACTGTGAGGTGGAAATAGAAGTTCGGCAGCACGAAATGATTGAGGTAATCGTCCCCCTTCATGTGACCCTTGTTGCTCGGGCCGAGCGGGAACGTGATCTCACGATCGGCTGAGGCATCGATCTGCTTTAGGTCGAGCGTCTTCAGATAGGCGATCGTTTTTACGATTCGCGCCTTGAGCTGATCGATCGTCGTTTCGTTATCTTCGTAGGGGGGCGCTTCGACACCTGCAAGGCGCGCCGAGCCGTTCTTGGCCTGATCTGATGCAATCTGCACCTGGCGGGCAAGTGCAAACATGTCGGGAGATAGCCGCGAATTAAGCAGCACGGAGGCGTCAATTTTCTTGGCCGCGGCATAGGCTTCGGCCTTCTCGAGAACGGCAGACAGCGCCTTGAGGCCAATCTCGAAGACTGGGAGGGAGGCCTGGGACATCGAGAACGACATGGGGCCGATCCTTGCTTGATGATTGAATGTGGCCGATCACCGGCGAGCGGAAAATGACACGCAATGGATCAGCGTTTCAACTACGCTGCATGATGCCCTCATCACATTTTCTCGAACAGGGGATGGCTTATGATCGGTCCCACTTACGATCGAATGAGCGGGCCCGAATGGGTCCGTCGCCGGGCACGAATATCCCGGGGTTCGGGTGTGGATCGCAGCGCGCCGCTAGCTGCGCACGACGGAAGCGGACAAAGTTCGGTTTAGACAACGCCACTTTGAGGCGCTTGGAGTGCCACTTGTGGCAACGACAGTGCGCAAGATCATTACTTAGATCGAGACCCGTCAATGCACTCGCCCGATCCCGCCGATTCTTCCACCACCCAGCGGTTCATCAGGATCAAGCGGAGGAGTATTGAAGCCGGAGCTTCATCCCGAACCGGTCTCAGCTGATTACAGTTGCGCCGCTCGCTAATCAAGCAGGAGTTGGCAGCAGCCGCACGCTGGCAATGCATTGGCCATGGATCAAACAAGGCCAACAGTATCGGTCAAAATGAGAAAGTCTCACAGCGAGCATTTCTCGACTGCTGTACCCCAGAAAGATGGGACACAGGATGCTGGTTTCAGAAGTCAGAACCCGTCAATACGAAGCCATCACATCCGTCCAGTCGAAGTCAGAAACTTACCAATTTGACGCCCACCATCTCCTGCGTTCCCTGCGAGGACTCCATGAACAGGTAGCCATCGACCTGGTCGGTCAGGAACGCGTACGTCTTGTCGCCGGCGAGTATGAGCTTTGCCCAATCTTCAGCGGCTTCGTAACCGGCTGAATGTAGATGAGCCCTCGTCGTTGCTGCGGCGGGGGCTCTTCGCTGACTGAAGGCGTCGCCCCAGTAGTCCGGGTCGGGTCAAAAGCACCTCTCAGGCCATGTTGGCCCAATGTCCGGTTTTCCCGAAAGCGGTCCTCTAGCGGACATCGCTAGTAGCCGCCATTTGCGGAACGGAATTTATGGAATATCCAGGGCGGGATTACTCCGGCTTGATGTTCGCGAACTTGATCACCTTCGCCCACCGCTCGGTCTCCTCAGCGATGAGCTTACGGAATTCCGCGGGCGACATCGTCAAAACCGGGCTGCCCATGTTTTCCAGCCGTCCCTTGATCGTCGGATCGGCGAGCGCGGCGTTGACCTCGCGGTTAAGCAGATCGACGATTTCGTTCGGCGTGTTGCCAGGCGCGCCGATGCCGGACCAACCGCCGCCCACGTAGCCGGGCACTGACTCGCCGATGGTCGGAACATCAGAAAGGGCCTGCGAGCGAGCCGCCGGCGTCACCGCAAGCGCACGAATCCTGCCGGCCCTGATGTGCTCGATCGACGAAGGCAGGTTATCGAACATGACCTGGACCTGTCCGCTCATCAGGTCGGTCAGCGCCGGCACCGACCCGCGGTACGGCACGTGCAGCATGTTCACCCCTGTCATCATCTTGAACATCTCTCCGGCGACATGGCCGGCACTTCCAATTCCCGGCGATGCCATGTTGAGCTTGCCAGGCTGGGCTTTGGCGAAGGCGATAAGCTCGGGGACGGTCTTCACCGGTAAGGAATTATTGACATTCAGGACCTGATAGCCGCGGCCGAAGGTGGCGATCGGCGCGATTTCACGCGCAAAATCGACGGTGCCATAGAGCGTGGTGTTGATCACGTTGTTCGACGAAATGATCAGCAGCGTGTAACCGTCCGCCGGAGAGCGCGCGACCATCTCGGTAGCGACGTTGGCGGCGGCGCCCGGCCGGTTCTCGACGATGAATGACTGACCGAGCCGCTGCTGCAGCCATTCGGCCATCAGGCGAGCGGAGATGTCGATCGCCTGCCCGGCGGGAAAGCCAACAACGATGCGCACCGTCCGGTTTGGGTAGCTTTGCGCGTTCGCGATAGATGACACTGCCAGCAGCGCGGCGGCACCGGCGGCGAACAAAAATTTCCGACGAGGACGTCTCATCGTGTAACTCCCACTGGCGGGTGCCTCACTCAATCACCTCGTCGGCACGGGCGAGGCAGCGTGTCCGACACGGTGAGGCCGAGCGCATTCGCCGTCGACGACCCGTGCTCAAGGTGAAGGTACAGGACTTTCATGCCTCTGTGGCGCCTCGCGCGACTGGAACGTGGGCGGGTTGACCTCGTCGCTTCCGTCACGCGAGCGAAGGCATCAGCCTCGCGGCATTGCCGCGATCGATCGCGCCGAGATCGGCGGCGCTGAAGCCGAAATCGGCGAGGCCCTTGGCGGTCACCGCCGCCGAGCGGAACGGGAAATCGGTTCCGAACACGACCTGCGTGGTCTCGACCAACTTGGTCAGCGGCACCAGGGTCCAGGCATGATCGGATGATGCGGTGTCGTAGTAGAACTTCCTGAACTCCGCCCGCACGCCGTCGGGAAAACGTTCGGCGGCAAGATCCTTGCGGGCGTTCGCCCAGCCTTCGACGCGATGGATGAGCAGCGGCAGGGTGCCACCGGCATGCGAAAAGATGAATCGGATGTCCGGGTAGCGCCGTGCGTTGCCACTGAATACGACGCTGAGGATGGTGCGGGCGGTGTCCTGTGGCAGCTCGATGGTCGGCTCGTTCACGTTCGGGACCAGGCCTCGGCAGCAATCGGCGCGAACCGGATGCACGTAGACCACGGCCTTGCGGCGGTTGAGCTCCTCCATCAGCGGCGCGAACAGCGGGTCGCCGAGATATTTGCTCTGATAGCTGGTCATCAGGCAGATGCCTTCCGCATTCAGGGTGTCGAGCGCGACCTCGGCCTCCTTGAGGCTGCCGTCCACGTCGGGCAGCGGCAGGATCGCGAAATTGCCGAAGCGGCCGCGGTGCTCGCTCTTGAGCCTGGCGGCATGCTCGTTGCATTCACGCGCCAGCGCGCGCGCCGCATCGTTGTTGCCGAAATGCACGCCCGGCTCGCTGATCGAGATGACCGAGGTGGCGACGCCGCCCTTGTCCATGTCCTCGACCGATTTCGCCGCCGTCCACTGCTCGAGCGCAGTCTGTCCGGTGCGCCGTGCGGAAATCTCCTTGACGAAGCCGGGTGACGAGAAATGGTGATGCACGTCGACGCGCCGCGGGCTGGCCTGCGCACCGGCGTCCCCGAGGCTGCCGAAGCCGCCGAGCGCGGCGAGCGTGCCGCCGGCGACCCCGCCGGCAAGAAAGCTGCGCCTGCCGGCATCGACGCCGCCGAGCCCTGGCGTGTCGCAGCACGCGCAGCCGCCGAAGAACTTCCTGCGAGCCTTCCCGGACATGACGGTCTCCTTGCAGGTCGCTGGTGTAAAGGCAGCACTGCCTGAAGGAGTATCTTCTATCGCCTGGTGTCGAATTTACCAAGGCGCGCGCAGTGATTGCGTTGGTGAAATGCTGCGAGGCGGGCTATCCGGCATCCTGTACACACGTTTTCGATGTCCCGCCGTCTGCTATGGTCTGCGCCGTTCCAGAGCTCATCTGGGGATGTCGCTTGCAAGGAATGACACAATGCCGCGAATGAAGTGCTCCGCCGTCGCGTTCGCCGTGCTGGTGCTCGGCTGTCTGGCCAGCCCGGCGCAGGCGCAAAGCGACTATCCCAACCGCACGGTGCGCATCATAGCGGGCTTCGTCCCGGCCTCGTCGACCGACATCATCGCGCGTCTGATGGCCGGCCAGTGGAGCCGCCTGCTCGGCCAGCAATTCGTGGTCGAGAACCGGCCCGGCGCGGCCTCGGCCATCGCCGCCGATCTGGTGGCGCGATCGCCGAAGGACGGCTACACCTTGCTGATCGGCGGCACCGTGAACCTGAGCACGGGGTTGATCAACCCGCAGCAGTCGTTCGACATCGTGCGCGACTTCACGCCGGTCATCCTAATCGCGGGTCAGCCGATGATCCTGACGGTGCATCCTTCGCTCGGAGTCTCGAGCGTAAGCGAACTGACCGCGCTCGCCAAGTCCAAGCCCGGGACGTTGTCGTACGGCTCGACCGGTGTTGGCGCGTCGCCGCATCTCCTGACCGAGCTGTTCCAGTTGCGCACCGGCACCAGGATGGTGCATGTGCCCTATCAGGGCAGCCCGCAAGCGGTGACTGATCTGCTCGCCGGCCGCATCCACGTGATGTTCTCGCCCGCCGCGGCGGTACTGCCGCACATCCAGACCGGTGCGCTCAAGGCGCTCGCCTCGACTCCGGCGAAGCGTCCGAGCGCCGCGCCGGACCTGCCGACCATGATCGAAGCCGGCGTCGACCTCGATGCCAGCCTGTGGTTCGCGATCTGGGCGCCGTCCGGCACCGCGCGCGAGGTGATCGACAAGCTATCGCGCACCGGCAACGAGGCGATCGGGAGTACGGAAGCGCAGACGACCTTCAAGTCGCAAGGATTCGACGCGATCGGCGGCACGCCGGAAGATTTCGCCACCGTGCAGGCCAGGGAGCTGACCAAATGGAAGGACGCGGTCGATGCCGCAGGGCTGAAGAAATAGGGGCAGCAGCAGAGTCAGGCTGACGCCGCCAGTAGCGCACATTCGCCTTATATGCGATCGCTCGCATGGGCCTGTAGCCAGATGCGTGTCAGTCGCGAACGCGCGGCTGGCCGCGTGCCGGGGCCCCGATCGAGAGCGCGCTACTGAACCTTGCCGCTCAGCGCCTTGATCTCGCTGTAGAGCGCGCGCATCTCGGGCTTGCCCTCCGTCACCACGTCGCCGACGGTAGCGAGCTTGTCCTGCAGCTCCTTCTGCTCTGCGTCGGAGAGGCGGTTGAACTTGCCGCCCTTTTCCTCCCAGCGCTTGCCCAGGGTGACGTTGAACTCGTCCGACACCTTGGTGGCCTTGAAGAACACCGCGCGCGACTCCTTGATCACCATCGCGCGCAGGTCGGCCGGCAGCGTATCGAGCCACTTCTTGCTCATGCCGCAATAGGAGACGATCAGGGTATCCTCGAGCTGCAGCAGCTCCTTCGACACCGTGTCGAGATTGAAGTTGACGAAAATGGTGGTGCCGCTGCCCGAGCCGTCGATGGTCTTGTTCTGCAGCGCGGTGAGCATGTCGGCGAGGTTCATCGCCACTGACGTCACGCCGACCCGCTTGAAGCGCTCGCGCTCGGCGTCGGTGCCGTTGATGCGGAACTTCTTGCCGTTAAAGTCCGCGAGCCTGCGGACCGGATTGTGCGAGATGTAGCGCACGTCGCCGGTGGCGATCTGGCCGCAGCCGATGATGCCCTTGGCGTCGAGGATCGAGGCGACCTTGTCGGTGATGCTCGGATCAGCGAGCACCCGGTTGGCATGCGCCCGGTCCTTGAACAGGAAGGCGAAGCTCAGCACGCCCATGCGCGGATCGATGCCCTGGTAGAAGTCGCCGGGGGTGATGAACCCCTCGACCGAGCCGAGCTGCAGGCCCTGGATGGTGGCGGACTGCGAGCCGAGCTGGCCGCGCGGGAAGATCTGCACCTCGATCTTGCCGTTCGACTTGGCCTCGATCACCTCCTTCATGGCGCGGGCGTAGAAGTGCTCAGTGTCCTCGGCGGAGGAGAGCCCGACCTTCATCGTGAAGTCGGCGGCGTGCGCCGGCATGATGGCGCTCAGGCTCGACAGGCCGGTCGTCAAGCTGAAGGTGAGCGCAAGGTTGCGCGCGCACGCGATCCCGCGGTGAAAGCTCGCCGTCGTGCTCATGGGTAACCCTCCCTTGCGCGAAATCGCTCATGGCGTTCGCTTTGTTTGGTCCGCGTCCCGCGCCTTATCGGCGCGCAGGAGCGTTGCTGGCCGAGCCTAGTCGAAGCATCCGCGCGCTGCAATCGCTCGCACCCTCGGCGACGTCGGGACGTGTCGCCGCAGCAGGTGCAGCAGCCTTGTTGGCCGCGGATCGCTAAACTACAATTTCGCAGCGGGCGAAACGTTCGATCTACAACCATCGGGCGCTGGCGGAGGGAGAGGGCGGATGAGCGATCTGCAGAGTTCGCAATCGAGCCAACCGATCGAGCCGACTCCCGAGCCGCCGGTTTCGCTGGCCCGCTTCATCCTGGTGAAGATCCCGCACGTCATCTGCGGGGTTCTGCTGCTGGCCACGATCGCGATCAACGTCACCAATGTCGTCGGCCGCTACGTTTTCTCGCGCCCGGTCGACTGGGCTGAAGAGGTTCTGATCTACCTGATCGTCTGGGCCGTTTTCATCTCGCTCGGATCGATCACCTATCAGGGGCTGCACCTGCGCATGGACCTGCTCGTCACGGGCGTCAAAGGCTGGCTCAGGACCTGCCTGGGAGGACTGACGGCGGCGCTGATGGTGGTCTGCTCCGTGTTCATGATGGTCCAGACCTTCGGCATCCTGCGGCTCTATATCGCCAGCGGCGAGATCAGCATGGGGGCGAAAGTCCCGCTGGTCTATCCGCACACCGCGCTGTTCGTCGGGTTCGCGCTGCTGGCCGCGGCCGCGCTCATTCGCTTCCGCTGCTATCTCACCGGAAAATTCGACTGAGATAGCGGACCACCTCTTCGGGCGCTGAGTGCCGACGTCGGCTCGACCAGAACAAACCACTTGCAGGCAAGGCCAAGCGCCCCGGGGGACCGCACATGGGTTGGGTCATGGTCTGGATGCCGCTCGTGCTGCTGCTGCTCGGCATCCCGATATTCCTGCTGGTGCTGACGACCTGCATCACCGCGGTCGTGTTCTTCTCCAAATTGCCGCACGCCGTGCTGCATCAGGTGCTGTACGACGGGGTCGCCAAGTTCCCGCTGATCGCGGTGCCGTTCTTTCTGTTCACCGGCGATCTGATGTCGCGCGGCGGCCTATCCAAGCGCCTGTTGCGCTGGGTCGCCTCGATGGTCGGCGGATTCCGCGGCAGCCTGCCGCTGACTTCGCTCGGTTTTGCCGCGATCTTCGGCGCCATATCGGGCGCCACCACCGCGTCGGTGGCGGCGGTCGGCTCGATCACCTATCCGCGCCTGCGGCAGGCCGGCTACAGCGAGCGCTTCGCGTCCGCGCTGATCGTGGCGGAATGCGCGCTCGACAACCTGATCCCGCCGTCGATCGCGTTCATCATCTACGGAATCGCGACCGAGACCTCGGTCGCCCATCTGTTCGCGGCCGGCATCCTGCCGGGTCTGGTGCTCGGCGGCATCTTCGCGGTCTACATCTATCTCTATTCCATCCGCCAAAGCATTGACGTGCGCCAGAAGTTCAGCTGGTCGGAGTTCCTGGCTGCCTCGCGCGAGGGCATCTGGCCGCTCGGCGCCATCGTGGTCATCTTCGGCGGCATCTATTCGGGCGTGTTCTCGCCGACCGAGGCCGCCGGCGTGTCCTGCGTCTATGCCATGTTCGTGGCGCTCGTGATCTATCGCGAGACCACTCTGAACGATCTGTTCCAGATCGCCGCCCGCACGATGCTGCTGACCGCCATGTTTTTCATCATCGTGTCGACCGCCGCGATGTTCGGCTGGCTGCTGACCATCAGCGGGGTGGCCGGCAAGCTGTCGGAGGGCATCGCGGCCATGAACGCACCCGGCTGGTTCATCCTGCTGCTGATGAACCTGTTCCTGCTGTTCGTTGGCTGCTTCCTCGACACCGGCACCGCGCTGCTGATCCTGTCCCCGCTGCTGCTGCCGATCGCCAAGCAGGTCGGCGTCGATCCCATCCATTTCGGCGTGATCGTGGTCATGAACCTGACGATCGGAACGTTCCACCCGCCGTTTGGGCTCAACATCTTCGTGTTCCAGGCAATGTTCAAGACGCCGTCCAGTGTGCTCTATCCCGGGCTGATCCCGTTCGTGGCGCTCGCCATCCTGGCGTTGATGATCGTCACCTATGTGCCGTGGCTGTCGCTTGTGCTGCTGCCCTACCTCATTCGATAGCTTAGAGTGATTACCGACCCGGCCACCGCCGGAATTGACAACGCCTGAAGCGGAGACCATCTGCCATGCCGATCAGCGAGAAGATCAAGACCTTCATCAACAACGCCTGGGTCGATGGCTACCCCTGCATGCTGGCGACCGCCGGCAAGGATGGACCCAACATCAGCCCCAAGGGCAGCATGTTCGTCTACGACGACCAGCATCTCGCCTACTGGGAACGCTCGAAGAAGAAGGCGCTGGAGAACCTCGGACAGGACCGCCGCGTGGCGGTGATGTACGCCAACTTCAAGGCGCAGCGCGACAAGGTCCTGGACGCAGGCTTCCTGCGCTTCTGGGGCACCGCCGAGCTCTACGAGTCCGGTCCCACGCGCGAGGCGATCTTCGCGCGCCTAACCAAGCGCGAGCAGGAGCACGTCGGCGCCGACACCGGCATCGGCGTGCTGATCAAGATCAGCCGCGCCGTCGACATCCACGGCACCTCGCTGATCTAGCATGCGCTGACGATGGTGATGCACAGCGGTGCCACACACTCGGTCTGCTCCCTCTCCCCAACCGAAGTCGGATACATCCGACTTCGGCCATCTCAAGATTCCGAACTCGGGTAAACCCAAGTTCGGTGGGGAGAGGGAGTTCCACCGAGCAAGCCGCGCTGTCGTGTATCGATCTCACCAAAGCATTCGCCAAGTTCTCATCTACGAAGGAGACACCGATGGGCCGGCTGCAGGGCAAAGTCGCGGTGGTGACGGGGGCGGCGCGCGGCATCGGCGCCACCCTTGCCAAGGCGTTCGCCGCCGAGGGCGCCAAGGTGATGGTCACCGACATCAGCGACACCGCGGCGACCGTCGCTGCCATCAAAGCTGCCGGCGGCGAGACGATCGGCCGCAAGATGGACGTCAATAGCAACGACGAGATCGCCGCCATGGTGACGGCGGCGGAGCAGACCTTCGGCCCGATCGAATGCCTGCTCAACAATGCCGGCGTGTTCGCCGACATCGAGCTCAAGCCGTTCTGGGAGCTGACCGAGGACGAGTGGGACGACGTGATGCGCATCAACGTGCGCGGCGGCTTTCAGGTCGCCAAGGGCGTGCTGCCAAGCATGCGTAAGTGCGGCCGCGGCAAGATCGTCAACATCAGCTCCGGCACCGTGTTCCACGGCGGGCAGGGCCACATGCACTACGTCACCTCCAAGGGCGGCGTGATCGCGATGACCCGCTCGATGGCGCGCGAGCTCTCCGGCACCAACATCACGGTCAACAGCATTTCGCCCGGCTTTACCGAAAGCGACGGGGTGCGCTCGAACCCGTCGCTGCACGTGGCGCGCGCGCCCACGCTCGCCGCTCGCGTCATCAAGCGCGACATGATGCCGGACGATCTCGTCGGCGCCATCGTCTTCCTGATGACGCCGGACAGCGACTTCATCACCGGCCAGATGATCAACGTCGACGGCGGCCGGTTCATGTATTGAGGCGGCCATGACGCAGGCTCTCGACGGCTACGTGGCATTCATCACCGGCGGCAGCAGCGGGCTCGGCCAATCGCACGCGCGCGTGCTGGCCGCGCGCGGCGCCAAGGTGGCGATCACCGATTTCAAGCAGGAGAACCTCGAGCGGGCGAAGACCGAGTTCGCCGCCGAGCGCATCGACGTGCTGTGCCTCAAGGCCGACAATCGGGTGGTCGCCGAGGTGCAGGCGGCGGTGACGGCGGCCGAGGCGCAGTTCGGGCGCGTCGATATCCTGGTCAACAATGCCGGCATCAGCGGCATGCACGCCCATATCGAGGAGATCGACGAGGCGTTCTTCGACAGCATGTTCGACACCCACGTCAAGGGCGCGTTCTTCGCTGCGCAGGCGGTGGTGCCGGGAATGAAGGCGCGCAGATTCGGGCGCATCATCAATACCGGCTCGACCTTCGCCATGACCGGCTCGCCCGCCATGTGTCACTACGCCATGGCCAAGGGCGCGCTCACCGCGATCACGCGCTCCTGGGCGCGCGAGCTCACGCCGTTCGGCATCACCGTCAACACGGTTTCGCCGGGCCTGGTCGAGACCCCGATGACCCGCGGCGACCTCACCCCCGAGCACATGCGCGCGATCGTCGCCGGCATGGCCATCGGCCGCACCATCAGGCCGGAGGAGATCTCCTATCTGGTGGCGTTCCTGGCGAGCCGCGAGGCCGACACCGTCACCGGGCAGAACTTCAGCCCGAACGGCGGCCAGGCCATCGTCGGAATTTGAGATTTCGCCGCGCTTGACCTGCGGTGCTGGATCGCGCATCGGCGCTATCGAGTTTGCTGCGGTCCTATTATGCGGGTGATCACTCTTTCAAATAGTTCGCCTTGTACCAGTCGATGATCTCGCTGCCGGTGGTGACCCACACCTCCTGCCGCGAGGTGACGTGGGCGAGCGCCTGCGCAAAATACTTGCTGCGGTGCGGGTGGCCGACCAGGAACGGGTGCAGGCAGATCGACATCACGCGTCCGGTCTTGGCACCGTCCTCGTAGAGCACGTCGAACTGGTCGCAGATCATCTGCCCGAACCGCTCCGGGCTCTGGTGCAGGCCGAGCAGCGCCGGAATGTCGTTGATCTCCGACGAATAGGGAATCGAGAACATGCGGCCCTTCTTCACCCGCATCGGATAGGGCTGGTCGTCGTTAACCCAGTTGCCGACATACTCGATGCCGTGCTCGGCCAGGATGTCGAGCGTGCGCACGGTCTCGCTCAGCGCCGGGCTAAGCCAGCCGCGTGGGGCCTTGCCCACGCTCGCGGTGATGGTGGCGACCGCCTCCTTGATCTGGGCGCGCTCCTCCGCCTCGCTCTGGTCGCGGAACATGATCGAGTTGGTCACGCCATGTCCCATCCACTCCCAACCGAGCGCTTTGCCGGCCGCGATGATGCGCGGGTAGTGTTTGCAGACGTCCGAGTTGAGTGCGACGGTGCCCTTCACGCCGTGCCTCTCCATCACCTCCATCATCCGCCAGATGCCCACGCGCACGCCGTAGTCGCGCCAGGAATAGTTCAGCACGTCGGGATTGAGCCCGAGCGCGCTGTCGGCAAGCCGAGTCGCGGGGCGGTCGAACAGGAAGTGCTCGATGTTGGGAATGACCCACAGCGCGACGCGCGCGTCGTTGGGCCAGCGCAGGGGTGGCCGGTCGACGGTGGCGGAATAGTCAAAGCGGCCGTGCTCGCGCGGGACCGCGGGCTTTGGCGCGATGCTGCTTTTTGCCGCGCGCGGGCTGCGCGTCGGTGTGGGAGCCGTTGAGCGTTGCGGGCGAGGTCTGCGCGCCATGTCGTTTCCCTTCGCGGGTGAGCAGGGTAATATTCGCACGCCGACGGCCCGCAAGGAACGGCCGCGCCCAACAAGCAATCCAGAGCGCGTCGGGGCTGGCTCTGGCGGGAGGAGACATGGAGAGCGAGCCCGTCGTCGTCGTGATTGCGCATCATCACGGCAAGGCCGAGGCGGTGCGCCGCATCAAGGCAGGACTCGACGATGCTCGTGCCCGCTACGCCGCCAAGCTCAAGGTCGCCGAGGAGAAATGGGAGGGTGACCGCCTGACGTTTCGCGCTGCCGTGCTCGGCCAGACCGTCACTGGGACCATCGACGTGGCCGAGGACAATGCGCGCGCCGAGGTCAGGCTGACCTGGTTCTGGAGCCACATGCTCAAGCCGGCCGAGGAGATCATCCGGCAGGAGGGGACGCAGATGCTCTCATAGCGAAGAGGGCACCACGGCATTCAGGCAACAATCGACAGGAGGAAATCGTGGCCACAGCGACAGCCGCGGCGCAGGTGCAAAAGCCCGACATGTCTCCGGAGGAGTGGAAAGCCCGCGTCGAACTTGCGGCTGCCTTCCGCCTGTCGGCGCTCGAGGGCTGGGATGAAATCCTGTTCGCCCACATCTCCGCGCGGGTGCCGGGCACCACCAATCACTTCCTCATGCATCCGGCGGCACTGTTCTTCGAGGAGGTCACCGCCTCCAAGCTGCACAAGCTCGACGAGAACTGCAATCACGTCATCCCGAGCGACGAGCTGCCGCACCGCTTCGCATTCCCCTTCCATAAAGGGATCTACGACGCCTTTCCGGCAGCGCAGTGTGTGGTGCACATGCACACCAAGGCCAGCACCGCGGTCGCGATGCAGGAGCAGGGGCTCATTCCCGGCAACCAGTACGCCATGTGGCTCGGCCCGATCGGCTATCATCCCTACGAGGGCTTCATCTCGACGCCGGAGGAAGGCGAGCGGCTAGCGAAAGCCTTCGGCAAGGGGCAGATCGTGCTGCAGAAGGCGCACGGCTTCGTGCTCTGGGGCCACTCGATCCACGAGGCCTACATGCTGGCGTTCCTGCTCAACCGCGCCTGCGAGGTGCAGATCGCCTCGCTCGCTGGCGGCGTGAAGCCCTACGTGCCGCCGCAGGACGTCGTCGACGTCGTGCCCGAGCAGGGCCGCATCATCACCGACGGAAACGCGCCGTTCAACCCGATGGTCTGGCGCGCGTGGCTGCGCCGGCTCGACCGCGAGGCACCCGACTACAAGACCTGATCTCGATCCCGTCACGAAATTTGCGTAGCCAGGAGAACGAAATGAACGTGGTTGAGACGCAGCAGCCGGTGTCGTCGCTCCCGATCTACCACCACGCGATCGACTGGGACGCGCTCTACCGCCGCTATCCGGTTCCGGACGTGTTCGAGAAGACCCGCTGGCGCTGGTCCGCGGAGCAGATCCGCGCCTTCCAGAACGAGCAGTTCCTCGACCTGATGCAGACCAGTTGGCGGAATGGCTTCTATCAGCGCCGCTGGAAGGCCGCCGGTATCGAGCCGGGCGACATCAGAAGCATCGACGACATCGGCAAGCTGCCGACCTTCGATTCCGACGACATCAAGAAGGACCAGCAGGAAAATCCGCCATTCGGGCTGATCAACGGCAATGTCCGCCAGCAGCTCACGCGCGAGCCGGTCAAGGTGCAGACCTCGGGCGGCACCACCGGCAAGCCGCGTCCGACCATGTATGGCCCGCTCGAATGGGAGATGAACGGGCTCACCATGGCGCGCGTGCTCTATATCTGCGGCATGCGGCCGGGCGACATCATCCAGATTCCGCACACCTGCTCGCTCGGCAATGCCGGCTGGTGCGCCTACAAGGCCTCGCACGACTATCTCGGCGCGCTGCCGCTCACCACCGGCACCGGCGTGGTGACGAGCTCGCGCCGCCAGATCGAGATCGCGGTCGAGTGGGGCACCAACGTGTGGTACGTGCGCCCGGAATATTCCACGCAGCTCGCCAAGGTCGCGCGTGAGGAGCTGAACTTCGACCTGCGCCAGCTGAAGACCAAGTTTCTCGGCTGCGGGCTCGGTCCCGACACCGACGGCGCCTTCGCCAGCCAGATCGAGGATCTCTGGGGCTGTCCGGTCTACGACATGTACGGCACCCACGAGATGGGTATGGGCTCGTTCGAGTGCCGCTACAAGGACGGCATGCATTTCATGGAGGACTGCACCTATTTCGAAATCGTCGATGTCGAGACTGAGAAGCCGGTTTCCGACGGCACCGTAGGCAACATGGTGTGCACCATCCTGCACCGCCGCACCATGCCGATGATCCGCTTCAACCTGCGCGACCTCACCAAGATCGTCGCCACCGACCGCTGCCAATGCGGCAGCTGCTTCCGCCGCATGCAGAAGATGCTCGGCCGCAGCGACACCATGGTGCGCATCCGCGGCGTGAGCGTGTGGCCGCAGGCCTGCCTGCCGGCGATCCGCACCGACCCGCGCACAACCGGCGAGTGGTTGTGCGTCGCCGACCGCCTCAACGAGAACGGCGTTGTGCGCGACGAGATGACCGTGCGCGTGGAGGTGCGCGACGATGCCGGAAGCTGGGACGGCATCGCCGAAGCGATCGGCAAGCGGCTGCACTCCGACCTAGGCCTGCGCATCAATATCGAGCTGGTCAAGGAGGACGCGCTGATGGAGTGGTCGAACCGCGGGCGGGAAGGCAAGCCCAAGCGCATCCTGGACCGCCGCTTCGAGAAGAAATAGCCGCGCCGCGTCCAGTGCATGTTTCAATCGAATCGACGCACAATCCTCGCCACACGACGGCGGAGCAGACCGAGTTCGTCGCACTACTGTGCGTCAACATGATCGAAACGCGCTCGTAGTCACAGCGTTCGAACGGGGCGTCCATGCGCTATTTCGACTGCCATTCGCACTTCAGCACCCAGGCCGGGCTGCATCACCGCACGATGGAGGAATACGAGAACGCGCAGCGCGTGTTCAAGCGCAAGCGCACGTTCGAGAGCGAGGCGCAGATGGCCGACGGCTTTCGTCAGCGCAACGTGCGCACCATTCTCGACATCTATCGCACCTGGCGGATGACCGATCCGGACGAGATCCGCGCGTCGAACGACTACATGGTCGAGTTCGCGCGCAACAACCGCGACATCGTCTACGGCAACTGGCTCGCCGCCAACCCAACCATGAAGGATTTCTGGCTCGGCGAGTTCAAGCGGCTCACGGCGAGCGGGGCCGGCTTCTTCGGCTTCTGCCAGAGCCAGAATAGCCTCGGCTTCCCGCCCAGCGATCCAATCTGGGATCCGTTCTACAAGCTCTCGATCGAGGCCGGCATTCCGGTGCTCCTGATGTGCGGGCTCACCGGCATCGGGCAGGGCCTGCCGGGCGGCTCGGGCGTGGTTCTCGACGACGGCCATCCGCGCCACGTCGACCGGGTGGCGGCGCGCTATCCGGAGCTCAAGATCCTCGCCGGCCGGCCGGCTTGGCCCTGGCAGGACGATATGATCGCGATCCTGCTGCACAAGGCCAATGTGCAATACGAGCTGCACGGCTGGTCGCCGAAATACTTCACGCCCGCGCTCAAGAAGGAGATCGGGGGCCGCCTGCAGGACCGAGTCATGTTCGGGTGGGACTGGCCGACACTGACGCACGAGCGGCTGGTCAACGACTGGCGCGAGCTCGACTATGCCGAGGAGGTCTACGAAAAGATCTTCCATCGCAACGCCGAGGCGTTTTTCCCTGGCGCGGCGCCCAAATAGCGACGAGCGGATACAAAAGGCCGGCGCGATGAAGGAGGGGTTCTGATGGCGACGACGGCTGCTGAGCTTGCGCAAAGGCTGCGTGAAGCCGCAAACGTTGATCGTGTCGAGGTGCAAAGCTTCACCGCCCTCGTCACCGCGCTGTTCCGCCACGCCGGCCTGTCCGCGCGCGACGCCGACATCGCCGCCGAGGTCGCGGTCTACGGGCAGCTGCGCGGCTCCGACGCACACGGCGCGGTGCAGCTGCCGCTCTACATCACCGGGCTCCTCGACGGCACCATCAAGCACACGCCCCATGTTGCGACGACCAACAATCTGCCCTGCTGCATCGTCATGGATGCCGATCATGGGCTCGGGCTGGTCATCGGGCAGAACGCCATCGACGCCGCCATCACGCTGGCGGAGACCTACGGTCTCGGCGCGGTGGCGGTGCGCAACTCCAGCCATTTCGGCGGCGCCGGCTACTTTTCCGAACGTGCGGCCAAGCGCGGGATGATCGGCTTCGCCTTCACCAACGCCTCGCCCGCGATCGCGCCGACCGGCGCGCGCGAGGCGGTGCTCGGCACCAATCCGATCGGCGTTGCCTTCCCGCTGCCGGAGGCGGACCCGATCATCGCCGACATGGCGACCAGCGTGGTCGCACGCTCGCGCATCCGCGCCATGCTGGCACTCGGCCAGAAAGCCATTCCCGACGGCTGGGCGATCGATCCCGACGGGCGGCCGACCACCGATCCAGCGGTGGCGGTGAAAGGCTCGGTGCTGCCGATCGGGGGACCGAAGGGCTACGCGCTCGCGCTAATAGTCGAGCTCCTGTGCAGCGCGCTCTCGGACGGTGAGCCCGGCATGCAGGTCACCTACGAGAACGTGGTGAAGCGGCCGAGCACGATCAGCCAGTTCTTCTTCGTGATGCATCCGGCGGGCTTCGTCGGCCTCGACCGCTTCGGCCAGCGCGCCGGCCACATCGCCGGCGTGCTCGAGAAGGCGAAACGGATCGAAGGCGCGCCGCCGCCGCGGCTGCCGGGCGCGCGCGGCTTTGCGATCGAGCGCAAGAGCCGCGGCGAGGGACTTGCCATGTTCGACAACCTGCGCCACGCGCTGCGCTCGGTCGCGGACATCATCGAAAAGCGCGCCGGCTAGGAGCACGTTCTGGTGATTTTGATGCATGTCGGCGCAGCACGATGGCCTGCTCCCTCTCTCCCAAAATGGGGGGAGGGAGCAGACCGTGTTCGTTGCACTGCTGTGCGTCAATCCGATCTGAACACGTTTTAGAATCACCGATCGAAACTGTCCGGAGATCAACGTGCAGGCATATGAGGTCAGAGCGACCACTGGGCTCGACGGGCTCGTGCTCAACCGCGACCGTCCGCAGCCCGAGCCCGGGCCCGGCGAGATCGTGGTGCGCGTGCGCGCAACCGCACTGAACTATCGCGATCAAGGCGTGCTGCGCGGCATCTACGGCTACACGCGCTCGCCCGTGATTCCGCTGTCGGACGGCGCGGGGGAGGTCGCCGCGGTCGGCGGCGGCGCGGCCGGGTTCAAGGTCGGCGACCGGGTGGCCGGCACCTTCTTCCAGACCTGGACCGGTGGCCGCATCCCGGTGGATGCGTCGAAAAACTCGCTCGGCGGACAGCTCGACGGCATGCTCACCGAATATGCGCTGCTGCCGCGTCAGGGCGCGATCCATGTGCCGGCGCACCTCTCCTTCGAGGAGGCGGCGACGCTGCCGTGCGCGGCGCTCACCGCCTGGAACGCGCTGATCGAGACCGGCGGCCTGAAGGCGGGCGAAACGGTCGCCATTCTCGGCACCGGCGGCGTGTCGTGCTTCGGGATGCAGTTTGCCAAGATGCATGGTGCCCACGTGTTCGCGACCTCGAGCAGCGACGCCAAGCTCACGCGCGCGCAGGCGCTCGGCGCCGACGTGCTCATCAACTACCAATCGACGCCGGACTGGGACCAGGCGCTGCTCAAGGCGACGGGCGGTGCCGGCGTCGACCATGTGCTGGAGGTCGGCGGCGCCCAGACGTTGGAAAAGTCGATGAGCGCGGTGCGGCCCGGCGGGTCGATCTATGTGATCGGCGCGGTCGCGGGTGCCGGCCAGATCAATCCGCGCATGATCAACCGCAAGGGGATCAGATTGCAGGGCATCCATGTCGGCTCGCGCGAGATGTTCGCGGCCATGAACCGGGCGGTCGAGCGCGCCGGGCTCACTCCGGTCGTCGACCGCGTGTTTCCATTCGAGGAGGCCAGGCAAGCCTACGAGCACCAGGCCGGAGCCCGCCATTTCGGAAAGATCGTCATCAAGCTGCCATGAGCGCACCAGATTGCCAATGGCAGGGGCTCGATTGGAGAGCCGGCGTTAGAGGCCCTGGCGGAACGGAAGGCACATCCGCTAGATAAATACCACGAGCTACAGTCGTAAGGCTTCCGCGAAATGGGGCATCGACATCGAGCCGCTCCCCCCACGGCCTACCGCGCGGCTCTCCTGTTTTGCTTCCACGTAGATCATTGAAGCGAGCTGCCAGCGCGATAGCCATGGCCTGCGTTGAACGGCAGCGTATGTGCTGTCCGGGGCAACATTCCAAGCATAAGTAGCGCCGCAGGCGTTGAAGCTCGTGTGCACGCGTGTTAGATGCACGCAAAACACTGCTTTGGTGGAGTGACGCTCATGTTGACTTTGACAGCTCGGCGACTCTTCTTGGCAGCGATGGCCGCCAGCCTCCTGATCGCCGCCATTGAGACGGCCTTCGCACAATACGTTTCCAACATCCGCGTGCTCAAACTGACCGACTACCTAACTGCGTTCTACGATGGCCGTCCCGAGGTGCCGCCGCCGAAGACGGACAAGCCTCGCACCTGGATCGAATACGGATCGATGGATTTGGGTATAGCAACTTACGCCATCCATCGTGGTAGCCATGCCCTGGTCTACGATACATTTGCCACAGTCGAACAAGCGAAATGGGTGCGCAGCTATCTGGAAAGGATGGGCGTCAACCGATTCACAGTCGTGAACAGCCATTTCCATCTCGACCATGTCGGTGGGAACGAAGCGTATCGTGACGACATCATTATCGCCAGCAAGGGAACACGCGACACGCTGATCGAGCGAAAAGAAGCGATTGAGACTGGGAAGATGTGGGGACCGCCACCTGTTAGCCCACTCATCCTGCCAAATGCAGTTTTCGAACGGCGCATGGACATCGTCATCGGGGACATGAAGGTGGAGCTCCACAATGTGAACATTCATACGCCGGACAGCACCGTCGCCTATATCTCTACGGACAAGATCCTGCTGCCGGGTGACACCATCGAGGACTCGGTGGTTTTCATCTCGACCCCCGACAATGTGGCCGAGCAGATCAGCAATCTGACGGCAATGCAGAACTGGGACATCGCTCGGATCTATCCCAACCACGGAAACATCGCCGTGATTAGAAAGGGCGGCTACGACAAGGGATTGATCGAGGCCACGCGGATCTACCTGCGCAATATGATCCGGCGGGCCAAGGATCCCGACTTCTTGAATATCTCCCTCGAAGCGGTGATTGGAGTATCGCTCGACAAGGGCTGGGTCAGCTTATGGGAGCCTTATCGACACGTTCACGAGGTCAACCGCAAGCGGCTGCATGACCTCTACAAGGACAAGCCGCTGCCTGTCCTGTCTGAGTAATTGGGGACTCTCCCTCATTCGATCACCTCGTCGGCACGCGCGAGCACGATGGCGGAATATCAAGGTCGAGCGCCTTTGCCTTGTTGAGATTGCCCACAGAATCTTCTGGAGTACTCTCCGAAGCTGGGAGACGTCAGTGTCGTTTTTGGTGGTTGGCATGGCGCTCTCGCTTGACTGACGCAAAAGCCAGATAGTCTACTTGCCGAACACGCGCTCCACTGTCGTCATCACGTCTTCATCGTCGGGCCTTCAGATGTCCCGGGGTTGAGAATACACGCGAGCGGCGCCGACAGGCGCGTCCGGTCGGGCAATCGCCGACACTTCAACATGAAACCGTGTTAGGCTCTTGCGGGCATCGCAAAGGGAGCACGTCGCATGCAGAACATCGGTCATGACCGTCGGGAGTTCATTGCGAAGAGTTTCTGCCTTGCCGGGGCAGCGGGTCTTGCCGCTTTCGGTCTGCGGGCTACGGCCGCCAAGGCGCAAACCGCGCCGAGGCCGATCCGCCGGTCGGAGCGCTACGATGACTCGTTCATCACCGAGCGCAAGCCGTTCAAATGGCCGGGCAACAACACCCTTGCGGTCTGGTTTGCCCCCAATGTGGAAGTTTGGCAGTACGACTCCGCCTTCGGCGTCGGCATCAGCCCCAATCCCACGAATTACGTGCCGGATGTCTTCAACTATGCCTGGCGGGAATACGGCATACGCGTCGGCCTCTGGCGTATCGCGGATGTCTTCGACGCAGCTGGCGTCAAGGCGACGGTCGCTTTGAATTCGCAGGTCTGCGACGTCTTTCCCAAGGCGGTCGAGGAAATGAAGAAGCGCGGCTGGGAGTTCATGGGCCATGGCACGACCAACTCGAACACGCTTGCCGGCCTTGCCCCGGAGCAGGAGCGCGACACCATCCGCACCGTGTTGAAAACGATCGAGCAGGCGACCGGCAAGCGGCCGCGCGGCTGGCTTGGCTCCGGGCTGGTTGAGACCCACAACACCCTCGACATTCTCGCCGAGGAAGGCGTGCAGTATTGCGGCGACTGGAATAACGACGACCAGCCCTATCCGATGAAGGTCAAGTCGGGAAAAATGTTCGCAATTCCCTACTGCAACGAGATCAACGACATCCCGCTGTTCATCCGCAAGGGTTACACTGGCGAGCAATATTTGCGCTCGGTGATCGATCAATTCGATGCGCTCTACGCCGACAGCAGCAAGCAACCTCGTGTCATGGGCGTTCCGCTGCATCCGATGATCATCGGCCAGCCCTTGCGCATCAAATATCTCGAGCGCGCCATCGCGCACATGAAGGAGCGGCAGGGCGTCTGGTTCGCCACCGGCAGCGAGATCATCGACGCCTACCAGAGCACGGTGTAAGGTCCACTGGGCTATCTCACCAATCAATGGGCGGAAATGGCCTTATTGTAAGTTTCGGAGAGGTCATGCCTATGCGCCCGGGTCGCCTGCAGCGTCAGAGCCGACGGGCCTCTCCAAAGAGAGCATCGAGCGAGCGATGACCGTGGCGCATAGGCTCTCGCTTGAACTGCGAACTGCCGAAGATCGGATCAGGGAACTGGAAGGCGAGATTGAGCGTCTTGAGAGCCGCGCGACACGGGCAGAGCAATGGCTGGGGACGATAAAGAAAGAGATCGAGGACACGCCCATCGCTCCAATGGAAGCGATTGTATGTCGTCAGATCATTTCGGACAGTTGGCTTGGCAATTTAAGAGAACGTCTGGCTCATC
>Ga0081455_10002101_pt1 | contig 23747 bp, 17 predicted proteins | sample TabmetS3T2R1_FD_70207 | JGI IMG/M metagenome (GOLD analysis project Ga0081455, IMG submission 70207) | Tabebuia heterophylla rhizosphere microbial communities from the University of Puerto Rico - S3T2R1 | ecosystem: Host-associated > Plants > Roots > Rhizosphere ...
GCGCCAGGGCGTGGCCCGCGCGCAGGACTCGTTGCCCGACCCGATCAGCTATACCCAGCACATGCTGTTGGTCGGCGCCCGCTAGTTGTGACACATCAATCATTGAGCGCTGTCAACGACGGCCGTACGTTGAAGGGGTGAGCGACGACCAGCCGGCCGACTACGGCCACGACCTGCTCTTCGGTTCCTTCATCGGCCCGCAGGCCGGCTCCGCCGACGAGGTCGTCGCGCTGACCGAGATCTCCGAGCAGGCCGGGCTCGACCTGGCCACCTTCCAGGACCACCCGTACCAGCCGGCGTTCCTGGACACCTGGACGTTGCTCTCCTACGTGGCGGCGCGCACCGAACGGATCCGGCTCAGCGCGAACGTGCTCAACCTGCCGCTGCGCCCGACCGCGGTTCTCGGCCGGGCGGCGGCCAGCCTCGACATCCTCAGCCACGGCCGGTTCGAACTGGGTATCGGCGCCGGCGCGTACTGGGACCCGATCGCCGCGATGGGCGGCACTCGGCGGACCCCGGGCGAGGCCGTTGACTCGCTCGAGCAGGGCATCGGAGTGCTCCGCCAGATGTGGGCCGTCGGCGAGCGGGGCGGCGTCTACGGCACCGGGCACCAGGCGGCGATTCACGGGGCGAAGCGCGGCCCCGCGCCGGCCCACGACATCGCGATCTGGGTCGGCGCCCTCAAGCCCCGGATGCTCGACCTCATCGGCCGCGTCGCCGACGGCTGGCTGCCGAGCCTGCCCTACCTCTCCTCGCCCGACGCCCTGCGCGAAGGCAACGAGCGCATCGACGCCGCGGCCCGCAGCGTCGGTCGCGACCCGGCGCAGATCCGCCGGCTGACGAACATCACGCCGGCCGAGGCCGACCCCGAAACCCTGGCCGGGCTGACCCGCGACTACGGCATCAGCGCGTTCATCATGATGAGCGACGACCGCGACGAGATCGTCCACTTCGGCAGCGTCGTGGCGCCCGCTGTCCGCAAGCTGGTCGCCGCCGACCGTTCGGGGACGTCGACCCCGACTCGGGCGGCCGCGACCGACGTCCGCCCGCCGGACCCGACCGCCGCACCGACCCGTCGATTCAGCGACACCCCGGTGTGGGACGAGGCCGAGCGCCCGTCGGCCCCGCCGTCGCTCGACGGGAACGGGGACGGCTACACGCCGCTCGGCCGGCAGATCGGCGAACACCTCGTCGCCGTGCACGACTACCTGCGCACGGAGTTGGACAACCTGCGCGGCATCGCGAGCCAGGTGCTGGCCGGGGTGATGGAGGCCGGCGCCGCCCGCTCGGCCCTCAACGAGATGACGCTGCGGCAGAACGACTGGACGCTCAACGCCTACTGCGCGCGATACTGCACCACCGTCACCCAGCACCACACGATCGAGGACCAATCGGTGCTGCCGCACCTGAGACGCAGCGAGCCGGCCCTGACGCCGGTGCTCGACCGGCTGACCAAGGAGCACCTCGACATACATCACCTGATCAGCAACGTCGACCAGGCCATGGTCGACTTCATCACCGAGCCGGTCGTCGGCGGGCCGCGCCTGCAGCGGACGGTCGACCGGCTCACCGACGCACTGCTGTCGCACCTGTCCTACGAGGAGCACGAGCTGCTGCCGGCGATCACCCGGCACGGACTCGCGCCCGGCCAGATCTGACGCCGGTCGGCCGACTCGACGGTGTCGGCCGATACACGCCAGCGATCGCAAGCGGGCGTTCCTAGCGTCGAGGCATGACCTCGGTTCGATCACTGGACACCCCGGCGCAACTGGGTGGCGTGGGCATCTCGGTCCTGACGCTGGCCGCGGCCGTGGCCACCTCGACCGGCTACGTGCTGCAGCCGGAGCTGTCCGTGGTCGCTGCCGATCTCGACACGTCGGTCTCGGTCGTCGGACTCGTTGCATCGTTGCCGATCGTGGGCTACCTGCTCGGCCTGGCGCTGCTCGTTCCGCTGGCCGACCGCATTCGATCGAACCGGCTGATCACGATCCAGCTCGGTGCACTCGGCGCCGGGCTGCTCTTGGCCGCGGCCGCCCCGTCGCCGGCCCTCCTCGGGCTCGGGCTGCTGGTCGCGGGACTGTGCGCCAGCACCGGCGCCCAGATGAGCAGCCTCGCCGGGAAATACAGCCCAGCTGCGCGTCGGGGACGCGCGGTCGGAACCGTGACGGCCGGAATCTCTGCCGGCATCGTGCTCGGCCGCATCGTCGGCGGGTTGCTGGCCGACTGGGCCGGCTGGCGGGCGATGCTGCTCGTGTTCGCCGCGGGCTGCGCCGCCCTCGCCGGGGCAGCCTGGTCGACGCTCCCGCGCGCGGCGATGCATTCCCGCGACAGCTACGCATCCGTCGTCGGATCGCTGCCCCGCCTGATCCGATCGAACCGGCACCTGCGCCGGTCCGCCCTCGCCGGGTCACTGTGGTTCTTCGCGTTCAGCCTGGTGTGGATCGGCGTGTCGCTCGCACTCGCCCGGCCGCCCATGAACCTGTCCCCGGCCCGGATCGCGATCTACTCGCTGGCCGGCCTGCTCGGTGTGGCGGCCACCCGGATCGCCGGTTCGGCCGCCGACCGGTACGGATCCCGCACCGTCATCCTCACCGGGCTGGCTGCGGCCGCGGCCGGCACGCTCACCATGACGCGGACCCTGCAGTTCGCCCCGGCGCTGCTCATCGCCCTGGCCGTCTTCGACGCCGGACTGTTCTCGGCGCAGGTCGCGAACCAGTCGGGCGTCCTGAGCATCGATCCCGATCGCCCGGCGCGGTTCAACAGCGCCTACATGGTCGTCTACTTCGTCGGGGGCAGTGCCGGAACCGCTGTCGGCGGCACTGTGATCGACCTGGCCGGCTGGCCCGCCGTCACGCTCACCGCCACCGTCGCGTTGCTCGTCGCGGGTTGCCTCGTCGTGCTGCCTCGGTCAGGGCACCTCCATCTCGTCGGCCGACGGGCCCCGCTGTTTCGCTACGGGACGCGTGACCGGCGGCTCGGGCGGGGTGCGGAGGGCACGCACCGCCGTGTTGACGAACGCGATCAGCGGCACCGCGATGAACGCGCCGGGGATGCCGCCGAGAGTCGTTCCGGCCACCACGCCGAGCAGCACGGCCAGCGGATGCACCTTGACGCTGCGGCTCATGATGTAGGGCTGCAGCAGGTGTCCCTCGATCTGCACCAGCACGATGATCGCGATGGCGACGGTGAGCGCGCTGATCAGACCGTTCTCGAGCAGGGCGACGGCGACGGCCAGGGCACCGGTCACCAGCAGACCGAGCAGGGGCACGAACGACCCTAGGAAGATCAACACGCCCAGGGCGGCCGCGAGCGGAACCCGAAGCGCGAACAGCAGGATCGTGATCGTCACCCCGTGGAACAGCGCGATGAGCATCTGGCCGCGCATGTAGCCGCCGAAGGTCCGCCAGCCGGCGCTGCCCGCGCGGTCGATGCGCTCGTGCGCCGTCCGGGGGAAGAGGCTGACCACCCAGCGCCACACCTGCTCGCCGTCGCGCAGCAGGTAGAACGTCGACAGCAGGATCAGCAGCAGGGCGGTGATGAACTCCGACACCGCCCGGACCGTCGTGATCGCGCCGCTGATCAGATCGCCCGGATGTTGCGTCACCCGGTCGGTGATGCTCTTGCTGACCTTGTCGATGTCACTGGACTTCAGGTGCAGCGGACCGTTCTGCAGCCAGTCCTTGGCGTGATCCACGAGCGATGAGATCTGATCGCCCAGCTGGGTCCAGTGAGTGCTGACCTGCCAGCTGACGAACCATCCGATGCCGCCGAGCACGGCGACTCCGACCAGCAGTGAGAGCAGCGCCGCCAGCGAGCGCGGTCGCGGGATGACCGAACGCAGCCGCCGTTCCAGCGGATGCAGCACGGCGGTGAGGAACAACGCGAGCAGGAACGAGAAGACGACCAGCCAGATCTCGGTGAAGATCCGGATCAGCACGTACGCGCCGATCGCGAGGATCAGCAGCCGCCAGGTCCAGGCGGCCGCCACGCGCACCGGCCAGTTCACGCCGTCGACCGGGTCGCGACTACTGCGGGAGGGCGCCGTCACGGCATCCTCCTTGACCGGATCGTGACGAGGCTGCGATCGCAGGCGCGGGTTCGCCGGCGAACGTGACTTCGACTTGTCGGGCCCGGTCACCCGGTCACCCTTGTCCATGGCACCGATGGCATCCGCTCATTCTGGCGTGCCCGCAAACCTGACAGCACGCACAGTCCGGGTACAGCGCCCGTTCGCACGGTGCCGATCCGCCTCCAAGCCGGCGCCAAGGCCGACTGCAAGCGGCCTCCGAGCGGCCGGTGTTCCGCTAGCCGCACGCGCCGGGACCCGCCCGACGGACCATCCTGAAGGAGGCGCGACATGCTTATCGCACGTCGCTTCACCGCACTTGTCCTACTCACCCTGACGGTTGCGCTGGCGTTCGTGGCCACCGCGTCGACTGCTGGCGCGATGCCGGCACCGCCGCCGGAGACCTACGCCAACCAGCCACCGCCGCCGGCCACAACGGTCGTCAACCACAGCGGTTCGGCCGTGTGGACGTACCTGGTCGTCGCGCTCGCGGCGGCAGTCGTGGCTCTGGCCGCGGCATGGACGATCACCCGAGTCCGCCGCGCGCACGCGGTGTCGGCCTCGCCGGCGTAGGCCGGGCACAACTCAAGACGGCGTGGGACGGCAGCGCACTGCCGTCCCACGCTCCTGTTTCGCGCGTCAGCGACGGAGAACCACGACGCGTCCGGAATCGCCGACGGCCCAGCACGTTCCGTCGGCCGCACAGTCGGTCGAGTTGAGCTCACCGTCGTCGAATCGGCTCCAGTGCTGCCCGGCGTCGTAGGAGACGTCCGAACCGTTGATGCCCACGGCAACCGCCGTCGCGACGGTGAACGGCAGCCACACGGCGGCGAACCGAACCCCGGACGGCTCGCGGGTCGGAGCCGTCCAAGGACGACCCAGGTACGAGACCGCCGAGACGTGCTGCGTGACATCGGGGGTGAGGAAGTCGCCACCGACAGCCAGCCCGAGGTTCGCTGTCCGGAACGCCAATCCGTAGATGCCGGCGGTGCCCTCAGCCGAACCGCTGAGGATCGGGCTGGTTCGGACGTCCCACGTGAGCCCACCGTCGCGCGAGTGGAAGACACGCGACACCGAACCGCCGCTGCCGAACCACACGTCGTGGCCGGCGGTCACGACGGTGGTGCCGCTGTCGGCGAACCCGTACTCGTCCGGTTGCGCATCCGGCATGCCCGTACCCGGCAGTACGGCCCAGGTGTTGCCGCCGTCGTAGGTGACCAGAACCTGGAACTTGCCGCCGACCGGATCGCCGACGACGATGCCGTGCCGACTGTCGTAGAAGGCCATGGCGTCGAAGAACGTGGCCGGATCGGTTGCCTGGTAGGTCAGCTGCCAGGTCCGCCCGCCGTCGGCCGTCACGTACAGCCGCGAGTCGCTGCCCGAGCCGGCTGTCATGGCCACCGCCCGATATGCATCGCGAGCGGCTAGATCACGGAAATGCATGCCGGATGTGCCGGGTGGTGAAACGTCTCGCCACGATCGGCCGCCGTCGACAGTGCGCAGGACAGTGCCCGCGTCAGAACCGATCCAAGCGGTCTGTCGGCTCACGGCGTCCAGCGTGCGCAGTGCCGCGCCGGTTGGGACCGACAGGAGCTGCCAGCTCGGCAGATGCGATTGCGACCGCGACCCCGCATGCGCGGCGGGCGCCACGGCAGCCATCGTCACGGCAGCGAGCAGCACCGTGACCACGTGCCTCGTTCGTGCCGTCCGTTGAGTGGTAGTCATCATCGACGTCCTTTCGACATACCGCGTCAGCGCTGAAGCGCGCCGGCGGCTCGGCTGAGAGGGATTGCGTCGATTGCACCGGCGTTGCGCTTGGAAAAACCTTGGAGCGGCGACGAGCGCGACATCGAGGGATAGCCTTGGCCGAGCAGAGGACAACCCGGGGGGGACATGTCCGAGCAAGGGGGGCCTCAACCCGAAACTGGGACGAGCAGGCCCACGAGCGGTCTTCGCTTCGAGATTCTCGGAGCCATCCGCGTATCGCGACACGGCGCACCGGTGAACCTGGGTGGGCCGCAACAACGAGCCGTCTTGGCCCTCCTGCTGATCGACCGCGATACCCCCGTCTCCACCGCGCATATCGCCGACGCACTGTGGGGCGAGCGGCCTCCACCCGGCAACGCCACGACGATCCAGACCTACGTGTTCCACCTTCGTGAGGCGCTCGAACCCGACCGTCCTCGCGGTGTCCCGGCCCAGGTGCTGGTGAGCGAACGCGGCGGCTACCGGCTGGACACCCGCGATGCGGCGGTCGATGCGGACGAGTTCGAGAAGAAGGCCCGCATCGGAATCGAGCACGTTCGCAGCCGAGACTACGAGCGGGCGCTACCGGAGCTCGATGCTGCTTTGCAGCACTGGCGCGGCGAGGTCCTCGCTGACGTCGCCGAGCTCGACGCGGTCGGCCCGGTCGCCGCCCGGCTGAACGAGTTGCGGCTGACCGCCATCGAGGCGCGGATCGATGCCCAGCTCGCATTGGGACGACACGCACTCGTGGTCGGTGAGCTCGAGGAGCTGACAGCGGCCAACCCGTTCCGGGAACGTCTGCACGCCCAGCGCATGCTCGCGATCTACCGATGTGGCCGGCAAGCCGACGCGCTCGCCGCCTACCGACACCTCCACCAGGTACTCGACGCCGAGGTCGGCGTGCGGCCGTCGCCACAGCTTCGCGAACTACACCAAGCCATCCTCACCCACGACGCGAGCCTGACCGACAGCCTGCCTGTAGATCCGATGACCGACCGCAGCGCTGCGTCGCCCACTGCTCGCGCGTCGAGCGGCCGCCGGCCCTCCCAGCGGCGGTGGATTCGCCTGGCGCCGGCGGTCGTGGCTGTGGTCGGCGTCGGCGTAGTGGTCGCGGTTACGGCCACGCACCGCCCGCACAGCAGTCTCAAGGCGTTACCACCCAACGGCGTAGGGGTGATCCGCCCGGACGGCAGCCTGCACGACGCCGTTCCCGTCGGGCAGAGCCCGACTGCGGTCGCGTACGGTGCCGGCTCCGTCTGGGTCGCGAATGGCGGCGCGAACACCGTCATGCGCATCGATCCACGAACCCACGCCGTGGTGCGAGAGATCGCGGTCGGCGGCAACCCCGTCGCACTCGCGGCCACCGACGCGGACGTGTGGGTCGTCAACGCGAACGACGGCACCGTCGACCGCATCAACACCACCGTGAACCGCGTGGTCGGCGAGCCGATCAAGGTCGGCAATCAGCCCGAGGCCATCGCCGTCGGGCCGAGTGGCGTCTGGGTCGCGAACACCGGCGACGACACGGTGCAGCACATCAACCCGTCTTCGAGCGTCGTGGCGAAGGCGATCGGGGTCGGCGGGGGTCCCGATGGCGTGTCGGCGGCCGACGCCGATTCGGTATGGGTGGCGAACGGCCTCGACGGGACGGTGACGCAGCTCGACCCGCGGACCGGGCTGGTCCGCGCGCCGATCCACGTGGGTGCGGGGCCGACCGGTCTGACGACCGCCGGTGGATCCGTCTGGGTGACCAACAGCTTGGAACAGTCGGTGAGCCGGATCGACCCGACCTCCACGGCGGTAGACACGGTGGCCGACGTCGGCGACGGTCCGACCGCTCCGGTCAGCGATGGCCGGTTCCTCTGGGTCGCGGCGTCGCACTCCGGGACCGTCGCGCGAATCGGGCTGAAGAGCCGCGACGTTCGTCGCTTCGGAGTCGGCGCCGCGCCGGTTGCCCTGGTCCCGAAGGACGGCGCGGTGTACGTCGCCGCACAGGCGTTCGCCGCCAACGCTCACATCGGGGGAACGCTCACCGTCGGCAACGTCCACCTGCCCGGAAGGCTCTACGGAATCGACCCGGCCAACCTTTACTACCACTGGACAACGGCGGCGGAGCGATTCGTGTACGACGGGCTGGTGGCCTACCGTGCGGCCGACGGCGCCGCCGGTTACACGGTAGTGCCCGATCTGGCCGCCCGGATGCCCACCGTGTCCCAGGACCGCAGGACCTACACGTTCACCCTGCGCACCGGGATCCGCTACTCCACCGGGCATATCGTCCAGGCGCAGGACTTCGTCCGCGGATTCAGGCGCGTGTTCACCGTCGGCGGCGGCGGCAACACCGGGCTGTTGAGCGGGGTGGTGGGGGCGGCCCACTGTGTGGCCGATGCCGCGACGTGCAACCTCAGCCACGGCGTCATCGCGGACGACGCCCACCACCAACTCACCATCCGCCTCACCGCGCCGGATGCCGACTTCCTGCCCAAGCTCACGTACTTCCTCGTGCCGACGCCGGCCGGGACGCCCGCCCGGCAACTGACCAGACCGCTTCCCGGTACCGGCCCCTACCGAATCGACCCGGCCCACGTCCGGTCGACCCGGCACGGCCGTACGACGGAGACCGTGTTCGACACGCTGATCCGCAATCCGTACTTCCGGGAGTGGTCGTTCGCCGCTCAGCCGGCCGGCTACCCCGACGTCATCAAGTTCCGCGAATACAGCACGGCTGGAGATGCGGCCAGGGCGGTGCGGTCCGGAAGCGCGGACATCAGCCGCCTGTCGAGCGAGAACTCCGCGAACCTCACGCAGGTGATCGCCGACGTCAAGGTGCACGATCCGGCCCACCTGTACGCGCTGACGACCCCGGGCCTGTGGTGGGTGGCGTTGAACACGCGGGTACCGCCGTTCGACAACGTGCTGGCCCGGCGCGCGGTGAACTACGCCGCCGACCGCCGGCAGCTCACCGCGGACACGTTCGGGCCGGGCGTCGTTCAGCCGAGCTGCCAACTGCTTCCCCCGAACTTCCCCAGCTTCGAGTGGTATTGCCCGTACACCGGTGCCGGAACTCAGCCCTACAACGGACCGGATCTCGCCGAAGCCCGTCGCCTCGTGGCGCAGTCCGGGACGCGAGGGGCGCGTGTCGTCGTGTCCGGAACAATCGAAGGACCGGCCGACAACACCCTTCTCAACGACCTCGCGAGGACGCTGAACGCCATCGGCTATCACGCCTCGACCCGGGCGCTACCTCCAACGATCGAGACCGACCGGATGGTTTACAGCCCCCGAAACGGCCTCCAGGTTTACGGCAAGGACGGCTGGATAGCCGACTACCGGGACCCGGACGCCTTCTACGGCTCCACGGTGTCGTGCGCATCCAGACGCACGAGCGCGCACGGTTTCTGCGACAAGCACCTCGACGATCTCGCCGCGGCCGCCCGCCGTACCGCGCTTACCGATCCGAGTGCAGCTCGCGAGCAGTGGCGGGCGATCGACAGGCTGGTAACCGACGAGGCCCCGTGGATCACGCTCGGAACCGAGAACTTCTACCAGCTCACCGGCCCGCGCGTCGGCAACGTCCAGATCTCGCCGTTCAATCCGCTCTACGACCAGCTCTGGGTGAAGTAGCCGCTAGCCCTCGACCAGTCCGGGATTGCTCAACACCAGCCGGATCAGGTCGGCGCGCGAGGAGATCCCCAGCTTAGGAAACATCTTGTGGAGGTGGTATTCGACCGTCCGGGGGCTGACGAACAGCAAGGCTGCGATCTCCTTGGTCGAGCTGCCGCCGGCCACCGCGCGGGCGATGCGCAGCTCCTGCGGCGTCAGCCGCGCTGCGCGCTGGTCGCGCTGTCGCGGGATGGTCTCGCCGCTGGCCTTGAGTTCGAGCCGCGCCCGCTCGGCCCAAGGCGCAGATCCGAGGCGGTCGAACGTCTCGACGGCCGCGCGCAGGTGATGCCGGGACTCGGCCGGCCGGCGGGCTCGGCGCAGCCACTCGCCGTAGGCGAGTTGAGTGCGGGCGACCTCGGGCGGCGGGCTCTTGCCGGTTGCGTGCAGCTGCATCGCCTCGGGGTACAGCGACGCCGCGGCGTTGTCTTCGGCCAGCAACGCCTGGCAGCGAAGCAGGATCGCGCGGGCGGCCGGCGCGGCGTTGTTGCTCCAGCGCTCGAGCGTGCACAGGGCATCGGCCGCCGCGTCGAGGTCGCCGCACCGGACGGCGGCTTCGACCCGATCCGGCAGGGAGAACATGACGACGGCCGGGTGGCCGGCACCGGGACCGGCCGCGGCGAGTTCGGTGAGCGCGCCCAGCGCCTCGGCGAACCGCCCGAGGCCGAGATGCAGGACGGCGACCGCGAGCGAGGCCCGGGCGGCCGGGAAGCCCAGCTGGTGCGGCAGGGCGCGGCGGAGCGTCTCGTCGGCGTAGCGCAGGCAGGTCGCCTCGTCACCGGCCAGCGCGGCGAGGTGCGCGAGGTTGGACAGGTGGTTGCACGCAGACGTCTCCTGCTGGGTCTCGAGGCTGAGTCGCAGACCCTCCTCGGACACGGCCTGGCTCGTCGCGTAGCGGCCCCGGGTGCGTTCGGTGGCGGCGAGGTACTCGAGAACGTAAGGCAGGTTGCCCGACATGTCGGCGATGCGGGCGGCCTGCACCGCCCGTTCGTAGAGCGCCATCGCCCGCCCCTGATCGCCGAGCCACACGGCGGCGATGCCCGCCGACACCAGCTCGGCCGGATGCGCCTCCCCCTCCACGGCGCTGATCACGCTGTGCAGGAACGGCTCGGCCTGCGGTCGGCGTCCCTGCAGGATCTCCGCGACGCCGACGCAGTAGCTGCGCCAGAACCGTCCCTCTCGCCCGGCCGGCTCGGTACCGCCCGCGAGCTGGCCGACCCGGATCATGCCCTCGATGTCGCCGACGTAGAGGGCGGCCTCGGACGCCTCGGCGAACAGCCCGGCGGCCGAGTCGGCATCGCGCCACTGGGCGTCCAGGGCCGCGGCCAGGAACCGGTGAAACGCCTCGGTGGCCAGGCCGCGACGAAGCTCCCAGCGCGCCCGCAACCGCGCGATCCGGTCGCCGAGCGCGGCATTCGACGTCAACGGTCGGGCCTCGTCCAGGCACGACTTCGTCAGGTCGGGCTTGCCGGCCAGCCAGGCGTCCTCGGCGGCGTCGACGAGGCGCCGGGCGCGGGCCTCGGGATCACTCGTCAGCGCGGCTGAGCGGTGCAGGGCAGCGGCCGCACCGGCGTGGCCGCTGCGCAGCCGGGCCCGGTGGGCCGACGCCGCGAGATCGTCGGCCACGGCGTCGTCGGGCGCGAGGGCGGCCGCGGCGCGATGCCAGGTCCGGCGATCGACGTCGCCGTCGGCGACGAGCGCCTCGGCCAGCTGCGCGTGGACGGCCCGCCGCTGGAACGACGTCATCGAGCCGTACACCGCGGACCGGACCAGCTCGTGCCGGAACGTCAACCGGCCGTCTTCGACGATGAGCAGGCCGGCCGTCTCCGCCGGGGCGAGGGCGCCTTCGGGTATGTGCTGCCGCCGGGCCGCCGCGAGCACCGGGCTGAGGTCGCCGGTGCCTTCCGCCGCGGCGAGCAGCACCAGTCGCTGGGTGTCGCCGGGCAGGCCACTGGTCCGGGCCAGGAAGGCGTTGCCGAGATCCGCGCTGACCGGCAACGGGTTCGGAAGCGGCTTCTCCCCAGCGATCTGGGCCTGGTCGAGCGCCGTCGCCAGCTCGGTCAGCGCCAGCGGATTGCCCCCGGTGACGTCCATCAGCGCGGACATGACGCTGTCCGCCGGCGGCACTCCGGCGTGCTCGGTAACGAGTGACCGCGCGTCGTCCGGGTCGAGTCCGGGTAGTTCGAGGACGTCGATGCACGGGTCGCGCACGTCCTGGTCCTCGTAGCTGCGGATCGCGAACACGAGCCCGACCAGGTCGGCGTCCAATCGGCGGGCCGCGAACAGCAGCGCGTCGAGGGAGGCCCGGTCCATCCAGTGCGCGTCGTCCAGCAGGCACAGCAACCCGCGACTGGCCGCGCACTCGGCCAGCAGGCTCAAGACGCCGGCGGACACCAGGAACCGGTCGTCGCCGGTCGGCGGTCCGAGGGCCAGCGCGCCCCGCATGGCGTCACGCTGCCGGGCCGGCAGCCGCTCGACCAGCCCGAAGACGGGGCGAAACAGCGAGTGCAGCACGGAGAACGGCATGTCATGTTCGGCCTGGATACCCGCTGCGCGCAGGACGGTCATGCCGTCCGCGGCCGACGCGGCATGTGACAACAAGGCCGACTTGCCGACGCCCGGGGGCCCGCGCAGCAGCAACGCGCCGGCCCGCCCGGCCCTCGCCTCCGCGATCAGACGGTCGAGCACGCGTAGCTCCGAGCCCCGCCCTCGCAGCATTCAGCCAGGATACGAGCGGGTGAACGGCGTTGTCAGCGGCCGAGCGATGCGACGAGATCCCGCAACTGCACGGGATTCTCCTGGTATCGGGGCGATCTTGACCGCCTCGGCCGTACCTCGACATCGCGGCCGGTCCGGGCAAAGGTAAGGGGCCCGAACAGCTGTGACAAGCGGGACTCCGCCCGCCTCTGCCGGGTCGGCACGGCCGGCGTGCGGCGCCGCACGTACCGGCCCAGCCCGTCGGCGAGGGACGGCGCGCGGGCCAACTCCGCGGCCAACACCGCGGCGTCCACCAGCGCGCTGCTGACGTCCGGCCCGACGGCGTGCGTCGCCGCATGAGCCGCGTCGCCGACCAGCACGAGTCGCCGGTCGTGCCATCGGGCGCAGTCGATCCGCACCGCGTCGTCACGGACGAGGTCGGCCATCGCCGCCACCCGACGCAGCACGTCGCCGGCCACCGGCAGCGCGGCCGCCCATCGCCGAACGAGCGCGTCCAGGTCCCCGGCCGCGAGCGCGTCCCTGATCGGCTTCGCGCGAGCCGCCGCGTGGAACGACAGCGTGTCCGCATCTACGGCCAGGCCGCCGAACCGGCCGAACCGCGTCGAGTAGGTGCGATCGAGGACCAGCCCGTCGGAAGCCACCAGCCCGCGCAGGTAGCCGGCCCCCCGGCGAACGCGCACCCCGAAATCCCCGCCGGGCCGTACCACCGAGCGGGCACCGTCGGCGCCCACGACGAGATCCGCGCGGATGACGCTGGGCCGGCCGTGCCAGACCGACTCGACGACGCCGTCGGGCCGACATCGCGTGACATCCGCGCCGGGCCGGCACGCGATCGCCGGCTGGGCGGAGACGGCGCCGCCCAGCACCTCGCGCAGCACGCTGAGTCGCAGGGCCAGCCGGTGATCGATCCGGCAACCGTGTCGCTGCAGCGACGCATCCAGCCCGAGTCCGCCCAACACGGCGAGGCCGTCGGGTTCCAGGACAACACCGAGGTCGGCCGTTCGGCGGGACGGCGCACGTTCGAGCAGCGTGACGGATGCCCCGGCGCGGGCCAGCAGCACCGCGACCGAGCTTCCGGCCGGACCATCCCCCACGACCACGACATCGGTGCCGGTAATGCCCACTGCCGACCTGCCTCGAGCTCCTGCCGTTCGCTGCCGACCAGGGTGGTCCGCGCGATCTGTCGCGGCATCCGTGTACGCACCGGTCCGGCGAGGACTAGTGCCGGTACGGATGCGCCGCCGCCCCGGAACTTGACACCCTGCGCCGGGACGGGTTTCTGCCGTCATGCCTCCGGGGGGAGCCATGTCGAGCTCACCGATGGGTCCCGCGGCCGGCGCGAGCGTCGCGCCGGTTCGGGTGGCCGCGTCGCGTCCGCGGCGCCGCCGCCCGTCCGGTGAGCCACCACCCCTTCCCCATCGCATCAACGTGTCCGGCTTCTTCTGGCTCGGACTGGTTCTGGCCGTCGCGGGGATCTGGGTGGCTCTGGCCCTGTCGGCGACCGCGCGCACCGCCCTGGACATCGCCGACAACGCCGCCCTGCAGCGACTCGTCGATCTGCGCACCGCCTGGCTGACCCGGCTGATGAAGGTGCTGGGCGCGCCGGCCACCGGCGCCGCGCTGCAGTCGTTGTGGCTGATCAACCTCGTGCTGCTGGTGATCTGGCGCCGGTGGCGGCATCTGCTCGTCTGGCTCGGCGCCGGGCTGGCGGTCGTCTCGGGCGGCGAGGCGGTGACGGTGACGATCCAGCGGCCACGACCGCTGGGCGTGGAGATCCTGGCCTCGTGGAAGGGCTTCGCCATGCCCTCGCTGCCGCTGGCCGTGCTGGCGGCGTTCCTCGTGTGCACGGTGTACGCGCTGGTTCCGGCCGGGCGGATCCGCCAGCAGGCCAAGATCGTCGTCGCGGTACTGCTGGTGCTCGCCGCCCTGTCCCGGACGTACCTCGCGCAGGACAGTCCGAGCGATGCCGTGCTCGGGATCGTGTTCGGCGTGACGATCCCGTTGCTGGCGTTTCGGCTGCTCGCCCCCAACGACGCCTTCCCGGTGACGTATCGCCGCGGCCGCACCGCGCACCTGGACGTCAGCGGATCGCGCGACGCGGCCATCCGGCACGCGCTCGAGGACCAGCTCTGCCTGATACCGACGGAGCTCAAACCGTTCGGACTGGAAGGATCCGGCGGTTCGACGCCGTTGCGGGTCGGCGTCAAGGGCGATCCCGACTACGTCGTCTTCGCGAAGCTCTACTCGCAGACCCACCTGCGTTCCGACCGCTGGTACAAGCTCGGCCGTACCCTGCTGTACGGACGCCTCGAGGACGAGAAGGCGTTCAACACGGTGCGCCGCCTCGTCCAGTACGAGGACTACGCGCTGCGGCTGCTGCGCGACGCCCGGCTGCCCGTACCCCGTCCGTACGGGATCGCCGAGCTCACACCCGAGCGCGAGTACCTCGTGGTCATGGAGTTCTTCCCCGGTTCCGAGGAGATCGGGACGGCCGAGGTGGACGACGACATCATCGACCAGGGCCTGGCGATCGTGCGGCGCATGTGGGACGCCGGGTTGGCGCATCGCGACATCAAGCCGGCCAACCTGCTGGTTCACGACGGGCGGCTCATCCTGGTCGACCCGGCCTTCGCGCAGGTGCGCCCGAGCCCGTGGCGCCAGGCGGTCGACCTGGCCAACATGATGCTCGTCCTCGCGCTGCGCACCGAGACGTCGCGGGTGCTCGAGCGTGCGCGCCGCCAATTCAATGATGACGAGATCGCCGAGGCGTTCGCCGCGACACGGGGCATCACCATGCCCTCGCAACTGCGGCGCATGGTTCGGGCCCAGGGCCGCGACCTGCACGGCGAGTTCGTGGCGCAGCTGCCGCAGGCGTTGCCCCGGGTGAGAATCCAACGCTGGAGCCTGCGTCGGATCACCCTGTCCGTGACGGTGATCGTCCTGTTCGTGCTGGCCGTGATCGCCGCCGTACCGCTGATCGTGAACAGCCCGCTATGAGACCGCGCCGACTGCTGCCCCTCGTCGCCGCCCTGCTGCTGGCGACGGGATGTTCAGCCTCGCTGGATATCGGCGCACCACCCGGACGGTTGCCGAGCTGCCCGGTCGGCGACGACTGGCCCGAGAAAGAGAACGTCCCGCCGATCGTGCTGATGGCGCAGGCCGTGCCGACGGCGTCGTGGCTACCCTGCATCACCGCGCTGCCGGCCGGCATCACCTTCGACGACGTCGACACCCGCAATGGGCTGGGCCGCTTCTGGCTCAGCTCCGGCCGCGAGGGCAAGCACGCGATACGGGTGGCGCTGACCCGCGAATGCCAGCCGGAGGGCGACGCCGCCGAACCGAACCCGCAGCCTGGCATTACCCGGTACGTGGAGCTGGGCGGTAGCGGCCCACGCGAGTGGTACCACGTGTTCCGCGGCGGGTGCATCAGCTACCGGTTCGACCTGCCGACCGATACGAGCGAGGCGGCGATCGCGGCCGGACTCGGGTTCGTCAGCCGCGCCGCCGTCGGGCGGTGGGTCAGCGACCAGAGCGACGGACGGCTCCGTCTCGATCCACCCCGCAACCAGGACGGTCCGCCATGACCGAGGTATCGACGCAGCGCGACGGAACGACCGGCCGAGCCAGCAACTGGGCGCGAGCCCGCAAGATTCTCGGGCCGCTGACGTCGATCGCCATCGTCGTCTTGGTGTTCTGGTACTTCCTGCCGCAGTTCACGAGTATCTCCGACGTCTGGGACTCGGTGCGGTCGATGAGCGGCGTCGAGATCGCGCTGCTCGCATTGGCCGCGTTGTGGAATCTGGCCACGTACTGGTTCGTCATGGTGGCGACCATGCCCGGGCTCACGTACCCGCAGGCCGCGGTGGTGACCGAGTCGTCGACGGCAGTGTCGAACACGCTGCCGGGCGGCGGGGCGATCGGCATCGCGCTGAGCTACACGATGTACAGCTCATGGGGATTCTCGCGGACGCGCAGTTCCGTCTCGCTGCTCGTCGCCGGCGTCTGGAACAACTTCGCCAAGCTGTCCATGCCGGTGCTGGCCCTCGTCCTGGTCGCGTTCACCGGCGGCAACCGCAGCGGCGCGCGCATGCTGGCCGGCGGACTGGGCGTGGCCGGCCTGGTCGGCGCGATCATCGTGTTCTGGCTGCTGCTGCGCAGTCGGGAGTCGGCTCGCCGGATCGGCATCGTGGCCGGGCGAATCGCGTCGTCGATCCTGCGCGTCCTGCGCCGGCCGCCCGTGCACGGCTGGGAGCTCGCGACCATGAAGTTCCGCGAGCGCACGATCCTGCTGCTGCGGGCGCGCTGGCTGCGGATCACCCTGCTCACGCTCCTCAGCCACTTCTCGCTGTTCCTGGTGCTGCTGCTCTCGCTGCGCTTCGTCGGCGTGACCGAGGACCAGGTCGGCTGGGCCGAGACGCTCGCCGTGTTCTCCTTCGCGCGCCTGCTGTCGGCGATCCCGCTGACCCCGGGTGGCCTCGGCGTCATCGAGATCGCGCTGATCACCGGCCTGTCGGCCGCCGGTGGCGCCCGCGCGCAGGTCGCCGCCGGCGTCCTCGTGTTCCGCGCCCTGACCTACGTGCTGCCCATCCCGGTCGGGCTCGGCACGTACGTGTTCTGGAAGCGGAACCGGTCGTGGCGGCGGCCTCCGAACACGGCGCCGCGCACGCCGCTCGTGCCGGAGACACCGGTGGCGCCGGAGACACCGGTGGTACCGGAGACACCGGTGGCACCGGAGGCATCGTGAACGGGGCGCGGCGGCCGCCGATCGTGCGCGATGCGGGCGACGTCGCCCTGCTGGTCATCGGGGCCGTCGTCTTCACCGCGTGCGCTCTGCTGATCGACAAGCACCACGTCAGCCGGGCCGAGACGGATGTGTTCCGAGCGGTCAACGACCCGACACTGGCGCCGTTCGTCCTCGTCTGGCCGATCATGCAGCTGGGCAACTTCCTCGTCGTACCGGTCGCCGCAGCCGTCGCGGCCGCGTTCCGACGCTGGCGGCTCGCGCTCAGCCTGCTCATCGCCGGCGTCGTCGCCTACGAGGTGGCCGGCGAGGTGGTGCGGCGACTGTTCGAGCGAGGCCGGCCGCCCGCACTGCTCGACGACGTGCACATCCGGGGCACGGCGGCGGGCGGTCTCGGGTTCGTGTCGGGTCACGTTGCGGTGATCACCGCGCTCGCCGTCGTCGCCTGGCCCTACGTCGGGCGGACCGGTCGGGTGATCGCGATCGTGGCGCCGGTGGTGGTCGCGGTCGCGCGGATGTACGTCGGCGCGCACTTCCCGCTCGACGTCGTGGGCGGCGCTGCCGTCGGCCTGGTCGTGGGGGCGGCCGTCCGGCTGGCCCTGGGCCATCCGGCGACGGGTCGGCCGCGCGACGTGTCGGATCGGGTCCCGGCTCAATCCAGGAGGGCTAAGCCATGGCCAAACGCGTGATTCTCATCGTCCTCGGCATCGTCTTGTGCACCCTGGGCGCGATCAGTGCCGCCGGCGGAGGCGTGCTCCTGGCGCTCTTCGGGCCGGACAGCACGCTCACTTCCGGCAGCCATCGGGTGACGACGCCGACCAGCGCGCTGGTCGTCGCGATGGACGACATCAAGGACACCAAGGGATTCGGTTCGGCGGTCGGTGAACCGAGCCTGAAGGTCACGGCCACCAGCACCGGGAAGCCGATCTTCCTCGGCATCGGCCCGGCGGACGCCGTCGATCGCTACCTGTCCGGCGTCCCCGTCGACAAGGTCACCGACTTCGACGTCGAACCGTTCCGGCTGGACACGGCTCGCCAGAACGGCAACGGCACCACGCAACTCACTCCGCCGCAGGCGCAGACGTTCTGGGCGGCCCAGTCGAGCGGAACCACGGCCACGGTGAACTGGAAGATCACCGACGGCAGCTATCGGCTGGTGTTGATCAACGCCGACGCCAGCCCGTCGGTCACCGTCGATGGGAAGTTCGCGCTGCGGATCGCGAACCTCTTCGCGATCGGCTTGACCATGTTGATCGCCGGCGTGGCCGTCGTCGTAGTCGGCATCGTCGTGCTGGTGCTCGGGGCCCGGCAGCCGACAGCGCCGCGTGCCACCGTTCCGGCCGGACCCGATCAACCTTGACATCCGGGCCAATCGGGCAAGATCACCGTCGCTCTTTACCGGCGCCCGACCACCAGGCACCCTGAGGCGTATGGGCAAGGGGGACCCGAGGGCGGCGTACGAGCGACTGCGCGCGGCCCACCTGAACGCGGTGCGTGCGTCGCTCGAAGATCATGTGGCCCGGCTCGACTGGCCGCGCGAGCGCATCGAGCAGTACCGCAACGAACGACTGCGGGCGCTGCTCGGCTTCGCCCGCGAGCGCTCGCCGTTCCACGCGGCTCGCCTCGCCGGTCTCGATCCCGCGACGGCCACGCGCGAGGACCTGGCCCGGCTGCCGGTGATGGTCAAGCAGGAGGCGCAGGACAACTGGGACGCGATCGTCACCACGAACGACATCGACCGGGCCGGCGCCGAGCGGGTACTGGCCGAGCAACCCTGGTTCTCCTACACGCCGGCGGCCATCCAGGTGTTCAGCTCGGGCGGCTCCAGCGGCGTGCGCGGCGTGTACATCTGGGACTGGGATCAGTTCGTCACGCTCGCCTGTCTGGCCTGGCGCTGGCAGGTGCGCGCCGAACGCGCGTCCGGGTCGGCCGCTCGCCCGGCCCGGCTCGCCGTGCTGGAGGCCGGTGAGCCGCCGCACGCCAGCACGCCGTTGTTCGACATCGCCACCGCACCCTCGATGGACACCGTCGTGGTCGCGGCGGCGGCGCCCTTCGACGAGGTGCGGCAGGCGGTGGCCGACGCGCGGCCGACCCATCTCGTCGGCTACGCCTCGGTGGTCGGACGGCTGGCCCGGGCCGCCGTGGCCGGTGACCTCAACATCCGCCCGATCCGGGTCAGCACGAACTCCGAACCGCTCACCGACGAGGACCGCGCCGCGATCACGGCCGCGTGGGGCGCGCCGATCCACAACCTCTGGGGCTCGACCGAGTTCGGCGTCCAGGCGGTCGGCTGCGGCCAGGGCGACGGGCTGCACATCAGCGAGGACGAGGTGATCCTCGAGCGGGTCGACGCGGACGGGCGTCCCGTCGGCCCCGACGAGCCGGCCGCGCGCACGCTGGCGACCGGGTTGGCCGGGCGCATGTTCCCGTTCATCCGCTACGACCTCGGCGACGAGGTCACCCTGCTACCCGGACCCTGTGCGTGCGGGAGCGCGATGCCCCGCGTCGCCGACATCGCCGGCCGGCGCGACGACGACTTCCGCTACGGGCAGCGTCTGGTGCCGGCGAGCGCCTTCCGCTACGTGCTGGGCACTGACCCGCGGATCTCGGAGTACCAGGTGCACCAGACCGCCGACGGTGCGGACGTGCTCGTCGTCGGGGCACCCGACGTCTCGACCGTGACGGAGGCACTGGGCGCCCAGCTGCTGCCCTACGGATTGTCGAATCCCGGGATCACGGTCCGCGTGGTCGAGCAGATCCCGCGGCACGCCTCGACCGGCAAGCTCAAGCGGTTCATCGCGCTGCGCGATTAGCTCGTGCCTCCTAAGTCCCGCTCGTCGCAAGCGGGGCCAGGAAACGGCGACTCAGTGGACGACTGCGAGTGCCGTCGCGCCGACCAGCGCGGCGGCCAGCCCGCAGTTGACGATCCGCGAGCGTCGCGGATGCCGCAGCAACGGGGCGAGCGACGCCCCGGCGAGCAGCCAGAGCGCGTTGATCAGCACGATCATCACGCTGAGCACGGCCGCCTTGGCCACGGCGTCGAGGGCGGCGCCGTGGGCGAGCCGGGCCGTCGCGAACACGGCGGCGATTGCGACCCACGCCTTCGGGTTGGCCACACCAAGAAACGCGCCGCCCAGCAGCGACGGCGCGGCACCGGCCGACTGCGTCGACAGCGGCGGCGCGGTCGCGAGATGGTAGGCGAGCCAGAGGATGTAGCCGGCGGCCGCGCCGATCAGTAGCGGCCGCAGGGCCGGGATCGACAGCAGCACGGCGGTGACTCCGGTCGCCACGGCAACCAGCACGACGGCGGTGCCGACGATGACTCCGGCGAGGTAGCCGAGCGAACGCCGGATGCCGTACGCGGCCGCGGCGGCGGTCAGGCTGATCGTGGCCGGCCCCGGGCTGCCCATGATGGCCAGCGACGTGAGGACGAGGGCCGCGAGGGCTCCGTCAGGCACGACTACCGCGATAACGTCGAGTCATGAGCGCGACGCTAGGCCGCGGCCGGGCCCAGCCGCTTGAACGATCGTGCATCCGGCTGGGCTCCGGCGCGGACGGCTTGCAACGGCTCGCCGCCTTCTTCTCGGATGACGGCTTCGCCCCGCATCGGCACGTCACCTACGGCATCGGCGTCACGACCAGTGGCGTGCAGGCCTTTCGATACCGCGGGGAACGGCACCTGTGCCGGCCCGGGCAGATGCACATCCTCCATCCGGACGAGACGCACGACGGTACGAGCGCGACCGAGGCCGGGTTCGGGTACCGGATCATCTACCTCGACCCGGATCTCGTCGGCGCCGCGCTCGACGGCCGGCCGCTGCCCTTCGTGCCGCAGCCCGTGCACGATCGGCCCCCGGCCCACCTGCTGGCCCTTCTCGGCGACATCGACGAGCCGATCAGCGACCTGGCCCGCACCGACGCCGCGACCTACCTCGCCGACACCCTGGTCCGGCTGGGCGATCGGCCCATTTCGCGCGGTGCCGCCGTCGACACGAAGGCGGTTGCGCTCGTGCGCGACTACCTCGACGCGCACGCCGCCGAGCCGGTGTCGTCGCACGACCTCGAACTGCTCACCGGTCTGGACCGCTTCACGCTGGCCCGCCACTTCCGCCGGGTGTGCGGCACCAGCCCGGACCGCTACCGGATGGCGCGTCGCCTGGATGTGGCCCGCGGCGCGATCCGATCCGGAACGCCGCTCGCCCGAGCTGCCGCGGAAGCCGGCTTCGCCGACCAGAGCCACCTCACCCGGCAGTTCAAGCTGGCGTACGGCCTTCCCCCTGGACGGTGGACCGCACTCAGCCGATGAGCTCCTTGGTCATGAAGATCCGGCTGGTGCCCGGCGGGTCGCACGGGATCTCGCCGAACACGCGCCAGCCCTGTCGCTCGTAGAACCCCGGCGCCTGGAAGCTGATCGTGTAGAGCACACCGGTGCGGCAACCGCGGTCACGGGCTTCGGCCTCGGCGCGGTGCAGGACGTCGCGGCCGAGACCGCCGCCGCGCAGGCGCGGCGGCAGGTAGAGCAGGTCCACGAACAGCAGGCCGAGCGAGGTCCGCCCGGTCAGGCCGCCGACCACCCGGCGGGTATCCGGGTCGCGGACGAGCACCGCGAGCGGCCGCTGATCGCGCGTCCCGGTCTGCTGGACGTTGAACTCGTCCAGCGAATCGGACACGACCGCGAGATCGCTCGTGGTGGGCATGTCGGTAACGAACATCGGCACCGGGTCCGGGGACCGCATCAGCAGCCCTCCCTCAGCTTCGGACCTCGGGGCCTTGGCGGTTCGATCATCCACCTCCCGACGGTAACCCCGGGGTCGGACATGCCTCCGGTTCGCCGTCAGGGCCCGAAGGCCGCCGTCATCCGCCCAGCGCCGGCACGCTCGACAACGGACCGCCGCCGTCCACGACCAGCCGGGCCAGCTCGCCCAGCTCGATCTGGCGGCTGCACGACACCGTCACCAGCGCGTCGAAGGCCGACCCGGCCGAACGGTAATGGCGAGTCATAAGGACGGCGATCGCGCGGCCGATCGGCTCACCACTGTCGATGACCTGACGCAACTCCTGCTCCCGGTCGGCCAGCGCCAGTGCGACAGCCATCTGCGACGCCAGAGCCTTACCGATCAGCACGGACTCGGCGTCGAATGCGGCGGCTTCGCCCGCGTAGAGGTTGAAGAATCCCAGCGTCCCGTGGGGCGTGGGCAGCTGGAGGGCCAGCACGCTCTGCACGCCCAGGTCCCCGGCCCGCTTGGCGAAGCGGGCCCAGCGCTGCTCGCTACGCAGCTCGTCGATGACCAGCACACCGCCGAGGTCGGCGATCGGCTGCAGGCCCGGGCCCTCGCCCACGTCGAGCTGGGCTTGATCGCACTCGGTCGCCAGCGCGCTGCTGGCCGCCCGGGTCTCGACCTGCCCGTCGGCGTGCACCAACGAGACACTTGCGTGCTCGGCGCCGGGCACGACGGAAACCGCCAGCTCGAGCACGCGGTCGAGCACCTCGGCCGGTGTCGCGTCGGCCGGCGTCCCGCTCTCGAGCAGCCGCTCGGATGCCTCGGCAACGCGGTCGCCGTCGACCGCCACGTGCGGTCGCGGGACCAGTTCCCACAGCAGGGTCGACGTGCCCGAAGTGGCCTCGCGGTGCACTCGCACCAGGACGCGGACGGGCACCGTCGTTCCGTCAGATCGCAGCACCGCAGCCTCGCCGGTGAACTGCGCGGTCGACTCGTCGGCTTCGCGGCCGGCCTGATTGATCATCGAACGGATCGCGGAGCGGTCGGCCAGCGCGAACCTGGTGGCCAACGGCCGGACGGTCCGGCGCGCCGGGGCATCGGCGATCAGCGCCACCGCGCGACGGTTCCTCCGCAACTCGTGGCCGTCGCGGTCGGTCACGACGAAAGCGCACGACGACGCCTCGAAGAGTTCCTCGTTACGGGCGGCGAGCATCTGCAGAACGTGGCTCGCCTCATCCAGCTCGGCCTGCTGGGTACGCAGCTCCTCGTCGGCCTGCATCAGCTGCTCGCCGAGTTCGTCGACCTCTTCGAGCAGCTCCTCAGCGTCGCGTACCCGGCCGCGTTCGGCCAGCACGGTCAGCCGTTCGCGTCGAGCGTTCAGTTGCGCCAGGAAGTCGTTCAGTTCGGGTAATGACGTCATGTGCCACCCCCTGTCGGCTCATCGGTCGATGCGAGGCCGACCTGCGTCATCGTGTGGTTCCATCAGTAGAAGCGCGCCGCTCGGTTCGTCGGCGCCGGACAGCAGCGGCGTCACGGCGACTCGCAGCTCGATCGTGCGACCGCGACGGTTCACCGCCTGCATGACCATCTCGTTACCGGTGCTGCCGTCGAAGACCACCTCGCGCACGAGTGGCTTGAGCTGCTCGGTCGGCAGGCCGCTGTCGAGATTGAGGAAGTGCTGCCCGACTGTCTCTTCCTCGCGCAAGCCCCACAGATCCTCGGCCTGCCGATTCCAGACCTGCACGATCATCTCGCGGCTGATGACGACCACGCCGGCGCCGAGACTTCCGAGAACCGATTCCATGAAGTGGTTCAGCGCCGAGATCTCGGTGGTGCGATCGCGCAGCTCGTCGTTGGTGGCCTGCAGCTCGTCGTTCATCGACTGCAGTTCCTCGTTCATCGTCTCGAGCTCTTCGTTGGTCGACTGCAGTTCCTCGTTGGTGGTCTCCAGCTCCTCAACGGTCGACTGCAGTTCCTCGTTGGTGGTCTCCAGCTCCTCGTTCGTGGACTGCAGCTCCTCGTAGGCCGTTTCGAGCTGTCGATTCGCGGCCTCGAGTTCGGTCTGCAGCTGCCGGTACCGGGAGACGTCGTTGAA
>Ga0081455_10001800_pt2 | contig 23737 bp, 25 predicted proteins | sample TabmetS3T2R1_FD_70207 | JGI IMG/M metagenome (GOLD analysis project Ga0081455, IMG submission 70207) | Tabebuia heterophylla rhizosphere microbial communities from the University of Puerto Rico - S3T2R1 | ecosystem: Host-associated > Plants > Roots > Rhizosphere ...
GAGCGGGACCGTCAGCCATCTGTGGATGAACGTGCTCGCGGCGATCCGCGGGCCGCGGATACGCGTGCTCGGCCTGAACGGGACGTTCGAGAAGCACGGGCTCGACGTCCAGGAGCGGGCGCTGAGCGACGGGATGCGCCCCGGCGACGATGGCTGGGGCCGCGAGCCACCCGATGCGTGGGGGATGCTCCAGGTGGGCGGCGAGACCCGCCTGGTCGAGACCGAGCCCGGCGCGTACGAGGAGTTCTACCGGAGGCTGGCCGAGTCGATGACCTCTGGCGGCCCGCCCCCGGTCGATCCACGCGACTCGGTCCGGGGCCTGCGGATCATCGAGGCCGCATCCGAGAGCGCCCGCACCCGCGACGTGATCGCGTTGCAGGCATAGCCTCTAGCGAGACCGCGCGTCGTCCAGACACATCACGGCCCACGGGATCGCCTCGAGGCGTTCGGCGCCGATCGGACGGCCGCACACATCGCAGATGCCGTACGTCCCCTCGTCCAGCTTGCCGAGCGCGCGCTCGACATCCTGGAGTTTCGCGTCCAGGCGCTGGGCGGCATCGACCTGCGCGATGCGCTCGACCGCCTGCGAGGTCCCTTCGCCCACCCGCTTGCCGAACGACACCGCGCCCATCGGATCTCGCGGCGCCGCGGTCAGCGTCTCGAGCTCGGCCCGAAGCTCGTCACGAGCGCGTTCGAGGACGGCCCGAACCTCGGAGGGGTCCACGACCTCAGACGTCGAGCAGGTCGGGGTCGCCGCCGGCGGGTTCGACGTGGCCGTTCCCGCCGCCGTCGGAGAACACCGAGGGCGCGGCCAGCGAGCGCCGGCTCTCGAGCTCCTTGTAGACCTCGGTCGCGTGATCGACGCACAACACCACGAGGTCGCCCGGCCGGGACCGGTCGAGCGCCTTGCGCGTGGCGTCCATCTCGTCGGTCACGATCTCGGCGCTGCCGGCACGCGCCCCGGTCGCGATCGCTTCCTGCAATCCCTCCAGGATCAGCGCGGCCGTCTCGCCACGCTTGCGACCCCGGGTGTTCTTGTCCTCGCGGATGATCACGTCGTCGAAGTACTTGGCGGCCACGCGGCCGAGCTGGCGCATGTCCTCGTCGCGCCGGTCCCCCGCCGTGGCGACGACGGCCACCCGCAGGTTCGCGCTCCAGGAGGCCTCCCCGGGGCGGCCGCCCGTCGGCGCGTCGGTCGTCAGCCGCTCGACGAAGTCGCCGAGCGTCTCGAGCCCGGCCGCGTTGTGCGCGTAGTCGATCACGACCTTGACCCCGTCCAGGTCGAACACGTTCAGCCGGCCCGGCGCCTGGTAGATCGACGTGGTGAACGAGCGCAGGCCCTGGCGGATGTCGTGCAGGTGGGCGCCGGCCGCATGCGCGGCCGCCGCGGCCGCCATCGCATTCTGCACCATCATCCGCGCGCGGCCCTCGAACGTGGCCGGCAGCGTGTGGACCCACGCGATCGGCATCGTGCGGCGGCCCTCCTTGATCACCATCATCTCGCCGCGCGGACCCTTCTCGAGCACGACCGCCTTGCCGCCGCGGCGCACCCACCGCTCGACCAGGTCGTTGCGGTCCTGCATCGAGAACAGGATCACCGAGCCGCTGCTCGCGCGGCGCATGCCGGCCACCAGCTCGTCGTCGGCGTTCAGCACCGCGAACCCGGTCCTGGGGACCGCCTCCACCACCACCTGCTTGACCGCGGCGAGCTGCTCGAGCGAGTCGATCCCCTTCAGGCCGAGGTGGTCGCCGGTCACGTTCAACACCACGGCCACGTCGTTCTTGCCGTAGCCCAGGCCCTCACGCAGGATCCCGCCGCGCGCGGTCTCGAACACCGCGAAGTCCACCCGCGGGTTCTGCAGCACCATCTGCGCCGACTTGGGCCCGCTCGCGTCGGCGCGCTTGACCAGGCGCTCGTCGATGTAGATGCCGTCGGTCGTGGTCATGCCGACCGAACGCCCCATCCCCTTGAAGATGTGCGCGATCATCCGCGTGGTCGTCGTCTTGCCGTTCGAGCCCGTCACGGCCACGATCGGGATCCGCGACGGCGTGCCGCTCGGGAACAGCAGGTCGACGACGTCCTTGGCCACGAACTGCGCCTCGCCCTCGGTGGGGTGGGTGTGCATGCGGAAGCCCGGCGCGGCGTTCACCTCGACGATCGCGCCGCCGGTCTCGCGCACGGGCTGCGTGATGTCGGGCGCGAGGAAGTCGATGCCGGCCACGTCCAGCCCGACGACCCGGGCCGCCTCCTCGGCGATCTCGACGTTCTCCTCGTGCGCCTCCCACGTCCGGTCGATCGAGATCCCGCCGGTGGACATGTTGCCGGTGTCGGCGAGCTTGACGAACGCGCCCTCCTCCGGCACGTCGTCCAGGCCGAACCCCTGCTTGCGCAGGAGCTCGATCGCGGCGTCGTCCACCTTGATGCGCGTCAGGACCTTCTCGTGCCCGATGCCGCGCCGCGGGTCCGAGTTGGTGATCTCGATCAGGTCCGAGACCGTGTGGCGGCCGTCGCCGGTCACGTGCGCCGGCACGCGTTCGGCCACCGCCACCATGCGGCCGCCCACGACCAGCACGCGGTAGTCGCTGCCGGTCACGAAGCTCTCCACGACCACGTCGCCGCGGCGGGACTCGCCGAGCGCGCGCTCGAACGCCGGCCGCACCTCGTCCTCGCCCCGCAGGTCCAGCGCGACTCCTCGGCCGTGGTTGCCGTCCAGCGGCTTGACCACGACGGGGAACCCGATCTTCGTGGCCGCCGCCACCGCGTCGTCGGCGCCCCGAACGATCTCGCCCCGCGGGACCGGCAGGCCGGCCGACGCCAGCAGGCGGCGCGTGACGTCCTTGTCCCCGGCGATGTCGACCGCGAGCGCGCTGGTCTTCGAGGTCATCGTCGCGCGGATCCGCTGCTGGTACGCGCCCCACCCCAGCTGCACCAGCGACGCCTCGTTCAGCCGGATCCAGGGGATGTCCCGGCTGGCGGCCTCGTCGATGATCGCCTGCGTCGAGGGCCCGAACGCGCGCCGCTCGGCCAGCAGGATCAGGCGCTCGAGCTCGGCGGGGAAGTCGAAGTCCTCGGCCGGGGCGACCAGCTGGTTGACGAGTCGGACGGCGAGCTCGCCCGCGGCCAGGCCGACCCGCTCCTCCCAGTAGCCGTAGATCACGTTGTAGCGGCCGGCCTCGCCCGCGCTCCGCGTCTTGCCGCGGTACACGTGGGCGCCGGACTCGCGCTGGAGCTCGAGCGCGATGTGCTCGGCCACGTGACCGAGCCAGGTCCCCTCCTTCAGCCGCTCGCCGAACCCGCCCCGGCGGCCGAGCGAGCACGAGTGCTCGGCCACGCCGGGCAGCAGCTCGATCAGCCCGTCGACGAACCCCGGGATCGTGTTGGTCGGCCAGTCCTCCAGGGCGCCGAGATCGACCAGCAGCCGGATCGCGGGGTCGTAGGACCAGTAGTTCGGGCCGCGAAAGACCTGGGTCTCGACGACCTTCAGGTCCGGGGCGAGCGGCCGCTTGTCCTGGACCGGCTCGTCCTTCGCGCGCCGGCGTTCGGTGCGCGAGCCCGTCCGGCTCTCGCTCACTCCGACGCCTCCCGCTCCTCCCCCGGCGCCCCGGCCAGCAGCGCCCGGCCGCGCAGGTCGAACCACGCCCCGCCGGGCAGCGAGTGCACCACCGCTCCCGAGACCATGATCGGGCGGTGGCCCTTGGCCTGGTGGGCGTCGGTCTGCACCTTCGAGCCGTCGATCACCGTCACGGCGCCCTTGCCGACCACCTCCATCGAGCGGTCCGCGTAGACGATCGCGCACGTGTCCTCGTCCAGCCCGATCCCCAGCAGCGACGGCGACTGCGCGACCACGGCCAGCAGCCGTCCGAACCTCCCGCGCTGCTCGAAGTGCTGATCGACCACGACGCCCTGCAGGATGCCGAGGCCCGCCGCGAGCTGCGCCATGCGCTGCTTGGGCGTCTCCCCCGCGCGCCCGAACGCCATCATGTGCGCCGCCATCGCACTGGCGCCGGCCGACGTCCCGGCCAGCACCGCGCCCCGGTCGTGCGCGCGATGGATCGCGTCCGCGAGGCGGGTCCCGGCCACCACGGAGGAGAGCCGAAGCTGGTTGCCGCCGGTCAGGAAGACCGCGGTGGCGTCGCTCAGCGCGGCGGCGAGATCGGGGTCCTCCGCCTCGGCGCGCTCCTCGGGCCGAAGGCCGGTCACCTGGCCGATCCCCAGGCCCTCGAACAGCTCGCGGTAGCGCTCGTTCGCGACCTCACCCAGGGACGAGGCGGTCGCCACGACGACGACGTGCCCGTCCGAGCCACCCGCGAAGGTCGCGAACCGCGACAGGATCACCTTGTCCCGGACCTTGTCCTCGGCCCCGCCGATCAACATGACGGGGCCCGCGCCGCCGAGGGCGCGCAGATGCGGGGGGTCGGGAACGGTGCTCACGATGGCGCAAAGTGTAGCCCGGCCGCCCGCGCCGGCCGCGCTCCCCGGTCAGTGCGGCTGCCGAACGCTGCGCTCGGGGTCGCCCGGCGGGCGCAGGATCAGCCGGTCGTGGGGCTCGACCACGTCCACGGTGCCCTCGAGGCCGCCCTCGACCAGGAGCTCGAACCCGTCGCCCCGCACGAGCTCGTCGCCCTCGGGGCGCTCGTCGGTGAGGTCGAAGGCCACGCCGCCTCCGTTCCGGTGCAGACGCACCGTGGCCTCGGGGTTGAACCGCCGCGCCGCCTCGTGCGTCCGGCGCAGGATGTCGGTGGCCCAGTCCGTGAACGCGATCGCCATCGCCGGTCATCGTACGGGTCGGGCCCGCGCCGAGCCCGCCCCCTCAGTGGCCGCCGTGGAACAGGCCGTCATGGTCCTTGGTACGGCGGAACCAGTCGTTGCCGTCGCGCGAGTCGCGGCCGAACACCACCGCGGCCACCCACAGCAGGCCGACGACCAGCACCGTGAGCGCGATCCACACGGCGTCCATCAGGCCACCTCGCGCATCATCCGGGTGCCCATGCTCACGAGGCCCGAGCCGAGGACCCGGCGCAGGCGTCGCCGGGGTCGGCGCGGCCGTCGCGGGCGGGGATCGGCGTCCCGCCGTAGATCCTGGGCGCGGATCTTGGCCAACTCCTCGAAGACCGGTGGGTACATGGCACCTCCTCCGTCCGGCTACGTAACCTTCGTGGAGTTTAGAGAGGTTAGCGTAACTTGTCAACGGATTTCGTCGGTGTACACTGTGAGCCATGGCGACCAGGGACTTCACGGTTCACGACAGCTACAGCGCCCCCGCCCCCGGGGATCTCGAGCTGCTCCAGCGCTTCACCAACCTGCACGTCCACCGGGCCGACGACGTCGGCACGGACCCCCCCGCCGAGATCGTCCGCGCGTTCCTGGTCGAGCGCGGCCTGCTCTCCGAACACGAACGCTTCACCGAGAAGGACCGTGAGACCTACCTCGCGCTCCGCGACGCGATCCGCGCGCTGATCCAGGCCAACGAGGGGGCCACGATCTCCGCGGAGGACGCCGAGGTGATCGACCGGATCGGCCTGGCGGCGGGGCTGCACCCGCACTTCCACGCGGCGCAGGCCCCGACGCTGGAGCCCAGGGGCGGCGGCGGAGTGGCGGCGGCGTTCGGCGCCGTCGTGGCGGTGGCCTTCGTGGGCGCGTTCGACGGGTCGTTCGAGCATCTGAAGCTCTGCGCGGACGAGACCTGCCGCGCGGTCTTCTACGACCGGTCGAAGAACCACTCGGGCCGCTGGTGCTCGATGTCCACGTGCGGCAACCGGAACAAGGTGCGGGCATGGCGCGAGCGACAGCGGGTCGAGGACTGAGCGCGGTCGACCTGCGGCTGCAGGGTCCGGGCGGCGAGCCCGTCGACCTGATCCGAACGCTGAACTCCCACGGCTTCGTCGACCTGCCCCCGATGCATCCGGCGCCCGACTATCGCTCGGTCGAGCTCACCCTGCGCACCCGCAGGGGGCGCGCCCGGACCGTTCGGATCCAGGAGGGCCGGCGGGGCCGCGCCGGCGTCACGGTCCTGGGCCGGCCGGCGTCCGAGGCCACCACGCGCGAGCTGGTCGCCACCGTGCGCCGGGTCCTGCGGCTCGACGCCGACCTCTCCCCGTTCTACGAGGCCGCGGCCTCCGACCCCGACCTGTCCTGGGTGACCGCCGGCGCCGGGCGCATGGTCCAAAGCGCGAGCGTGTTCGAGGACGTGATCAAGACCGTCTGCACCACCAACTGCACGTGGTCGGCCACCACCAGGATGGTGCACGCGATCGTGGGGCAGCTGGGCGAGCCCGCCCCCGGCGCCCGCCCCGACGGGCCGTGGGGCCGCGCCTTCCCCACCCCGGTCGCGATGGCCGAGGCGGGCGAGCGCTTCTACACGGAGGTCGCGCGCGCCGGGTACCGCGGCGCCTACCTGAACGCGATCGCGCGTTCGGTCGCGGTGGGCGAGCTGGACCTGGAGGCGTTCGGGGCGGCGAGCGCCGACGAGCTGCCCGACGACGAGCTCGAGCAGCGCCTGCTGGCCCTGCCGGGTGTCGGGCCCTACGCCGCGGCGCACATCATGATGACGCTCGGTCGCTATCACCGGCTGATCCTGGACTCGTGGACGCGGCCCACCTACGCCAAGCTCGTCGGCCGAAAGGCGGTCAAGGACGCCGCGATCGAGCGCCGGTTCCGCCGCTACGGGCCCTACGCGGGCCTGGCCTTCTGGCTGTTCCTCACACGGGACTGGGTCCCCGACCCCGCCGCGGAGGACGCCGCGGCGCCCGCCTAGCCCGGGGCCGTACCCGGGGTTGTCCCGCACGCACGCCGCGGGCATACTGCCTCGGGCTCTTCGAGCCCGCTACCCGAGCCCGAGAAGGACCCGATGAGCGAACCGTTATGGCGTTCCCCCGTCGCGCGCGGCGTCTGTGGGCCTACTGGCGCGCAGAGCAACGGACCCTGCGTCAGGGTCTGGTCGCGCTCGCCATCAGCACGCTCGCGGGGTTCGTGGCCGGGCTCACGCTCGCGCACGTCACCGGGACCCTGGAGGAACTGCCCGGCCTGATCGTGCTCATCCCGGCGGCGGTCGGGATGAAGGGGACGATCTTCGGCGCGATCGGCGCGCGCCTGGGCACCGCCAACGTCGCCGGCCTGCTCGAACCCACCCTGCGGCCCGGCAGCGTCCTGCAGCGCAACGTCTACGTGGCCGTCGTCACGACGTTCTCCTCGGCCCTGTGGCTCGCGCTGCTCTCGGTGCTGGTGTCGGCGGCGTTCGGGCAGCCGTCGATCTCGTTCTGGCGCCTGGCCACGGTGTCGATCGTGGGCGGCGCGATCGGCGCGGCGCTGGTGCTGCTGATCACGCTCGGGCTGTCGGTGGCGTCCTACCGCCGCGGCTGGGACCTGGACTCGGTCTCGACGCCGATGGTGACCGCGCTGGGCGACATGACCACGCTGCCGAGCCTGTACCTGGCCACGTACCTGCTGCACTCGAACGCCGTGGCGATCCCCGCGGCCGTGATCGCGATCGCGATCGCGGTGTACGCGACGATCCGCTCGTACACGGTCGCCGACCGTGTGATCCGCCGCATCGTGCTCGAGATGACCGCGGTGATCCTGCTCACGCCGATCCTGGACGTGCTGGCCGGCTCGCTGCTTCGGGCGCGGCAGGATCAGCTGGTGCTGGTGCCGGTCCTGCTGGCGCTGATCCCCCCCTTCGTCTCGCAGGCGGGCGCGCTCGGAGGCATCTTCGCCTCCCGAACGACCTCCAAGCTCCAGATCGGTGTCATCACGGCGCGCGGCATGCCCGAGACGCCGGCCCTGATCGACGCCTCGGTGGTGGTGGGCCTCGCGATCACGGTCTTCCTCCTGGTGGGCGTGATCGCCTTCGGGCTGGGCGAGGCCACCGGCCTGGAGGGGATGCCCACGTTCGGCACGCTGGTGGGCGGCACCTTCCTCGCCGGGCTGATCGCGACCCCGGTCACGCTGGCCGCCAGCTACTACCTGGCGATCGGGACCTACCGGTTCGGCCTGGACCCGGACAACCAGAGCGTCCCCATCATCACCAGCCTGATGGACCTGGCCGGCATCGCCGTCGTCCTGTTCGTCATGACATCATTGGGTGTGCTTCCGCATGGATGACCAACCGAACAGCGTCAAGGATCTGCTCGTCGAGGCCAAGGACGCCTCCGAACTCATGGTGGACCTGGCCTACGCCGCGGTCTTCTTCAACGAGGACAAGCTCGCCAGCGAGGTCGAGCGCCTCGAGGAGCGCATGAACGGGCACCTCCGACGCCTGCGCGAGATGGCGATGCTCGCCGCCCGCAGCCCCGAGGACGCCGAGGCGATGGCGGGCGTGCTGTGGATCGCCGACGCCGTCGAGAAGATCGGGGACGCGGCCTCGGACATCGCGCGGGTCGTGCAGGCCCGGCTCGGGATCCCCGACGCGCTGAGGCGCGACCTGCGGCACGCCGACGAGATGACGGCGCGCGTGAAGGTGCGTTCGGGCGCCGCGGTGACCGGGCGGGCGCTCCGAGAGCTGTCGCTCCCCACCGAGACCGGCATGTGGGTGATGGCGATCCGCAGCGGGATCGAGTGGCAGTTCGACCCCGGTCCCGACGACGTGCTTTCGGAGGGCGACGTCCTGCTGGTGCGCGGGCCCGAGGAGGGCGTCGCGCTCCTTCGCGAGCTCGCGGGCGGCAGGGGACGGCCCGAACCCGAGGAGGACGACGTGCCCCCGCTCTCCGAGCTGGACCGGGCGGTGGACATCCTGATCGAGATGAAGGACCAGTCCGAGGCGGCCGTGGGCCTGGCCTACTCGTCGATCCTGTTCAACAACCGCGCGCTCGCCGCCGAGGTGGGCGCGCTCGAGGCGCAGAGCGACGCGCTGCACGACGAGCTCGAGTCGTGGGTGCTGCGGGCGGCGCCGGAGGCGCGCAACCCCGACGAGCTGCGCGGCCTGCTCCGCCTCGGGAGCGCGAGCGAGTCGATGACCGACGCGGCCCGCGACCTCACCTGGTACGTCGAGCACGGCGAGCCGCTGCACCCGGTCGTGCAGGTCGCGCTCGAGGAGACCGAGGAGACCTCGGCCGAGACCGTGGTCGAGGCCGGGACCCCGGCCGACGGCAAGACCCTGCGCGAGCTCCGGCTGGAGACCGAGACGGGGATGTTCGTCCTCGCGGTCCAGCGCGGCGCCCGGTGGATCTACCGGCCGCGGGGGCCCTTCATGCTCCGCGCCGGCGACCGCCTGATCGCCGTCGGGCCGGAGGAGGGCGCCGACGAGCTCGACGCGCTCTGCCGCGTGACGGCGCCCACCAGCAGCTAGTCGGCGCTTGCGCCGGCTCGCCGACCGGACCTAGCCTGCGCGGGTGGACGCGTTCGTCTATCTGCGCGTTCGGCCGGGGGCGCTCGAGGAGGTGGTCCTGCAGCTCGGCAACGTCGCCGGCGTGCGGACCGCCGTGGGCGTCGTGGGCGAGTGGGACGTCCTGGCCTCGGTCCACGGCCCCGACCTGCTGGGCATCGCCGAGGAGGTCGTGCGCGGCATCCACCGCATCGACGGCGTCGAGCGCACGATGACGGCGCCCGTGGTCCCGGCCGAGGTGTTCGCGCGGCCCGGCGAGGGCTCGCGCGCGCCGATCCCGATGCAGGCCGGGGACGAGGCCGCCTGCTACGTGCAGGTGCGGGCGTCGTTCGGATCCGCCTCGCACCTCGTCGAGACGATCTCGGCGATCGAGGAGGTCTCGGCCGTCGCGATGATCGCCGGCGCGTACGACCTGCTGGTCGAGATCGCGCTCCCGTGGGAGCGGGCTGCGCCGGTGATCGTGAACCGTCTGCTCCCGCTCGAGGGCGTGCAGGAGACGCGGACGCTGGTGGCGTTCCGGTTCGAGACGCCGGACGAGGAGGACCGCGACCAGTTCTCGGCGTGGAGCTGACCGGCTAGACGCGGACGTCCGAGAAGCGAAGGTGCTCCTCGGTCAGGCGGAGCTCCTCCACCTCGGTCGCGCCCTGCCCGGCGAGCCACACCAGCAGCCGGTCCACCAGGCGCTCGGGCGCCGACGCGCCGCTGGTGAGCCCGACGACCTCGGCGCCCTCCAGCCACGACGGGTCGACCTCGGTCTCGTCGTCGATCAGGTGCGCCGGCGTCCCCAGGTCCCGGGCGACCTCGGCCAGGCGCTTGGAGTTGGAGGAGTTGTCCGACCCGATCACCAGGACCACGTCCGAACGACGCGCGACCTCCTTGATCGCGTCCTGGCGGTTCTGCGTCGCGTAGCAGATGTCCTCGCGGGGCGGCCCCTCGATCGCGGGGAAGCGCCCGCGAAGGATCTCGACGATCTCGTTGGTCTCGTCCACCGACAGCGTGGTCTGGGTGAGGTAGGACAGGTTCTCGGGGTTCGGGACCTCGACCGTGCGGGCCTGTTCGACGTCCTGCACCAAGATCGTGCGCGAGGGCGCCTGGCCCGTCGTCCCCACGACCTCCTCGTGGCCGGCGTGTCCGATCAGGACGATCGTGCGGTCGCGATCGGCGAACCGGCGGGCCTCCAGGTGGACCTTGGTGACGAGGGGACACGTGGCGTCCAGCACGGTGAGCCCGCGCTCCTTGGCGTTCGCGTACACCTCGGGCGCCACGCCGTGGGCGGACAGCACCACGACCTGTCCCCCGGGCACCTCGGTCTCCTCCTCGACGAAGATCGCGCCCTTGGCCTCGAGGTCGCGGACCACGTGGGCGTTGTGCACGATCTGCTTTCGGACGTACACGGGGCGTCCGTGGGTCTGCAGGGCGCGCTCGACGGCCTCCACGGCGCGTTCGACGCCGGCGCAGTACCCGCGCGGGGCCGCGAGCAGGACCTTCGTGGGCATCTCGGGACCCATCGTACCCGTGCCGGCGGGGGTGACCCCGGGTCAGCCTGGATGTCGGTGGGCGCTGGTACGGTCGTTCGGACGCAAACGGACGTTCGGGTCCGTTCCTCTCCCACCCCCCTGTGTGTCTTCCTCCACGTCCATGGATGGCTGACGCGCGGGGTCAGGGGCGAGCTGGGACCCGGCGTTCGGGCGCGCCGCTAGGTCACACGGTGTCCGACCCTGAGGAGGTGATCCAGCACCCACGACCTACCGCGAGCCGGCTCGGCATGCCTGCATGAGCCCGGCGCGGACCCGGCCTCCAGCCCGGTCCATCGCGGGGGTGAAACCACACATGTTCAGACGACCCACGATGCGCCGCGCGCTCGTCGCGGCGCTCGCGAGCGCCTCGCTGCTGGCCCCGGCCGTTCTGACGGCCACGGCCGCCGAGGCGCAGACCGTCCCCCTCCGCGTCTGCGACTACGAATGGCAGAGAGGGACCTGGCACGTCAAGCAGCTCATCCGGTGCGCCGCGCGTCGCTGGCCCGTCCCGGGAGGGGCGTACAAGGCGATCGCGGTCGCGGACTGCGAGTCTGCCCTCGATCCGGGGGCGCAGAGCAGCAGCGGCAGCTACGCCGGGCTGTTCCAGCAGTCGACCAGGTACTGGCCGTCCCGGGCCACCCAGTACGGGCAGCGGGACCGTTCCGTGTTCAACGGTCGGGCGAACATCATCGTCTCGATCCGGATGGCGCACGGGGCCCGATCCTGGGGCGCCTGGGCGGGCTGCGCCTGACGCTTCACCCCGACGGGGCCGGGACGCATCGCGTCCCGGCCCCGTTCGCGGCCTAGGACCGGACCGGGCCGCCCGAGCCCTTCACCGCGCCGCGCACCTCGTCCATCGAGGCCACGACCGTCGCTCCCGGCGTCTCGCGATCGGCGATCACGCGCAGGAAGGGATAGGCCTCGAGCGCGCGTTCGACCAGGCCGGGGAACGCGCCGAACACCACCAGCACGTGCGGTCGCTCCTCGTGCAGCGTGGCCAGCGCATCCGCGTCGGTGGTCGCGCCGGGCGAAAGCTCCCACTCGGCGGACACCGTCGCCCGCCGGAGCTCGCCCAGGGCGGCGGCGTCGGGGGCGACGCAGAGCACCTTCAGCGCGCGGCACACCTCAGAGCCAGTCGCGCTTGCGGAACGACCAGTACAGGAGCCCGGCGCTCCCGGCCATGACGCCCAGCGCGAGCGGATAGCCGAAGGTCCAGTCGAGCTCCGGCATGTGCGCGAAGTTCATCCCGTAGATCCCGGCGATCAGCGTGGGGATCAGGATGATCGCGGCCCACGCCGTGAGCTTCTTCATCACGACGTTCAGCCGGTTGGAGACCTGGGCGAGCTGGAGCTCGCGCGCCGACGTGAGCAGGTCCCGGACGTTGTCCGTCAGCTCCATCGAGCGGATCACGTGGTCGAGCACGTCGCGGAAGTACGGCACGAGCGGCTCGGTCACGATGGTCTGGGTCTCGAGCAGGAGGTCGACCACCTCGCGCATCGGAGAGGTGAGCCGCCGGAAGCGCACGACGTTCTGGCGCAGCCGGAAGATCTGCTGCGCCAGGGTGCGCGTCTTGGCCCCCTTCGGATCGTCCTGGTCCATCGCGACCTCGTCCTCGATGTCGTCGGACTGGTCCTCGAACGCCTCGATCAGGTCGAGGTAGCCGTCCACGACCTCGTCCAGGATCAGGTACAGGAGGTAGCCGATCCCCTCCTTCGACAGGCCGGGCGAGCCCGCGAACCGCTCCCCGGTCTTGCCGAAGGCGAACATCGGCTCCCGTCGGACCGTGATCACGAAGAAGCCGCCGCCCGCGAACAGGTGCACCTCGCGGTCCACGATCTCGCCCGCGTCGTCCAGGTCGATCCCGTGCACGACCAGGAACAGGTGCTGCGGGTAGAAGTCGACCTTGGCACGTTGCCCCCACCGGCGGCTGTCCTCGATCGCGAGGTCGTGCAGGTCGAACTCGGTCTGGAGCCGGTCGAGCTCGTCGTCGGAGGGGTCGATCACGTCGACCCACACGCGGTGATCGCCCTCGCGCGCGGTGCGGATCGCCTCGGGCTCGAACCCGATCTCGCGTTCGAGCGTCCCGTCCTTGAAGACGCGGCAGGTGATCACGGCGCGGCGAGCGTATCGCAGCGTTCGGCCCGCATCCCGCACCGGTTGGGAAGATGGGGCGTGACCGACCTCGAGCCGCTCCTTCGCTTCTGGCGCGCGCACGACGCGATGTTCGAGCGCGTCGAGCCGGCGCCGTGGGGCGCCGTCGTGTCCGACGCGCGGTTCCCGGTGATCCGGGAGCCGAACTACGCCCGCGTCGAGACCGCCGAGCCGGTGGGCCTGGCCGAGATCGAGGAGCGGCTCCTGCCGGCGATGCGCCGGACCGGGAGCCCGAGCGCCCACGTCGTGCTCTTCCACCCCGACGAGCAGACGGACCTGATCGCCGAGGCGAGCACCAGGGGCGAACGCCTCACGTGGGACCTGGTGATGCGGTGCTCCGGGGCCGCCGGACCGAGCTCGGACCACGTCGAGGAGGTCCCGAACCCCGACGCCGCGTTCTGGCGGATCCACCGCGCGTCGGCAGCGCTGTTCGACATCGAGGGCGAGCGGACGCTCGACCAGCTGCAGGCGATGGAGCTCGCGGTCATGATCCCGGGCGGCCGGCGGTGGTTCGTCGCCACGGACGCCGGGCGGACGGTGGCGCTCGCCGCGCTCATGGTGCTGGACGGCACGGGGTTCGTGGACCACGTGGTCACGTTCCCGCGGGCGCGACGACGCGGGCACGCCGGCGCGCTCACGCGCCGGCTGGTGTTCGAGGCGGCGGCGGCCGGGGCCGGGGACACCTACCTCCTGGCCGACCCCGAGGGCGACGCGATGCGGATCTACGAGCGGATCGGGTTCGAGCGCGTCGCCCACCTGGCGAGCTGGGTCTCCCCGCTCGCCGGCTGAGGCCCGCCTACCCGCTCGCCCGCTGAGGCCGCCTCCTCGCTCGCACGCTGAGGCTCGCCTATCGGCTCGCCGTCGCGGCCAGGACGATGTCGAACCGGACCTTTCGTTCGAGCGCACGCTCGAGCAGGCGCGAGGCCTGCCGCGCCTCGGCTACGGCCGCCTCGGGGTTCGCGGAACCGCTCAGGCGGATCCGGATCTCGCGGTCGCCGACCTCGGCCGCGGCATCCAGCCGTTCGCCCTCGGGGCCGCGCGCGATCGCGTGCGCGATCCGAAGCAGTCCACTCATCACGACCACGGCCTCCTGCTCGTCCGGCTCGAGCTCGGCGAACGGCTGGTAGACCGGCCGCGGGTCCTTGCCGCGGGAGAACCGGACCAGCGACGCCAGCACCGAGACCCGGTCCGGGTCGAACCCGCGCAGCCCGGCGTTCTCGATCAGGTACGCCCCGTGCTTGTGCAGCCGGGCGGGCGAGACCCGCACGCCGATCTCGTGCAGCCGGGCCGCGTGGACCAGCAGCTCGCGTTCGGCCGGTCCGAGACCGTGCGCGGGCTCCGTGTCGTCGAAGAGCCGGCCCGCGATCCGGGCGACCATCTCGACGTGGACCGGGTCCTCGCCCCAGGCCCGGACCAGCCGGTCCACCGAGCGGCGGCGGAGCTCCTCGGGCGACGGCGGGGGCCCCTGGGCCAGGCCGAGCGCGTCCAGGACGGCGCCCTCGCGAAGGCCCCACTCGGAGTGGACCAGGGTCTTGACCCCGAACGCCGCCGCGGCGGCCGTGAGGATCCACCCGCCGGCCGGCAGGAGCTCGGCGCGGCGTTCGTCCACGCCGGGCACCCGCAGGCGTTCGTCCAGCGGGAGCGAGGCGAGGTCGCGCGTGAGGTCCCGGAGCTCGGCCACCGAGAGCTCGAACTGGTTGAGCGAGGCCGGCGGCGCCCCCCACCGCTCGGCCGCGAGCACGCGCGCGAGCGCGCCCGCGGTCCCCCCGCTCGCGATGCACCGGGCCGGGTCGGCCGCCTCGACCTTCGGGACCAGCGGCGCGACCGCGTCCTCGACGGCGGCGCGCACCGCCCTGCGCTCCTCCCGCGTGGGGGGCTCGTGCGAGATCAGCAGGCCGGTCAGTCGGCCGGCGCCGACCGGCAGGCTCCGGCCCCACCGCAGGCCTTCGGGATCCGCGAGCGCGACCTCGAGGCTCCCGCCCCCCAGGTCCAGGAGCAGCGTCGTCCCCCGCCCGAGCGCCACGCTGGCGGCCACGCCCGCGAACGTGAGCCTCGCCTCCTCGCGGCCGTCGATGAACCGCACCGGCGCCCCGATGACCCCCTCGAACAGCTCCTCGAGCTCGTCCCGGTCCGGGCTGTCGCGCAGCGCGCTCGTGGCGATCGGGACCAGGCGGTCGGCGCCGGTCCGGACGGCGAGGTCCCGCAGGCGGCGCGCCGTCTCGGCGGCGCGGCCGGCGACGTCGTCGGGGATCCGCGTCTCCTCGGCCAGCACGCGGCCGAGGTTCAGCACGACGCGCTCGCGGAGCACCGGCGTGAGCGAGCCGTCCTGGTCCGCGTCGGCGACGAGCAGCTGGAACGTGGTGCTGCCGAGGTCGAGGACCGCGAACCGCGTGGGCGAAGCCACGCGGCTACCCGGGCGGCGCGGGAAGGTAGTGGGCGGTGCGGACGCGGCCGAACTCGCGGTCGAGCACCCAGACCGAGCCCTTGGCGATCCCCGTCCCCTCGATGTGCGCGCCCTCGCCGGCCAGGCGGTCGATCATCGCCTGGATCTCGCGACCGTGACCGCACAGCGCCGCCGGACCGCCGTCCAGGGACGCGAGCAGCGCCAAGGCCTCGTCCACCGGCACGCCCTCGGCCAGCGCGGGCGTCGACCCGAGCGCGAGCCCGCGATCGGCGGCCAGCGGCTCGACCGTCTGCACGCACCGCACGTACGGGCTGCTCAGCACGCGGCCGAGCTCGAGACCGCGGAAGCGCTCGACCAGCCGGAGCGCCTGCTTCCTGCCCCGACGGGTGAGCGGCCGCTCCTCGTCGGGTCGCTGCCACTGCGCCCGCACACCGGCCTTCGCGTGCCGGATCAGGTACACCGGCGACGCGGACGCCTCGGCCAGCACGCGCCGCAGCAGGTTGCGGTCGTGGGCGTAGCTGAGCAGGCCGCCGGCCCGGCCGACCGGGACCCAGCGGAGCTCGTCCACCTCCTCGCTCGGCGTGAACGAGCCGCCGTCGGCGTCCATGCGGTAGTACCGGACGACCTTCGGGCGGCCGTGCCGGTCGCGATAGGTCACCGAACCGACGACCGGACCGATCCGGCAGCGCAGGCCGGTCTCCTCCTCGACCTCGCGCAGCGCGGCGGCCTCCTCGTCCTCGCCGTCGAAGAGCTTGCCCTTGGGGAAGGACCAGTCGTCGTAGCGGGGACGGTGCACCAGCGCGACCGATCGGCTCTCGCCTTCCCCCTGCAGGACGATCCCCCCGGCCGCGCGGACGGGTTCGTTCACGCCCAGAAGCGTAGCCGCTTCCTCGACAGGTCCTTCCATGCCGCCGGCACCGCCTCGCGGGATGCCGCCGCGGCCTGCGCCTCGACCGCCGCGAGCTCGCCCGCGACGAACGCGTTGCCACCCGAGCGGGCCGCCTCGCGCAGCCACCCGCCGGCCACCACCGCGTCCTGGTGCTCGCCCAGCACGTCCTGCAGCGCGACCGCGGCCTCCGCGAACCGCCGCGCCTGCTTGCCGAACACCTCCGAGACCGCCTCGGCCGCGTACCGGACGCGCTTGGCGCGGATCCGCGCGGCGTGCAGGTTCTCGTCGGTCGGGTCGGCGCTCGCCGTGTCCATCGCGTTCTCCAGGTGCTTCCACGGCGCCTCGAGCGCGGGTCGCAGGGCCTCGGACGCTGGCGCGTCGGCCACCTCGGGCAGCACGGCCGGCGTGTTGGCCGCGTCGACGAGCTCGTCCAGCAGCCGCGCGTACCGCGGCTCACGCATCGAGCGCACCAGCTCGTCCCGGGCCGCGGACTGCCGTTCGTCGAGCCGCCTCAGCAGGGCGTCCGCGGCCCGGCGGTCCCGGGCGTCCAGCACGTCGGCCCGGCCGCCCAGCCGCTCGCGAAGCACCTCCGCGTCGCGGACCGCTCCCAGCTCGTGGCCGAGCCACTTGAGCTCGCCCCGCAGGGCCCCGGCCCAGGTGGGCGCGACCGCGTCGCGGAACGTGCGCAGGTCCGAACGCAGCCGCCGCGTCGCCACCCGCGCCTGGTGCACCTGCTCGGGATCCTCGCCCAGCCGGACGCCGGCGTCGTGGGTCAGCAGCCGGACCACGGAGGTGGCCAGCGCCCGGCGCACCACCTCGGTCACCGTGGCCGACCGGTCGATCTCGGGCACGACGAGCTCGGGCGGACGCTCCGCCCGCGGGCCGAGCGCGCGCCGCAGCTTCGACACGTTGTCCACCGGGCCGGCGCCCGCCTCGTGCAGCCGCTCGACCAGCGTCGCGAGGACCTCGTCGGGCGTTCCGCCCGCGAGCTCGACCTCGACCTCCCGGAACCGGGAGGCGACCCTTCGGCCCTGCATCACCGAGACCTCGTCGTCGGTGACCTCGGCCACCTCGCGCCCGAGATCGTCGGACAGCGTGACGCTTCGTCGAACGGTCCGAAGCCGCACCGACGGCGAGAGCGGCCGGTCGCGCACGTACGCGCGCACCAGATCGACGGCCGCCTCGGGCGGCTGCCGGTTCGAGGCCGCCCCGTCGAACTCGTGCTCCCCGCGCACCAACATCTCGCCCTCGGTTCGGGAGGGGAGCTTGACGGTCCAGCCCTCGCCCTCGCGGTGGCGCAGGCTGCACCCCCAGCGCGCGATGTCGAGCTCGGGCGTGTCGAGGTAGACCGTCGCGTACCGGCGTTCGGCGGGCGGCGCCGCGACCAGGCCGTCGCCGCCCAGATCGGGCAGACGGAACCCGGCCGGGGCCTGGAGCTTGGTCTCCCGCTCGGCGTGCGGGTCCGGCCGGCTCACGGCCGGCCTCCTCGGCTCGCCGGTCCGGTCATGCGCGCCGGGACCCGGCGCGCTCGACCGCGAGCTCCTGGAGCCGCTGCTGCGCGTCGATCCCGCGCTCGCCGCGGATCTTCGTCCATCCGCCCTCGGCCCCGAGCGTCCACGCCAGCGTGTCGTCCTGCATCAGCACGTCCAGGATCTGGTCCAGCCGGGCGGCCAGGGCGTGGTCCGAGACCGGCGCGAGCGCCTCGACCCGTCGGTCCAGGTTGCGCTGCATCATGTCCGCCGAGCCGATGTAATGCACGACCTCGTCGTGCTCGCCGAACCGGAAGATCCGCGAATGCTCGAGGTAGCGGCCGACCAGCGAGCGGACGCGGATGCGTTCGGACAGACCGGGGACCCCCGGTCGCAGGCAGCAGATGCTCCGGACGATCAGGTCGATCTCGGCGCCGGCCTGCGACGCCTCGTACAGCGCGTCGATCATGTCGGGGTCGACCAGCGCGTTCATCTTCAGGACGATCCGTCCGCCCGGGCGCGCCTGCTCGCGGATCAGCTCGATCATCTGCGGCCGCAGGTAGTGCGGCGCCACGAGGATCTTCCGGTAGTCGCGCTGGCGGCTGTAGCCGGTCAGCAGGTTGAACAGGTCCGTGAGGTCCGCGCCGATCTCCGGGTCGGCCGTCAGCAACCCGATGTCCTCGTACAGCTTGGCCGTGACCGGGTTGTAGTTGCCGGTCCCCACGTGCGCGTAGCGGCGGACGCCGCCCGCCTCGCGCCGGACGACCAGCGAGATCTTCGCGTGCGTCTTCAGGCCGACGACACCGTGCACGACGTGCACGCCCGCCTGCTCGAGCTCGCGCGCGTAGGTGATGTTGGCCTCCTCGTCGAACCGCGCCTTGAGCTCGACCAGCGCCACCACCTGCTTGCCGAGCTCGGCCGCGCGGATCAGCGCGCGGATGATCGGGCTCTCCTGCGCCGAGGTGCGGTACATCGTCTGCTTGATGGCCAGCACCGCCGGGTCGCGCGCGGCCTGCTCGACGAAGGCCTCGACCGAGGACGTGAACGAGTCGTAGGGGTGGTGGACCAGCACGTCGCCGGCGCGCAGCACGCCGAACAGGTCCGGCGGCGCCTCGCCGTTGGACAGCCTCGGCTGGGTGACCGGGACCCACGGCTCCTGCTTGAGCTCGGGCCGGTCCAGGTCGACCAGCGACCACAGGCCGCCGAGATCGAGCATCCCCGGCGTCACCACGACCTCGTCCTCCTCCAGGTCGAGCTCGCGGCGAAGGAGCTCGAGCACCTCCGGGCTCATGGTCTCGTCGACCTCCAGCCGCACCGGGTTCGCGCCCCGGCGGCGACGGCGAAGGACGCTGCGGATCGCCTCGAGCAGGTCCTCGGCCTCGTCCTCCTCGACCTCCAGGTCGGCGTCGCGCGTGAGCCGGAACGTGTGGTGCGCCACGAGCTCCATGCCCGGGAACAGCCGGTCAAGGTGCGAGGCCATCACGGTCTCGAGCGGGACGAAGCGCTCGCCGTCGGGCAGCCGCACGAACCGCGGCAGCAGCGGCGGCACCTTGACCCGCGCGAAGCGCCGGACGCCCGTCATCGGGTCGCGCACCATGGCCGCGAGGTTGAGCGACAGGTTCGAGATGTAGGGGAACGGGTGCGCGGGGTCGACCGACAGCGGCGTCAGGACCGGGAAGATCCGCTCGTCGAACTCCTGCTCCAGGTACGCGAGATCGGCCGGGTCCAGCGCGTCGACCGAGCGGACGATCTTGATGCGCTCCTTCTCGAGCGCCGGCACGAGCTCGCCGGCGAACAGCTCCGCGGCCGTGTCCGAGAGCTCCTGGGCGCGCTCGCGGATCCCGTCCAGCTGCTCGGCGGGCGTCCGCCCGTCGGACGAGCGCTTGGTGACCCCCGCCTCCACCTGCTCCTGCAGCCCCGAGACGCGCACCTGGAAGAACTCGTCCATGTTCTGGGCGAAGATCGCCACGAACTTCACGCGCTCGAGCAGCGGGAGCGAGGCGTCCTCGGCCAGCGCGAGCACGCGCGCGTTGAACTCCAGCCACGACAGCTCTCGATTGAGGTAGCGGGCGCCGGGCTCCAGGTCGGTGTTCGGGGAAGCGTCCAGTGGGGACTCCTTCGGGGATACGACGGGGATTATCCCGCAGGAAACCCTGCCCGGCCAGCCCCGGGCGTCAGTCGACGAACTTGTAGCCCAGCCCGCGCACGGTGAGCAGGTGGCTTGGGTGGTGCGGGTCGCGCTCCAGCTTGCGGCGCAGGCGCTTGACGTGCACGTCCAGGGTCCTGGTGTCGCCGAAGTAGTCGGCGCCCCACACCTCCTCGATCAGGAAGTCCCTGGTCAGCAGCCGTCCCTTGCGTCGCAGGAACGCCTCGAGCAGCTCGAACTCCTTCGGGGGCAGCGACACCGAGCCGTTGCCGACCGAGACCTCGTGGCGCGCCACGTCCATCCGGACGGGGCCGCCCACCAGCACCTCCTCGACCGGCGACGCGGGGGCGTGCGGCCGCGTCCGACGCAGGTTCGCCCGCACGCGCGAGACCAGCTCGCGCATCGAGAAGGGCTTGGTGACGTAGTCGTCGGCCCCGAGCTCGAGGCCGGCGACCTTGTCGGCCTCCGAGTCCTTGGCCGTGACCATGATGATCGGCACGTCCGAGTCCGAGCGGATCGTCCGGCACACGTCGAGCCCGGAGACCTCCGGGAGCATGAGGTCCAAGATCACCAGCGACGGCGGGTCGGCCCGGAAGCGTTCGAGCGCGCGCCGCCCGTCGGGCGCGACCGAGACCGCGTAGCCCTCGCGTTCCAGGTTGTAGCGAACCGAGTCGGCGAGGGACTCCTCGTCCTCGACGACCAGGATGCGCGCTCCCTCAGGTTGCATCGGTGGCCACGCCGCCCGGATGGGACGCGTCGGTGAACTCGCGGAACTCCCCCGAGACCAGGAAGGCCACCTGCTCCCCGATGTCGACCGCGTTGTCGCCCACGCGCTCGAGCGCCCGGGCGGCCAGGTTCATGTGCATGCCCCACTCGAGCGCGCGCGGCTCGTCGGCCAGCTTGGCGACCTCGAAGTGCATGTTGCGGTTCAGCCGGTCGACCGGGTCATCCAGCTTGGGCAGGCGCAGGCTGAGCTCGAGGTCGCGTCGTCGCAACGCGTCCATCGCGGTGCGCACCATGTCGACGACGATGTGCCCCATCTCGCCGATCTGCTGCAGGATCGTCTCGTTCGCGGGCAGGTCCCTGGTGACCTGCTGCATCTTGGCGACGTTCACCGCCTGGTCGCCGATCCGCTCCAGGTGCAGGCTCGAGTGGATCACCACCGAGATCAGGCGCAGGTCGGCAGCGACGGGTGCCTGCAACGCGAGGAGCGAGAGCATCTGCTGGTCAAGGTCGATGTAGAGACGGTCGATCTCGTCGTCCTCGGCGATCACCCGTTCGGCCAACGCGTCGTCCTGCTGCATGACCGCCTCGACCGACTTCTGAACGGCCGTGCCGGCCAGCTCGCCGAGCGATAGGAGCTCCATCTCCATCGCCTCGAGCTTCTCGTGGAACTGGGGCCTGGGCATCAGCCGAACCTCCCCGTGACGTAGTCCTCGGTCCGGGGATCGTTCGGCTTGGTGAAGATCGTCTCGGTCTCGGCGTACTCCACGATCGTGCCCGTCCGGTGCCCCGTGTCCTCGAGCACCTCGACGGTGAAGAAGGCCGTGCGATCGGAGACGCGGGCGGCCTGCTGCATGTTGTGCGTGACGATCACGATCGTGTAGTCGGACAGCAGCTCCTGCATCAGGTCCTCGATCCGCTGCGTCGCGATCGGGTCCAGGGCCGAACACGGCTCGTCCATCAAGATCACGTCGGGTCGCGTGGCGATCGCCCGGGCGATGCACAGGCGCTGCTGCTGACCTCCCGAAAGCGCGAGCCCCGACTCCTTCAGCTTGCCCTTGACCTCGTCCCACAGGGCGGCGCGGCGCAGCGACTCCTCGACCAGGTCGTCCATGTTGCCCTTGAACCCGGCGATCTTCGGACCGAACGCGATGTTGTCGTAGATCGACTTGGGGAACGGGTTCGGCTTCTGGAACACCATCCCGATGCGCCGGCGCACCTCGACCGGGTCCACCGACGGGTCGTACAGGTCCACGCCGTGGTACAGGAGCGTGCCCTCGACGCTGGCGGTCTCGATCAGGTCGTTCATCCGGTTGAGGCATCGCAGGAACGTCGTCTTGCCGCAGCCGGAGGGACCGATCAGCGCCGTGATCTCGTTGCGGTAGATCGGCAGGGTCACCTTGTGGACCGCGAGGACGCCGGCGTAGGAGACCGCCAGGTCGCGCACGTCGAACACGACGTCCTGCGCCGTCTCCTCGAGCTTGCGCGGCTCGTGGTCGATCCGCACCGAGATCGGCGCGACCTCCTCCGAGGCCGCCGGGTCCGCCGTGACCTTCGGGTCCTCCGGTCCGGGCACGTGGGTCAGGTCTCTCGTCTCCATCTGATCACCAGGTTCGTTCATAGCGGTTCCTCAACAGGATGGCGAGGAAGTTCACGACCAGGATCGCCACCAGCAGCACGATGATGGCGGCTGCCGTGTTCGGTTGCCAGTCGTTGGCGGGCAGCTTGGCGAAGGAGAAGATCTGCGTCGGGAGCGCCGTGTACGGGCCCTGGAGGACCTCCAGCGGGGTCCGACCCGAGGCCGACGAGAAGTACCCGGTGACCGCGCCCACCAGCAGCAGCGGCGCGGTCTCTCCGAAGGCGCGGGCCATGGCCAAGATCGCGCCCGTGAAGATCCCGGGGGCGGCGTTCGGCAGCACGTGCGACCGCACGACCTCCCAGCGCGTGGCGCCGACGCCGTACGCGCCCTCGCGGATGCTCGGCGGCACCGCGCGCAGCGCCTCCATCGTGATCAGGATCACGATCGGCATGACCAGGACGGCCAGCGTGAGGCCGCCCGAGATGTAGCTGCGTCCGTGGCTGTCCGGACCCGTGATCGCCTGCAACGCCTTGACGAACACGACGAGTCCGAGGATGCCCCAGACGACCGAGGGGACACCGGCGAGGTTGCGGATGTTCGCGATCAGGATCCGGCTGGTCCGCGTGTCGCGCGTGTACTCCTGGAGGTAGATCGCGGCGGCGATCCCGATCGGCAGGGCGATCGCGGCGACGAACCCGACCAGGATCAGCGATCCGACCAGCCCCTGCCAAACGCCCGCGCGATCGGCCAGGCTCGAGGTATCGCTGGTGACGAAGTCCCATCCCCTGGTCGACAGGACCGGCCATGCCTCGATCATCGTGCTCACCAGCAGGACCAGCAAGATCGCGAGCGCGAGCAGGAGGGTCGCGAGCAGGCCGAAGCGGAACAGCAACCCTCCGAGGTGCCGCCTGCGCCCGGTGAGCGCGAGGTTGACGGCGGTCCTGGTGTCGGCCTCGGCGACGAGCGACATCAGTACTTGCTCCTCACGCGGCGCACGAACCGCTCCGAGACCACGTTGAGCAGGAAGGTGAGCACGAACAGCAGCAGCCCCACGAAGTACAGGGAGTCGAACGCGAAGCCCGAGCCCCGGACCTGATCCGATCCGATCGCGAGCGAGGCGATCGCGCCGGTCATCGTCTGCCCGCCCTCCAGGGGGTTGAGGTTGCGTTGGGCGCTCCCGGTCGCCCCCGCCGCGAGCGCGACGATCATCGTCTCCCCGACGGCCCGCGAGAAGCCGAGGATCAGCGAGGCCACGATGCCCGAGACCGCGGCCGGGAACACGACCCGCAGGGTGACCGTCATGCGCCGGGCGCCGATCCCGTACGCACCCTCCCGAAGCGCGTTGGGGACCGCGTGCATCGCGTCCTCGGCCACCGAGGCCACCAACGGGATCGTGAGGATCCCGACCGCCAGACCCGCCGCCAGGTAGTTGAAGGTGCCGGCCGACGTGAAGATCGTGCGCACGAGGTCCGGGTTGATCACCTGCAGCGCGAAGTACCCCAGGACCACGCTCGGGATGCTGGCCAGGGTTTCCAGGAT
>Ga0081455_10002102_pt1 | contig 23737 bp, 24 predicted proteins | sample TabmetS3T2R1_FD_70207 | JGI IMG/M metagenome (GOLD analysis project Ga0081455, IMG submission 70207) | Tabebuia heterophylla rhizosphere microbial communities from the University of Puerto Rico - S3T2R1 | ecosystem: Host-associated > Plants > Roots > Rhizosphere ...
CAGACCGTCAATAGCTACAAAGGCCTGATCGGCCGCGCGCGCGAGTTCGAGGGCGGGACCGTGACCTGGGCGCCGACCCACATCACCTACGGCGTCAACAACCGCTCGGCCATGCTTCGCTTCCCTCAGGCGCGTTTCGCCATCGAGAACCGCGCCGTCGATATGTGCGTGAACCCCTATCTCGGTCTTGCCATGACCGCCGCCACGTCGCTCGAAGGCATCAACGAGCGGATCGACCCCGGCCCGCCACTATCGAAGTCGCTCTACGATCTGACCGCCGAAGAGAAGCGGAAGGTGAAGCCGTTGCCGCGCAATCTCGATCAGGCGATCGCGGGCTTCGCCGCCGATCCGCTCGCCAAGCGCGTCTTCGGCGACACCATGCACGGGCTTTACACCACCCATAAGCAGGACGAGTGGGATCGTTTCCACGAGTCGATCACCGAGTGGGAAAGGCGCGAATATCTGCGCTTCTTCTAAGGAAGGAAGAACGAGGTTGCTGCAAGAGAGTTCAGAAGCGTCCCGAATGCCGAAATTGTCGGTGCGCGGCGTCGGCAAGCGCTTCGATCTCGGCGACGGGACGTCGATCGAGGCCGTGCGCGATGTGTCCTTCGACGTGAAGGAAGGCGAGATTTGTGCGCTTCTCGGCCCTTCGGGCTGCGGCAAATCGACCGTGCTGCGGCTCGTCGCCGGCCTCGAAGATCCGACCAGCGGCGCGATGTTTCTCAATGGCCAGGAGATCGACGGTCCGGACAAGTCGCGCGGCATGGTGTTCCAGCGCTACACCTCCTTCGACTGGATGACGGTGCAGAAGAACGTCGAGTACGGCATGCGCATCAACGGCGTGCCCAAGGCGGAGCGGAGCAAGAACGCCGAACGCTTCATCCAGCTCGTCAAGCTCACCAAGTTCCGCAACGCCTACCCGCGCGAGCTGTCGGGCGGCATGCAGCAGCGCGTGGCTATCGCCCGCACGCTGGCGAACGGCCCATCGATTCTCCTCATGGACGAGCCGTTCGGCGCGCTCGACGCCGAGACCAAATGGCAGATGCAGGAGCTGATGATCGGCATTGTGGAGAAGTCGAAGGCGACCGTGCTGCTAGTAACCCACGACATCGAAGAAGCCATCTTCCTCGCCGACAACATCGTCTTCATGTCGCGCCATCCCGGCACCGTTCGCGAGGTGCTGGTGACCGAATTCAAAGGCGGGAAGCGTTTCGCCAGCCACGAAGAGATGATGGAGGCTGACGGTTTCTACGATCTGGAGAAGAAGATCATGCATCTCATGCGCGACGAGATGCGCGACGATTTGGAGTCCTTGGCCTCGGGCCACTGAGAACTTTATTTGGAGGAACGATCATGTGCGGCGTATGCGGTTGCAGTCATCAAGGCGAGCATCATCACGATCACCACGATCATCACGACCATCATCACCATCACCACGATCACGGCCACCACGACCATCACCATGGCGAGGGAGCGCGGCCGGCGCACGATCTCGTGCGCATCGAGAAGGATATTCTGGCCCGGAACGACGCCTATGCGCGTGAGAACCGCGAGCGCTTGGCCGCAGCCGACATATTCGCCGTCAATCTCGTCTCGAGCCCGGGCTCGGGCAAGACCACTTTCCTGGTCAAGACCATCGAGATGCTGAAGGCGTCAATGCCCGTCGCGGTGATCGAGGGCGACCAGGAAACCTCACTCGATGCCGAGCGTATCCGCGCAACCGGCGTCCCCACGGTGCAGATCAATACCGGGCGCGGCTGCCATCTCGACGCCCATATGGTCGGGCACGCGCTCGACGAGCTGTCGCCAAAACCCCATTCGATCCTGTTCATCGAGAATGTCGGCAACCTCGTTTGCCCCGCGGGCTTCGATCTCGGCGAGGCGCAGAAGATCGTGATCCTTTCGGTGACCGAAGGCGACGACAAGCCGCTCAAATATCCGGACGCGTTTGCCGCCGCCAGCACGCTGGTCTTGTCCAAGATCGACCTCCTGCCGCATCTCGATTTCGACGTCGAGCGCTGCATCGCCCATGCCCGCGCAATCAATCCGGACATCGCCGTGCTGAAGGTGTCGGCGCGGACCGGCGAAGGCATGGCGAGCTGGATCGATTGGCTGACGAAGACGTCCGAACGCGCGGCGCGGGCGGAAGCGGCGGTGCCTTGCCATGCATGAGATGACGATCGCAACCGCGCTGGTCGATCAGGTCTGCCATCAAGCGGAAAGCCTCGGCGCCGCGCGCGTGGCCGAGATCAATCTGCGCATGGGAGTGTTGAGCGGGATCGCGCGCTCGCTTTATTTTTGTTTCCCGTCGGCGTCGCGGAACACGCTATGCGAAGGCGCGCGGCTCAACATCGACGAAGTCCCGCTCACGGTGCTCTGCACCCATTGCGAGGCGGTGAAGACGCCGGCGGCGCTCTACAATTTCCGCTGCCCCGATTGCGGGCGGCCGACGCCGAAAGTCCTGACCGGGCGCGAGATGCAGCTCGTGTCGATCGGACTCGTACCGCCCGAAGGCGTCTCACCCGAGGGCAGCGACCGGGCGCGACGAGGCGAAACCAAGCCACAACAGGCGGGAAGCAGATGAGCGAGGCGCAAACCGGCTGGCAGCACGTTCCGCATCAGCATCGCGGGCCGCATCAGCATGAAGGGGCCGACGATCACGTCTATTCGCCCAAGCTGCACAACGGCACGTTCAAGTCGCAAGGCATCGCCACATTCATGGGCGCGCCCTATTGCCCGCCGGACCGCAAGGCCATCCGCGCCATGGGCGCCAAGGTCTGCTTCATCGGCGTGCCGTGGGATCAGGGCCAGGTGGTGCGCGCCGGCACCTCGCAGGGCGCGGCCGGCATCCGCGAAGCCTCGACGCAATACTTCCCCTACATGTTCGAATACGACGTCGACCTCCTCACCTTCTTCAGGGTGGTCGATTGCGGCGACATCCCCGTCGTCCCCGGCAACAACACTAAATCGCACGAATATATCTACGACTACCTGACGGAGTGCCTGCATGGCGGCGCCAAAGTGGTGCTGTGCGGCGGCGACCATTCCGTGCCGATCCCGGGCGCCCGCGCGCTTTCCGATTTCCACAAGAACGGCACGATTGGCTATCTCCACGTGGATTGCCATCTCGACGCGGCCCCCGATTGGGCGGGCAACGCCTTTACCAACTGCTCGGGGCCGTCTCGCGCGCTCGACCTCCCCAACTGCAACGCCAAGAACATGGTGCATATGGGTTCGCGCAACGGACTCAATCCGAAGGACTGGCACGATTTCTTCGTCGATAACGCCGTCGGTCTCATTCCGATGCAGGACGTCGCGCGCCGGGGCGTGGTCGAATGCACCAAGGAGATCTTCACGCGCGCCTGGGACGGGACCGACGGGGTCTATTTCTCCTGGGATACGGACTCCATCGATTCGAGCTGCATGCCGGGAACGACCGCGCCCGAATGCTTCGGGCTAAAGGGCCGCGAGATCGTCCAGCTCGCGCGCACCGCGGGCACCTTCGGCGCCGACATCATGGAAGTGTCGGAGCTCTGCCCGCAATTCGACGTGAGCCATATCAGCATCAAGACCGCGGCGTTGATGATCTACCACTTCCTCGGAAGCCGGGCGAAGACCTTGCGCGACCGCGGCCAGCAACCTTGAACCGTACGGTGTAACTGAAGAGCGAAACGGCCATGAACCCTGCGAAAAGCTACGCCCATCTGTTTTCTCCCCTCGGCGGCGAGGGCGGCGAGAATTATCGAGCGCCGGGACAACTCACTTTCTTGCGCGCGCCCCACGTGCCGCTCGAGACCGAAGCGCTGAAAGCACAAAGCGCGCGCTATGCCTTTGTCGGCGTTCCGTTCGACGAGGGCAATGTCGGCAAGCCTGGAAGCGAGGACGGGCCGCGCGAGTTCCGCATCGCCTCGCAGGAATACCTCTCTTATTGGTTCGAGTTCGGCGTCGATCTCTACGGGCTCGCGGTCGATTGCGGCGACGTGCCGATGCCGAAGGTCAATCCCGACAGCGCGCGCGAGCGCATCTATCGCGCCGTGACGACCGTGCTCAAGGCGGGAAAGACGCCGATCATCGTCGGTGGCGATCGGTCGATCTCGATCCAGGCGGCGCGCGCGCTGTCCGACCATATCGGCACCGGCAAAAAGATGGGCTGCCTCCATTTCGGGGCGCATCTCGATCTCGCCGACAGCTGGGCCGGCGAGAAGCTGCTCAGCACCTGCGCGCTCGCCCGCATCACCGAGCTTCCCAATCTGCCGGCCGCCAATGTCGCCCATATCGGTGCCCGTAACTCCATGAATCCAAAGGATTATATCGATCTCGCCAAGGCCCGCGGGCTTCGCTTCTATCCAATGTTCGAAATCTATGACCGCGGCATCGATGCGGTGACGCGCGAGGCGGTGGAGCGCGTCTGGACCGGGACCGACGCGCAGTATCTCTCCTTTAATTTCAACGTCATGGACGCTTCGGCGGCTCCCGGCGTCACAGCGACCGAGCCGGGCGGACTCGAAAGCCGCGAGATCGTGCAGGTCGCCGATATCATCGGCGAGCGGAAAACCGTGAGCCTGATCGACGTGACCGAGCTTGCGCCCGTCTTTGACGTTAGCGGCACGACCTCGCGTCTCGCGGTGTGCACCGTGCTCAGGCTGATGGCGGCGATGGCGCGGGCGCGGGGCGAGCTGGTCGATCAACGCTTGCGCCGTTCCGACCTCACCGCCGCGGAATAACAAGGAGACGCCGGAGAGTGCTTGTCGCGTAGCTGGTGTGGAGTTCGGCAGATGATGACCATTACGGCGATCGTAGGTACGGAAAGCGACTCGTCACTCGCCGAGAGGCTGCATCATCTCGAGCATGAGGACCGCGTCGAGACCCTCATCATCGGCGAGGAGGACGCCGCACGGCGGAGATTGCGCGGCACGACGGATAAAGGCACCGACATCGCCATTGCGCTCGCATCTAGCGACAGGCTCACGGATGGAGCGGTACTGTTCATCGATGCGAGCCGCGCGATCGTCTTGCGTACGGCGGAACCGCGCTGGCTTCGTCTCACCCCGCGCGACGCCGATGCGGCGCTCGAAGCCGGCTATTGCGCCGGCAATCATCATTGGAAGGTTCGGTTCGAACCGGGCGCCATTCTGATCGCCACGCAAGGGCAAGCGGAGTCCTATATCGACCGGCTCGAGCCTTTGGTGCGCTCGGGCCGCATCGCGTGGAGGATGGAATGACCAAGTTCGCCGATACGCTCGCCCTCCTCCAGTTCGGCGACAGCTTCTTCCCTTCCGGCGCGGTTTCCTTCTCGTGGGGTCTCGAAGGCTTGTCGGATAGCGGCGCCGTTCGGGGCGCCGAGGACGTTCGCGCCTTCGTCATCGGCCAATTGCGGGCGCGCTGGGCGGATTTCGACCGCGCCGTCGTGGTCGCGGCGCACAGGGCGCGGATGAGGCTCGACGAAGTGGCCGCGATCGACGAGCAGGTCGAGATCCAGACGCCTTGCGCTGAGCTTCGCTCGGGGTCTCGGCGCATGGGCGAGGCGCTGCTCTCGGTGTTCGCGCGGCTCGGCATCGGCGAAGCGGGCGCCTATCGCGACAAGGTCAAGGCGGCCCACGCCTTCGCCCATCTTCCGGCGATGCAAGGCTATCTCTGGGGGCGCGCAGGCCTTGGCCAAGACCATGCCGTCGCCCTCTCGGCGCATAGTTTCGCCACAGGGTTGCTCGGCGCCGGCATCAGGCTCGGCTGCCTCAGCCATATCGATGCGCAGAGCATTTTGATCGAGGCGCGGGCCGAGGCGGCGCGTCTCGCCGAGCGGCCCCTCCCCCCGATCGCCGCGCTCAGCGCTTACGGCATCGAGGCCGAGATCGCCGTCATGCGGCATGCCGACAACAATTTGCGGGTTTTTGCCAACTAGGCTCCGGCAGGAGCGGAGGTGCAAGGTGCTGCTCACCCCGACGGAAATGGAACGGCTGACGATCTATGTCGCGGCCGAGCTTGCGCGCAAGCACAAGGCAAAGGGCCTCGCGCTCAACCACCCTGAGGCCGTCGCTTTTATCGTCGATGCGATCCTCGAGGGCGCGCGCGAAGGCCGCTCGGTCGCCGACCTCATCGCCTGGGGCTCGACGCTGCTCACCACCGATGACGTGATGCCGGGCGTCGCCCATCTCATGCCGATGATCCAGGTCGAAGGCACCTTCCCCGACGGCACCAAGCTCGTCACCGTCCACGATCCCATCCGCCCTGGCAAGCGCAAGGAGGAAGGCGTCGTGCCAGGAGAGATCATCGCCGGCGACGGCGATATCGAACTCAATGCGGGACGGCGGAAGGTCACGCTGAAAGTGGTCAATACCGGCGACCGGCCGGTGCAGATCGGCAGCCATTATCATTTCTTCGAAGCCAACAAGGCGCTCGATTTCGACCGGGCCAAAAGCTTCGGCATGCATCTCGATATTCCGGCGGGAACGGCCGTGCGCTTTGCTCCGGGAGAGTCGAAGGAGGTTATGCTCACCGAATTCGGCGGCACCGGCGAGCTTCTCGGGCTGAATGCCCTCACCGAGGGCAATTGGCGGAGCGAGTCGAATCGCGCCGCTGCGCTGGCCCGCGCGCGCGAACGCGGCTTCAAGGGAGCCTAAGCCATGGCAAGGATGAGTCGCAAAGACTACGCCCAAATGTACGGCCCGACCACGGGCGATGCGATCCGTCTGGGCGACACCTCGCTGCTTGCCGAAGTCGAGCACGACTACGCCGTTCCGGGCGAGGAATGCCTGCATGGCGGCGGCAAGACGCTCCGCGACGGGCTCGGCATGACGCCGGGCTACGACAGCGCCATGGGCGCGCTGGACATGCTGTTGTGCAACGCGCTGGTGATCGATCCCGTGCTCGGCATCGTCAAAGGCGATATCGGCATCAAGGACGGCAAGATCGTCGGCATCGGCAAAGCGGGAAATCCCGCCACGATGGACGGGGTCCATTCCAATCTGATCGTTGGCGCGGCCACCACCGTGCGCGATGCCGAGGGCTTGATCGCCACTCCCGGCGGCATCGACGTGCACGTGCATTTCGACTCAGCACAGCTCTGCGAGCACGCGATCAGCGCCGGGCTCACCACAATGATCGGCGGCTCGCTCGGGCCGATCACCGTCGGCATCGACTGCGGCGGCGCCTTCAATGTCGGCAAGATGCTTCAGGCCGCCGAACAATGGCCGATCAATTTCGGCTTCCTCGGCCGCGGCAACACCTCGCGCCCGCGCTCGATCTTGGACCAGATCAAGGGCGGCTGCATCGGGCTGAAAATCCACGAAGATTGGGGCTCGATGCCCGCGGTGATCGACACCTGCCTCGGTGTCGCCGATGAGCTCGACTTTCAGGTCCAGCTGCATACCGACACGCTGAACGAGAGCGGGTTCCTCGAAGAGACGCTCGCCGCGATCCGTGGACGCACCATTCATATGTATCACACCGAAGGCGCGGGTGGAGGACACGCGCCCGACATCATCCGCGTCGCGGGCGAGATCAACTGCCTGCCCTCATCGACCAATCCGACCAACCCCTACACAATCAACACGTTCGATGAGCATCTCGACATGACGATGGTGTGCCATCACCTCAAGCCGACGATCCCCGAGGATGTCGCCTTCGCCGAGAGCCGCATCAGAGCGCAGACCATCGCGGCCGAGGACATCCTGCACGATATCGGCGCGATCTCCATGTTGGGCTCCGACAGCCAGGGCATGGGCCGGATCGGCGAAGTGATCTGCCGCACCTGGCAGCTCGCGTCGAAGATGAAGGACCAGAGGGGGCGTCTGCCCGGCGAAAAGACCAAGCGCGGCGACAACGAGCGCATCAAGCGCTTCATCGCCAAATACACCATCAACGCCGCGCGCACGTTCGGCATCGATGCCTTCATCGGCTCGCTCGAGCCCGGCAAGATCGCCGACGTGGTGCTGTGGCGTCCGGGCTTCTTCGGCATCAAGCCCGAGATTGTGGTCAAGGGCGGCTTCATTTGCTGGGGCGCGATGGGCGACAGTGCCGCGAGCCTCATGACCTGCGAGCCCTTGCGCATGCGCCCGCAATGGGGCGCCTTCGGCCGCGCCAAGCAGGCGCTCTCCGCCTGCTTCGTCAACCCACTCGCGATCGAGGCGGATATCGCCGGCCAGCTCGACCTGGAAAAGCCGGTGCTTCCCGCCATCGGAACGCGCAAGCTCAACAAGAACGATATGCTTCACAACGATGCCTGCCCCGCCATCAAGGTCAACCCGCAGACCTTCGACGTCTATGTCGATGGGGTCCTCGCCACCTGCGAGCCGGCGAAGGTGCTGCCGCTCGCGCAGAAATACATGCTGCGATGAACCATCACGTCCATTCTCGCATCGAGACGCCTCGCGCCAGGCTGCCGGGCGTCGCCCGCATCGGCATCGGCGGCCCCGTCGGCTCAGGCAAGACCGCGCTGGTCGAGCGCCTGATCCCGGCGATGGCCAAGCGCAATATCGAGATCGGTGTCGTCGCCAACGACATCGTCACACAGGAAGACGCAGAGAGGATCAGGCGCTCCGGGCTAATCGACCCGGCTCGAGTCATGGCGGTCGAAACCGGAGCCTGTCCGCATACGGCGATCCGAGAAGACCCGACCTTGAACATTCAGGCGGTCGAAACTCTGGTACGTAGCTTCCCCAATCTCGATGCCGTCCTGGTCGAATCGGGCGGCGACAACCTCGCCTCGACCTTCTCGCTCGAGCTCGTCGATTACTGGCTTTTCGTCATCGACACGGCGGGCGGCGACGACATCCCGCGCAAGCGCGGGCTCGGCATCCTCAAATCGGACCTGCTTGTCATCAACAAGACCGACCTCGCTCCCTTCGTCGGGGTCGATCTCGAACACATGGTGAAGGAAGCCAACGACGTCCGCCGCGGGCGTCCCGTCCTACTGACCAATTGCAAAACCGGCGAAGGGATCGAGGCCGTGGTGGATCGCCTTATGGAGGATGTCATCTTTGCCGCCTGACGGATCAGCCGGCGCCGAGACCGAGGCGCGTTTGGGCCGAAAGGTCGTCGCGGGCAGGCTCGACCTTGCCTTCGCGGCGGATGGCGGCGGCCGCACCTATCTTGCGCGCCAATATGCCAACTATCCATTCCATGTCTGCCGCACGCTTTACCAGGACGCGGAACGTCCGGGACTGGCCACCCTCTATCTCCAGTCCTGCTCGGGCGGCCTCTACGAGGACGACCGGCTCGACATGCGGCTCGAAGTTGCCGAGGGCGCCGAAGCGCATTTCTCGACTCAAGGCCCGACAATCGTTCACAGCATGCCGTCGGGAAGCGCGAGCCTCGATGCGCGCATCGTAGGAGCGCCCCGGTCCTATCTCGAATATCTGCCCGACCCGCAGATCCTCTTTCCGGGCTCGCGCTGTGCCTCGAGAATCGAAGTCAGCCTAAGGGGCGATGCCGTTACGCTCGTCTCGGACTCGTTTCTCGGCCACGATCCCGATGGAAGGGGCGAGCTGTTCTCCAACTACGCGAGCGAGATCGTGATCGCCAACGAGGCGGGGCAGGTTCTCGCCATCGACCGGTTGCGGGTCGATGGCGGCAGCTTCGGCGAAGCGTGCCCAGGAATTTCCGGGCTCTATACGGCGCAAGGGACCATGATCGTCGCCGGTTTCGCGCTTTCCTTGCCAGCGCTGGCCGAAAGCTTGCGGGCGATCCGCCCCGGCCGCGACGAGGCCGCGATCGGCGTGTCTGAACTGCCAAAATCCGCAGGCCTCATCGTCAGACTGCTCGCCGCCGACGGCGTCTCGCTGAAACGCGCCATGGCGAGCGCTTGGTCCACGGCTCGAACAGTGTTGAAGGGTGCGCGGCCAGTGGAGCGCCACAAGTAGGTGAAACATCAGTACAAACCAAAATAGGAGGACTCAGGCCCATGCCGGCGATATCGGTTCCTGGAGGCGTCATCGCGGCAATGGCCTTCGCGATTATTCGCGTACTAAAATGACACGGCGACAAGCACTAACCATTACCGTGGATGAAAAGACGCAGATCTCCGGCCTGCTGCAAGTGCCCCACGAGGCGCGCGCTTGCTATGTGCTTGCCCACGGTGCCGGCGCCGGCATGTCGCACCCGTTCATGGCGACAATCGCGGATGGGCTTGCCGAGCGAGGCATTGCCACGTTGCGCTACCAGTTTCCCTATATGGAACAGGGTCGGCGGCGCCCAGACGCGCCAAAACTTGCCCAAGCCACAGTGCGCGCGGCAGTCGCCCAAGCGTCACGTTTGCTTCCGGAGCTTGCTCTGGTTGCCGGTGGTAAGTCATTTGGCGGCCGCATGACATCTCAAGCGCAGGCTGAATCCCCCCTGCCCGGGGTCCGAGGCCTCGCCTTCCTCGGATTCCCGCTGCATGCTCCCAAGCAACCGTCAGAGGAGCGAGGAAAACACCTATTTGAAGTGAAAATTCCGATGTTGTTCGTGCAGGGGACGCGCGACGCTCTCGCGGACGTGCATCTCATGGAAAAGCTCACTCAAAATCTTGGCTCAGTTGCGACCCTGAGGCTGCTTTCCGATGCAGACCACTCCTTCCACGTGCCTGCACGCAGCGCGCGCAACGATGCCGAGGCGAGAGCCGAAGTACTAGACGCCTTAGCGGAGTGGACGGCGACTGTATCGTAGGGTGACACTAACGTTCGGTCATTTGTCCGAACGTGGCGGTGCGCTACTCGAGGTTTTCAAAGCGTTCGGCGAGCTGTTTGAATTCCAACTCGCGGGCGAGTGCCGCCGCCTTTCGCCATGTCGGCGTTTGATTACGCAGGCTCGGCAGCGGAGCTTTACGGTTCATCTTGGCGATTGATTTGAAGAGCCGCAGTTGGTCTGCGATTGCTGAATAGCGACCGGCCTTAAGCACAGCCTCTAGGCTTCCGTACCGCTCAAGCAACCCTGCTGCGCCGGCTGCCCCCAAGCCCGGCGCGCCTGGGAGGCGATCGGAAGGATCGCCCCGCAAGGCAATGAAGTCAGGAACTTGCTTGGGTTCGACCCCATAGCGTTCGCGAACCTCGGCAGGATCGATGCGAGCGGTTTGACCGGCACGAACCGGATAAAGGATGGTTGTCCGGTTTGAGGCGAGCTGAAACGTATCGCGATCTCCGCTCGCAACAAGCACGGTGCCGCCGCGTTTCTCTTCGGCGGCCGCCGCTGCTGCAAGAAAATCATCCGCCTCGAAGCTCGGCGCTTTGGCATTTTGAAAACCGCAGGCGGTAACGAATTCCGCCAACAAAGGAAGCTGCTCGATCAGCGCCTCATCGAATGTACGTCCACTTTGGTAGGCAGGAAACTTCTCATGCCGATAAGTAGGAACTTCATACGTATCCCAAGCGACCAGCACGGCGCGTGGTTGTTCCTCGCGATAGAGGCGAAGCAGAAGATTGGCAAAGCCGAGGATCGCGCCGCCCGGCCTGCGGCCTTTCCTTAGTATTGATTTCGGCAGCGCGTGGTAGGAACGATGCGCAAAGGAATCGCCGTCGATGACCAGCAGCGGGCGGCGGGCGGCCGCTGACTTAGCCGGCGAGCTGGCTACTCGCCTGGTTGGCGGCCTCTTCGAGTCAGTTGTTGAACGCCTTCGCTGGCGCTTCGGTGCATCGCGCAGAACGATCCAAGCGGGAGCATGATCACTGGCATTATCCATGCCCCGGGCGTCACGATCGACGCCGGAGGCGGCCAGACGTGCCGCCGCTTTTCGGTTTAGCAGCAGATGGTCTAGGCGGAGGCCCGCGTCGCGCTGCCACCGGTTCCGCATGTAATCCCAGAATGTGTACATCGGCGCGTTCGGGTGCATCGTGCGGATGGCGTCGATCCAGCCTTGTTCAAGGAGCCGGTTAAACAAGGCGCGAGGTTCCGGCTGTACAAGCGCGTTATCCTTGTACGATTTTGTCGGGTAGATGTCGGCATCGGTCGGCACCACATTGTAATCGCCCGCTAGTACGACGGGGGCATCGAGGGCGGAGAGCTCCGCGGCGTGCGCCAAGAGCCGTTTCATCCATAGAAGTTTGTATTCGAATTTTGGACCCGGCTGCGGATTGCCGTTAGGTGCATAGAGGGTGCCGATGAGCACGCCATGAACGGCCGCTTCGACATAGCGGCTCTGCGCATCTCTGGGATCACCCGGCAGCGCCATATTCGTGACAACGGGATCGCAACCGCGTGCCAGGATCGCGACGCCGTTCCACGATCTTTCTCCGCGCCACACCGCCCCATAACCGGCGTTTTCGATTGCGGCTATCGGGAATTCGGAATCCGACGCCTTTAGCTCCTGAAGGCAGGCTACGTCAGGCCGGGCGTCTTGCAGCCAGCCCAAAAGATTGGCGAGCCGCTTGTTGACGTTGTTAATGTTGAAGGTAGCTATCTTCATGAGACCTGGGCCAAGGGGATCCGCGCGCGTCTATGGCTCGCCCTGCAGCGCTCAAATTCTCCAACCTTGCTCAAACGCGTTGTGATAAAGGGCGGCCGCGCTCAGCGGGGTACTGGCCGTGCGCAGGACAGGAGTGTTTTTCATGGTGATCGATCTTTTCACCCTTATTGGCGTTGTCGGCACGGCAGTGGTTGTCACCGCATACTTCGCAACTCAGCAGAGATGGATTGCGGCGGAGGACTGGCAATTTCCGATGGCCAATCTCGTCGGCTCGATCATGATGCTAATTTCTCTGATTACGGCGTGGAACCTTCCTGCGGCCCTCATAGACTGCTTCTGGATCGCGATCAGCCTCTATGGATTAGTCAGAAACGCGAACGCCGGAACTGAGATCCGTTAGACCAGCTCGCGCAGTCCTGAGGATCCGGTCCTATGCCTCGGGTGCTTTCCCGCGTAGGATCTGGATCGAACTCTCGGCCGCGATTCTTCCTTCCTCCAGCACGTACACGCGATCGATGAATTTCTCCAACTGAGAGGTGTTCTGCTCGACGAGCATGATCGTGATGCCGGATTTCTTGATGCGTTCGATCGTCTCGAGCATGGTCCGCACGAGATTCGGCGCGAGGCCAAGAGACGGTTCGTCGATGGCCATGAAATCCGCACCTGACATCAAGCCGCGTCCAAGCGCCAACATCTGGGCCTCACCCCCACTCAGAGTGTTGGCGAGCTGGTCTTCGCGCTCCTTGAGCCGGGGATAGAGCCCGAACACGAGCTTCAGGTTATCCTCCTTGCGTTCCCGTCCGCGACGAGGATAAGCACCCAGCATCAGGTTCTCGCGCACTGTCATCTCGGGAAACAGGCGCCGATCCTCGGCCACGTAGACGAGGCCCCGTTGCACCAGGTCGGGCGCGCTCTTGCCGTTGATCGCCTCGCCTCTGAACGACACATTCCCGGAGGCGCTCGGAATCAATCCGCAAATTGCTTTCAGGAGCGTGCTCTTGCCGTGTCCGTTTGGTCCGACCAACCCGACCGCTTCGCCAGCGCGCACCTCGAGTGATAGGTCTTGAATGACGTGGAACTGGTCGTAGTAGACGTTGAGGCTCGCCACACTAAGCAAAATATTCCGCTCCCAAGTAGACCTCCACAACTTGCTTGTCGCGTAGCGCCTTCAGGGGCGTGTCGAGACAGATCCTGCTGCCATAGTGCATGATCATGATGCGGTCGCACAGTCTCGTCAGCGCTCGTACCTTGTGTTCGATTACGATAAAGTCGATCCGCAAGGCGTCATGAAGCTTTGCGATCAGTTCGACAAAGTGATCGATTTCCTCCGCGATGAGCCCGGCAAGCGGCTCATCCATAAAGATCAACTTTGGTCGTGTGCAGAGGGCCGCGGCCAACATTGTCATCTTGCGTGTCAGAAGACTGGCGCTCGCGATCGGCCTATCGGACAGTGGCATCAGACCCGTCAGTACGAGCGTGTCGCCCACGAGTTGCTTCATGGAGCGGCCGTCGTGCGACCTGTTTCCTTCGCCGAACATCGCCCCGGTCGCGACGTTGTCGTAGACGGTCATCGAGTCGAACAGGCGCGGAATTTGAAACGTCCGCGCCAACCCGCTGTGACAGAGACGGTAGGGCTTCAATCCGTCGATGCGCTCACCCTCGAGGTAAATGCGTCCGGACGTCGGCGCCAGCACGCCGGTACAGACGTTCAAGAGCGTGGTCTTGCCCGCGCCGTTGGGGCCGGCGATGCCGAATATCTCGCCCTTGTCGACATCGAAGGAAAGGTCATTCAACGCCTTAAGTGCGCCGAAGGTTTTTGTAAGGTTTTGAACCGAGAGGACGGCTTGCCGCGCTGGGCGCGGCTCGGGACCTGACGAGAGTACTTCCATCGTGGAATCATCTCCGCGTGGCGCCAAGAATCCGTCCCCTCACCCCAAAGCACCCAGCCGATGATTGCCGATGGCGAACCGTGGGGGAATGGTGTCTGTCGGCACCATTGTTGATTGGCAAAGCGCCTCCTACCGTAGTGCCGCCCGCACTGTACCAATTCGGGAGAAAATCGTCATGGCTTCACCGTCTCCGACCGTGTGTCACCGCTTGGCTGTGGTGATTGCGGCGTGTGTACTAGGCTCGCTTTCATTCGCCGCTCCAACGCATGCCGAGTCGATAAGAGTAGGAGCGCCAATTCCCATTACCGGACCTTACTCCAGCGACGGCGGCGTCATGGACAAGGGCGAGAGGTTGGCGATCGACGAGCTCAATGCGCAAGGCGGGCTCCTCGGTCAAAAACTCGAATACTCCGTATTCGATATCGGCGATTTGACACCGGACAAGCTGCAGGCTGCCGCCACTGACCTCATCGAGCGCAAGAAGGTGCAGGTTTTGATAAACGGCTATGGCGGCATGGGGCCGGATATTCCAGCGTTCTGCCCCTACCCGATTCCCTACATCAACAACGACGCGACCTCGAACGTTGTCGAGCTCACGGAAAAGATGAAATGCAAGAACATTTTCATGGGCTCCGACGTCGACATCAACTACGGGCGGATCACGTTCCAGCAGCTGATGTCGCTTGGCTACGAATTTCCGAATAAAAAACTGGCGATTATCGCCGGCCCCTACGACTGGGAGATTAACACTACAAAGGGCGCTCGCGAGGTCGCCGAAAAGCTCGGTTGGGAAGTCGTCGTCAACGAGCAGGTACCCTATGACACCAAGGAGTGGAGTGGGATACTCAGCAAGATTAGAGCGGCTAACCCATCGCTGATTTATCTCGAACTCTTGGATCCGGCTTCCGTAAACGCGATGATCGGTCAGTTCCACGATAATCCGTCCAAACAATCGTTGCTCTATGCCGGCTATTCCGTCAGCGTTCCTGCTTTCGGCGAAATCATCAAAACCGGCGCCGCGGAGGGCGTGCTCGGCATGACGCTTTCGGCACAGCGGCCCGACGACAAAGGCCGCGCGTTCGCGGAGAAGTGGAAGCAGAAATACAACGAGGAGCCTCCTTTGAGCGTCGCAGCTCAAATTTATGATGAGGTCATGTTGTGGGCGGCAGCCGTCAACAAGGCCGGCTCGGCAACGGACTACAAGGCTATTGCTGCCGCACTTCGCGACAATCCGTATGACGGTGTCACTGGTGTCATCAAATTCAACGAGCAGCAATACGTGACGTCGAGCGACGAGACCGTGCCGGCCCAACTCCTTCAGGTCCAAGGCAACGAGGTGAAACAGGTTGCCATTGGGACGAAGAAGAACCTTGAGTTCAAGACGCCGCCCTGGATTAAGTAGGACTTCGAGGCTGCCAAGCGCCATCTCCCCACAGCGCGTGCAATGGGGCGCCTGTGGGTGCCCGAGGGCGCAGGCCGTGTATGTTAGGTCGCGAAGTCGATCGGCACGATAGATGGGGCAATGGCTTGAGGTTCTGGCCGGGGGAATAACCCAGGGAGCCATCTATTGCGTCTTTGCCTTTGGGCTATCGCTGGTCTACGGCACGACCCGGATCATGAACTTCGCCCACGGTTCGTTCTACATGGTGGGCGGCTATCTCGCCTGGGTGCTCTCAGTCGGATATTTCGGATTTAGCTATCCCATCGTTTTCTTGATTGTGGTGCCACTTCTCTTTCTCCTCGGCGTCGCCGTCGAGCGCGTCGTCATCCGGCCTTTGCGCTGGGCGCCGAACTGGAAGACCGCCACCATGATGGCGACGCTCGGGCTTGCATTCGTTATCGACAACCTAAATCTGATTATCTTCGGCCCGGGAGAGAAGCTGCTTCCGCCGCTCGCCGCTGGAACCCTATCGATAGGAGGACTCGTCGTCTCATATCACAAGGTTCTGGTGTGCATGCTGGCGATCGGGATCTTGGCTGCACTTGAATTGTTTCTCACCTACGCCCAGTACGGCCAGGCGATGCGCGCGGTGGCTCAAGACATGCAGGGCGCGAGCATGGTCGGCATCAACGTCAACCAAATTTTCAGCTACGCTTTCGGGCTTTCGGTGGTGCTTGCCGGCATCGCCGGCATAATGCTGGCGCCGATCTATCTGATATCGCCTCTTGGCGGCTGGCCGCCGTTCTTGAAAGCCTTCGTCATCGTGGTCTTCGGCGGGTTGGGAAGCACCAGGGGGGTGTTTTATTCGGCGTTCATTCTCGCCATCATCGAGTCATTCGTCATCTTCGAGATCGGTGCAACCTGGACGATGCCGGTTTGGCTTTTGACCCTGCTGGTCGTTCTCATCGTTAGACCACAAGGGTTGCTCGGCGTTCGCACCGACTGATTTTGCACGTGGGGCAGGGAGCGGCTTGGCGATGAACGAAAAATACTTCTGGATCGGGCTCGTCGCGTTGGTCGCACTCGGACCCTTTGTCGGGCAGAACTACATTCTTCACGTTCTCATCCTCTGTTTCATCTGGAGCATGGTCGTGGCGGGCTGGGACCTCGTCATGGGCTACGCAGGGATCGTCAATTTCGCCCAGCTGGTCTTCTTCGCCGCCGGGGCCTACGCCTCGGCGATGATTGCGATCAGCCTGGATTTGCCGCCGCTGGAGGCGATCTTCATCACTGCCATCATTGTTGCCTTTGTCGGGCTGCTTATCGGTTTGCCCTGTCTGCGTTTGCGCGGCGAGTACGTGGCCTTGTTTACCTTCGCCGTTCACCTGGCGCTGCCCTCGCTCATTCGTCAGGGGCGGCCGTGGGGCACCGGCGGATCGACCGGTCTCATGGGGATTCCGCCGTTCGAGATTGGCGGCTACACGCTCTACACCATCGACAAGCTTCCTTGGTACTATCTGACCCTGACGCTTGCCGCAGTTGCCGTCTACACCATCTATTTCGTCATCTTGCCGCGCAAGTGGGGAAGAGCGTTTGTTTGCATCCGGGATTCGGAGGCATTTGCCCGATCGCTCGGCGTCAACGACTACAAATACAAGCTGCTCGTCTTCATGGTTTCGGCGGCAATCACGGGAGTCGCCGGTGCGCTCTACGCCCACTATATCGGCGTGGTCACGCCGAGCATTCTCGAGACCGAATTCTTCTTGATCGTCATGCTGATGCTTTGCGTAGGCGGGATGGGCCTGTTCCCGGGCGCAGTGTTGGGCGCCTTCATCATCACCATAGGCAACGAGCTTTTGCGCGGTGTCGGCGAATACCGCCTGTTGGTCCTCGGTGTAGCGGTCCTGGTGTCGGTGGTGTTGTTCCCAAACGGCCTGACCCGGCTCTTTGCTAGGAGCGCGGCGGTCATGCGACCAGCTTCACCGAGGGAGCGATAGAACAGCATCTAGGCTGCCTTCGGTCGCGACCCGGGGGCGACTACGGTGACGGAAGGCACCATTGCTGCGACTCCGATCGTCTCCTAGCCTCAATCGAAGCATGGCCGAGCATGTAATCGGCCAGGGAAGCGTCTGAAGGAAGGGAGCGCATCGCATGAGTCGTTATTTTGCGATTGAGGAGTACCACGACCGCTGGAAAAAAGTGCAAGCCGCTATGAAGAAGAAGGGCTACGACTATGCGCTGATCTGGGGAAAGACAGGAGGAACCTACGAGCGCTCGGGCGACATTCTGTATCTCGCAAATTATTACTCGACCCATTCGGGACACGAGCCGGATTCGAATTTGTGGTCGGCTCGGGCATTTTCCGCCTTGTTCATGCCTCAGAACGGCGTGCCGCATCTCCACACCGACGAGGCCGGCGATCCCCGTCTCGACATCGTCGCGACGGACAAGGTCTCGTGGCACTGGAAGGTCGGAGAGGGTGTCGGCGAGTGGCTGAGCAAGAACAAGATCAAGGGCAAAGTGGCTCTCGTCGGTACCGATTTCCTGCCGACCAAGTACATGAAGCAACTCGAGCAAAAAGCGCCCGATATCGAATTCGTCGCGGAGGACGATCTCGTCCGCGACGTTCGTCGCATCAAGAGCCCGCGCGAACTTGAGTGCTTTCGCGAGGGCGGGCAAATCGTCACCAGAGGCCTTAACCGGCTTCTCGAGGCCCTGATCGAAGGCAAGACCGAGGCCGAGGCAGCCGCGATCGGCGCCGCCGAGGTCATTCGCCAGGGCGGCAATTACCACCGTATACCTGTCTCGCACGGCGACTCGCTCGAATTCTTCGAGCGCTCCCCCATCAACGGCTACAGCCTCGACGCCCCGAAGAAGGGCGACATGGTGCGGACCTGGATCTACGGCCCGATCTGGCAAGGGTATTGGCTCGACCCGGGCCGCACGGTCGTCTGCGGCGGCAATCCGACAAAACAGCAAAAGAAGCTCATCGAGGCCTGCGTTGGCATAAGCGAGACGCTGCGTGAGAATATAAAACCGGGCGTGAAGGTGAAGACCATCGCGCAGATGGGCGACGATCTGCAGAAAGCATCGGGGTACCGCAGCGACCAGGCCAAGGAGATGTGGCCCTATCATGGTCACGGCAACGGTTGCATGTGGGAGGCGCCCTACATCGAGACGAGGGCTACCGACGACAACGAGATCTTCGAGGAGAACATGGTCGCGAGCGTCGAAACCTTCCTGCTGGAAAAAGGCGTGGGGGCGGCAGGGTACGAAACGAATTACATCATCACCAAGACGGGCACCGAGGTAATCACGACGACTCCGAATTTCTGGTGGTGATTGGCTGCTCCTGTTCGACCCTCACAAGAGGAGCGGGGATTCTTGACATTGTTCGATCGTGAACTCGTTGCCGAGTTCTGGCGCTGCCCGGTTGGACATCACAGCCCCAACCTGCAGGCTCTTCTCGATGTCATGCGGGGTGGGCCGCTCCCAGGGAAATATGTGCTGATTTGCCGGAAGCCTCACCGCGAGTGGATCCTCGCGCGCCATGGCGGTGCCAGGGGTCGCCCGCCAATACCCGTGGCTGGCTTTGTCTTCACCGACATCGAAGAGGCTGAGCGCACGGTGTTCCGGCTGCGCTGGAAGCAGCTGACCGGTGAGGATCTCGACTGAACGCCGGTGTGCGTCGGAGGCAAGAGTTCGCGTGAACGAGGTCCCGACCAAGATCGTTGTTGGCTACGCCGATCGCTTGAGCGTAGCGCCGGGCGGGACCATCCGCTTCATGGTTAGTGTGGACGGCGAGGCGCGATACCGTGCCGATATCGTCAAGCTCACGAGCGGCGATTGGCATCCCCGGGGTGCTGGCTTCAAGGAGCAACTCATCGCCACCACAGCCAACGGGGAATATCAGGGCCGCAAGCAGGAAATCCACCCGGGGTCATTCGCCATTGTCGATGACGACCCGCGCTTGGCCTTCGATAGCTTCACTGTGCAGGCGATGATATGGCCCACCACCCCGCTTAAGGGACGGCAAACAATTCTGGCCAAGTGGTCGGTCGCAAGGAATTGCGGCTTTGCGCTCGGGATCGACGATGCTGGTGCGCTCGCCTTGACGATAGGCGACGGCGAGCGCGTCGCCGAAATCTCCACTGGCCGCGCGCTTCGCGAACGCGAATGGTACTGCGTCGCTGCGAACTTCGATGCGACAAGCCGGCGTGCGACGCTCTTCCAGGAGCCGCTCGCCCGCCGTCTGCCCGGAGACGGTGAGGTGACGCTAGCCAGAATTCTGGAGGTCAGCGGACCAGTCCGAAACGACGCCCCGGTCACGATTGCAGGCCTGGTGAGCCAACGTCCAGACGGACGTGAAATCGGCTCAACGCTCTTCAACGGAAAAATTGACAGCCCGTGTATCGCTTCGCGGGCATTCAGCCGGCTGGAAATGGAGCAGGCGATTCGCTTCCAACCGCGGGGAGGTGTGGCGTCTTCCATTGTTGCGGCGTGGGACTTCTCTCTCGACATTCCCTCCCAGCAGATCTTCGACGCCTCGCCCAATCGGCTGCATGGCAGGCTGGTCAATACGCCGGCGCGGGCCATGAAGGGTTACAACTGGTCGGGCGACGAGCAAGACTGGAAGCGCGCCCCAAGCCAATACGGTGCCATTCATTTCCACGACGACGACCTCTACGACGCCGGCTGGGACGCCGACTTCACCCTCACGATCCCCGAAGACATGCCGAGCGCCATCTACGCGGCGCGACTTGAGGCGGGGGCCGGTGCCGACTACGTGCCTTTCGTCGTGCGCCCTGCCCGAGAGCGCCCGACCGCCGACGTTCTTCTCCTGTTGCCGACGGCGAGCTACATGGCTTACGCCAACGAGCACGCTGCCTTTGATAGTTCCGAGACGGAGGTTTTGGCGGGACACCTCGTCGCCTACAAACCAGAGGATCTCTTCCTCAACGAGCATCGGGAATACGGCTACTCACTCTACGACACACATTCCGACGGCAGCGGCGTGTGTCATTCATCTCGATTGCGCCCGATCCTCAACATGCGCCCTGGCTATACCAACCCGTGGATCGGGATCGGCGGTTCAGCGCCCTGGCAGCTCAACGCCGATCTCCATATTGTCGACTGGCTCGAGGCGATGGGACAGAAGTTCGACGTCGTGACCGATGAGGACCTGCATGCCGAAGGCCTCGATCTGTTGCGCCGATATAGAGTGGTGATCACCGGGACGCATCCGGAATACTACAGCACGGCCATGCTGGATGCGTTGCGCGGCTACTTGGATCAAGGCGGCCGTCTCATGTATCTCGGCGGCAACGGCTTCTACTGGCGCATCGCCTATCATCCGACCTGTCCCGGCGTCATCGAGCTTCGCCGCGCCGAAGATGGTATCCGCGATTGGGTGGCCGAGCCCGGTGAGTACTATCACAGCTTCACGGGCGAATACGGCGGCCTGTGGCGCCGCTTGGGCCGGCCACCTCAAGCGCTTGTCGGTATTGGAATGGCAGTTCAGGGTTTCGACATTTGCGGTCATTTCCGCCGCAGCGACGCCAGTCGCAATCCGCGAGCCGCCTTCATCTTCGAAGGTGTCCACGAGGAAATCATCGGCGATTTCGGCGTGGTTGGCGGTGGCGCAGCCGGGCTGGAACTCGATCGCTTCGACCTCTCACTCGGCTCACCGCCTCACGCATTGGTGCTGGCCTCGTCCGAGAATCTGACGGGTCTCTATTTTCCTCCTCCGGAGGAGGTCAATAATGTGTTGCCCAATCTCGCGGCTCCACAAAACCCGAAGGCTCGGGGCGACATGGTCTTCTTCGAGACCGCGGCCGGCGGAGCGGTCTTCTCGGTTGGATCGATTGCGTGGGCTGGTAGTCTATCCTACGCGGGCTACGCTAACAGCGTGTCACGCATCACCGCCAACGTGTTGCGACGTTTTTGCGATCCTCGCCCGTTTGTGGTGAAGAACTCGGAAGCATAGAGGTAAACCCGAAGCGCTTAGGCTCGCTTTGCCGACGGCTCCGCAGCGACCCAGGTCTTCAGGAGATGTGGCAGGAACAACGAAAAAAGTTCGCGCTCGGTCGTAATATCCAGCTTGTAATAGAGCCGTCCGCGATGGTTCTTCACCGTGCCGCGGCTTATTTGCAGCTTTCGCGCAATGTCCTCGGTCGGACAACCTGCGAGAATAAGCTCAACGATGTGTCCCTCGCGCGGGGTCAGGCCATGAGCCGCGATGAACCGGCTCACGCTGCCGGCATAATCCGTTTCGACCGGCGTCGAGCCCCGCGGCTCGATCACGCAAATCGTTCCATTGGGAGCAATGGGAAAATCACCGCGCAGCTTCTCGGCATGAACCACCAAGTTTTCCCCGAATTCGACCAGGCCGATTTGCTCTTCCTTCAGCGTTCGTATGGCGCGATCGAGCTGTGAGTTTCGCCGCTCCGTATCCCGCCACTCGCGGCTGGTGAAGACCCGACGACCGTCGCGATCCAGGATCATCACAGCGCGCGGAATTTCCCGCGACACGGCGCCCGCAATGTCATGGTTGGAATTTAGAAACAACCAATCGAGGTGAGTCTTATGCAGGCCATCGATCGCGGGATAGACAAGCTTGATGAGTTCAACGTCGGAATCGTCAAAATCGTCCGCCGCCCGTTCGACGAAAATGGCGATGCTTGCGCCCCCCGGAGCCGGCAGAAAAACGGCGATCTCGTCGTGGATGTGGGCCTGCCGATAGATCACGTTGAAATATTCGTACTCGTTTTTATTGTGACAGAGGATCGTCTTGACGGGCACGACGCCGCATTGTCCGAATTGCCTCCAGTAATTGTAAAAGGGATCAAGCCGGTAATAGCCCGCGAAGTAGAGATCCACGGCTTCACGCGGCATGATCTCGTTTACGAGAAAATCGGGCGCCGAGAATCGCGCGTAGCGCATCACCAGAGAAAGATCACCCCGGCCTACCCGGCAGAGAATTCGCGCCAAGTCACGATAAAAGCGGCTTCTCCCGACCTTGCTCGCCAAGGCTCCTAGGGCGACATAGAATTCCGGACTCCCGACGGGCAATGAAGCGTTCCTATTGCCGTTCTTCACAAATGGAGCCCTCCGGACGCATTGCCACGCTGGTAGTATATCTTTCCGGCCAGGGGTCCTGCGACCCCTTTGAAGGCTAGGTTACGGCGGTCCAACAGGGGTCGAAAGTCACTTGAGCGCGCAAAATGCAGGCGATCGGACGGAGGGGACTTGGGGTCGTGGACGCATGCGGCGGGTAGCGGTCTACCAAGGGAGCGCCGCCCGCGGCGACAAGAAGGCCAATCTTGCGACAACGGCGCAGGCAGCCCAGGCCGCAAGCGCTCTGGAAAGTGACGTGCTTGTGCTGCCGGAGATGTTTCTAACGGGGTACAATATCGGCCTGCTTGCACATCAGTTGGCGGAAACTCCTGACGGCCCTTCCCTCACCGAGATCGGGAAAATTGCGAGACGAACCCACTGCGCCCTCGTGGTGGGCTTTCCGGAGCGGAACGGCACAAATACGTACAACTCGGCCGTGGTCTTCGATGCACGCGGCGCACTCGTTTCCGTCTACCGCAAGATCCAACTCTTTGGTCCTGAGGAAAAGAAGCTCTTCTCGCCCGGAGAGGAGCTTGTGATCGTTGATCTTGCGGGCTGTCGCGTGGGTCTTGCCATCTGCTACGACATCGAATTTCCCGAAACGGCTCGCGAGTTGAAGCGGCGGGGCGCCGAGATTGTCCTTGTCCCCACGGCAAATATGACGCCGTACTGGGAAATTCCGACAACCCTTGTGCGAGCCAGAGCGCTGGAGAACGCCATCACTGTCGCCTACGCCAATCACTGCGGCCAGGATGGCAATCTCGACTATACCGGCCTAAGTGGCATCACCGGGCCGGACGGCATCGATCTCGTGCGGGCGGGACCGAACACCTCGGCTTTGCTTATTGCCGATCTTCCTTCAGCGGAGGGCCTTACGCTTTCCACTCAACTCGCTGATTTGCGCTTGGGCGAACTGCAAATGTGACCACCGAAAACGCCCAGCAGAGATCAACCGGGCGAGCCGCGGCGTTCTTCCGT